>Ga0123338_10003581_pt1 | contig 13901 bp, 9 predicted proteins | sample grotaG_FD_89793 | JGI IMG/M metagenome (GOLD analysis project Ga0123338, IMG submission 89793) | Glacier valley bacterial and archeal communities from Borup Fiord, Nunavut, Canada, to study Microbial Dark Matter (Phase II) -... | ecosystem: Environmental > Aquatic > Freshwater > Ice > Glacier ... | reverse complement strand
CGACCTCGACCTGGCACTCCGTTCGGCTGACCGTATCTGGTTATTACCACCCGGCGGGCCATTAACTAGCGGTGCCCCGGAAGATCTGGTTTTAAATGGGTCGTTTCAGCAAACATTTTATAGTGAAGGGGTAACCTTTAATTCTGAGAGTGGCTCGTTCCAGATGGTAGATAATTGGTTAGGACAAGTAACCTTAATTGGGGAGGGTTTAAGGGCAATCTGGACTGCTCGCGCCCTGGAAAGAAACGGTTTCCAGGTAATAAAGGATAAAACCAATACCGATTACTGGGTGGAAGTGTTACCCGATGGTTTGTGGCGCATGACTTACCAGGAAATCCGTCAGGAATTTCAATCTCTTTATAGTCTTATACAACACCTAAAAACCTTATTCGATAGTAAGTTACACCGAAACCTCAGCTATCCATAACAGGAGTTGGCTTATGTCCAGAGCAATATTAATCGCCGGAATGGCAAGTGGGGTAGGCAAAACCACCTTCAGCAGTGGGATTGTGCGGGCCTTACGGAACAAGGGCTATTCAGCGCAACCTTTCAAGACAGGCCCGGATTATCTTGACCCAACTTACCTTACTCAGGCCGCTGGTAGAATTACCAGGAACCTGGACACTTTTATGTTGCCATCGACAAACCTGCTGGAATTATTTAATCAGGCTGCCAGTCAAGTAGATATCTGTGTAATAGAAGGAATGAGCGGCTTATATGATGGTAAAGATGGCTTATCTGAGGAAGGTAGCACCGCTGCCCTGGCTAAACTTCTCGGTATACCAGTTTTGGCGGTGCTAGATATTGGCAAAGTATCACGGACGGCAGGCGCACAGGCCCTGGGTCTAAAGCTTTTCGATCCAGCCCTTAATCTGGTAGGTTTTTTATTAAATAATGCCGGGAGTCCCACCCATGCCCGCTGGGTGCAAGAGTCAATTGAGGCCGCGACGAATCTTCCGGTGATTGGTTGGTTACCAAACAACGCTGCCTGGGCTTTGCCCGAACGCCACCTGGGATTAGTACCTGCTGGGGAGGACCTGGCCCAACTCCAACTTGAAACCAAACTGGAAACCCTGGCCGAACAGATTGCTACTACAGTTGATTTAGAACAATTGGATAAGCTTATCAGACCCCCGCAATATACCCTTGAAGTCCGTTTGGCAAAACTGTTCCCTGACCAGACTTTACCCGCTCGTGTTCGATTGGGTTTAGCCCAGGATATTGCTTTCGGGTTTTATTATCAGGATAGTCTGGACCTTCTGCGGGCCTGGGGTGCCGAGATTGTCCCGTTTAGCCCACTTTTTGATCAACAGCTTCCGGCTGATTTGGATGGATTGTACATAGGCGGAGGTTTCCCGGAAGTTTTTGCGCGGGAGCTAACTGCCAACATCAGTATGCGACAGTCGATTGCTGCGGCAGCTAGCGAGGGGCTACCGGTTTATGCCGAGTGCGGTGGCCTGATGTATCTTTGCCAGGAATTGATTGATTTCAATGGTATACACTACCCGATGGTTGGGGTCCTACCGAATAAAACAATCATGCAAAGCCAGCGGGTTAAAATCTGGTATGCTGAAGTCGAAGCCGCCCCTGGGCATCCCTTCTTAGCATCCAGCCAACGAATACGAGGGCATGAATTTCACTGGTCACAACTTGAAAATGAGTTTGAGAGGTCGCAGGCCGCCTATCTGATACCTTCCCAGAATAATCAGCCAGAAGGCTGGCTAAGAGGAAATGTGATTGCCTCTTACATTCACCTCCATTTTGGTACAAATGAAAAGCTGGCTCCTCAGTTTATTCGCTGGTTGGAAAAGAGGTAGGGAGTCTGACAACAAAACTCTGCTTGTAGCTGAACTTTAAAACTAAACTCCCCAGCAATCGCTACTTATTTACCAAGCTTGATAATAACGGAAGCGGTATTTTTGCCGTTGGTAGAGCGCACTAACATCGTCCAATCTCCCTCAACTAGATATTGGGGCTTACTCTGGAAAATTTCTCGGGGGATTAAAAGAGTGGTAACACCACCACCAGCCGTAACCGTAGCCCCAAACAAACCCAACTTGGGAGCGTTAGGGGCGGGCGATAAAGCCAGAATATCAACTGTTTCCCCTGGATCAAAACCAACCACCACCACTGTAATATCCTGGTCTAATTTGCCAGGGTTCGGGTAGGCGAATACCGTAGGCTTGTCAACTGGAGCAGTTAGAAAAACATAAGTTTCGGCTTCTTTGCCACTACTCTGACCCTTGAAATTAAAAGTAAACTTACCCTGCTGGGTGGATAGGCTGGTATAAGAAACCCGCACTGTTCCGTCAGCCTGGGCTGGTAGAACCGTGGTGGCTTTGCCGCCACTGGGACGAGTAACCGTTATTGTCACTTTTTCATTCGGGCTCATCGGCGCGGCAGCTACCATAACCATCCCAGCCGGTCCGCACTTGAGGAAAGGATAAGCCCCTCCGGTACTGGCTGGCAAATTATCACAAGTGGCTGGAACCGCAGTAATGCCATCATAAGCGGGATTGTAACGCCAATTATAATAATGACGACCAACATTACCCATCTCCACCTGGAATGGTGCTGGATTAGAGGGGGTATAGGTCACTACTCGTCGTTCAAAAGCCTGGATCAATACATCCTTAACCTGCCCAGCAACAGTTACCTTTGCCCAATAAGCATCGGTTATTGGTAACCCCATTGCATCCAGCCAGGGGGCCAGGGGGTTATTCCCTAAAATTGGTTGGTTGGTTTGTAATCCGCCACTTACAAAAACATTCCCCCGCTGGTTCATAAATGTCCAGAATACATCTGGTACATTGTGCTTCAAGCCATCCTTATCAAAATAAACATAGTGAACAGTTGCCCCTAGAGTCTGGTCAGTGCCTGTTGTACCATCTTTGCTTAAAGTATTACTGACAGGTTGCCCGCTCTGGTCTACCGAAGGGTTATCGTTATTAAGACTGGCGACTTTCTGAAAACTAAAGTAAGTAGGGCCATCATTGCCACTGGGGTCACCTGCCACTGGTATGTCATCGGCGGCGTGGCGCTGGGTAAAAGCGGCATCGCTGGTCGCTAATCTTCCACTAATTAATTCTCTTACCAATAACCCATTGGTTACCAGGCCACTTGCGGGATTATTTAACTCCATCCGCGCTTTATCAAAATATTCCACCGTCCGTACACCACCAGGGCTATCGCCGTAGGGTTCGGTGGTAGTAGTTGGTGGGTTAAACCCCTCTGGCCCCCATAACCAGCTTCTGGCTGGGTTAGCAGTGCCATCATTCACCGGTTTGTCGGCGCGAGACCACTTATCCTTAAAACCGTCCAAGATAAAATTCGGATCGGCCAGGGCTGTACCTACTGGAAGTACGCACAATAAAACCATTAGGAAAGAAAAACCCTTAATAACTTTAGAACGACGAGATTTAGAATGTGCCATAATTAGCTGCTCCTTCTAAGATTCTTAGTTAATACTTGCGCCGGCAAGCTTAACTTGTTTCACTCTGGACAGGATTATCCAGGTGAAATACCCAACTACAAGATTGACAATATTTAAGAGTAATACTAGAGCCGAAAGACTGACCGCCAGCTCAGTGGCATAGCCTAACTGACCAAGCGTGCCGATTAAAGTAACATCCCGCACCCCAATGCCTGCTGTGGAAATGGGTATTAGCCCGGCAACTGTTCCCAGGCTACTGGTAGTTATGGCCTCTGGAAGATTAAGGTGCATACCCAGGGCTAAGGCCAGTAACCAGACCCGCATTATTGCCAGACTGGCTGTTACTAGGGTTATAAGATAGGTTTGTCCATTGGCAGCAATCGGTAGATTTTCAGTTAATTCAGTTTTTAATTTACGCCGAAAAATAAAGGCCAAAAAGCATCCTAAAATTTGGTTACGCAAAAATGGTATAGCAAAGAACAAGAAAGCCAGACTTAAACCCAGGCCAAGTAGTAGCAGGATTGGTAATTCCCCGGCAAATTCTGAACCTAAAAACAGTAAACCGCTACTAGCCAGAAATATCAGGATGATTACATCTAACAAACGATCGAGGACAATGGAGACCAGGCTATTTCCAAAAGAATGCCCCCTATCACGTAAATACCAGGCTTTAATGGCATCGCCACTCTGACCGGGGGTAAAACTGCCCGCCGATAAACCTAGTGCATAAAGGGCATAAGCTTCTCTAAATGGTAATTTAATGCCGAGCTTTGTTAATATCAGACACCAGCGCCAGGTTTTGAGAGCCATAATTGGGAAAATCAATAGAATCGAGAATAAAACCGGTAAAAAATCGGCCCGAAGGATTCCGGTTGCAATTTGATCCAGATGAAGGTTCAGCTTCCAGATAAAAAGCAATAGTAAGAGCGTGCCAGTAATTTTAATGGCCCAACGAAGTCTACGCGCTCTCCTGGTTGCGCTACTGGCAGGCAGAATTAATCTGGTGGCGGGATTTTGAAGAAAATCTTTAATCATTGCGCTACTAACCTTTAATGACGAAACTACTGCGCTGTTAAGACGTTATGATTTAGGGTTGAAAACAAGCTAATGTTGGCTTAATGTTAGTTCCGGGACTATAACGGTAAAACCAGGTTTCGAGAGAGCCACGCGACTCCATAAAACGGCTACGGCATAAACGCGCTACTGGAAGCCAATCTTTGGGCGGAACCGCGGAATTTGAGGTTATATAAACGCTTCGCCCAGCCTCGGATAGTTTTTGAACCTGGACAGGTAAATCTGCGTCTAAAACCCGGATACTCTGGATAGAAGGGGCATATTCCTGAGCAAAGAAAATTAAAGGCGAGGTGTCATCGCCGATTATTAGGGTGCTTTGCTCTGGTTTCAGTTCCAGGTTCATATAGGCGGGTAAACGCTGGGCAATCGGTAAACTGTTTTGATGTTCCAGGGCTAATGGTACAGAAACTATTCCGACGGTTAAAACAATTAGGGCAACAGTGGGGTAGGCGATTTTAAGCCTGGTTGGAATTCCCATTGCTGCCAGGATACAGCCCATTGCTACAAACGGCAGATCGTAACGGGCCAGGTCAACATCATTGCCCAACATAATCCAGGCAAAATAAGGACTTATCCAGGCTAAGGCTAATATTAAAGCTGATTTATTGGCAGATCGCAGCAAACGCCGCCCCCCATTAAACATCAGTCCCGCTAAAACGAGCGTAAGGGGTAATCGAATTAGTGGAGTATCAGGCCACCAACCCCCAAAACCATAGGTTATCAAAGTGTCTAAGAGACGCAACGGGCGCGTAAGTAAATTGTGGTCGGTAGTTACACTTCCTCCCCAGCTACTGTAATGCCCTTCCAAATGGCGGGTAGCTGCCTCGAAAAACCGCGAACCTTCCATCCACCATTGCCAACCCAACCAGACTCCTACCGATAAACCTAGACTTAACAGAGTTAGGAAAGGGAGGAGATAATATTTCCAATGCCGCCGTTTTTGCCAGGCTACGAAAAATATTGGTAACAACAGCGCAACATAAGAGAGCCGCGCGCCTAACATTAACCCACCGATTATTGCGGCTGGTATTAGCCAGCGTTCCGGTTTGGTCGCTACTGAGAGAGCTTGCCCGCAAAACCACAACATTGTTACTGCCATCAGTAAGGCCAACGAGTCACTGAAAATCTCACTACCCCCTAGCCAGGATAAGGGAACCAGTGCCCAGATTAAGCCCCCACCCACAGCTGCCAATCGCGCCGGGCTTTCTTCAACCCCGCTTGCTTTTTGCCAGTTATATACCAGGGCGGCTATCGGTAAGATCGTGAGGGTAGCCGTTAGCGCGGAAAGAACATGTAAGGCCTGGGTAGAGTTATTAAAAAAGAGGTTGAAAAACTTACCTAACCAGATATAGACCGGGTAGCCAGGCCATTGAGGACGCATTTCAAAAACTGAATAGCGTTCCACTCCTCTGGTAAAAAAGAGACCATCCCGCGACTCAATAAACCAGGGCAGGGTTAAAATCCGCAGCCAGAGGGTTACCAGGGTTAAAACCAAAATAGGCCAGAGCCTCGTAAGGTGTAAGGTTAACCAGTGAGTTTTTATTGACCAGCTTTCTAATTTCAAGAATGCTGATTTATTGTTTTGGAGTGGGTTAGCTTTCATTAGTTAGCTCATAAACGGGATGGGCTAGCAGTATCGCTAGCCCTTTACAAAATTGCTACAAGTAATAGATTAAGGACAGGAAATCGGGTTGCCATTGTAGTCATAGCAAACCTGAGGGGTAGCGGTTGGTGTTGGTGTCGCTGTCGCTGTCGGTGTTGGCGTAGCCATCGGTGTTCTAGTCGGGGTCGCCGTTGGGACAGGAGTATTTGTAGGTACTGGAGTCGGGCTTGGGATAACCGAGGGTACAGTAAAGACACACTCAAAGCGGATAATAATACCACTACCATTACCAAGATGAGCCACACCCGCAGTATCAGCCTGGATTTTAACCTGGTTTTGTCCATTCCCCATATCACTACAGGAAGGTACAGTAAACTTCACATATATCGGGACATTGTGGGAAGTGGCAGTACCGGTGTCAGTGTAGGTCACGTTCACGGTGTTATTTGCACTAGCAAAATTCCCAGAGTTCAAAGAGAGTTTAGTATTGCCGGACCAGTCAATACCCGAAAGTTTGCGGGCGGTAACCGGGGTAGAAATAGGGTAAGTATTGCGCTGCCGGTCTGGCTGCGCCCAGGTATTCAAGGTAAAAAACAGGTCATAAGCCTGGTCGGAAGCCACCGCATTTACGAAGATAGTACCATCGCCAGCGGGGTTGATAGTTGCCATATCTGAGGGTGAAACCGAGGATACCGGAATGCCATAATTCACATTATCGGCCAGGGCTACAAATGGCAGAGCAACCAGGGCCATTAGTAACATTACCCCTAGCCCCGTCCAGATTGTTTTGGTGCGGAGACGAATTGAAAAAATAGTCATAAAGAAAAGTCCTTTCTGTGTCACAACGTAAGCTGAATGTATTTCTATCCTAAACAGGACTAGCAGGTCATTCCAGGATTAAAAATTCCTGTCATTAGTTAAAACAAGTGACTTGAAATAACGTTTGAGGAAAAATTGACCCGTTAGTCCTGTTAGAAGCTGGTACCATTTTCTAAGGACAAAATTAGGACTTCTTTCCGCCCCAAAAATGCGCTAAAATAAACTTGCCTGTTTCATTAAAAAACTTAGTAAGACTCACAAGCAAATTGCTAAATCAAAACCTCTCAAGTGGAATAAATAGATTTAAGCCAAAGCAAGTTGGCCTGCCAACTACTGAACCCAACCTGAACAGATGGGTTTTAGCAGCACGGCAGGGCGATGTTACTGCTTTTGGCGAACTTTATCAGCTCCACTTTGATAGAATTTACCGTTATTGTAGTTATCACCTATCCAATTCCACGGAGGCCGAGGATTTGGCCGCCGAGGTTTTCTTAAAAGCCTGGCAAGCCATAGGACGTTACAGAGTTGAAGAGAGTATCCCATTTACTGCATGGCTTTATCGAATTGCCCACAATCTGGTAATTAACCATAAAAAAAGCTTTCATACTATGTATGAGGCGGCGGACGCAAGTGTTGATGCAGATTACATTCTAAATATTTTCGATGATGATCCCGAAGACGATCCGATTTTAAATTTTCTGAAGAAAGATCGGACAACTTTACTAAAAAAAATTCTGGCTCAATTGCCAGAAGAACAGCGACAGGTTTTAATTTTCCGTTTTATTGAAGATTGGAGTCATGCCCAGGTAGCGGCTTTTTTAGGGAAAAATGAGGGGACTATTCGGGGCATTCAATTTCGCGCCCTGGCTTCACTGGCTAAACTACTTGAGCAAGAGGTTTAGATTGGAAAAAAGGAGCTACAATCTAACTGACGAAGCAATTAGGCTGATTCTTCAAGGTGAGGAAACAGTTGAGTCCTGCCAGATTCGTTATGGTAACGATTGGCTTGTTATTGGCGGCCCGGTTAAGGTAGCCCTTCAGTTAAACGAATTAGGTGTACAAGAGAGAAGTGAGCTTTTAATTCTTCCTAAAGAGCGCGTTTGGCAGAAGTTAGCCGTAAAACTGACTGCCCCTGATACTCACCCACTGCAAGATGGCGTGGCTGATGGTGGGAAAATAATACCGTTACCGACCAATTATCTGGTTAGACCAACCAAAGCAAACTCAAAGAAAAAGAAAGGTTGGCAGACCGCCTGGCTGACTAAAGTTGCTGCCTCTTTACTAATTTTTGTACTGGTTAGCAGTATTTTTGTGGGAGCAGCCCAGGCCAGCGAACCGGGCGATTTATTGTATGATGCTAAGCTGGGTTTTGACCGCTGGGATGAATATCTAAGTTTTTCCAATGCTGCAAAAGCAGATGCCCGTCAACACTTTGCCGCCAAACGCCTGGACGAAATCGAACGAGCAGTCAGAAAAGGCTCTTACGCCGGGCTGGATAAAACTTTTTCCAGCTATCAACAGGCAATTGACGACAGTTTGAAGTTTGCGAATGATTCGCAAAAGCCTGTTATTGAGTCAGAAATAAAAAATAATCTGGTGCGCTTGCAAACAATTGAGCTTTCCGCCAATTTGCCTGAAAAGGTTAAAACTGAACTGACAAATTTAGCCAGTAATGACAGTCAGCAGCTTAGTATAAATACTCAACCTGTCCCTGTTACAACAAAAGTAATTGCCACCCCTACCGCCACCGAAAAACCAGTGATTGTGCACGCTACAATTGCTCCGACCCCTACCTTGGATAGTCCAAAGGTTGTGCAAACTACTAAAGAAACCGCTACCCCCATAGCCGAACCTATTCCAACAGTTAGACCAACCAGCAGTCTCCCTACTGTTGCCGTTACAAGTGCGGCAACCACTACTTTTAGTACTTCAACTTCTCAACCACCCACTCAAATTACTACTCCGGTGGTAGTGACTACAACCCAGCCTCCTACCGCGACTCCTACACCCGAATCTACTACTAACCAACCACCTGACAGAACCCCTGGCACTCCCCAGAGCCCACCTGGACAGGCAAAAACTACTCCTGCCCCCCAGACCCCTCCCGGCCAGGTAAAAACTCCACCTGGCCCTCCCCAGACTCCACCAGGGCAAAATAAAACGCCGCATTAGTCAGCCAGCGGTTTTTCTGGTATATTAATCCAACATTAAACTATGAAGTAGCCCTCTTTTAGCAGCGTACCTAAAAGCTAAATATTTATTTCGCAGAAATTTTGTGCAATGGGAGGTTAAGTTGAATTTTAACCTCGTATTCCTGTTGGAACGAATACTTTAAGGAGGAAACTATGACGCGAGGGAAACGGGCAACCAGATCTTATACGCTTTTGTTAGTTGTTCTTGGGTTGGCGCTTGCCACTCCCGCTATGGCTTTATCACCCGCAATCGCCGCTGGGAGCGGAGTGGGAAATATACCGCAGGGAATCCAAAGCGATGCCGCTTATGCCGCCAGTTTTGCAGGTTCTAAGGTAAGCAATGTCTTTGCGACCACTCAGAAAACCAGTTGCTACCGCCCGGAAGTGGGTTATTTTACCAATCTTGGCCCTACCAATGGTTATAGTGGAATGTCAGATTGTGCTGGTGCCGCCAACACTGGTGAGGACATTGGCCTTACTACTTATGCGACCCAGGCTGGTAGTCGCACGGGTTATCCCGCCAGCACGCCTATGTTAGTGAAAGGTCATTCCGAGTCAGATTTGAGGGTTGACCCAACCAATCCAAAACACCTGATTGGCTCCTCCAAGTGGTATGTTAGCCCCGAAGGCTATAACCATCAACTTGGGTTTTATGAGTCGTTTGATGGAGGGAAAAGCTGGCCGATACAGGGCCATATTCCCGGTTACGAGAGTTGGACTGATAATACCGACCCGGTTGGAGCTTTTGATGGCTTTGGGAACTATTATGCCCTAAATCTGCCTTACCAGTTTAGCTATGATGCTGACGGAACTCACGATTTCCAGATTGGAGGATTACCCAACAAAACCATCGCGGCAGAAGCAATTGCGATATCAGTTCGACCAGCCGGTTCAACTAACGCCCAGCAGTGGATAGCAGTCCGCAATAGTCAACCTGACTTTATCGCTACCGTTAACTCAGTAGGTAATGCCCCCGATAAGCAATGGATAACCATTGATACTAATCCCAATAGCCCCTTCTATAACACCATATACGCTATGTGGGTGAATTTTAATGGGCCATATGGTAGTAAGCCCCAACTATCTACCGCTAAAGCCTTGCCCAATGGACAACACACCGATTGGAGCAAACCGCTGGTGCTTCCTACTTTTAGTGCCACTTCTGCCGATACCTATCTCCTACCCCATGTTGACGGCAATGGAACAGTCTGGACCAGTGTTACAAACTTTCCAAGCAAACAAGGCCGAACATTTGCTAATCTGGGGGTAATTTATTCCAATGATGGTGGGGTTAATTGGCACGGGCCGCTAGTTGCCGCCAGTAATGTGGTATTTTCCCCCGGTATTTACCCGAATACTACCTTCCGCAGCGGGATTTTGAATTCGTTTACGGTGGGAAAGGTAGCTGGTAGCAATGGACTATACCCCTTATATTTGTCCTGGGAGGATTATAGTGCCGGATTTGCCAATATAATTTTGAGCGCCTCTTATGATGGTGGAAATAGTTGGTCAAACCCAATCCAGGTAAACGATAACCAGAACCCGGTAGATGAGTTGCAATCCAATCTAACGGTTGCAGATAACGGTATTGTCAGCGTCGCCTGGTATGATCGTCGCCTCAATTGTCCGGGGCAAGGGTCGGCTGAAGCAGCAGGGGCTGGGCTTAATCTGGATACCAATAACCCAAATTATGCCGGGAATCTCCCACCTTACGGTGCCCAGAATTATTGTGTAAATGCCAGTGTGCAATATTACACGACTAATCTCACACCAAAAGGTCATAATATTCGCTTAACCGCCAACACCTGGGATCCACAATTGAACGCTCCCCACTCCGGCTGCGCGAGCTGTATTACCACCTTCATTGGCGATTATTTTGGCAATATTACGGTTGGGGGAGTGAATTATATGACTTTTGTAAGTACCTATAACCCTGGTACTAACCCTAACTTCCGTCAACAGCAGGTTATTGCCAAACTGTCTATTAATTAACCTACTAAAATTTTATCACAGGAGGGCAGTTTTGCAGACTTGACCAGTTTGGCTAACCTTGAAAAGGCGGGTCGGGTAGATACAGAATTAATAACGTGTAACCCGCCTGAGTTTGCTTTTTACCAGCGTATATACTATATTGCTCTAAATAAGGGGAAACAAAACAGATTCGTCTGTTATTTACACTTTTACCACTGTTAGTTTTGATCACCCTCTCAGAGTCCTGTTATTTTGATTAGATGGTTTGTAGCAAATTATGTCTGGCAATGCTAGGGAAAATCTTGCTTCAAACCCTTAAGGAAACCTAACTGCAACAGGGTAATTTCAGCATGTCAATTCAGCTTTTAGTTACCTTACTCAAGCTCTTTTTCGTTCGTCTGATGGGATAAAGTAGCTAAACTAAGACTCCAGTTCAAACCGCTATCGAGGTCGGGAATAGTCTGGTTTGTTTTACCCTGAATTAATGAAGGAGAAAACTATGAAGCAACGAAGGAACATTGTCGTACTATTGCTAATGATGTTATTGGCTAATCTGGTGGTATTGGCCCCACTGGAAACAGTTTCACAAGCTGCTGCTGGCCCCACTGTTATCCAGGTATCCAGTGCTGGAAGCACTTCGTTCCAATCCAACCCAGCCGGGGGCGACCTTATCACGGATAGTGAAATTGACACAGCCGTTGCGGGTGGTGATGCTGATAATTCCGATGGGCAGGATGTAAACGCTGGCGTGGGTGTAAACCGCACCATTAAAAAAGGCTCCAACGGTGTAGGGGCTGGGAGCTCAGGCAAGGCCAAGTCTAACCCCGAATTTATAACTGGTAACCAGGGTTTGAACTTTAACCAACAGCGTTTTGCCAACGGCGGTAACCAGTTCTCGGTGGAACCGCCCGATCAAGCACTCTGTGTCGGTGGTGGCTATGTGCTAGAAGCGGTTAACGACGTACTACGGGTTTTCGATACCAATGCTAACCCGGTATCGGGCGTGGTTGACCTGAATACTTTTTATAATTACCCAGCGGCCATCAACCGCGCTAATGGCAAACGTGGGCCGAGCCTTACTGACCCGGTTTGCCACTTTGATACCGATACTGGGCGCTTTTTTGTGGTGGTGTTAACCCTGGATCATATAGGTACAACTCCATCCCTCTCCGGAACCAACCACCTGGACATCGCCGTCAGCGACAGTTCCAATCCGCTAGGTGGCTGGCACATTTACAAAATCCCGGCTCACAACAATGGTCAGGACGGTACTCCCAACCATAACTGCGCCAACGGCTTTTGCCTGGGCGACTACCCGCATATCGGTGCTGATGCCAACGGCATCTACCTGACCACCAATGAATTTGCGACACTTGGCCCTGGGTTCTACGGCGCGCAGATTTATGGCATCTCCAAGCGGCAATTAGCGGCCAATGCAGCCACCGTCAATGTCGTGTTGTTCAACACTGCCGACTTTCCCGAACTGGCGCCCAAGGACGGGGCCGGGTTCACCGTCTGGCCAGCCATCTCGCCCGCTGGTCAGGCTAACACTGACAACGGCGGCACCGAATTCTTCCTCAGCTCGCGGGCAGTTTTCGAGGACACTGGTTTGGCTAGCGAACTGATCCAGTGGAAGCTGACTAATACCTCCTCGCTCGACTCGGCGCTCCCGGCGGTCCAACTTTCCGCCAATACCATCGCAACTGAGGCTTATGCGGTTCCGCCTCTTTCTACCCAAAAGAGTGGTGACCGACCATTAGGTACCTGCACCACTATTGCTGCCTGCGCGGCTGCGGTGGGAGCCAGGTTACAACCAACCATAACCCAGACGGGCCTTGCTTCCAATGATAGCCGGATGCAGCAAGTATTCTACGCCAATGGCAAACTGTGGGGGGCGCTGGATACGGGGCTAATCTTCACGAACGGTGGGCCGGTCTATGCCGGAATTGCTTATTTCGTGCTGAACCCAAACTCGAAAAAGGTGGTTAATCAGGGCTATCTAGGCTTGCCCGGCAATAACCTGACCTACCCGGCAGTGGCGGTAACTGCCAGTGGTCGGGGTGTAATCGCCTTTACTCTGACCGGGGCCGATTACTATCCGAGTGCCGGGTACGCCTCATTGGATGCTAATATTGGTGTCGGTGATATACATGTGGCCGGGGCGGGGGTTGGCCCGTGGGATAGTTTCACTGGGTACCGGGCAGCCTTCGGAACTTCCCGCGGACGCTGGGGTGATTATGGTGCGGCAGCAGTAGATGGTAATAATATCTGGCTGGCTTCCGAGTATATCGCTCAGACCTGCACCTATGCCCAGTTTGCCGCCGATTTTACCTGCGGAGGCACCCGCGGCGCACTAGGCAACTGGTCAACTTTTATCAGCAAACTTAATATGTAAAACTACTTTGGGCAATTAAGCTTGGAGGGGCCGGTTCTGGCCCCTTTTTGGAAAGTACCACTGAAAGATTTCTTGGGGTAACGGTAGCAGATTGCATGCCCCTCTTAAAGTGATTTAATTCATAAAACAAACATATCAGAAACACTTCTTTAACTAAAAAATAAGCTAGGGGTGCCCAGTGAAGCGGGCTGAGATTGCAGGTAAACAAAACTGCAAACCCTTGAACCTGATCTGGTTAATACCAGCGTACGAAAGCATTTGACATATCTACTATGAGTTTCTTTACCCTATTACACCCAGGAACAGGATACGTGTAAAAATCTATCACAAGGAAAAGAGCTGCCGAAACCGAATAAGTTAGCCGTCTGGATTTAGAATTGAAGCTCGAAAGTCTCATTTTCCAGGGGGTCAGGT
>Ga0123338_10003578_pt1 | contig 13904 bp, 7 predicted proteins | sample grotaG_FD_89793 | JGI IMG/M metagenome (GOLD analysis project Ga0123338, IMG submission 89793) | Glacier valley bacterial and archeal communities from Borup Fiord, Nunavut, Canada, to study Microbial Dark Matter (Phase II) -... | ecosystem: Environmental > Aquatic > Freshwater > Ice > Glacier ... | reverse complement strand
TTGGCGGCGTGGGCGGCTTCGTAGGCGGCTTTGAGCAGCGCGGTGTACTCGGCGGCGTTCGGCTGCTGGACGCACTGCCCGTTCAGCTTGCTCGTCCATTCGCCGCGCAGATTCGGCTCATTCCAAATCTGGAAGTAGCGGATTTTGCCTCGGTAGCGGCTGACCACGGCGCGCACGAAATCGGCAAAGTCGCTGTTACGGGCGGGCGCACTGTGATCCTCGGTGGGGCAGAGTTGCGCCCACTGCGGCGGTGCGTCCAGCCGGGCCAGGATCGTCAGCCCGTTCGCGGCGGCCTCAGCCACGATCAAATCGTATTTATCCCAGGCCGATTTGGGCGGTTGGGGGTAATCGCGCCGGTCGGTGAAGTCGCCTTTGCCGGCGATCTCGATGTCGCTCCAGAGGAAACCCTGGCGAATCCAATGGTAACCGCCGTCGCGGGCCACGCGCAGAATGTGATGTACGTTGGCTGGGTCGGCGGCCTCTTTTTCGAGGAACAGGTTGATGCCCATGGGGTTGTCGGCAGCAGCGGGGATGGGTGTTTGCGCCGCGCCCCACACCACACCGCGATTGACCAGCCGATCCGTATAGGCCAGCGCGGCCCCACTGCCCAGCACCCCGATCAGCAGGACCAGCAGGATCGGCAAGCGCAGCAGCGCCCCGACCGTGGGCGTGGGGGGCGGGGCGACGCGGCGCACAGGGCGCAGTGGGCGCCGGCTCAAACGGCCGCGGCCCGCCGGCTGCGCCGCAACAGCAGCAGATCGCCCAGCAGGACCACGATCAGTGTTCCGGTCAGGACGGTGACGGCCACGTAGGAACGTGTGCTGTAGACCTCAAAGCCGGCAAGCGCCGCGCCTGCGCCGCTGCCCTGGATCTGCACGCGATGCACGCCCGGCACGCCCTGGTTGCCCAACGCCGCGACTACCGTGACGGCGCGTGGGGCAGGCAGGGGCGCGGCCTCGTGCCCACCGGGAACCGCCGATGCGGGCACTGTGGCGCTGGCACCGTCAATATAGGCCCGCCCGGCGGCATCACGCGGCAAGCCGGGCGCTGCGTTGTGCGGATCATTGTCTACCATAACATAGAAACGAGGAGTCGGCTCGCCGGTTGCAGCGCCGGTCGGCGCGAGTTGCAGGTTCAGGTCGGTGCCGCGAAAGGTGATTTCCAGGGTGGCGGTCGCGGTGCGAGTGACCAGCAGCGGATAGAGGGGTGCGGCGCTGCCGGCGGGGTCGCGCGCGAGGTGCAAGCCCCAGCCCGGCCCGGCCTGCACCGACGCGCTGAGGGCGCTGTGGCGGCCCGGTCCGGCCACCGCGAGGCGGGCCGCTTCGGCCTGCACCGCCGCATAAATCGGGCGGGGCACAAAATCGGGCGTGACCATGCTGAAGTAATATTGCGCGTCGGTCGGGGGGTAGTCGCCTACTTGGCGAAAATACCAGATGACCAACACGCCGACCCACGGCCAATGGGCGCGGGCATAGCGAATGCCGCGCACGGTATAATCCGCCTGCTGATCGAGCGTCACCTGCCCCCACTTAATGTCGGCAGCCTGCACCACCGTGGTATCGGGCGCGTTCCAGGCATACTCGGTGATCCAGATCGGCTTGTTGCTGTCGCCGCGCCGCTCCATTACGGCGCGCAATGCCTCGACGCGGCGAAAATTATAGCGGTCGGGCTGGGGATCTTCTTCGGGTGGGCTGTTATAGCCGAAAGCATTGGCCGAGGCGATGTCGAAATAGGGCGCGGCTCCGGCGGCATACAGCGCGTCCAGGTACACCGTTTCGCGCATATTGTGCGTGCGGTCGGGATCGTTCGGCGGGTTGTCGTGCCAATCTTCGTTGGTGGTCGCCAACGGCGCGCTGAGGATCACGATGTCTGGGTCTACCGCGCGGGCGCGGGTGGCCGCTTCTTGCAAGAGGGCCACATACGCGCTGGGGTTGACCCGTTGGCCTTGCACCCACTCGCCTTCCAGGTTCGGCTCGTTCCAGATTTGCAAGAAGTGGATGCGCCCCTTGTAGTGGGTCACAAAGTCGTGGACGAAATCGCCAAAATCGCTGAAATGGGCCGGGGGCTCGTTGCCGCCTTGGGCCTGCGGGCGGGCGGCCCAGGCGGGCGTGCGGTCGAGGCGGGCGATCACGCTGATGCTGTTCGCCTCGGCCTGGGCCACGATCTCGTCGAACTTGGCCCAGGCCGATTTGTTGTTCTTATCGTCGAAATAGTAGCCCTGGCCGTCAGTCTTGCTGAACTCCAATTCGGACCACGGAAACTCCTGCTTGATCCAGCCCACACCCGATGCCTTCAGCAGGTCGGCGGTTTGTTCTTTCTTGAAATGATCAACTTCACGCTCCAAGAACGTGTCTGCGCCAATGGGGTCTACGGCGGCCAGGGGCAGCGGCGCAAGCAGGCGGTCGGGCAGGGTAGCCGCAGTTTCCCACGGCGCAAAGGCCAGGAGTTCGCCGATCAGCGCCAGCAGCAACACGGGCACCAGGAGCAGCCCGATCCTGCGGCGCTGCCTGAGCCGATCTGCGCTATCGTGTGCCTGCTGCTTCGCCACTGCCGCCCATTCCCCCCTCTGCGCGTGGGGCGCGTCCCGCCTCACGGGGCATTATAGCACCCGCCCCTAGCCGCAACAAGCGACTGCTACGATTGCGGAATGCGGAATGCGGAATGCGGAATGGCGACGAGCGAAGGCGGAATGCGGAATGCGAAATGGCGACGAACGAAGGCGGAACGTGGAGTGCAGATGCGTTCTAAGTTCTGAATTGCGACAGCTATGCGGAATACGAAGGCGACCGCCGCCCAACTACGGATGCGAAAGGCATTGATCGCTCTAACCGTCGTCGCCATTCCGCAATCCGCATTCGTTCGTCGCCATTCCGCATTCCGCATTCCGCATTCCGCATTCGTTCGTCGCCATTCCGCAATCCGCAATCCGCATTCCGCAATCCGCATTCAGCGGAGGGGTTTTTTGGCGTAGATGGTGATGGTAGCGCCTTGCTTGAGCAGCGCGACGAGGGGAGCCCAGGCTAGGCTGATCGCGCCGAGGGCCGGGGCCAGCAGCAAGGCGGCGGCGACATGGCTACGCGGGGCGGGTGGGCGGCGGCTGCCGGCCAGCACTTTGGCTCCGTGCGTCCGCAGCAGGTTGTAGAGCAGGTTGTGGCGGATACCAAGCCGGTTTTGCACCGTTTGCACAAAGCTGAAGAAATCGTACTCCGAGGCGAAATAGCTGGTCATGCGCGGGCGCAGGCCGGCTTGGCCCAACAGGGCGCGCAACGTCTGCGGCGTGAAATGATTGAGGTGGCGCGGCACGTCGAGGTGAAACCAGCGGTCTTGCCCCCAGCGCGCCTCCCACGAGCCGAAGTTGGGCACCGCCACCAACAGCGTGCCACCGGGCCGCAAGATGCGCGTCACTTCGGCCAGCAACGCCACCGGGTCGGGAATGTGTTCTAGGACGTGCCAGAGGATCACCGTGTCGAAGTGGTCGCTTGCCAGGGTTAGATCGGTCAGATCGGCGGTCTGCACATCCAAGCGCAGCACATCGCGGGCATAGGTCGCGCTGTCCCCGCTCAGTTCAGTGCCCTGGACTTCCCAGCCGCGCTTGCGGAGTTGTTGCAACAGCAGGCCGCGTCCGCAGCCCACATCCAACACGCGCCCCGGCTCCAGCCCATTGGCGATCTCGATCAGCCGCCCGCGAAAGCTGTAGAGCCAATCAAGTAGCCGTTCCAACCCGCTGCTATAGCGTTTGCCGCGCCCATAGTAGCCCTGCGGATAGTAGCGGGCCACCTCGGCGGCGGGCACCGGCGGCGTGGTGCGCGCCAACCCGCAGCGCCCACAGCGCTGAATGACAAACAGATCACCGCTGATATAGTCACGGGCGGTGAACAATGGCGCTTGCTCTGCGGCGGGATGGGCGCAGCCGCGCGCGGCGGGTGCGCTGGTAGGGGAGGCAGGGGTACGAGTCGCGGCCAAAGGTGTCTCCTGTTCGGGTTGGGGCAATGGGATCGATTGGGCCGCTGCCGGCGGCAGGCGGCGGCCTAATTGTACTGTCTGCGCGGGAGCGTGTCAAATCTGCGGCGTGGCGTAACTGTGCCGTCTGGGGCGCCGGGGCCGGGCGGCTAAAGCCGCGTCTACCGCTACGAAGCCCGCCTTCGCAGGCTGACGGGGGGCCGGACGGCACCCTTACGGCGTGGCATTGGGAGCGGACATGGGATTACACCGCGTAGACGCGAAGAGCGCGCAGGCCGACCAGCGCCGGGTGGCACCGTCGTCTAGCACGCCTTCACATGAACGCTGGGTAACGAGCTACGTCTGTAGGAGGCGGTGCCACCCGGCGCCGGTGCGCGGTAGGCGGCAGCGCCACCCGGCGACCGCAGGGGCAGCGGTAGGCGGCAGCGCCACCCGGCGACCGCAGGGAGCGGCGGTGGGCACGCCTGTCATGACGTGTTCACCGCCGCTCCCTGCGGTCGCTCTATTTCACGCCCGCCGTGACCGTGGCGGTGGCGGTGCGGGTCGCCGTGGGGGTGGGCGAACCGACAGTCGCCGTGACCGTGGCGGTGGGCGGGGTGCCGGTGGGCGTGACTGTGCGGCTGGTAGTGGCAGTGGGCGAACCGACGGTAGCGGTGACCGTGGCGGTGGGCGGGGTGCCGGTGGGCGTGACCGTGCGCGTGGCAGTGGGCGAACCGCCGGTAGCGGTGACCGTGGCGGTGGGCGGCATCGCGGTTGGGGTGGCGCTGGCCGTGGCGGTCGGCGGCGTGGCCGTAGCGGTCGGGGTGGCGGTGGGCCGCGTGGTCAGGGTCAGATAGAGCATCTTGCTCAACTGCGCGCGCGTCGCCAGATTGCCGGGCCGGAAGGTGCCATCGCTGTAACCGCTAATGATGCCGCGCGCCGCTGTCGCCTCGATATAGAGATAGAACACATTGCCGGGAGCTACATCGCTGAACGTCGGCCTGACCGGCGGGGCGAGGGGCCAGCCCTCGGCCAGCGCGATCAGCTTGGTGATCTGGCCGCGCGTGATATTGGCGCTGGGGCGGAAGGTGCCGTCGCTATAGCCGCTGATGATATGATGTGCGGCGGCGGTTTCGATCACGCTATAGAAGACCGAATCGGAGGGTACGTCGCTGAACGTTGGCGTGGGTGGCGTAATCAGTGACCAGCCTTCGCTGGTCACGATCATCTTCGAGAACTGAGCGCGCGTGGCATTGTTGGCGGGCCGGAACGTCCCGTCGCTGTAGCCGCCGACGATACCGGCGGCGGCCAGGTACTCGATAGGCGTATAGGCCCAATAGCTGCGCGGCACATCTCCGAAGCGCACCGTGCTGACCACAACGGTCGCATCGGGCGCACACACGACGCGGCGCGGTGGGAAATCCTCGACCGCGCAAGCATGGATGCCATAGCTCTGATCAGGGCTGCCCGCCGGCGGGTCGGGCACCAGGAACGTGCCCTGCCAAGTGCCGGCGGCGGTGCTGCCGCTTACCAGGGTCATCGGTACGATCTGCGTGCCGCCCTGCGGGTCCGTGACCTGGAACTGGACGCTACTCACCGCGCTGCTGTCGCTATCACTCGCGTCCAATTGCACCGTCAGCAGGCCGCCAGTGCACCAGAAGCCGGGCGGGCTCACGCGCAGATTGCTCACCAGCGGCGGATCGTCCACGAGCGGGGTGGGGGTAGAGGTGGTCGTCGCCGTGGCCGTCGCCGTGGCGGTCGGCAGCGCGGTGTAGGTGGCGGGCGGCTGGTTGGCGTTGCTGCTCAGGGCGCTTTCGGCGGGTCGCCCATAGACCCCAAAAAAGGCAAACGGGTGACACTGATCCGCGCCGGGTCGGTTGTAGTCGAAGTCGAAGACGACCATCGTATCCACCCAGTCCCAGTAGGAGCGCGCCCAGTTGAACGCGCGCACCGTGTAGGCGGCCTGCTGCTGGGGGGTCCAGAGGAAATACCAGTCGTAGCAGCCGGGGCAGGAAGTGCGGCAGTTGCCGACGGTGGCCGGGTCAATGGCCCAGCCGGCCTCGGTGATCCAGATATGGTGGGCCGCGTCGCCGTGGGCCAGCATCGCCTCGCGCTGCAACTCGGCGCGGCGGAACACGAGCGTGCGGCCCGGTGTGCGGGGGTCGGCTTCCGGCGTATCGCCGAAGCCGTAGGGATGCGTGCTAAGGGCATCGAATGAGCCGATCAGCCCGGCCCCATACATCCCATGGATAAAGGCGAGATCGTCTAGCGCGCAAGTGCTGGGCTGGTCGCCTAGCGGCAGCGCGCCGACCGTAGTGACCGACCCGGCCAACACCCGCGCCCGCCCGTCCACCGCCTTGATGGCGGGGTACGCGGCCTGCACCAGCCGTGTATAGGCCACCGGGTCGGGGCAGCGGCCGCCCCAGTTATCAGAGATGTTCGGCTCATTCCAGATTTCGTAGGCCAGCGGGTGGCTGAAGCGGCTGTGGACATGGGCGGCTAGCGTGCCCAGAAAACGCCCGTAGTCCCCGGCGCTGTTGGGCGGATACCAGCCGTGCGCGCCACTGCTGTTGGCCCAGCCGGGCGATTGGTCCACCCGCAAGATGAGGCCCGTGCCCGCCGCCTCGGCGCTGTTCACGATGTTGTCTACATTGCCCCAATCGTAGCTGCCGCGACTGGGTTCGGTGCTGCCCCAGTCCACCTCGAACTCGGCCCAGCCAAAGCCGTCTGCCACCAAGCGGGGGTCGCTTTCGCGTGCGGCCAGCGTAAAGCCGTAGCCGAGGGTGGGGTTGCCGCCGCCCAGCGTATGATACGGCCCCACCGGGATCGGCGTGGGCTGCACCGGGGGTCGGCCGCCCAGGCGCGGCGGGTCGGCCTGGGGCTGCGCGCCGACGGGTTGGGCTGGGCCGCCCGCCCCCGCCAGCCCGATCAGCGTCAGCAGCGCGCCGCCCAATGCTAGGCGACGAATCGCGTTGTTCATGTATCGCTCCTCCCTGTGAATCGGGCGGTAGCCGTCGCGCAACGGTCCACAAAAACGGCGCACGCGCTCCCGCTTGCCTATACTAACGGATGGGGGCAGCGGATGGTAGCGAAAACCGCAGAATTGTCGGCAGATCGCCGTGGCCTAGATGAGACCTGTGGCTCAGTCTGGTGGGTAGGAGCCGGTAGCTGTGTTGTAGCAGCGCTGCTTGCTGCGCCGTAGGGGGGTTCGGTAATGCGCCGACGAGCAGTAACCCACCCCCCACGAGTCCGGCGCAGCAAGCAGCGCTGCTACAGCCCACCTCGTGATCCAGCGCACTGTCACAAGCCAACTGAACAGTTATCTTTTTGGTAGCCTATACTTGTTTCATGTAGCCAATTTTCCGCATAGATAACGGCGGAATTAGTATCCAACATTCATTCGGTGCCACAAACAGGGCAATAAAAAGGGCCAAAGTCTTTATTGCACCTCCAACACGCTTGACGGCGCTGTAAAAGTCGGATACAATAAGAACGTAGTAGCGTGTTGGGGATAGCCGGCGAGTGATAGGGTGCATAGGGGACGGCAGCATGGTGCGTAATAGACCGCAGCGAGAACCGCCGACACCGCGCCCGCTGGGGGATAGGGATTCGCGTGCGCCAGACCCCGCGATAGTGGCGCGGCTGGAACAGGTGCGCCGCTTGGCCGCGCAGGGTCGCACTGCCGATGCGTTGGCCCTCTGCCGCCGGCTCGATCATGATGTGCCGCGCCAACCGGCGATCCTCTGCCTGCTGGGGATGCTCTATACGCGCAGTGGGGCGTTGGCCCAGGCGCTGGCGCAGTTGGCCGAGGCGTTGTTGCTGGCCCCCAGCGACGCGACGGTGCTGTATCACCTGTCACAGGTCTATTTGCAGGCCGGCGCACCGGTTCATGCGCTGCATAGCTTGCGTCACTACCATATCGAGGTGCAACACGCGCCCAGCGCACCGGATTTGCCCGATGCCGCCGGCCTGCTGGCGGTCCTCAGCGGCTTTATGCGCGACGAACCGGCGCTGACGGGGCTGGCCCCGGCCGCCCGCGACAAAGCGTTGATGGCTGCGGAGCGCGGTCGCCTGCGGCTGCTGTTCAGCGGCGCGCCGGAGAAGGCGCTGTCCGATCTGCGCGAAGCGATCCGCCTAGCCCCGCGCTATCCCCAGCCGCGCAACAATTTGAGCATGGCGCTGTTCTACAACGGCCAACTGGCGGAGGCCGCCGGCACGCTGGAAGCCACGCTGCGCGATCTCCCGCCCAATGTCTATGCGTTGGCGACGTTGGCCTTTGTGCGCTGGGCGGCGGGCGGCGCGGCGGCGACGGGGCAGCCCTTGCTGGCCCAAGCCGAGGCGGCGCTGGGGCCGGAGAGCCGCCTGCTGGACCGCACGCGCTTGGCCGAGGTGGCGGGGGTGCTGGGCGACCATGCGCTGGCCGAGCGGGTGCTGATCGCGGGCGCGGCCCAGCCGTTGCCGCTGGAAGGCAGCGCCGTACAGACCGCCGCGCGGCGCCTACGGGCCACCGCGCTGGCAAATCTGGGCCGCAGCGCCGAAGCCCTGGACGAGTTGCGCGCTACCCCGCCGCCGCCCGGCGATCCTTTTCCTGGGCGGCTGGTGGCCGCTATCAGCGAAGAGGCGACCCTGCCGGCGGCGGTGGGCGGTGGCTACCCCTATCTGCGCTGGGATGATCTGCTGGCGGTGCATCCCCTGCGGCGGTTGCTGGGCAGCACGGGGCGGCGCGTGCCGTGGGCGGCACCGGCACCCGCGCCCGCCGCAGTCGCCGCCCGGCTGCCCACGCTCTATCCGCGCCTGCCGACCGTCGGGGCGTTGCTGCTCTGGGCGGGGGCGCCGGCGCTGGAAACGCTGGGCCTGACCTTGCTGGCCCTGGCCGGCACTCCGGAATGCGCGGCGGTGTTGGCCGCCCATCTCAGCGGCACGCTCGGCAGTTATGCCGGCCGGCAAGAGGCCGGTTACCTCTTGCTGGATGCCGGGCACCTCGCTAACGGCAGCACCGTCTCCTTCTGGAACGGCAGCGCCTGGACCGATCTGCAACTGTTCCGCTTGGCCCCACGGGGCCGTGACCTGGCGGCGCTATGTGACACGCTACGGAAAGGGCTGGATCGGCTGGCCGACCCGTCTGCCCCGTAGACTAGCGGCGCGCCCGGACAGGGCCGCGCCTAGAGGAGACCCTGCTAATGGCTGATACGACTGTTACCCGCGCAAAGCTGACCGCCGAGGAGAAATCGATCACGCGCGAAGCGATGGATGCTTATCGTCAGGAGCATCCGGGCGCGAACCTGAAAGAAGTCAGGATCGGCCTGAGCCATTTGCCCTTCGCCGACAAAATCACCGAAGGCGTGTTGCGCGGGCTCTCGGCGCGGCGACCGGGCGAACCGGGGCGCGGTGGTGGGCGCAAGCCGGCGGGCGACGGGCGCGTGGGCCGCGGTGGCACACGCGGGGCGGGCAGCCGGGGTGGGCGCAAGGCCACGCTCCGTAATCGCAGCCTGGAAAAGGTGATCGGCGACCTCAACGGCCTGCGCCGCCAACGCGAGGATCTGGACGCGCAGATCAGCGAACTGGAAGGCGAAGTGCGCGACCGGATGCACGAGACCATGGGGGCCGACCATGCGGGCCGCATCTTCGGCGGCCTGCTCAAAGGCATCGGCGACACGGCCCAGCGCGTGGGCAGCACGGTGGGCGACACGGCCCAGCGCGTCGGCACCGCCGTGGGCGACCGTATTAGCGAGACTCGTGGCGGGGGCCTGGGCGACAGCGAGGGTTAAGTCGGCGGGGACTGTGGCCTGTCCACTGTGCGGGTCGCCGCCCCCACCCCCCAACCCCCTCCCCTAAAGGGAGCGGGGGAGAAGACGGAGGGGTGATTTAGCTACCACCAGCCCTTACCCAGGTCGTCTAACTCCCCTCTCCCTTTAGGGGAGGGGGTTGGGGGGGTGGGGGCGGTGGCCCCCCTGCTACGGCAACAACGCCGTCCACAGGGGCATCGTCAGCAGCAGCGTCCCAATGGTGAGCAGGGCTGGACTGAGTAGGCGCAGCACGCGGCCGGCGGTGAGCGCGCGCACCAGCTCGCTGCGGCTGTTGAGGGTCAGCGCCCGCGCCTGGGCCAGCGCCGGACTGAGCAGGCTGCCGACCGTGGTCCGCAGCGCCAACGCGCCCAGCAGCGCCAGGATCGGCAGAACCGCCGCGACCTCCGCTCCACCCTGCGGCGGACGGAGGGCCAACACGGGCAGCACGAGTAGCGCTGTCCCCGCCAATAGCACGCCCTTCGGACTGCGGCGCAAGATCGCCACCGCTCCACCCGCCAACGCCAGCGCCAGCAACCCCGACCCCAGGCTCGCACCCAGCGCCGTCCACAAATCTACCATTGGCATCCTGCGGGCATTCATGCCTAACAGCCCCAACGGATTGATGACTTGCAGGGACCAGCCGCCCAGCGCGCCCAGCAGCAGTCCCACCCCGGCGGGCAGCAAACCCCGTGCGGCGAAGGTCGGCGCGCAGTGCATGGCGCGGCTGATATTGGCCGGTCGTAAGCCATCGGCCAGCCAGATCAACGCTGCTACGGCCAAACAGGGCCAGACTAGGCCGCCCGCCAGCCCGATCCCCAGCCCCGCCCCAGCGAAATCGCGCCAATCGCACCGCTCTTGCACCCGGAACAGCGCCAGCAGACCCAGCAGCAAAGCGACCCCCGCCCAATCTCCGGTTGACATAATAGTGGGAGTGGTCTCATGAGGGCCGATCACGGCGAGGAAGAAGGCGGCGGGCAAACCTACCCCCGGCCCGCCCACGCGCCGCCCCAGCCAATAGGTGAGAACCACGCCCGCCACTCGCGCCGCTAACGCTACGACGAGCGTGGGTGACAGGGTGCCGGCACCGGCACCCGCATCATGGATACGGGCGTAGACAGCCAGCGCCAGCAGCGCGACCAGCAGCGCAATTTCGCTGCGACCAGGACGCATAGCGGGATTAGCCTTCGATGCGGCGGCGCAGGCGGGCGAACTCGCCGGCCAGCCGCTCCAGCTCGGTCGCCGCGCCACTGACTTTGGCGTGTTCGGCTTTGACGAAGCGGGTGTAAGGCGCAATCGCGTCGTAGATGCGTTCGACGGAACGGGCCAGTTCGCTGTTGAATTGCTCGGTCATGCCGGTCGCTAAGTTTTCGCGCAATTGGGCGATCTTGTTGTGGAAGTCCTCTTTGGCCTGCCGTTTTTTGAGCGGCAAGACCACCAGGGCCACCCCGGCAAACAGCGTGGTGGCGAGAATGGCGGTCGCGTCGAACCACGCGGCAGTGAAGGCCAGCGCCAGCCCCGCACCGATACCGGCCAACCCGGCGGCGGCTCCGGTCTGGATCACCGCTTGGCGCATATCCTCGGCCAGCGTCAACGCCTCGCGCTCGCGGTCGTAGCCTTGCACCACTTGGGTCGCTTTGGCTCCCACCGATTGCAGCAACTGGGTGCGGTTATACTCGAATTGCCGCCCGATCTGGCCGATCATGCGGTCTTCGCGCCCGCGCACTGCCTGGCGGCGGTCCAGATACTCCTGCACCGCCTGCCACATCCGCAGGTCATGGTCCACCATCCAATCAATCAGCCCCTGCACCGCGCCATCCACGCGCGCCGCGCTATCGGCCACCACCGCACGCTCAAACTCGCCGCGCACCTTGTCGGCGTTCATCAGGTCGCGGATGCGGCTGATTTTGATCAGATCATCGAAAAACACATCGCCGCGTTCACGCAGTTCGTATAGGATGTTTTCGATGTCGGCCAGCCGGTGGGCGAACCCTTCGGCCATGTCGGTCTCGTAGACGGCCAGTTGCTGATCGATATTGTCGTTGGTCTTGGCATCGTCGGCCAACACCGTCAGGCGGTCCGTGGCGGCGAGGCGGTAACGCTCCACCGCGCGCTCGGCCACGCCCAACGGCGTGAGGAACTTGAGCCGCAAGCGTCCCGCTTCGTCCAGCGTGCTGAAAATGAACGCTTCCAACTGGTCGAAGCGGCTGGCCTTGACCAGGGCTGCGCCACGTGCCTGCTGCGGGCCGGGGGTGGCCGCCAACTGCTTGCCTTGCAGGGCCACCCGCGCCGCTACCGGGAAAATGTCGGGCGTGAAGCCCAGCAACAGGTGGGCGTTTTCGCTGATAAAGTCGATCACGCGCTGCAGGTCTTGCGGCGTTTGCAGCAGGTCGATCTTATTCAGCACGATGACGATCTTTTTGCCCCAATCGCGGATCGTTTCCAGAAAGATGCGCTCGCTTTCGGTGAAAGGCCGGTCGGCAGAGGTGACGAACAGCACGAGGTCGGCGCGCGGCACAAAATGGCGAGTCAACTGCTCGTGGCGGCGGATGATCGCGTTGGTGCCGGGCGTGTCTACCACCGTGATGTCGCGCAGGAACGGCGCGGGGAACTCGTTTTCGGCCAAGTCGTCGCTGACCATGCCGGCGCGGGCCTGCTCACCGTAGCGCAGCAGCGTCACCACCGCCGTGGTCGGCGTGACCCCCTCGGTCAAGAACCGCTCACCCAGCAGCGCGTTGATGAAGGCCGATTTGCCGGCGTTGAACTCGCCCGCCACCACCAGCAGGAACAATTCGTCGAGATCCAGCCCGGCTTGGCGCAGCGAGTCGAGATCGGCCGGGTCCGGCTCCAGCGGCGCGATGGCCGCGCCCAGCGCCCCCAGCAGGCGGCGCTCCCCGATCAGGATCTCTTCCTGCGCGGGGGTCAGCACCCCACCGGGGCGGCGCGGAATCTCCGGCGCAAGGGGAGCAAATTCGCTGGTTGGTAGCGTTTCGGTGTTTTGCACGGGTGGGCGGCTCCTGCTATGGGTGATTTGTTCCTACCTTGCGCCCAAGCAGAATGTGTACCGCCGTTAGAGACATAACACACGGCCCGGAATCTGCTCTGACCGAATCCAGCTTTTAAGGATAGTGGGTATAGGAGCATAATTCATTACGCGCCTACACTTGCTAGAGGTAGATAGCGCAGGACTGCCGCCGCTACATGGCGAATGTAGGCGCGTAATTCATTGCGCGCCTACACTTGCTGGATTATTCCTACCGCCGCTACATGGCGAATGTAGGCGCGTAATTCATTGCGCCTACATTCGCAGGATTATTGCTAAGGAGCCGCTTTGCCGTTACCCCCGCCCCAGTTCCCACCGGAACACGCCGCCCCCGACGTGCATCACATCCCGCCGCTGCCCTGGCAACGGGCGCTGTTGTTCAGCGTGGCGAGCATCGGCGTAGGCATGGTGTTCACCTTCTTCAACGCCCAACTGCCGCTCTACCTGCGCGACTACGGCATGGCCCACCAATGGATCGGGCCGCTGACTAACGAGCGGTCGCTGGCCGGGGCGCTGGTGTTGCCCATCGTTGGGCGCATGAGCGACCGAGCGCGCACGCGCTGGGGCAAGCGACGCCCGTTCTTCCTGGCCGGTGCGCCGTTGCTGGCGGCGGCGCTGGTGGCGCTGGGCCTGCGCCCGCCCTTTCCGATCATGCTGGCGCTGGTGCTGGCGGCGGGCGGTTGCCTGTTTATCGCGCTTGGCCCCTATCAGGCTATGATGGCCGACATCACGCCCTCGCACCAACGCGGACAGGTGGGCAGCATGACGGCGCTGGCCGGGCTGGTCGGCGCGGTGATCGTCAGCCTGCTGGCCGCGCAATGGTGGCAGACGGCCAGCCTGTGGGTGTTTGTCGCTACCGCCGCCGTGCTGCTGCTGACTTTCGGCCTGACCTTCCTGCTGGTGCGCGAACCCGACCATCACACCGCCCCCACCCCCCACCCCTCCCCTAAAGGGGGAGGGGAGCTAGACGGTCTTGCCGCCGACCTCTCCCCCAATCCCGCTTCTACAGAGGGAGGGGAGCTAGATGGTTTGGCTGCCGCCCCCACCCCCCACCCCTCCCCTAAAGGGGGAGGGGAGCTAGACGGTCTTGCCGCCGACCTCTCCCCCAATCCCGCTTCTACAGAGGGAGGGGAGCTAGA
>Ga0123338_10003577_pt1 | contig 13904 bp, 11 predicted proteins | sample grotaG_FD_89793 | JGI IMG/M metagenome (GOLD analysis project Ga0123338, IMG submission 89793) | Glacier valley bacterial and archeal communities from Borup Fiord, Nunavut, Canada, to study Microbial Dark Matter (Phase II) -... | ecosystem: Environmental > Aquatic > Freshwater > Ice > Glacier ... | reverse complement strand
GCCAGATGTTTTTCCACCGCTGCTTCGTCAAACGCATCGGTATCGCGCTCTTCAATATGGATTGCATCCTGCGGGCACTCGCCCAGACATGCTCCCAGACCGTCGCAGAGGTTGTCAGCCGCCAACACCGCCTTGCCGTTGATCATCTTGATAGCACCTTCGGCGCACGAGGGGACACAGAGTCCGCAACCGTTACATTTATCCTGGTCGATTGTTACAATTTTTCTCAACATGATTTGCTCTCCCTTTGTTTGTCTTCGCTATAGTTAGAAAAAATAATGCCAGAGATAATCCAGCCGGCCGCGCAACATCAGCTTGCGCCCGGAGTACGCCATGATCTCCCTGACCTTCGCCCGTTGCGGCTGGGCATAGCAGTGGGTGCGGCAATGCTTGCACGATGGCTTTTCGGCTTCCAGAGGGCAGTTCAACCGTCTGCTTAGCGCGTATTGTAAAAAAGCAGCGCATTCAGGGCAGAGACGGCGCTCTTCCAGGCCTGCCGGCATAACAATTGAGGAACGTTCCGCACCGCCGTGTTTCCCGGAGCAGTAGACTTCGACAAATTTGCCGAGCAGCCTGATATCCTTTTTTTGTTCTCTGTTCATCTCTTCCATGGGTGTACTGTGCCAGAACCGTCATTTATTTACATGACACAGATCAATTTTTTGAAGTTACATATCGTAGATCAGGGTGCAGGAGTCACCTGGGTGACTGAACCTTTCATGTTCTGGCTCATTGGCAGCAGAACCGAGAAAACGGCACCATTTCCGGCGCTGCTGCTGACGCTGATCTCGCCGCCGTGGTCACTGACAATGCCGTAGGAAACCGCCAGCCCCAAACCTGTCCCCTGCGGTTTGGTGGAGAAAAACGGGGTGAAAAGCCTGCCCAGGTCCTCCTCCCGGATACCGCTGCCCTGGTCACACACCGTTACGCGGACCTTCCCCTCCGTATCCACCGGTTCGGCGTCTACAACCAGCTCTCCCCCCTCCGGCATTGCCTGCAATCCGTTCACGATGAGGTTGGTGAAAACCTGCCGCAGCTGGTCTTCGTCTCCTTCCATCGTCACATCCCTGCCCCAGTAGTTCCTCACAACCCTGTAGCGTTCAAGGGAAATCTGGTGCCCGACCTGATCAAGGATGCCGTCCAGCAGGGGCCCCAGAGAAAAGTGCGACAGGCGCTGCAAGCCGCTGCGCGAAAAGGCTCCCAGGTTTTTGACGATGCGTCCGATGCGGATCGCCTCCTCGACAATGGCATCCACCTCTTCACGGTCTTCCGACTCTTTCGGGATGGCAATCTGCAATAGTTCGGCGTTGCCACGGATCACCGCCAGCGGGTTGTTAATCTCGTGGGCCACACCGGCCGCCAGCAAACCGAGCCCCGCCAGGCGCTCTGACCGCGCCAGCTCTTTCTGGGCATCCAGCAGCTGCTGGCTTTTCTCCTCCAGCTGCCTGGTCCGCTTCACCACCTTCTGTTCCAGGGTTTGATTCAGGGTGCTGACCTCGCGGGTCATTGCGTTGAACTCGTCGGCCAGAAGACCAATTTCGTCATCGCTTCTGACCAGTATCGGTCCGACAAGCTCGCCGCTGGCCATACGCCGGGCGGCATCGGCCAGGGCCCGTACCGGCTGGGCCAGACGACTGCCGATCCAGGTAGAAAGCGTGATGCCGATCAACGTCACGAACAGCAGCACTCCGGCGAAGATCAGATTAAGGTTTTTCCTCATGTCCAGCAGCGGCTGTTCCGGCATGCCTACATACAGGGCCCCGATTACACCGCCGGAAGGATCGCGGATCGGCTCGTAGGCCGAAATATACCAGTTGCTCAACACAAACGCCCTGTCGCTCCACAGTTTGCCCCGTGAGAGGACATCCCTTGCTACCTCAACCGACATGAGGGTGCCGGTAGCGCGCTCTCCGGCCTGATCACGAACATTGGTGGCAATGCGCACGTCACCCAGGAAGACCGTAGCCGCACCACCACCTTCACGTTCGAAAACAATCCGGGTGATGGTGTCAACCACACGGCTGTCACCGTTGAGCATGAAGCCGGCCTGCAGCGCACCGACCACCCGGCCGTCAGGCGCAAGCAGCGGAGCAACCGCCACCAGCACCAGACCGCGCCGTTCGCTTTCGTTACTTACGGCCCGGGCACGAGGCGTCGGCTTGATTGCCGTCAGAGCCCTTTCGGCCAGCTCAGGATTTTCCGTGGCCAGACGCTCGCTACTGTATACCTGCGCCCCGCCGAGCAACTCCCCCTTCAGGGCACGGGCTACCAGCGGATCACCATCCAAGCGGTCACCATGACGCCCCGGGTTGGCTGACCGGTAGTGTACGACACCACTATTGTCGATAATGTTGAGAAAACTGAGTTGTTCTTCATGCAGCAGCTGCTGCAGCGCTTTTTCCGACAGAGAGTGGCGGCTGGAGGTGAGGTGATTGGAGGTGAGATGGTCACTCATGGAAGGCATCAATCCGGCCACCCTGACGATGCTGGCCAGATGATTGATCTCGTCCTGGTACACCTTGCGGGCCAGATTGAGGTCGCCTATCACCTTTTGCTGGGCCTGGCGATAAATGCGGTCGGTAATCAGCAGCGAGCCGATCAGCCAGCTAAGCAGGATCGCCACACAGAGCGGCGTCAGGGTGGCAAAAATCAGCTTGCGCCGTATCGGAGTGCGGACGCGCTGCATCAGCGTTCACCGCCCATCATCCCGAAATCCGCGATGCGCCGGTCGAGCGTCCGACGTGAGATGTTGAGGATCTCTGCCGTGCGGCTCTTATTGTAGTTATTACCTTTCAGGACCGCCTCGATGTGCTGTCGCTCCATCTCCTCCAGCGGGACCATCACCGGGGGGTGTGTGGTCCCCGGCCGCTGCGCTACCGGGCTGCGCCCCACCTGAAGCGGGATGACATTGGCGGTAATGGCGCTGCCGTTGGTCAGAATCACCGCCCGTTCCATGACGTTTTCAAGCTCACGCACGTTGCCGGGCCAGCCATAGGACTGCAGCGCCTCCAGACCTTCAGGGGTAATATCATGAATACCCTTAGCCATGCGGGAGGCAAAACGGAGCAGGAAGTGACGCGCCAGCGGCTCGATATCCTCGGGGCGCTCCCTGAGAGGCGGCAGGTTGATACTGATCACGTTGAGACGATAGTAGAGATCTTCACGGAAACGCCCCTCGGCCACCTCTCGCTGCAGATCCTTGTTGGTGGCGGCCACGAAGCGCACATCCACTTTTTTGGCGCGGGTGGAACCAACCGGGATGAATTCCCGCTCCTGGATCACCCGCAGCAGCTTGGCCTGCACCGAAGGGCTGACGTCCCCGATCTCGTCCAGAAAAAGGGTACCGCCGTCGGCCTCTTCCATCATCCCCTTCTGGTTGGTAATCGCACCGGTAAAAGCGCCCCGCAGATGGCCGAACAGCTGACTTTCCAGCAGGGTATCACTCAGCGCAGCACAGTTGAGGGAAACGAAGGGGTTGTTACGGCGCTGGCTGTTGTGGTGCAGGGCGCTGGCAATCAACTCCTTGCCGGTTCCCGATTCGCCGAGAACGAGGATATTGGCGTCACTGGAAGCCACCTTGAGGGTCAGATCATATACTTCACGGAAACGGGGACTGGCGAAAATAATCTGTTCCGGAGCGCCTCCGGCCAGCTCTTCCCGCAGCCTGCGGTTCTCGGCAGACAGACGGCGCAGCTGCAGCACGTTTTCCACCATGCCAAGCAGCTTCTCATTGGGGCACGGCTTGGTCACATAGTCGTAAGCGCCCAGCTTGATGGCCTTTACCGCGTCGTCCACCGTGGCAAATGCGGTCATGATGATCACCGGCAGCTCCGGACGCCTCTCCTTGACCCGTTGCAGGATCTGGATTCCGTCCAGATCCGGCATGCGCAGATCCTGCAGCAGCAATTCAGCGTTTTCTCCGCCCGGTGACTCCAGATGGGCCAGGAGATCAATGCCGCGATTGAAAGCTGTTACCTGATGGCCTTTGAGCAGCTTTTTAAGATATTTGAGGATGCCGTCCTCGTCGTCGCAAATACAAATTTGAGCCATGTGCACACCTCGCAAGACAGATATGCACATTATTGGACAGATTTGCGCAGCTTGCAAGCCCAAATAAGCATTCCTATCGTCTACACTTTCGCCCTGCCCCCCCAGAACAGCACTGTCTATCGCTGGCCAACCTGCCGATGCAACAATGTAAACAGTATTGGCATACGCCTTGCCGTATACGACATGGTTTACATTAATCAAGACAGTTTTGCGCAATTATACAAAAACAGATACCACCACGAAAAGGAGTGATCGACACATGGGAATGTCACGTAGGCAGTTTTTGCAGGGAGGGGCGCTCGCTGCTGCCGGTGTCGCCTTAAGCGGCAAGCCGGGTGAAGCCAACGCCGATGGGCCGGTAAGCCGGATCAAGGGACTAAAAGCCAGCACCACAATCTGCCCCTACTGCGCAGTAGGGTGCGGTCTTCTGGTTCACACCAAGGGGGGGAAGATAATCAACATCGAGGGCGACCCCAAGCACCCCATCAACCAGGGAGCGCTCTGTTCCAAGGGAAGCTCGCTCTTCCAGGTGGCGGTCAATGACCGTCGGCTCCAGAAGGTCATGTACCGCGCCCCGGGTTCGGATGCTTTCGTGGAAAAACCATGGGACTGGGCTCTGGATCGCATCGCCCTGCGCATGAAGGAGACCCGCGACAAGACTTTCAAGATCAGCGAACTGAACAAGAAGGACAACAAGGAATACGTGGTAAACCGCACTGACGGTATGGCCTTCTTCGGCGGCGCCGGACTGGACAACGAAGAGTGTTACCTCTGGGCAAAATTTGCCCGTGCCATGGGCGTCGGTCAACTGGAACATCAAGCCCGATTATGACACTCCTCTACAGTCGCCGGTCTGGCGGCTTCATTTGGACGTGGGGCAATGACGAATCACTGGATAGACCTGAAGAACAGCGACAGCATTTTCATCATCGGCTGTAACCCGGCCGAAAATCACCCGATCTCTTTCAAATGGATCGAGGAGGCCATGGACAACGGCGGCAAGCTGATCGTTGTAGATCCGCGCTATACCCGCAGTGCCTCCAAGTCCGACATCTATGCCCAGGTCCGCCCCGGCACCGACATCGCCTTTCTGGGCGGCATGATCAACTACGCCCTGCAGAACAGGCTGATCCACGAAGAATATGTACGCGACTACACCAACGCCACCTTCCTGGTCGGCGAAAAGTACGATTTCAAGGACGGCATGTTCTGCTCCTTCGATGACAAGGACAAGACCTACGACCTGAAATCATGGGCCTACGCGACGAGCGCCGACGGCACACCGCTGCGCGACCTGTCCATGACTAATCCCCGCAGCGTCTATCAACTGCTCAAGAACCACTACTCGCGTTACACCGTGGACATGGTCTGTTCCATCACCGGCACCAAAAAAGAGGATTACCTCAAGGTCGTCAAGAATTTCTGCGCCACCGGCCGCCCAGACAAAGCGGGCACGATCCTCTATGCCATGGGCATCACCCAGTCCACCCACGGCACCCAGAACGTGCGTGCCGTCGCCATGCTGCAGATGCTGCTGGGTAACATCGGCATCGCCGGTGGCGGAGTCAATGCCCTGCGCGGCGAGTCCAATGTCCAGGGTTCAACCGACTACGGCCTTCTGTTCCACCTGCTCCCCGGCTACCTGAAGTCTCCCGAGTTCGACAACGTCGATCTCAAGGCCTACGTGGAGAAGTGGACACCCAAGAACAAAGACCCCCGCAGTGCCAACTGGTGGGGGAACACCCCCAAGTATCTGACCAGCCTGCTCAAAGCCTGGTACGGCGACAACGCCACGGCGGCCAACGACTTCTGTTACGACTACCTGCCCAAACGGATGGGGAGCTATGCCTACAACAAAATTCTGGAAAAGATGGGCAATGGCGACCTGGAAGGATTGGTCTGCATGGGGATGAACCCGGCGGTCGGCGGCCCCGACTCCGGCCATGCCCGTACCGCACTGGGCAAGCTCAAGTGGCTGGTCACAGTGGATCTGTGGGAAACCGAAACCTCCATCTTCTGGAAACGCCCCGGTGTTAATCCGAAGGATATCCAGACCGAGGTTTTCATGCTCCCGGCGGCGTCATCGGTTGAAAAAGAAGGCTCCATCTCCAACTCCGGGCGCTGGGCTCAGTGGCGCTACAAGGCGGTCGAACCGGCCGGTAAATCCATGAGCGATCTCTGGATCATCGACCAGTTCTACAAACGGATCAAAAATCTCTACACCAGGGACAAGGGTGTCTTCCCGGAACCGATCACCAAGCTGGCGTGGAACTACGGTACCGGGCACGAACCGGACGTCCACATGGTGGCCAAGGAGATCAACGGCTATTTCACCAGAGACGTGACGGTCAAGGAAAAAGACAAGGTTCTTGAGTTTAAAAAAGGGGATCAGGTCCCCGGCTTCAAATATCTGATGGACGACGGCTCCACGGTGTCGGGCAACTGGCTCTACAGCGGCTCCTACACCAAGGACGGCAACCTCATGGCGCGCCGGGACGAGTCTGATCCAACCGGCCTGGGGATGTTCCCCAAGTGGTCGTGGTGTTGGCCGGTCAACCGCCGCATCATCTACAACCGCGCCTCGGTCAATCCGGCCGGTGAACCGTTCAATCCCAAGCGGAGTGTTATCGCCTGGGATGCCGCCGAGAAGAAGTGGAAGGGTGATGTGCCCGACGGCCCCTGGCCCCCGATGAAGGATGAGAAGGAGGGCAAATACCCCTTCATCATGCTGTCGGAAGGGCATGCGCGCCTGTATGCGCTGGACCTGAAGGACGGCCCGTTCCCCGAGCATTATGAACCTGTGGAGAGCCCGGCCCGCAACCTGATGTCCAGAGTACAGAGCAGCCCTGGGGTTAAAATCCCAAAAAACATTTCCAGCGACCTGGCAAAGTTCCCCTTCATCGGTACGACCTACCGCATGACGGAGCACTGGCAGACCGGCGGCATGACCCGCAATCTGACATGGCTGACCGAGTTGGTGCCGGATATGTTTGTTGAAATCAGCGAATCCCTGGCCAAACAGAAGGGCATTAAAAAGGGTGACAAAGTACGCGTAACCACCGAGCGCGGTTCAATTGAAGCTATGGCCCTGATCACCTCGCGTCTCAGGCCGTTCGATGTAGGGGGCAAACTGATCGAGCAGATCGGTATGCCGTGGCATTTCGGCTACGCCGGCCTTGCGACGGGAGACAGCGCCAATGTGCTGACTCCGGCGGTCGGTTGTACCAATACGAGCATCCCCGAGTTCAAGGCGTTTCTGTGCAATCTTGAAAAAGGGGGTAACAAGGCATGAGTTCGACACCAATTGATTTCGACAAAACAAAATCGTTCCTGATCGACACAACCAAATGCACCGGCTGTCGCGGTTGTCAGGTGGCCTGTAAGCAGTGGAACCAGCTCAAGGCTGAGAAGACGGTCTTCTTCAGCGGCGAGGGTTACCAGAACCCGCCGCTGATGTCCGAGTACACCTTCACCCGCGTCAAGTTCAAGGATTACCAGAAGAACGGCCAGAACGAGTTCGCCTTTTATAAAGAGATGTGCATGCACTGCAACGAACCGGCCTGTGCCTCGGTCTGTCCGGTCGGCGCTTTCAAGAAGACCCCCGAAGGGCCGGTAGTATACGACGCCGATCGCTGCATCGGCTGCCGCTTCTGCATGATCGCCTGCCCGTTCGGCGTACCCAAGTACGAATGGAGCAAGGCCTTCCCGCTGGTGCGCAAATGCACCGGTTGCTACAGCCGCATCAAGGAAGGGCTGCAGCCGGCCTGCGCCACCGCCTGTCCGACCGCCATCACCTACGGCAGCCGCGCCGACATGATCAAAGAGGCCGAAAAGCGCCTCAAGAACAGGCCCGATCGTTACTACCATGCAATTTACGGCAAGGAAGAGGCCGGCGGCACCAGCGTCCTCTATCTGACTCACCAGCCTTTAGATGAACTCGGTTTCAAGCCGGTAACCAAACGGCCGCTCCCTTCCTACACCTGGCAGGCGCTCCGCCTTGTGCCGGGCATTTTCCTGACTGTGGGCGGCGGACTGTCGCTCCTCTCCTGGTTCACCCATCGCACGGAACGTATCCGGCGTGAAGAAGCCTTCAAGAACAGCAAGGTACAACCAGAGACCACGGAAGAAGAGAACAGGGAGGACCAGCCATGACAGCCGCCACACGCATAATCATAAATGAAATCAAGGGTTACCATAATTTTCTCAAGTTCATGATCTTCCTGGTCGTGCTGAGCGCGCTGGCAACCATGGTGCGCTTCATATTCGGCCTGGGAGTCACTACCAACCTGAACGACGTATATCCCTGGGGGTTGTGGATCTCCTTCGACGTCGTCACCGCCGTGCCTTTAGCGGCCGGCGCCTTCACCCTGGGCGCCATCGTACACTGTTTTCACATCAAGAAGCTGGAGCCGCTGGTACGACCTGCCATCGTAACCGGTTTTCTCGGCTATTCGTTGGTCTGCGTCGGACTGCTGCTCGACCTGGGACAACCACAGCGCGCCTGGCACACCATGGTCTACTGGAATGTGCATTCACCCATGTTTGAGGTGTCCATGTGCATCATGGCCTACACTACGGTTCTCTTTATGGAGTTCCTGTCGCCGGTCTGCGAAAAGTTCGGCTACCACCTGCCGCTGAGGGTGCTGCGCTGGCTGGAAATGCCGCTGGTAATCGGGGCGGCAGCCATCTCTACCCTGCACCAGTCGTCTCTGGGCACCTTCTTCCTGATCGCCGTGGACAAGCTGCACGCCCTTTGGTACAACCCGCTGCTGCCGCTGCTGTTCTGGATGTCCGCCATCTTCACCGGTATTTCCATCATCATCCTGGAAGCCACCATGGTGCATCGCTATCTAGACCAACCTGATGAATCGGAGTTGCTGGAAATCCTGGCCAAGATACTGCCCTGGACACTGGGTGCTTATTTGATAGTCAAGCTTGCCGCCACGGCCCTGCTGTCCCACGGCCCCCTCTACGACCGCCCCAGCCTGCTGGCGCTGTTTCTGGCTGAGATCATTATCGGCGTCATCATTCCGATGTTCATGTTCATGCAGAAGTCTTATCGTGAGGATAACCGCATGCAGCTGCGTGGCGCTTCGCTGGTAATTGCCGGAGTAGTGCTCAACCGCTTCAACGTCTCCATGTTCGGCATGGAGCAGGCTGACCAGGCGATCTACTACCCATCAATAATCGAATCACTGGTCACAATCGGCATCATCGCCGCCCATGTCCTCTTTTTCGTACTGCTGGCCAAGTATTTCCCGATTTTCGAACATCACCCCGAAACGGTTGATTACACGATGCCGGATCGGGCATTCAAGACGACTGCAGAACTTGGCCACACTCAAGCAGCCGCCAGTGAAGCTGGACATTAAAGGTCCGCTGTAAAAGGTGGGTGTTCCGGCAGCCAGCCTGAACACTCACCATTGAATTCCGGTTTACGCAGAGCATAAACAGATAACCGGAGCCAGAGAGTTCTTATGTTGCGATACGAAAAAGGGGTGCTGAGCGAGATCCCCAATGACATACCTGCTGAATTTCCGATCAAGCTGACGGTAAACGGCCGCGAGATTGCCACCCTGGTGGCCTCTCCCCATGAACTCCGCTTTCTGGTCGCCGGCTTCCTGCGCACACAGGGGTTTGTCAAAGAAACAGGGGATTTCCTGGCAATGGGGGTTTGCGATGAATCCGGCGAGGCCAATATCCGCATCCGGGGTGAGATACCTAAACGGTTGACGCCGGTATTAACGTCCGGCTGCGGCGCCGGGATCTCTTTCTCATTCAACGCCGGGGCACCCAAGAGCGCACCACCGGAAACCGCCTTCACGCCGGAGGCAATCTTCTCCATGATGCGTGAGATGGCACAGCTCTCCGTTCGCTATGGCCGCCATGGCGGCATCCATTCAGCCGCCGTCAGCGACGGGACCCGCATCCTGCTGCACGCGGAGGATCTGGGGAGACATAACACCATTGACCGCCTGGCGGGCCAGGCGCTGCTGAGCGGAATCGACCTGAGCGGGTGCCTTCTGCTCACCTCCGGACGGGTATCAACCGAGATGGCGGCCAAGGCAGCCTCATTCGGTGTCGCCCTGATCGCCTCGCGCACCTCGCCGACCGACATGGCGGTGCGCATCTGCCGTGAGGCGGGTATCGGCCTGATCGGCTATGTTCGCAGCGACAGCTTCCGCATCGCTGCCTGCCCGGAACGGGTGCAGATGTCTGCACAAAAACGCTTTTCCGATGTGGCCGGAGTCATCCTGGCCGGCGGAGAATCGAGACGCATGGGGAGGAACAAGGCGCTTCTCGAAGTCAACGGAGAGCGCATGATCGAGACCGCCTACCGCTGCATGGCGGAATTGTTCGACGAGGTCCTGTTGGTAACCAATACGCCTGAAAGCTATGACTTCATCCCCTGCCGCAAGATCGCCGACATCCATCAAGGTAAAGGTCCCCTTGGCGGCATCCACGCCGCGTTAACCAACTCGGCCGCCGAAAGGGCTTTCGTCACCGCGTGCGACATGCCGGGCCTCAACCCGCAGCTGATCCGGGAGCTCTGCAGCATCAAAGACGGCGGCGACGTTGTCATCCCGGAGACTCCAGGCGGATTGGAACCGCTCCACGCCGTTTACGCCAAGAGCTGCCTGCCAAAGATGGAAAAGATGCTGCAGGCGGGGGAGCGGCGCATCCTCTCCTTTTTCGATCTGGCACAGGTAAGACTGGTGCCGCGCGGAAAAATCGCCGCCCTCGACCCTGATTTTGCCTCTTTTCGCAACATCAATACCCAGGAAGATTACCGACTACTGGCGCAAGCCGAATAACACGTCAGCCAGAGGCTGAAGCAAACAACATCACACCATTCTCCGAGTCGTCATACCTAAAAGGGATAAATCCTCACGGTACACGACCTGTGGGTGTCGCCGGAAACAGCGTCACCTTCCTTTAGTGAGTCAGAAGTTTTTTTGCTCTGTTTTAGCGAAAACAACTTCATAGACGAACTACCCTGTCTGTCAGGGTTGAAAAGGGGATTCCGTGCCTGACGAACCGCTGCCGTGGTTTGTCCACGCCCCTTTTCCATATCGAGAAGGGGCTTTTTATTATCAAAATTCATGCAACAAAGAGGAGAATTCGTGAATAAAATCGTATGGTTGATTGCAGCAGCTGTATTGTCCCTGTCCAGTGTGGCCCTGGCCGCACCCAAAAGCATCATCCTTGCTACCACCACCAGCACCCAGGACTCGGGACTGCTGGACGCACTGGTTCCGCAGTTTGAAAAGGAAAGCGGTCTTCAGGTCAAAACCATCTCGGTCGGTTCCGGTCAGGCGATGAAAATGGGCGAAAAAGGTGAGGCCGACGTACTGCTGGTACACTCACCCGATGCCGAGAAGAAATTCATGGCCGATGGTTCGGGCACGACCCGCCGCCTCGTCATGCACAACGACTTCATCATCGTCGGCCCGGCTGCCGACCCGGCGGGTGTCAGGAAAGCCGGCAGCTCAATAGATGCGCTGAAGCGCATTGCCCAGAGCGGCTCCCTGTTCGCCTCGCGCGGCGATAACTCCGGCACCCATGCCAAGGAGAAAGGGCTCTGGAAAGGGGCCGGCATCACCCCGGACGGGCAGAAGTGGTACCAGCAGACCGGTCTCGGCATGGGACAGACCCTGAACGTGGCCGCCGAAAAGAGAGGATACACCCTGACCGACCGGGCCACCTTTCTGGCGCTCAAGAAAAACCTCGGTCTCGTTATTCTGAGTGAAGGGGACAGCAGACTGCTGAACATCTACCACGTCATTGAAATCAATCAGACCAGGTGGCCAATGGTGAACGCTGCCGGAGGCAAGCTCTTTGCCGATTTCATGATCAGCCGCAAGACCCAGGATACCATCGGACATTTCGGAATTGAAAAGTTCGGCGCTCCCCTCTTCTTTCCGGACGCCGGCAAAAACCCGGCTTCACTAGGCCTGTGAGGGGTTAATGCAACTGATCATCGATGGCATCCTCGAAGCGGTACGCCTGCTCCTGTCGGGAGACAGCGAAGTACTGGCTGTCACCTGGCTTTCGATCAAAATCTCAGGCCTGGCTACGCTGCTAAGCCTGACGATTGGCATTGGCGCCGGCACGGCTCTGGCCCTGGCCGAATTCCCGGGTAAACGCCTGGTGGTTGCGGTCGTAAATACCGGCATGGGACTGCCGCCGGTCGTGGTCGGCCTGTTTGTGACCATCTTCCTCTGGCGCAACGGTCCTTTCGGACATTTTGGACTGCTCTACACCCCTGCGGCGATGGTTATCGCCCAGGGGATCATCGCCACCCCGATCGTTACCGGCATCTCGCTCGCCGCTATCCAGAGCCTTCCCGCTAACCTACGCCTGCAGATTCTGGCTCTTGGCGCTTCCCGCTTCCAAATCATCATGCTGCTGGTCCGGGAGGCGCGCCTCCCGCTTCTGGCGGCTGTTATGGCCGGTTTTGGCGGAGTAATTTCAGAGGTGGGCGCCTCGATCATGGTCGGCGGCAATATCAAGGGTCAGACGCGGGTGCTGACTACCGCCACGGTAATGGAAACCGGCAAGGGAAATTTTGATACCGCCATCGCCCTCAGCATAATCCTGCTGTTCCTGACTTTTCTGGTTAACCTCATGCTGACGATGGTTCAGCAAAAAAGGAGGGCGCGATGACATCCCCGTTATTGGAAGCCCGTGGTCTCTCCCTGCAACGCGGCGGAGTGGATGTGCTTAAAAACGTTTCCCTGACCGTACAGGAAAACGACGTCCTGGCCTTGATCGGCTCCAACGGTTCGGGCAAAACCAGCCTGATGCTTGCTCTGGCCCGTCTGATGCCGGTGAACAAAGGCGATGTGCTTGTAAGTGGCGAAGCGATCAACGGCAAAAATGCCGGGTTGGCATACCGGCGCAGACTGGCGATGGTCTTTCAGGAACCTCTTCTTCTTAATGGTTCGGTGGCCAAAAATGTGGCAACCGGGCTTAACCTGCGCAGCATGCCGCGCCAGGAACTGCAGGAGCGTGTCGACGAAGCGCTGGAACTGTTCGGCATTACCGGGCTTTCAAGGCGCTCCGCGCACTCCCTTTCATCCGGCGAAGCCCGGCGGGTAAGTCTGGCGCGGGCCTTTGCCATGCGCCCGGAAATGATCTTTCTGGACGAACCGTTCACGGCGCTTGATCTGCCGTTGCGCGAAGCCCTTTTCCTGCAGCTGTCAAAGCTGCTCAATTCGAAGGGGATCACGGCGGTGATCGCCACCCATGACTGTCGTGAAGTACTGCAGCTATGCAACCGCATGGCCGTGATGAACAAGGGGCGCCTGATCCGTAGCGGCACCCCAGATGACGTACTTGCCGACCCGCCCGACGACTTCAGCGCCGCCTTTGCCCGTCATGCGAAGTCGTTCAATGCATAGCAGCGCTAGCCTTTTACTTTGCAAACAGTACACAATTGCCATACATTCCAACTGTCATAAATTGCTTTACACGGGGTTAATATGATTGCCAAAGCCGTTTCATTCGTCGCCAAATCGGGGACCGGAAAAACAACGCTGCTGGAAAAAGTCATCGCCGAGCTGAAAAGCCGCGGCTACCGGGTTGGATGCATCAAGCATGATGCCCATCAATTTGACATCGACCACCCGGGCAAGGACAGCCACCGCCTGACCGCCGCCGGTGCCGACACGATGCTGATCTCGTCACCTGCGAAACTGGCCATCGTCAAACAGCATACCGAGTCCCCCCCGATCGAGGAGCTGATCGCCACCTATTTCAGTGATGTGGACCTGATCCTGACCGAGGGGTTCAAGAAGAGCGGCCTGCCGAAGATAGAGGTTCACCGCCGGGAGAGGAGTGCCACCCTGATC
>Ga0123338_10003575_pt1 | contig 13911 bp, 13 predicted proteins | sample grotaG_FD_89793 | JGI IMG/M metagenome (GOLD analysis project Ga0123338, IMG submission 89793) | Glacier valley bacterial and archeal communities from Borup Fiord, Nunavut, Canada, to study Microbial Dark Matter (Phase II) -... | ecosystem: Environmental > Aquatic > Freshwater > Ice > Glacier ... | reverse complement strand
TGACGACACCGCAGCGATGGCCGCTCAGCTGATGATCGAGTACGACCCGCAGCCGCCATTCGACAGTGGTTCGCTCGCCAAATCCTCCCAAGCGGTCGTCGACCGGGCTATGGAATACAGCCTCGTCCGCAACTAGTTCCTGCTGCCATGCTGCGCATGCGACGTAATGCCACGACGGCGTGATGCCACGACGATGTGATGTCACGACGGTGTGAGATGGTCGTCGATCCAGGAGTCGACACGGAGCCACTGCTCGTCGAGCCACATCGCCTGTGCAGCGGCGTCGTCCGGGACTGCAGAACGAGGGATACGCCAGGCAGTCACGTGAATCGGCTCGACGAGTGGAACACGTCGGACGAGTTCGGTGAAGCTCGGGTAACCGTCGAGCCCGGCATGGGCGATCACGACGACATCGGCTTGGGGTGCCGACGCCAGCAACGCCTGCACGCCACCGACGCGAGGAGGCAGTACGTGTTGCAATGTCGACAATCGTTCCCATCGCGATGGATCAGTGGACGCCATTCTGCCGACAAACCGTTCGCGAAGTTCAGGTCGAAACAGACGGCCCTCCGGGAAGATCACGGCAACGGTCCGGTCGTCGAGGTGTCGTCCCATCTCGGCAACCGCCGATCGGGCATCGGGGCCTCCGTCGCGGACGATGAAGACGGAGCCGAGTCGTCCGTACAGCAGATCGAATCCGGGGTCTGCCAGCAGTTCCGCCATCAGCACGCCACGGACGTGGAAGCCGCGTGACTGGTACAGCAGTGCCGGGAGCGAGGAGTCGACGACATTCACGTGGCGACAGAGCACGATGGCGGGGCCAGGTCCGAGCGCCGAAGCACCGGCCTCGTCGAGTTCGAGGCGTAGGCCGAGCAGCCGATCGGCACGCCTGGCGAGCACATCGATCGACCAGCGTTGCAGGCGCTCGTGACGACGGATCGACGACGACGACGACAGCTGCGTACCGAATCCGGCGAGCAGCCAGTACACCGGCGCAAGCAGAATCTCGAGACTGTCGTTGATCGCATACTGCAGCACGAAGAGGTACACGCGGATCGTTGGTAGCCGGATCCGCAATCTCGCTACGTCGTAGATCAATGCTGCGGCACACGCGAACGGCGACAGCACCAGGCCCGCGAATGTGCCGCCGAGCATCGTCGGGATCGTCTTCGCCCGCCGCTTCCAGACAACCGAACGTGGCTGGGCGATGGGTGCAGCCGGCGTCGTGGCGGTCGAAGACACAGTGCATCTTCGCAGCGTCGACGACGTTCTTTGCGAGAACGTTCCGGCCGGGTATCGACATAGCGACGGTCAGACTCCGTGTGCTGATTGGATGGCGCGGCGATGAGCACGAGCAGCGAGCAGGCAAACCCGACGATTCGACGACTGATCGGGGTGTACGATGCCAACGCGACCCTGCGCGGTGAACTGGCCTATTTTGTCGGTGCCCGACTCGGCAGAACACACTGTTCACTCTGTGATATCACCCACGGCCTGGCACGGGAGCGGAGCGATTGGCAGGCGTGCCGAGCAGGTCTGCCTGTCGCCTTCGACACGTTTCACCGCGACGACCAGCCGGAATCCGTGCGATCAGCGACGAGCAACACGGCTCCGGTCGTCGTCGCTGAGACGAACAGCGGCATCGTGCTATTGCTCGGACCCGACGAACTCCTGGCGTGCGCCGGATCCCCTGAAGCGCTCGTACACGCCATCGAATCGGCGGCTGCTGCTGGCGGTCTGAACTGGCCATAGCGGGACTGCCCGGGCGAGGCCGTCACCGTAGCGGAGGGCCTACCATCCAGCCGACGAGGGCGTAGCGCACGCCACGGGTCAACGGGGTCACCCGGTGTCCGAGTGTCGACGGAAAGATGACCGTACTGCCCTGTGTGCGCAGCTCCGGCTGTTGTACGAGTTGACCCGATCCGCTGACGAATTCGAGGTCGCCACCTTCGTAGTCATCGCCATCGGAGAGGTTCACGGTCACCGAGAGCTTTCGCTCCAGCGGTCTCGCCGGGGAGAGTTCGCTGAGGCCCGGGTAGCTCGCCTGATCGTAGGCGAGCACGTCGACGTGCCACGTGAAGTGCGATCCGACCTCGTCGTAGCGAAGGATACTCAGCGTCCCCAGACCCGTCAGGTCGAACCTCCAGATGAGGTTCGCCTGATGAGCGAGGTGGCTCACCAGGGCTCCGGTCCAGTGCGCCGGCTCGATGAAGATGTGTTTGGTCCGGCGCGTCGCCAGGTCGATCAAGGTGTCGCCCTGGCGAGTCTGCACCGTCGCGTCGGAGAAGGCCGTGTCCGGAAATTCGTCGAGTACCGCCTGACAGACCGCCTTCGGCCAGATGCCCTCCCATGCACGCATGTGCATATAGCGAGCCGAGGGCGGAGCGTTCGGGGACGGTGGTACGAGCGGAGGCGGGGGCAGCCCGCCAACCGCACCTGCGCGTTCAGCGTCATCCATCGGCTGCATCGCCTGTCGACGATAACTCAACGAGGATCACGGCATGATGGTGGACGCTATGGAACCACAGCTGCCAATGCCGGTCTGGGCCGGAGTCCGTACCCTCTTCCGCCTCCCGTGGACGACCGATGTCACCGGTGCGCAGATCGCCTTCCTCGGCATCCCCTTCGACGTCGCCACGACGGGCAGGCCCGGTGCCCGTTTCGGCCCGACGGCGATCCGTTCCGTCTCGTCGATGATTGCCGAACTCGCCCATTTCCCCAGCGGATTCTCGATCCACGACGACGTCCGTGCGGTCGATACCGGCGACCTCGAACTCGACGTTCATCATTCGGCGACGGTCAAGCAGGCAATCACCGATCGCATCACCACGACGCTCGATGCCGGTGCCTTTCCGATCTCGATGGGCGGGGACCACTACGTCACCTACCCGATCCTGCGGGCGATCGCCGCGAAGTACGGTCCGGTCAGCCTCGTTCACTTCGATGCCCATACGGACACGTGGGAGCCGACGAGCGATGACGACATCAACCACGGATCGATGTTCACGCATGCCCTTCGCGAGGGACTGATCGATCCCGCACGATCGATCCAGGTCGGTATCCGTACCCACAACGCCAACACACGGGGGATCAAGATCCTCGACGCACGCTGGGTCCGCCAGCACGGCACCGGTGCCGTGATCGAGGCGATCCTCGAACGCATCGGCGAGAATCCGAGCTACTTGACGTTCGATATCGACTGTCTCGACCCAGCCTTTGCGCCAGGAACTGGCACCCCCGTTTCCGGTGGACTGACTTCTGGTGAGGCAATCGACATCGTCAGCGGCATCGGCCACGCCAACTTCGTCGGCATGGACCTCGTCGAGGTCGCCCCGATCTACGACAGCGCAGAGTCGACGGCGCTCGCCGGTGCCACGCTGATTCACGAATTCGTGGCCGCCCACTTCGGCGCGAGAACGGGGAGACGTGACTTCTGAGAACCGTTTTGCACCGCCGGCGGTGCGCGAGTGGACTCAGTTGGCGATCTGGGACGTTGTGCTACCGAACGAGCTCACCGACCTGCCTCGCCGCCGCCAACACCTCCAGCCCGAAGCGCTCGCCTGGGTGAGCGCTCATCCGTTCGAGCGGTCCGGACACGCTGACCGCTGCGACGATCGCGCCGCTGCGATCAGTCACCGCCGCTGACACGCCGGCGACACCGCTTTCGCGTTCCTCGATGCTCTCGACCCACGCGCCTTCAGCACCGTCACCGGTGAGGGCGTGACCGGCCGAGCCCCGATCCAGTGGCAGCACCGCTCCCTCCGGCACGATCCAGCGCAACCCGTGGGGCGACTGCAGTGAAACGACGCAACGGCGCAGCTCCCCTTCGCGAACGTAGAGCTGCACACCCTCACCGGTCTCGTTGCGGAGCGCTTCGAGGATCGGCCGAGCGGACACGGACAGCGGGAACGAGGCGGCGGCAGCGTCCCCGAAGGCGATGAGCGCCAGCCCGAGCATGAACCGGCCGTCGCCCTCACGGCGCAGCAGCCCGTGCGTCTCGAGGGCGACGGCGAGCCGGTGTGCCGTTGCTCGCGGCTGACCCGTCAACTCCTGGATGTCGAGCAACGACAGCGATCCGTTCGCGCGCGCCGCACCGAGTATCGCCATCGCCTTGTCAAGCACGCCGACACCGCTTACAATGTCCATACAACGGGAATTCTATCCCACCATATGAGATACCCCCGTCACCCCGGAAACTGAGTCCAATTTTGCACCGCTGGCGGTGCAAAACGGTCCACAGAAACGTGGCTCGACAACACGGGCGAGTCACCATCGAGAGGAAACAGCCATGGCAACACTGGCGCAGAAAGTCTGGCAACGCCACGTCGTGCACAGCGCACCCGGTCAACAGGATCTGCTGTACATCGATCTGCATCTCGTCCACGAGGTCACCAGCCCGCAGGCGTTCGACGGACTGCGACTGACCGGCCGCGGTGTTCGCCGGCCAGAGCTGACGATTGCGACCGAGGACCACAACGTGCCCACGGCCGACATCGACCAGCCGATCGCCGACCCGATCTCCGCCAAGCAGGTCGACGTGCTGCGGGTCAACGCCGAGGAGTTCGGTATCACCAACTACCCGATGGGCGACTCGCACCAGGGCATCGTCCATGTCATCAGCCCGGAGCAGGGACGCACGCTTCCCGGCATGACGATCGTCTGCGGCGACTCGCACACGGCGACGCACGGGGCGTTCGGTGCGCTGGCGTTCGGCATCGGCACGAGCGAGGTCGAGCATGTGCTCGCCACGCAGACACTTCCACAGAGCCGGCCGAAGTGGATGAGCGTCTACGTGGGCGGTGAACTGCAGCCAGGTGTCACCGCCAAGGATGTCATCCTGGCGATCATTGGCCAGATCGGCACCGGCGGCGGCATCGGCCACGTCATCGAGTACCGCGGTCCAGTCATCGAAGCGCTGTCGATGGAAGGTCGCATGACGGTCTGCAACATGTCGATCGAGGCCGGCGCCAAGGCTGGTCTGATCGCCCCCGACGAAACCACGTTCGAATACCTGCAGGGTCGTGAGTTCGCGCCAAAGGGCGCCAAGTGGGAAGCCGCTGTCGCCGACTGGCATTCGCTGCGCAGCGACGACGACGCCGTGTGGGACAAGGAGGTCGTCATCGACGGCTCGACGATCAGCCCTCAGGTCAGTTGGGGCACGAACCCGGCACAGGTGTCATCAATCGATGCTGCGGTCCCCGACCCGGACACGATCGACGACCCGACGGCGCGGGACAATGTCACCCGCGCTCTCGAGTACATGGGGCTGACCGCCGGGCAGAAGATCCGCGACGTCACCGTCGACACCGTCTTCATCGGCTCGTGCACGAACAGTCGCATCGAGGACCTCCGGGCGGCGGCCGCGGTGATGAATGGCCAGACGGTCACCGTCAAGCGGGTGATGGTCGTCCCCGGCTCGCACGCCGTCAAGAACCAGGCTGAGGCAGAAGGCCTTGACGCCATCTTCCGCGCCGCCGGCGCCGACTGGCGTGAACCTGGATGCTCGATGTGCCTGGCGATGAACCCGGACAAACTTGCCCAGGGAGAGCGTTCCGCCAGCACCAGCAACCGCAACTTCGAAGGCCGCCAGGGCCGAGGCGGACGCACCCACCTCGTCTCACCGGAGATCGCAGCGGCGACTGCCGTCCTCGGCCATTTCGGCACGCCAGCGGATCTCGTCACGCCGGATTTCGTCGCTACGGATCTCCACACGAAAGCGGCCTCGGTATGAAAGCCGTCCAGATCATCTCCGGCACCGGCCTGCCACTGCGCCGTTCCGACGTCGACACCGACCAGATCATCCCAGCCGAATGGCTCAAACGCGTCGAGCGCACCGGATTCGAGAAGGGGCTGTTCTCGACATGGCGCGACGACCGCAACTTCGTGATGAACGACGAACGCTACATCGGCGCTTCGATGATGGTCGCCGGGAACGCCTTCGGTGTCGGTTCGTCCCGTGAACACGCTGTATGGGCGATCCAGCAGGCAGGGTTCAACGCCGTCATCGCCCCCAGCTTCAGCGACATCTTCCGCAACAACTGCACCAAGAACGGCCTCGTACCGGTGATGGTGCCTGAGGCGGTCGTCGAGCGACTGTGGGATGCGATCGAGACCGATCCGTCGACGGAGATCACGATCGATATGCAGCGCCGACAGATCGAGGTGCCGTCGATCGGCCTCGTCGAACCGTTTCCGATCGACGACGCAACCCAGCACCGCTTCCTCAACGGCCTCGACGACATCGGGCTGACGATGCAGCTACTCGGAGACATCGACACCTACGAGTCGACCCGCCCGGCCTGGCTCGCACGCTGAGGTTCGCTCGACGCTGGCGCGGAATGTTGCAGCTTCTGCAACATCTCGTGCCTGTGTCGGGATCGACACGAGTCGATCAGGCCGGAACGGCGGTGGGGTCCGGTGCTGGTTCGTCAGGAAGGAACTGGTCGAGGTCGTGCAACCTCGGGTTGTTCGAGAAGATCTCGATCGGCGGCTTGATCTCGAGGCGCAATTGGCGCTGGAGAATCGTGCAGGCGAGGTGCTGGTTGTACTCGGCGAGCGTGACAGCCCAGCCGTCCTTGCCGGCGCGTGCGGTGCGGCCGGAGCGGTGCAGATAGGCCTTGGAGTCGGTCGCCGGCGTGTAGTGAACAACCACGTCGATACCGTCGACATCGATACCTCGTGCTGCAACATCCGTGGCCACGAGGACGGCGAGGTCACCATCGGTGAACCGCTTCAATGCCTTTTCGCGAGCGTGCTGTGGCAGATCACCGTGGATCGCCGAGGCGCGAACGCCGAGGTCGACCAACGCAGCGGTGACCCTGTCACAGTTGCGTTTCGTGTCGCAGAAGACGATCGTGCGCGCGGAACCGGCGGCGATCGACCCGACGACGCGATCCTTGTCCATGTGGTGCACTGCGAGGAACAGGTGGTGCATCGTGCCGACGGTCTGCGTCGACGAATCGATCGAAACCTCGACCGGATCGTTCATGTAGCGCTTGACGAGGTGGCCGACATCGCCGTCGAGTGTCGCCGAGAACAGCATCGTCTGATGCGGTGCCGTCACGAGTCGCAGCAGCCATTCGACCTGCGGGGTGAAGCCGTCGTCCGCCATCCGGTCTGCCTCGTCGAGGACCACGACTTCGATCGAACCGAGGTCGAGTTCGCCGGCCTTGACGAGGTCGATGAGCCGGAGCGGGGTCGCAACGACGATGTCGATTCCAGTGCCGAGGTGCTTGATCTGCTGATCGCGGGAAGCGCCGCCGTAGACGGCGAGCACGCGTCGGTCGCACCGCAGCGCAACGGGTTCGAGGACTTCAGCGACCTGCAACGCCAATTCCCGAGTCGGGACGAGGACGAGGCCCTGGGGCTTCTTCGGATTGGCCTTGCCGGACACCCTGGCAATCAGCGGGACGCCGAAGGCGAGGGTCTTGCCGGAACCGGTCTGCGCACGTCCGCAGACGTCACGACCTTCCATCGCAACGGGGATGGCACCGGTCTGGATGGCGAACGGAGCGAGGAATCCGGCGGCGAAGAGGCCACGATCGACCGCCTCGGGAACGCCGAGCGCAGCAAACTCTGTCGGAACATAGGTATCGGGTTGCAGATCGGGCTCGGCGATGACGGCAGCGGGATGGGTGTGCTGCTCGTGCGGCTCTCTGGGGGCGGAGGGTTTCGCCTTGCGGCGACGAAAGTAGGAAGGTTTCTCAGGCATGTGTATGTGTGGACCAGGCGTGGAGCCGACTGGCATCCGAACGCATGTCCTCGTCCAAGACTAATCCTTGGCACGACCTGGGCGGCGGTTCGTTGCAATAAACCCCACGGGTCGGTCCGCTGGTTAATGTCGGCCAGATGAAGGTCGCACTCACCGTCAATGACTTCCTCCGACGAGCAGAGGACCTCTATTCACACCGCATCGGCATCATCGACGAACCCGATCAGCCGGCGGATTCCTGGGGTTCGCTGACCTATGCGGAAATGGCCGTGAAGGCGAGGGCGCTGGCCAACGGTCTCGACGCGCTCGGCATTTGCATCGGCGAACGCGTGGCGATGGTCAGCCACAACTCCGCACGCCTGTTGACAGCCCTGCTCGGCGTCTCCGGTTCAGGGCGCGTGCTCGTTCCGATCAACTTCCGCCTCGCAGCGGAAGAAGTCCGCTACATCGTCGGGCACTCCGGAGCACGCGTCCTGCTCGTCGATCCGGAAGTCGACGAGGCGTTGGCGTCGGTGACCTGCGAGTTCCGCTGGGTCATCGGTGCCGACAGCGACGAAATCCTGCTCAAACCGGACCACAAGCCGGCGACCGTGTGGGTCCCGGACGAGGACGCGACGGCGACGATCAACTACACGTCTGGTACGACGGCCAGGCCGAAAGGCGTGCAGTTGACCCATCGCAACATCTGGCTGAACGCTACGACGTTCGGGTGGCAGTTGAAGATCGACGATCGCGACGTCTACCTGCATACGTTGCCGCAGTTCCACTGCAACGGTTGGGGCGTCCTGTACTCCATCACCGGAATGGGGGCCAGGCACATCATCATCCGCAAGATCGACGGCGCCGAGATTCTTCGTCGCGTCGAACAACACGGCGTCACGTTGATGTGTGCTGCTCCCGCCGTGGCAAGCGCGATCCTCGATGCCGCGACGACATGGGACGGACCGATTCCCGGTGCAGGCCGCACACGGATCGTGATGGCAGGAGCGCCGCCGCCTACCAGGACGATCGAGCGGATCGAGACCGAACTCGGATGGGAATTCATCCAGATCTATGGTCTCACCGAGACGACGCCCCTGCTGACGATGAACCGCAGTCGTGAAGAAATCGACGACCTCGCGCCCGATGAGCGTGCGGTCAAGCTGAGCCGTGCCGGCGGTGCCGCCATCGGCGTGCAGATGCGCATCTCCCCGCAGGGCGAAGTGCTCGCCCGTGGCAATCACATCATGGGCGGCTACTGGGAGCAGCCGGAAGCAACGGCCGACGCCGTCAAACCGGCATCGGACGACCCCGACGGCCCAGAATGGTTCCATACCGGTGACGGCGGCTACATCGACGACGACCATTACGTGACGATCTCCGACCGCAAGAAGGACGTCATCATCACGGGCGGTGAGAACGTCAGCTCGATCGAGGTCGAGGACGCGATATTCAGTCACCCCGAGATCAGCGAGGTCGCCGTGATCGGTGTACCGAGTGAGAAGTGGGGCGAATCCGTGCTCGCGCTCGTCGTCAAGACTCCCGAATCGACGCTGTCGGAAGCGGACGTGATCGCCTACACGCGCACCAAGCTCGCCGGATACAAGTGTCCGAAAGAAATCGAGTTCCGCGACAGCCTGGCGCGCACAGCGACGGGCAAGCTGCAGAAGTTCAAGCTCCGCGAGCCGTTCTGGGCCGGACAGACCCGTCAGGTGAACTGATCATCCGAGTCTGTCCAGTACGTCGCCGACGATCTCCGACGGAGTGGCATTGGCGTCGATGACGACGTCGGCGGCCGCTCGAAACAGTGGAGAGCGCCGGTCGGAGAGCGCCTGCAGTTCGGCGCGACCGATCGGTCGCCGGTGCCCACCTGATGCTGCTCGCACCAGCGCTTCGCTCAGCGGCAGCTCGAGCCAGACGACGAAGGCCCTCCTGGCGAGCGCGAGGCGACACAGCGCCGATTCGATCGCGAAGCCGGCGACGGAGATGACGAACGGTTCGCTCGATGCGAGCGCGCCGAGCGCCATCGCCTCCTCATACCGGTGGAGCACATCGGTGCCTTGGGCGGCGGCGATCTCCCTGCCGGTCACCCCCGTCAGCGTTTCGATGTCACGGTCCGAGTCGCGATGGGGACGACCGAGCCGAGCAGCCAACAGTTCGGCGGTGGTCGTCTTGCCGACGCCCATCAAACCGACCACGGCGATGTGCATCGTTCCGCGGCCGACGATCCCAGGTGGCGAGGTGGCACTGCGATCTTCGGGTTGCTCAGACAACTGCGGTCAACCCTCCGTCGACGAAGAGGATCTGACCGTTGATGAAATCGGAGGCCGCGCTGGCGAACAGCACGACTGCACCACCGAGGTCTTCGGCGGTGCCCCAGCGACCGGCGGGCGTTCGCTTGACGAGCCACGCGGAGAACTCGGCGTCGTCGACCAGCGCAGCGGTCAGGTCTGTGGCGAAGTAGCCGGGGGCGATGGCGTTGACCTGGATCCCGAGCGGGCCGAGCTCGGCACACATGCCACGCGTCAACATCCGCAGACCGCCTTTGGTTGCGCTATACGGAGCGATTGTCGCCCTGCCAAGCTCGGCCTGTACCGAGCAGATGTTGATGATCTTGCCGTGACCACGGGCCGCCATGCGTGCACCGGCCGACTTGGCGACGATGAACGCCGATACGAGGTTCGCTTCCACGAGCCGACGGAAGTCGTCGACCGCGAAATCGAGGAATGGCCCACGTTGTTGGATTCCGGCGTTGTTGACGAGCACCTCGATCGGTCCGATGCCGTCCTCGATCGACTGGATCGCAGCGACGACCGCTGCCTCGTCACAGACGTCGAAGGCGAACTGATGAATGCGATGCCCTTCGTCGCGTAATCGCCGCGCAGCCTCTGCAAGGCGATCCTCTCGACGCGCATTCAGTACGACCGTCGCCCCGGACTCCGCCAGTGAACGTGCCAGTCCGAATCCGAGCCCCCGACTCGACCCGGTGACGAGGACGATGCGATCGGTCAGGTCGAGTGCCGTCGGTGATGTCATCAGGATTCGGCGGCGGCAGCGAGTCCTTCGAGGGTCTTCTCCATACCCGCCCGATTGTGTGATGCCCTGTCCTTCACACCGGACGCCGGGCCGCCGACCAACATCGCGACCTTGCCGCGCTTGTCGATCCAGGTCTCGGTGACGATCGTGCCGCCGTCCTGAGCCTCGATCTCGTAGCTCCAACCGGCTATTGCCAGTCCGAGCACCGACACGTCGAAGGCAAACGATCGCGGAGCTTCGAGCACGGTGACCTTGCTCATCGTCGACCACTTCTTCTTGCCGTTCGAGTTGAGGCCCTTGAACTTCGCCCCGACGGCGGCCGCCGACGCCCCACCGGTCCATGATCCACCGTCGTTTTCCGGCGACCATTCGCCCATTCGCGGCAGGTCGGTGACCAATGCCCAGACTTTCTCGGGGGAAGCATTGATGTGGCGGCTGACGACGATGTTTGCTGGCATTGCGTCATTATTCACTACGCAGTGGACGATGTCACGCCTTGTCCGTCCATCCGAAGCTTGCCTTCACAGCGGCGGCACGCATATGATGTGGCCGTGCTCAAGCAGATCGACCTCCTCCTTACGTAGGGCGAGCGTCAGTTACACGCGCTTGCCCGCCCCCTGCCCTCCGGCCGGGGGCTGTTGTGTTTTTCGGCCACTGTCGAGTATGCGACCGGCGTCCTCGCCGATCCCTCCTTGTCGTCTCAAGGTTTCGTCTCACATTTCCCGTCTCACCCCACTCCACTCGCGTCAGGACCAGGTCATGCCTCCACAGTCAGTCATCCCGAAGCAAATGCCATTCGAAAAATACGTGCCGTGGCTGCCGCTCGTGCTCACCGACCGCACGTGGCCGAACCAGACGATCACCAAGGCGCCACTGTGGTGTTCGGTCGATCTGCGCGACGGCAACCAGGCACTGATCGAGCCGATGGACCCGGAGCGCAAGCGGCGTATGTTCGACGCACTGGTGAAGATCGGATTCAAGGAGATCGAGGTCGGTTTCCCGGCCGCGAGCCAACCGGATTTCGACTTCGTCCGCCAACTGATCGAGGAGGACCTCGTTCCTGACGACGTCACCATCCAGGTACTGGTGCAGTGCCGCCAGGAACTGATCGAGCGCACGTTCGAATGCATCCGGGGTGCCCGTCGGGCCATCGTCCACTTCTACAACTCGACGAACCCGTTGCAGCGCGAGGTCGTCTTCGGGCTGGACGAGGACGGCATCATCGACATCGCTGTCAATGCCGCCAAGCTGTGCAGGAAGCTGGAATCGACGATGGGCGAGACCGAAATCCTCTACGAATATTCGCCGGAGAGCTTCACGCTGACCGAGCCGCAGTTCGCCATCGACATCTGCCACGCGATGATGGACGTCATCGAACCGACGCCAGCCAGGCCGATCATCTTCAACCTGCCGGCCACCGTCGAGTGCTACACCCCCAACGTCTACGGCGATGTCATCGAATGGTTTTGCCGCAACGTCCGCAACCGTGACAGCGTCGTCGTCTCGCTGCACCCGCACAACGACCGCGGCTGTGGCGTTGCCGCCGCCGAGTTCGGCGTGATGGCAGGGGCTGACCGTGTCGAGGGCACGTTGTTCGGCAACGGCGAGCGCACCGGGAACGTCGATGTCGTCAACCTGGCGCTCAACCTGTTCGCCATGGGTGTCGATCCCGAGTTGGACGTCAGCGACATCGACGCGTTGCGGCGGGTTGCAGAGTACTGCAACCGCCTGCCGGTGTCGCCTCGCCACCCATATGTCGGCGACCTCGTCTATACGTCGTTCTCCGGGTCGCATCAGGATGCGATCAAGAAGGGTTTCCAGGCGCTGTATGCCAAGGCCGAGGCTGCGGGCCAGAAGCACGACGACTACCAGACGTGGGGAGTCCCCTACCTGCCGATCGACCCCAAGCATGTCGGGCGCACGTACGAGGCCGTTATCCGCGTCAACAGTCAATCCGGCAAGGGAGGCGTCGCCTACGTGATGAAGGAGGAGCACGGATTCGATCTGCCCCGCCGCCTGCAGATCGAGTTCTCCAAGACGATCCAGCACATCACGGAAGACAGCGGCACGGAGATCAGCCCCGGCATCATGTGGGACGCGTTCGAAGCAGAATATCTTCCGGTTGCGCCAGCGATCAGCCTCGACTCGCACGAGGTTCGTTCTGGCGGTGGGACCACATCGGTGACCGCACAGTTGATCGTCGATGGTGAGCACGTCACCGTCGTCGGCGAAGGAAACGGTCCGATCGACGCGTTCGTCCATGCATTGCGGGACTGCCTCGGTGCAGATCTCGATGTCGTCGACTACGCAGAGCACGCCACTGGTCAGGGCTCGCAGGCCAACGCTGTCGCCTACGTCGAAACGGTTTCGTCCGCTGACCACAGCGACGTGAAATGGGGTGTCGGTATCGACCAGAACACGACGACCGCCTCGCTGCGCGCCGTCGTCAGCGCTTACCTCCGCCAGCGTTAGGTCATCCGGCTTCGTCTACGCTCGACCACCATGAGCGCCTCGACCGACCCCGCCGCCGTTGCCCATCTCGAGGCGAGGATCGCGACCGAACTCGACGTCGGCAACCTCCTCGCTGCGCAATTCGCTATCGGCCTCGGCGGCGAGATCGTCGCCAGTGGGTCGTTCGGTGAGGCGCTCGACGACACCCGGTTCTGCATCTTCTCGGCGACAAAGGCGTTGGTGTCCAGCACGTTGATCCCATTCATCGCCAGCGGCGCACTCGACCCTGAGGCGACCGTCGCCTCGTATATCCCGGAGTTCGGGACCAACGGTAAAGACGTGGTCACCGTCGAGCAGTTGACGACGATGCGCGGCGGGTTCCCGATGGCGCCGATGGGTCCGAAGTACTGGGCGACCAGCGCTGGTCGGCGCTCCGGATTCGCCCGCTGGCGGCTCGACTACGAGCCTGGTACCCGCTGCATCTACCACCCGATGGCAGCGCACTGGGTACAGGCAGAGCTGATCGAAACGCTCAGCGGCAAGCCGTACGTCGATCAGGTCCACGAGACGATCACGGCACCACTCGGGCTGGCACCCGCCCTCGGGCCGACCGTCGGCGAACTCCCGATCCACGACGTACGCATCCACGGCGAGCGCCCCGACGACGCAGCGATGCTGGCGACATTCGGCGATGCCAGATACGTTCCGTTGCCGGCGATCGGCGTCGATGCGCT
>Ga0123338_10003573_pt1 | contig 13918 bp, 17 predicted proteins | sample grotaG_FD_89793 | JGI IMG/M metagenome (GOLD analysis project Ga0123338, IMG submission 89793) | Glacier valley bacterial and archeal communities from Borup Fiord, Nunavut, Canada, to study Microbial Dark Matter (Phase II) -... | ecosystem: Environmental > Aquatic > Freshwater > Ice > Glacier ... | reverse complement strand
TGATGCGGTCTGGATGGCGATACACCCGGCGCAAGCCGCACTCATTCCGACCGCGGACGCGCTGGACGACCAGGAGAGAAGACATGCCTGACACACAGCCCGCCGCCGACCTGCTCTACGACGTGCAGGACGGCATCGCCCGCGTCACCTTCAACCGCCCCCAGGCGCGCAACGCCATGCTGTTCAGCATGTACGAGCGCCTGGCCGAGATCTGCGCCGAGATCGAGGCTGACCAGTCCATCCGCGTCCTGGTGCTGACCGGCGCCGGGGAGAAGGCGTTCGCCGCCGGCACCGACATCTCGCAGTTCCGCGCCTTCAACACGCCGCAGGACGCGCTGGACTACGAGGCGCGGATCGACCGCGTGCTGGGCGCGCTGGAGCGGCTGCGCGTGCCCACTATCGCGTCGATCGCCGGCGCCTGCACCGGCGGCGGCGCGGGCATGGCGGCCTGCTGCGACCTCCGCATCGGCGCCGCCAACATGCGCTTCGGCTTCCCTGTGGCGCGGACGCTGGGCAATTGCCTGAGCATGTCCAACTACGCCCGCCTGGCCGCCCTGGTCGGCCCGGCGCGCGTGAAGGACATGGTGTTCACCGCCCGGCTGGTAGAAGCGACGGAAGCCCACGCCATCGGCCTGGTCAGCGAAGTGCTGCCGGACGCCGAGGCGCTGGCCGAGCGCACGACCGCCCTGGCCCGGCTCGTCGCCTCCCACGCGCCCCTAACGCTCCGCGCCACCAAGGAGGCGCTGCGCCGCATCCGCGACCGCGGCGTGCCGGAAGGCGGGACGGACAAGGACCTGATCCTGATGTGCTACATGAGCGAGGATTTCCGCGAAGGCATGGACGCCTTCCTGACCAAGCGGGCGCCGCACTGGGCGGGCAAGTAGGGCTTGACGCCGGGCGCCGCCAGGCAGACATACCGATACAGCAGCGGAAGAGACCGCCCTACGCTCAGGGGCGGCGCCGACGGAGCAACCGCCCCGGAAACTCTCAGGCATCCCGGACCGCTGCAGTGGCTTGGACTCTGAAAAGTGAGGCAAGGTGCCTCCGCCGATGGTGTAAGCCGCTTCCTGGTTCGCAGGGTGCGGTGATACTCTCAGGCCAATGACAGAGGGGGCGCTGGTCCGCGTAACGCGGAAAGGAGCGCTTATGCCTAACACACAGTTGGACGCCTCGGTTGCACATTCGGCCGGGTCCGAACCGAGCTTCGCCGTCATCGGCGCCGGGATCACCGGCGTCACCACCGCTTACAACCTGGCCCGGCGCGGCTGCCGGGTCACGCTGTTCGACAAGCACCCTTATGCCGCTATGGAGACGTCGTTCGCCAATGGTGGCCAGTTGTCGGCCAGCAATGCCGAGGTCTGGAACAGTTGGGCCACGGTGCTGAAGGGCATCAAGTGGATGTTCAAACCCGGCGCGCCCTTGCTCGTGAACCCCAAGCCGTCCTGGCACAAGTTGTCCTGGATGGCGGAGTTCGTGGCCGCCATCCCCCGCCACGAGGAGAACACGGTGACGACCGTGCGCCTGGCCATCGAGGCGCGCGAGCACCTGACGCGCATGGCGCAGGAGGCCGGCATCGACTTCGACTTGGAGGAGCGGGGCATCCTGCACTTCTACAAGACCCGAGCCGATTTCGAGGACGCGGCCAAGGTGTCGGTGCTGCTGGCCAAGGGAGGCCTGCAACGCCGGGCGGTGACGGCGGCGGAGATGCGGGACATCGAGCCGGCGCTGCACGGCGACTTGTATGGCGGCTACTACACGGAGTCCGACTTCACCGGCGACATACACAAGTTCACGGTTGGCCTGGCCGCGGCGTGCGAGCGGCTGGGCGTCGTGATGCGCCTGGCGACGATGGTGGAGGCGGTGGAGGCTGGGTTGGAGGGCGTCACGATTCGCCACCAATCCACCGAGCCACGGCTGGACGAGACAGAGGCTCCGCATGAGGAGAGCCGGTTCGACAAGGTGGTGGTGTGCAGCGGCGTGCTGTCCCGCGACCTGGGCCGCAGCCTGGGGGACCGGGTGAACGTGTATCCGGTGAAGGGCTACTCGATCACCGTCGATCTACCCGGCCCGGCGGACCAGGCGGCGGCCCCTTGGGTGAGCTTGCTGGACGACAAGGCGAAGATCGTCAGCAGCCGCCTGGGCCGCTCCCGGCTGCGCGTGGCCGGCACGGCGGAGTTCAACGGTGCCAACCGCGACATACGGGCGGAGCGCGTGGCGCCGCTGGTGGCGTGGTGCCGCACGCACTTCCCGGGCATGAGCACGGAACACGCAGTGCCGTGGGCCGGGCTGCGCCCGATGATGCCGGACATGATGCCGCGGGTGATGCAGGGACGGAACCCCCGCGTGTTCTACAACACCGGGCATGGGCATCTGGGCTGGACCCTGGCGGCCGGGACGGCGGATGCCGTGGCGGCGCTGGCGACGGGACGGGCGAACGCGGGGTAAAGGGCTTGTCAGGCGTCCCAGGGGTTGACGACCTGGACTCCTGGCATCCCGAAATCCGCGACGTTGCGGGTCGCCACCACCATGCCATGAACGAGCGCCGTTGCTGCGATCAGCGCGTCGCGATCCGGTCTTGTGACGGACCTGTGCAAGGCGGCGCAACGGCGCGCCACATGGATATCAACGGGCAATGTGCGGTCGGTATAGGCAGGTAGGAGACGCGTTTCCAACCAGCCTCGCAGGATCGCGGCTTGTGCAGGGTCCTGCCGTTCTATGAGCAGGATGCCGAGTTCGAGTTCCATGACGGTGATGACCGATATGAACGTCATCACAGGCGATACGGACGCGTCCCACCTGGCAACGTTGCGGTCCGCCTTGCCCGACTGGATCCTACGCAACTCGGAGATCACGTTGGTGTCCAAAAGGTAGATCAGGACAGGTCAGCCGGTCTCATGAGCGGGCCGGCCAGCCGCGGCGGGTCGAAGTCGATGTCTTCGGCACCCGGGTAGGCAAGCAAATCGCTGAGGCGGACCTTGTCGCCAGCCAGCTTCTGGTAGTCCTCGATGGTGATCAGCACATGCGCGGGGCGGCCACGGTCGGTGATGAAGACCGGGCCAGCAGCGGCGGCCTTCTTGGCGCGCCCGGTGTCCTGGTTGAACTCACGGCTGGACAGAGTGGTGATCGGCATCGAGGTGGCCCATCGACTTGTTGCTATGTTGCTACATAAGACCTCGGCATAGCAGGATGCAAGCACTGGTTCGGGGACGCCGCTATCTGACCGGCTGACCTCAAGGAGTGAGGAACGCCCGCACCGCCGCAACCGTCCCCTCCGCCGCCTCCTCATGCAGCACATGCCCCACCCCCGGGAACCGCACCACCAGCGCCCCGGGCAGCGCCCGTACGTAATCGTCGGCGTTCCGCACCGGGATCATCGCGTCCTGCTCGCCCCACAGCAGCAGCACCGGCGCCTGGATGCGGGCCAGCAGCGGGGCCGGGTCCACCAGGATTTGCTGGGCCGTGCGGTCCAGGATGGCCCGGCGGACGCCGGGGGCCAGCAGCAGGTCGCGGTATTGGGTCAGCAAGGCATCCGTCACCATGGCCGGGTCGGCATAGGCGGCGGCCAGGCTGGGGCGTATCAGGAACGACGGCAACACATAGGGCAGCACACGCAGCAGCAGGGGGACCTTGGGCGCGACGCCATACTGGAAGCCCGGGCTGGCGAAGCCGTCCGGGGCCAGCAGGATCAGATGGTCCACACGCTCAGGGTGCAAGGCGGCCAGAGTCCAGGCGATGCGGCCGCCCATCGAGTGCCCGGCCACCGCCGCGTGCTGCAGGCCCAGGTGGTACATCAGCGCCATCAGCACGGCGTGGCTGCGCGCGTCGGTGTAGTCCCCTGCCGGGTCCGGGCCGGTCAGGCCGAAGCCCGGCAGGTCCAGGCGGATCACGCGGAAGGCGCCGTCCAGGCGGGCGGCCCAGGCGTCCCAGGTGTGCAGGCTGCCGCCGAAGCCGTGCAGCAGGATCAGCGCCGGGGCGTCGCGCGGCCCGGTGTCGCGGACGTGCAGGCGGATGCCAGCGGCCTCCACGAAGCTGGACGGCGGCCCGGCATAGCGGGCCTCCAACGCGGCGCGGGGCTTATCGGGGGTGTAGAGCCAGGCAGCCAGGCCAAGGACGACGACGGCCAGCACGGCCAGGGCGATATACAAGCGGCGCATCCTCATACCTTATCTGCCCGACAGCAGCAGGGCGGCGCCGCGGTCCAGGTAGCCTTCCAGGAACCCGGCCAGCCGGGGCGGCCAGGGGCGGCGGAACACCTCGGACGGCGGGCCGGACAGGGCGATGCCCCCGTGTTCCAGGAACACCAGATGCTGCGCGACCTGTGCCGCAAAACCGATCTCGTGCGTCACCACCACCATCGTCATGCCATCTTCCGCCAGCCGGCGCATGACGCGCAGGACCTCCCCGGTCAGCTCGGGGTCGAGCGAGCTGGTCGGTTCGTCAAACAGCATGATGCGGGGTTCCAGCGCCAAGGCGCGGGCGATGGCGACGCGCTGCTGCTGGCCGCCGGACAGTTGCGCGGGATAGTGGCCGGCGCGGTTGGCCAGGTCCACCCGGGCCAGGTTGGCGCGGGCGCGGGCCTCCGCCTCCGCCCGTGGCAGGCGCAGGACCAGGCGCAGCGCCTCCATCACGTTGCCCAGCGCCGTCATGTGCGGCCACAGGTTGAATTGCTGGAACACCATGCCGATGCCGCGGCGGACCTGCGCCACGTCCCCGTCCGGCAGGCGGATGCGGGCGCCCATCGGGCCGGGCGCAAACCCCAGCGGCCGGCCTAGCACCTCGATCGACCCGGCGTCATGCAGCTCCAGGAACGCCATGCAGCGCAGCAGGGTGCTCTTGCCCGACCCGGACGGGCCGATCAGGCACGTCACCTCGCCCTGCTGGGCTTCCATGCTGATGTCGGCCAGCACCTGGTGGGCGCCGAACGACTTGGCCACACCCTCCAGCCTTATGGCGGGGATCATGCCAAACGCACCTGGGCCATCCGCCGCTCCACGAACCGGCCCGCAACGCCGGTGGCCTCGGTCAACGCCCAATAGGTCAGCGCCAGCAGGAACGCGGCCTCGGTGAAGGCGAAGGTGCTGCTGCCGATGCCAGTGATGACCATCGTCAGCTCTGGCACGGTGATGATGGACAGGACCGCCGTTTCCTTCATGAGCACGACGGCCATGTTGACGGCGGCGGGCAGGATCAGCAACGCCATCTCCGGCAACAGGATGCGGCGCAGCGTCTGCGCGCGGGACAGCCCGGCCATCACCGCGGCCTCTAGGTGCCCGCGCGGGACGGCCGCGAAGCCGCCGCGCATGATCTCGGCGTAGTAGGCACCACCATACACGGCCAGGCCCAACAGCCCGGCGCTGGTCGCGTCCAGGTCGATGCCGACCAGTGGACCGCCGTAGTACAGAAGAAAGAGCTGGATCAGGAACGGCGTGCCGCGCACCGCGGCCAGCACCAGGCCTAGCGCCGCATCCACCCCGCGCCCGCCATATTGGCGCAGCAACGCGAACACCAGGCCAAGCGCCAGGGCCAGCGCCAGTCCCGGGAGCCACATCAGCATGGTCACGCCGAACCCGGCCGCAACGGACGGCAGCGAGTCCCACAGCAGCGCCGCGTTCACCGCCCGTGCACCATGCGGCGGGACAGCAGCCCGCCGCCGCCGATCAGCACGGCGTTCAGCGCCAGATACAGCGCGCGCGCGGTGGCGAAAGCCTCGATGGGCCGGTAGGTGCTGGACGCGATGTTCTGTGCGGTCCGCGTCAGGTCGGCAATGCCGACGACGGACACCAGCGATGACGCCTTCAGGATCAGCACGGCCTCGTTCACGACCGACGGCAGCGTCAGGCGCAGCGCAAGCGGGATGCGTATGCGGAGCAGGATGAGGGCAGGGGACAAGCCGACCATCTGCCCGGCCTCGATCAGCCCGGGCGGCACCGACTGGAAGCCGCCGCGCAGTATCTCGGCCTGGTAGGCGGCGGTGCAGAGCGTAAGGCCCACCAGGGCGGCGACGGTGCCCGGCACGTTGATGCCAAGGCCAGGCAGCAGGTTGTAGATCAGCAGCAACTGCACCAGCAGCGGCACGCCGCGGAAGAAACTGACATAGGTGGCACCGAACGCACGCAACGCCCGGGGCCGGGCCATCTGCGCGGCGCACACTAGGGCGCCGAGCGCGAAGCCAAGCAGGACGGAGACGGTGCTGAGCGCCGCCGTGATGGCGGCGCCCTCCAGCAGCAGGGTGAACAGGGTCGCGTTCAACCTGCTTCCCTGGGCTGTTCCGGTCCGGAAGATCAGGCCTGCGCGGGCTGGCCGGACTGGGCGCGGCGGCTTTGCCACAACGCCACGAAGTCGATGGGCTGCAGCAGCACGGGCGGGAAGCCGCCGTCGCGCGTCACGTCGGCCAGGATGTTTCGGGCATAGGGGAACAGCAGGCGCGGGCACTCCACCAGCAGCACCGGCTCGATGGCGTCGGGCGGCAGCCCGGCCAGGGTGAACACGCCAGCGTAGGACATCTCGGCAATGAACACGAGGCGGGCGTTCTCGCCAGCGGCAGCGGCGCCGTTGGCGGCCTCGGCCTGTGCCGGCTCGATGGCCTCGGCCTTGATCTGCAACACGACCTCGAACACGTCCTGGCCGTCCTGAATACGCGTGGCCTGCACGTCGAGGTTGATGGACACGTTGGGCTGGGCGCGCAGCGTCGCATAGACGCCGGGCGCGTTCGGCACCTCGAACGACAGGTCCTTGATGTATTGGATGTTGACGGTCAGCGGCGGGACGGGCTGGCCCTGGGGTGCGTTGGCGTCTGACATAGGTGTCCTCGTTGCGGCGGTGTTGCCTCGGCGGGTAGCATGGCGGGGGCCGGGGCGCCAGGCAGCGCAGTCCTTACGTGTGGCGCCAGACGACCTCGGCCGGCGGCGGTTCGGTCGGGTCGCAGCGCAGCCACTGGCCGTTGTTCACGCTCAGGCCGGTCATGGACAGGATGAAGCCCCAGTGGCTGACGACCAGGGTGTGCTGCCAGTCGGGCAGGGCCGCCATCTCGTGACGGAATCGGGCGGCGCGCGCGATGACGCCCTCGGCACCCTCCTCCTCCTGCGGCCACCAGACCTCCTCGATGCCGGAGAAGTCGTGGGCGGGCCAGGCGCCGGCCAGGGTGCTGCGCGGGGTGCCGACGTCGCAGGTGAAGGCGTAGCGTTCGCGCACGACGGGGTGGACGTGGATGGGCAGGCCCAGCCGCCGGGCCACGGGCGTCGCGGTTTGCAGGGCGCGGGTGTAGGGGGAGGCCAGGATGCGGCGGATGCCGGCGTCTGCCAGGGCGGCGGCGGCGGCGTCCGCCTGCTGCTCACCCAGGGGGGTCAGCGCCGGATCGGTGATGCCGGGGTCGCGCTTGGTCAGGGTGAAATGGTGGTTGAACCAGCTTTGGCCGTGGCGGAGGAGGATCATGCAGCCGGATTAGGGCGCGCCGGCGGGCCGCGCAACCTGGCGCCTTCATTGTCCCATGGCGTTGGCGGGCCTATGTATGCAGCCACATCAGGAACCAGCACCCCATGGGCGGCAGCGGCAGTTTTCCAATCGACCTACTCCTGTTCGGCATGATCGCCGCGTTCCTGGTGCTGCGGCTGCGCAGCATCCTGGGCCGCAAGACGGGGTTTGAGCGTCCGGCGCAGCCGGAGTCGCCGGCCGCGCCCGTGCCCGGCATGGGCCGCGCGCCGCCTGACCTGCGCGTGGTGCCCACCGCGCCCGCCCGCCCGTTGCCCGACCCGGCCAGCCCCGCCGGCCAGGCGCTGGCCCGCATGCGCGCCCTGAACCCGGCATTCGACGCCGCGCACTTCCTGCAAGGGGCAGAGGCCGCCTTCCGCATGATCGTCACCGCTTACGCCGCCGGGGACCGCGTGGCGTTGCGCCCGCTGCTGACCCACGACACTTATGCTGCGTTCGAGGGGGCGATCACCGGGCGCGAGACGGCCGGGGAGACCCAGCGCAGCGAGGTCCGCAGCATCGAGACCTGCGCCATCGAGGATGCCGTGCTGACCGGCAGCGTCGCCGCAATAACCGTGCGCCTGGTGTCCGACCAGATCGCCGAGACGCTGGACAGCGCCGGCCGGCCCGTCCACGGCACCGATGCGGTGACGGAGATCACCGACCTGTGGACCTTCGAGCGCGACCTGTCCCAGCCCGACCCGGCCTGGCGCCTGGCGGCGGCGCGGTCGGGCTGACCCGTTCAGCGCACGTCATTGCGAGGAGCGTAGCGCCGCGGCAATCCAGGGGCCGCCAGGACTGCGCTTGCAGCCTTTGGATTGCCACGGCGCAAGCGGCTCGCAATGACGGGGTATGACCTCCATTGCGGCGACTGCTTGGCCGTGCTGCCCACCCTGGCCGAGGCGTCGGTCGATGTCGTCGTGACCTCCCCGCCCTACAACCTGGGCATCGCCTACAACCGCTATGGCGACCGGCGGGCGGAGGGGGAGTACCTGGACTGGATGGTGCAGGTGGCCGGGGCGCTGCGCCGGGTCCTGCGCCCGGACGGGTCGTTATTCCTGAACATCGCCGGATCCAGCACGCAGCCCTGGCTGCCGTTCGAGCTGATCGTACGGTTGCGCGGGCTGTTCGCGTTGCAAAACCATATCACCTGGGTCAAGTCGATCGCGACGGGCGATGACAGCGTCGGCCATTACAAGCCGGTGCCTGGCGCGCGTTTCCTGCACCGCAACCACGAGCACATCTTCCACCTGACGCAGGACGGTGCGCGCAAGCTGGACCGGCTGGCGGTGGGGGTGCCGTTCAAGGACAAGAGCAACATCGCCCGGCGTGGCCACGCGCAGGACCTGCGCTGCCGGGGCGACACCTGGTTCATCCCCTACCGGACCGTCCGCAGCCGGGCGGGCAAGCATAACCACCCCGGGACCTTCCCGGTCGATCTGCCGCGCTGGTGCATCCGCCTGCACGGGACGCCAGGTGCCACCGTGTTGGACCCCTTCGCCGGTACCGGCACCACACTGGTGGCGGCGGGGCTGGAAGGCGGGCACGGCATCGGGATCGAGATGGACCCGGACTACGTCGCCATCGCCCGGCAGCGGCTTGCCGACGCTGCCGGCAGCCAATCCGACAGTTCCTGACAAACTGGCACAATCCGTGGCCTGCACCGGCTAGCTACTTGGAGTACGGTGTCCCGCAACGCAGGGGTGCATGAGATGCGCCTCGGCCAACGCCGAACGGGAGCCGGGACGACATGGACGCCGCCACAATTGTGCACACGCCCACCCCTGCAACCTTCACGGGCCTGATGGGCGGTGCCATGCCCGGCACCATCACTGGCTTGACGCCCCATACTTGGACCGCCGACGCCGCCGGGCTGTATCACACGAGCACCGATCTGCAGGGCGAGTGGAAGGGGATCGAGGCCAAGATGCTCGCCGGCCAGGGCGGCACGCTGAGCGCGATCCAGCGGCTGGAGGGCAATGCGGAGGCGGTGTTCGAGAACACCGGGCTGGGCAAGCTGGACGCCGCCACCCAGGCGCGCGACCGCGAGGACCTGCAACGCCAGTTCGACGCCATGGCGGGCGCGCTGTCCAAGGCAGGGATCGACGCGACAAAGCCGCTGTCGGTGTCATCCTACCTGCAGATGGAGCACACCCTGCAAGCCGATGGCGTGCTGGAGGAGCTGGGCATCCAGGGCCACGGGCTGAACAAGCCGCCGCTCGCGCGCTACAACGGCTACACCAACGACATGCAGAACAACGTGGACAACAAGACGTTGTATGTCGGGTCGGGCCTGGACCATGGGGAGAACGCGGTCGCCGCCTTCCTGGACGACGTGGTGCTGGGGCACGCCCCGTTCCCGACCGTGTTCATCAACGGCAAGCTGGAGCAGTTGAACCAGAACGGCGCGGCGGAGGACCAGATCGCCAAGGCAGTGAAGGCCTTTGACGCGGCCGCGTTCACCAAGGTCTATACGGCCACGGACTTCGCCGACCACCTGCCGCCGCCTGCTCCGCACAAGCCCCCGATTCACACACCGCCGCACGCACCCGTCAAGCCGGTCCTGCCTGCGCCCGACCCGGCCCTGACCGCCGGGATGCAGCGTGCGTATGACGGCAGCCTTGTGCCAACGACGCTGAGCAGCATCGACCTGCCGCACACCTGGGTCGCGGACAGCACCGGCCTGTATCACACGGCCGCCGACCTGAAGGCGGAGTGGACCGGCTACTACAAGCAGATGCTGGCTGGCCACGGCAGCAGCCTGACGGCCTGGCAGCGCATCGCCGGCAATGCGGAGGCGGTGTTCGAGAACACCGGCCTGTCCAAGCTGGATGCCGCCACCCAGGCGCGCGACCGTGAGGACATACAGCGCTTCCTCGACGCCGAGGCCGCCGCCATGTCGATCAATGCCCGCACCCTTGGCATCGCCGCCAACAAGCCGTTCACCGGGCAGACCTACCTCGCCCTGTCGCACACGATCCAGACCAACACCGCGCTGGAGGAACTGGCGTTGCAGGGCCACGGGCTGAACAAGCCGCCCGCGGCCAAGTATCGGGGCTACACCGAGGACATCCAGAACGTCGTGGACAACAAGACCAAGTTCATCGGCGGCGGCCTGGACAACAACCAGGGGGCCGTCCCTAACCTGATGGACGACGTGATCCTGGGCCATGCCGCTTTCCCGGCCGTGTTCATCAACGGCAAGTTCCAGCAGTTGAACCAGAACGGCGCGGCGGAGGACCCGGTGGGCAAGGCCTTCGCCGGGCTGAACGAGGCGGCGTTCAGCCGCACGTTCAAGGCGGGGGACTTCAAGCACGCCTAAGCCCTAGCGCGGGCGGCGGGTGATCCCGCCGCCCGGTTGCTGTAAGCTGGCGCGATGAGCCAAATTCATGCCGACACGCCGCGGGTCGCCCTGTTCGTCACCTGCCTGGTGGACCTGCACCGCCCCACCGTGGGCTTCGCCGCCATCAAGCTGCTGGAGGACGCGGGCTGCCAGGTGGAGGTGCCGCGGGGCCAGACCTGCTGCGGTCAGCCCGCCTACAACAGCGGGGACCGCGCGACGGCGCGAGACATCGCCCGGGGCGTGCTGCAGGCGTTCGAGGGCTATGACTACGTCGTCGTCCCGTCCGGCTCCTGCGGCGGCATGATCCGGCACCACCTGCCGCACCTGTTCGACGATGATCCCAACCTACGCGCCCGTGCCGACGCGTTGGCGGCCCGGACGTGGGAGCTGGTGGCGTTCCTGGCGGACGTCAGGGGTGTGCGGTCCACCGGCGCCAGCTACCCGGGTGTGGCCACCTACCACGACGCATGTTCCGGCCTGCGGGAACTTGGTCTGAAGTCGCAGCCGCGGGCGCTGCTGGCGGGCGTCGCCGGTTTGGAGTTGCGGGAGATGGCGGACCCCGAGGTGTGCTGCGGCTTCGGCGGCACGTTCTGCGTGAAGTATCCCGACATCTCGACCCGCATGGTGCAGGAGAAGGCGCGCGACATTACGGCGACCGGTGCCGATACGCTGCTGGCGGGCGACCTGGGATGCCTGCTCAACATGGCCGGGCGGTTGTCGCGGGAGGGCAGCGCGGTGCGGGTGAGGCATGTGGCGGAGGTGCTGGCAGGCATGACCGGGGACGTGCCGCCCATCGGGGTGCCGCGCGCGGGGCGCTGAATGCGGCCTGGTTGACTTCGTCACAGCGGCGTGACGACATGCCATGAACAAACGTCCCTGGGAGTCCGCGCCGTGGTGTCCTGTCTGTGCTGCCTGCCCGTGCCGGGCCGCCGCGTCGTCCTGGGTGCCGCCGCCGCGGGGCTTGTGGCCGCCGCATGGCCCGGCCATGCCCGCGCCGCCGACCCGGTGCCGCGCACCAGCCTGACCGGGGAGCAGGCGTTGCAGGTGATGAAGGACGGCAACGCCGCCTTCCAGGCCGACAAGCCCACTGCTCCGCCGCCCACCCGGCACCAGCGCCGGATCGAGCTGGCCCGCGGGCAGGCGCCGTTCTGCGTGCTGGTCGGCTGTTCCGATAGCCGCGTCCCGCCAGAGGTGCTGTTCGGGCGTGACCTGGGCGAGCTGTTCATCGTCCGCAACGCCGGCAATACCGTCGATACGGCGGCGCTGGGCAGCATCGAATACGGCGTCGGCGTATTGGGCGTGCCGCTGGTGGTGGTGCTGGGCCACGAAAGCTGCGGCGCCGTGGCGGCCGCCGTGGACATGGTGGAGAAGGATGCGACGTTCCCCGGCGTGATCGGCGAGATGGTGCAGCCCATCGTGCCCGCCGTGCTGAGCGTGCGGAGCCAGCCGGGCAGCCTGTTGGACAACGCCGTGCGCGCCAATGCCCGCCGGGTGGCTGTGCGCCTGAAGACCCAAAGCCCGGTGATCCGCGACGCGCTCCAGGCCGGCAAGGTCAAGATCGTCGCCGCGCGTTATGGCCTGCAGGAGGGTGAGGTGACCTGGATGGAGGACGTCTAGGCGCGTCGGTCAGCGGAACAGCTTGACGACGACCCCGATCGTCAAGGCCAGGTTGGCCCCCACCATCCACGTCAGGACCGAAAGCCTGGTGTCGGCTGATGCCAGGCGACTCTCGTAGGCGGCAACCTCCTCGGACGCTGCTTGCCCCTTGTCGGGCGGTGTTCCCCCGGACAGGAGAGCGTCATGAAGCTTTGCAAGCATGAGGGCCATCGCGCGTCCTGAACTCCGATCCTAGCGGCAATATAGGGTGCCGCATCCTGGAAGTCAGTCAAGAACCGACACCGACTCCTACTTGCCCCCCGTCCGCGGCCGCCGCAGCAGCAGGCGCACCGACCCTTGGTTGGCCGCGTGCGGGTGCGCCGCGGCCAGCACCATGGGACGCAGCTCGGACAGGTTCAGCCATAGCGGGAACTCCCGCCGGATCACGCCGCCGCCTTCGCCGCTGCCGCGCCCGGTGATGACCTCCACCACGCGCAGCCTATCGGCGTGGGCGCTGCCTAGGAAGCCTTGCAGGGCAAAGAAGGCGCGCTGGGCGGTGCGGCCGTGTAGGTCCAGTGTGCGCCCGGCGGGCAGCTTGCCGGTGCGGAAGCGGGACCAGGTCGCGTTGTCCACGCCGGCTGGTTGCAGCCCGACCACCAATGGCCCCATGCGTGTGGCCGGCGCGGGCTTGGGCAGGGCCGCAGGGGCGCCTGGCCCCGGCCCGGGTTCGAGCGGGGGCGGGGCAGGGGGCGCATCCGGCCGCGCCACGCCGTCCAGCGGCGACACGTTCTGGACGTAGCCGGCCCATACCGCGCGGTCCGCATCGGACAGCGCGCGGCGGCGGGAGGCGGCCCGGGCCGGCGAGCGTTGGGACGGCGCCGGCATCAGCCGCGGGCGGCCGGGTCGTCCTCGATCAGCACGACGTGCAGGCGGCGGGGGCCGTGGGCGCCCAGCTCCAGCGTCTGCTCGATGTCGGCGGAGCGGGAGGGTCCGGTGACGAGCATGACGTTGCGCGGCATGAAGCCGCCGGTCATGGCATCCCGGTTCTCCCGCCGCAGCAGGTCCCACGCGTCCTCGTAGGCGCCCACCACGCGGCTGGCCCGCAGCACGACGATGGCGGTGTCGGACAGCAGGTTCAGCGTCGTCGGACGCTCCGGCGTGCCGGGCAGCATGAGGGTGCCGGTCTCGGCGATGCCGGCGAATCCGTGCTGCAAGCTGACAAGGTCGGTTGCCTCTGCCCGGCCCTCGCGTATCAGCAGCAAGGGACGGGCGGCCCAAGGCAGGGCACGCAGTTCGGGGTGCGGCGCCATCGCGAGTGCGGACGGCAGGTTGTGCGCCGCGAGGTAGGCGGCAACGGCATCCGGCACCGCATCACCGTCCCGCACGCGGTCCAGGGTGCCGAACTCCTTCTCGATGTTGCGGACCAGCAGCGCAACCTGCTCGGGCCGGCTAACCTGGCTCCGCAGCGGGATCAGTTGCCGTGGCGGCGACGCCATGCGGGCGTGCAGCATG
>Ga0123338_10003569_pt1 | contig 13930 bp, 13 predicted proteins | sample grotaG_FD_89793 | JGI IMG/M metagenome (GOLD analysis project Ga0123338, IMG submission 89793) | Glacier valley bacterial and archeal communities from Borup Fiord, Nunavut, Canada, to study Microbial Dark Matter (Phase II) -... | ecosystem: Environmental > Aquatic > Freshwater > Ice > Glacier ... | reverse complement strand
CTTTTGCTAACATTCTGCACTTTGCCTGTTTGGACGGGGATTCGCACCGACTTGTGTCCCGCCTATAATGCTGGGTTGTGATCGGTATCCTATGCCTGGAAAGTGCATAACAGGCTCTAGCGTGGCGGGGCGGCACTGCCGATCCGCCGTTCGCTGAACGGACACACTATTTGACAATGACCGTGCTGATCATATCCGGGTGCAAGGTGCAGATCACCGTGATCGTGCCCGGCGTGTTGAAGGTGTAACGGTATTTCTGGCCCGTGTTCAAGATGTCGGATGACCAGCTCACCTTGTCGTCGGCCACCGTATGCTCGGTCGGTCCCACGTTGGTCCACTCGATGGTGGTGCCCCGATCAATGGTGATCGCTGCGGGGACGAAAGCAAAGTCCTTTTCGACCACGCTGACCACTTTGGCGGCCGGGGCGGTGGTGGGCTTGACAGTAGGCTTGACGGTCGGTTTAGCCGTGGGCGGCACCGGCTTGGCGGTGGGCGGCGCAACTGTGGCCGGCACTGCCGTATCGGCGGCGGGGGCGGCTGTGGTGGCGGTCGGCGCGGCGCTGGTGGCGGTCGGCACAGCTACCGTGTCCGTAGCCGGTGCCATGGTAGGCGGGGCTGCCACCGTGGGCGGGACCGCTACTGTGTCGGTCGCTGCCACTGTCGGCTGGGCCGTGGGCGCCGCTACCGTATCGGTCGCCGGCACCGCAGTTACGACCGCAGCGACGGTATCAGTCGGGGCCGTGGTCGGCACCGCCGTGGGGGTCGCGTCCGTGCCCCCGCAGGCCGCCAGCACCAACAGTAGCCCCACCGCGCCGCCGCGCACGATACGTCGCGCATCCTTCATTGTAAATCCGTTCATCATGACAAAATCCTCTCGTTCGTGTGCTTATGTGTCCCTGAGTATAACACAGCGCTGTCCCCTTCGGTTTTGGGTCATACCGGCGCACGCAAATCAGGGTGTCGCAAGCAGCGCCGCTACACTGGTGCCGCGATCTATTCGGGTATTCGTTCCGTATGCGGGGACCGCCTGTTCCTACATGGGTAGCGCCGCGACATTCCACAATCCGCAATCCGCTTGCCGGACCCCGCGCACACCGCTATAATGCGGGGAGGAGGACACGACCGATGGACGCAATGGGTACTAGCGTGATCCATGCCCCGGAGTTTCCGAGCGGGCTGGACTGGATCAACACTGTGGACGGCGCGCCGCTCACCCTGGCCGACTTGCGTGGCAAAATCGTGCTGCTGGATTTCTGGACCTATGGCTGAATCAACTGTATCCACATTCTGCCGCAGTTGCGGCAGTTAGAGGAGCAATACGCCGCCGAACTGGTTGTCATCGGCGTGCATTCGGGCAAGTATACTGCCGAGCGCGATACGGCCAATGTGCGCGATGCCGTGCTGCGGCTGGGCATTAGGCATCCGGTGGTCAATGACCGCCAGTTCCGCATCTGGAAGGGCTATGCCGTCAACGCTTGGCCCACGGTGGTGCTGGTGGACCCGCGCGGCTATTACATCGGCAGCCATGCCGGCGAAATTACCGCCGCAGATTTTGGCCCGGTGATCGCCGAGGCGGTCGCTACTTTCGACCGCCTGGGCACGCTGGATCGCCGCTTGGTGCCGTTTCACCCCGCCCATTGGGACGAACCGGCGCGCCCATTGCGCTACCCCGGCAAGGTGCTGGCTGTAGCCGGCAGCGGCGGTGCGCCCGACCGCCTGTTTATCGCCGACAGCGACCACCACCGCGTCATCGGCGCACGGCCGGCGGCTGATGGGCGCAGCGCCGACGTAGCGTGGATCGCCGGCAGCGGCGCGGCCGGATCGGCTGATGGCCCATTCGCCGCCGCGCAATTTCAGCGCCCGCAAGGCATGGCCCTGGCCGGCGATACGCTGTATGTGGCCGATAGCGAAAACCACACCATCCGCAGCCTGGAATTGATTGCCGGGCAGGTGGCAACCGTAGCGGGGACGGGCGAAATCGGCGCTTATCAGCGCACCGGCGGTCCGGCCCGGCGTACCGCGCTCAATTCGCCGTGGGATCTGGCCTGGGTGGGCAACCGGCTCTATATCGCGATGGCCGGCTATCACCAGCTATGGGTCTATGACCCGCCGGCGGACACGGCGCTGCCATACGCGGGCACCGGGCGCGAAGCCCTTGGCGACGGCAAGCTGTGGACCGCCAAGTTGAACGCGGCGCGCACGATGGAGGATTTGCGCGGCTACGCCAGCTTGGCCCAACCCACCGGCTTGACCAGCGATGGGTCACGGCTCTTTGTTGCGTGCAGCGAAGCGCAGGCCATCCGCACGGTCGGCCTGGACACCGGCGAGGTACACACGCTGGTCGGTACGGGCCTGTTCGACTTCGCCGACAAGGACGGCGTGGGCGACGCGGTGCGCCTGCAACACCCCTTCGGCGTGGCCTATCACGCGGCCAGTGGGCGCTTGCTGGTGGCCGACACCTACAACAGCAAAATCAAGTGGCTCGACCCGGCCACGCGCACGGTCACGACTTGGCTGGGCGGCAACCCGCGTGCGCTCACCGATGGCCCCGCCGCCACAGCGCGCTTCAACGAGCCGGAAGGTGTGAGCGTGGCCGGCGAGCGGCTGTATATCGCCGATACCAACAATCACGCCATCCGCGTGGTAGACCTGCGCGACCCGACCGGCACGGTGACCACGTTGGAGTTGCGTGGCCTGGTCTAAGCGTCGCGCCGTAGACCCGTGGCTGGTAGCGATCCTGCTGGGCGCGCTGCTGTTGCGGCTGGGCTATCCGGCCCTGGTCGGCCTGCCGGAGCGCACGCCGCTGCACGGCTTTGTGATCGACGAGCAAGAGTATTTTGGGGCGGCTGCGGTCTTGGCCGCTGGCCGTGGCCTGCATTTCTACGATACTTTCCTGTGGACGCGCACGCCGCTCTATCCGCTACTGGTGGGCGGGCTGTTCCGCCTATTCGGGCCGGACACCAGCCCCGTCTTCGCCTTGCAAGCCGTTTTATCCACGATCACCCTGGTCAGCTTGGCCGCGCTGGCTGCCCGTTGCGCCGCCCGCGCCCCAGCGCTCGGCCTGTCGCCCCGCGCCGCCGCCCGCCTCGCGGCCCTGCTCGGCGCGCTCTGGCTGCCCTTCACCCTCTTCGCCAACCTGCTGCTCAGTGAGACGCTGTTCCTGCTGCTCGTGGTGGTCGCGTTCGGGCTGCTCCTGCGCTGGGCGGACGGGCGGCAGGGGTCAGGGGTCAGGGGTCAGGGGTCAGGGGTCAGGGGTCAGTCGGCGGTCGGCGGCCGGCAGTCGCCCGTTGTGAACGGCCCATCTGTAGACAATCCGCAATCCGCAATCCGCAATCCGCAATACGGTTCATTGTTCGCTGCTGGTCTGCTGCTGGGGCTGGCGGCGCTGACGCGGTCCACCGCGCTAGCGTTTGTGCCGCTGGTGGGCGGCTGGGTGCTGTGGTGGGCGGGGCGGCGCGGGGCAGGGCGGGCGCTGGCGGCGCTGCTAATCGGGCTGGCGCTGCCGGTGGGGGCGGGCGTGGCGTATAATTACAGCGCTTATCATGCGCTCATCATCGGCGACACCAGCAGTGGCTACAATTTGTGGCTGGCGAGTACCGGCGTGCGCGATGCCGAACGCCTGAACAGCGACTTGCGGACAATCGCTGATCCGGTGGAAAAAAGCCGCTACGCCACCGGCAAGGCGCTGGAGAATATCGCCGCTGCGCCGAGCGACTTCCTGCTGAAAGGCGTGAAAGAGTCGCTGGATTTCTGGCGGATCAACTTCGGTGCCGAGGAGCGGCAGGTGCGCGGCTATAGCTGGGGCCGCGTTCCGGCTGCCCATCTCCTCAGCCTGCTGGTGGGGGAGGATGGGCTTTACATAACTATTGTGCTACTCGCGCTGGTCGGTCTGGCTGCCGCGCCGCCCGATCCGCTCAAGGCACTGACCGCCCTTTGGACGCTCACTTGGCTGGCCGTCGTCTTTGTCTTTTTCGCTGTCACCCGCTTTCGCCTGCCGGTGGTCGCGCTATTGCTGCCGTGGACCCCGCTGGGCTTGGCCTATCTGCGTAACAGGTTACGGCGGGTAGATTTGAGCTACATATCCCGAAAGACACATTGGATAGCGGGTGGACTGGCCGCAGCATTCCTTGTTGTGGTCTTGTCTACCCTACCCGACGCTGTGCGGGCAGTGGGGCTGGGCGTGGGCAAGTGGGTCGCGCAAGCGCCGTATCGGGCGGCGCTGCTGTTGCTTGGCCCCGGTGGCGACCCGGCGGCATCTTTGGCACAGTTGGCCCAGGCCGACCAAACGGTGCCGGACACGCTCTGGGCGCAGGATGCTCTCCGCTTGGCGCAGGGTGGGACCGATCTGACGGCGCTGGCCGCTCGCCCGGAAATCGTCCTGGGCCGTGACAGCCCGCTGGCTGATCAGTATGCGCCGTTTCTGCTGAATGGGGCGATTTTGCGGGCACAAGGGCAGTCGGCGGCGGCGCACACGGCTTTCACGGCCCGCTCAGTGCAACTGGCCGGCTCGACGGCAGTGGATTGGGCGGCGCAATTTGTGCCCGCTCCGTCCGGGGCGCGACTCGCTGTGGGTAGCGGTCTCGATCTGGGCGCGTTACGCGGCTTTTACGCGAATGAAGCTGCCGGATCGGGCGCGGCAGCCGTAACCTATCGTTGGAGTGGCCCGACCGCGACCGTTCGCCTCCCGGTCACGGCGGCTACCCGGCAAGTGGTGATCCGGTGGAGCGGCGCACGGCCTACTGGGGTGCCACCTGCCGTAGTTCAAGTCCAGTTGCAAGCCGATAGCCTCCCTGCACAACCGGCAACCGGCACCTATACGCTGCCGACAACCGACACTTGGCAGGAAGCCAGCCTGCCCGTCCAGCCGACTGCCTCCGGCTGGGTGACGCTGACCTTACAGGCCAACGGTTTCGTGCCGGGCGGCTACGATCCGCGCCTGCTAGGTGTGCGGGTGGCCTGGGTGGCGGCGCGATGATGCGGCGCGGGGGCAGGGCGTTGCCGACACCGCAGCGTGGCGACTGGGCGACCTGGGCGCTGGGCGGCGCGCTGGCGTTGCTGGCCGCGCTATTGCTGGCGCGCGTGCTGGATAATGCGCGCATCATGGCCGGGCTGTTCAACTGGCCGTTCCAGCACGACGAGTCGGAGAGCATGATCGTCGCCGAAACGTTGCTGCTGGACCACGGCGTGAATATCTACGCTAAATTGACCCCACAGCAGTTTATCGCCGCGCCCTATCCACCGCTCTACTACCTGCTCAACTGGCCCGCGATCCATCTGCTCGGCGCGACGTTCAAGGTGGGTCGCGCCCTGTCGCTGGCGGCGACGCTGGGCGTGGGCGGGCTGCTGATCGCGCTGACCCGTCGTATGACGGGCGATTGGCTCGCCGGGATCATCGCGGCGCTGGCCTGGGGCGCGGTCGGTATGGTCGGCTTCTGGGGCGTGCTGGTCAAGCCCGATATGCTGACCGTCGCGCTGGGGCTGGCTGGACTGCTCTGGTTGCTGCGCGCAGCGGCGGGGCAGGGTCGCATCTGGGGCGCGCTGCCGCTGTTTTGGGCAGCTCTTTACAGCAAGCAGACGGCCGTTGCCGCCGCCGTTGCCGCCTGCGTCTGGCTGATCTTGCACGACGGGCGGCGCGGCCTGCTGTTTAGCGCCATCTACGCCGCCGGCGCGCTGATCGGCACGCTCCTGCTCAATTGGTGGACGGCCGGCGGCTATTTCTACCACGAGTTCACCGTCCATGCGTTGCCCTGGTTCCCCGCCGCCTACTGGGATGCCTTCAGCCACTGGGTCGGCACCTACTGGCCGTTGCTGCTACCGGGCCTGCTGGGTCTGGGGCTGGCCCTCTGGCACGACGTTCGATTGCGGATTGCGGATTGCGGATTGCGGATTGGACGGGGAACGCGGCGCGGTGCCACTTCGTCCTCCGTCACCAATCCGCAATCCGCAATCCGCAATCCGCAATCTTCCGCCGCCCTGCTCGCGGCCGGCTACGCGGCCATGAGTGGGATCACCTCAAGCGGGGCGGGCACGTTGGGCGGCAATCATAATCACTTGCTCGATCTGACGGCTGCCCTGTGCTGGGGACTAGGGCTGGGTGTGGCGGCCTTGCGCGCGGCACCGCGCCCAGTCGGACGACTGCCGGCGGTGGGCGTGGCGCTGGCCCTCTGCGGCGGAGTCGGGGCGCTGGACCCCACGCCGCACTGGTTGAGCCATGAGTTCCGCGTGCTGCCGCGCACCGAGATCGACGGGATGCCCAACGTGGCCCAATACACCAGCAACACCGCCGGGCCGATCTACTCGACCGACCTCAGCGTGCTGCTTGTCACCAACAAGTGGCGCATCAACCTGTGGACCACCGACCCCTACACCCAGACGCACGCCGCGTCCGCGCAAATCCACCGGTTGGCCGCAGATCGCTGGGACGAGTCGGCCCTGGTCGCGGCGGTGCGCGCCCATTATTTCAGCCTAGTGGTGTTGCGCTGCACTCTGGACGATGTCAACGCTGGGCCGGTGGGCGATCTGTCGCCAGCGCTGGCGCTGGCGTTGCACGACTCGTACCAACTGGATAAACGCAATGTCCGCTGCCTCTATAAGCCGAAGCCTGCGCCCTAACCGTTAGCCGATGTGCGTTGATCCGGTCCACGCCGCCCGCCGGGCCCATTCGGCGCTCTCAATGTCGTCGCGGCTGTCTGTGCCCGCGCGCAGGGCGGCGATGTCGAGGATCACTAGCAGCGCTAGGCCAATTAACAGTTCCATTGCCGACTCCTTTACATCCTTGACAACGGCATTATAACCCTCTATAATGCCTATCACTGGTTATATTGTAGATCAGAATCTTTAACCTGTCAAGTGGTCTTTGCTGGTTAGAGGGCTGATCTTTGACTACATCGTTAGGCGGAACTGTGTTATGAGCGAAAGCCCTGCTATCGCCGGCTTAAACTTGCTGGGTGGGCGGCTGTGTTTGGATTTTGTCAATACCACTGAAGGCGGGCATGACCCGCCGACGCGCGATTGGTGGACGAGCTATGCAGATTTGGTCGCCTGGGGCCATCATGCGGGCGCGCTGGATGCCGCCGAGGTTGCGCCGTTGCTGGCCGCAGCCACGCAGCAGCCCGCCGCCGCCGCCGCCGTGTTGGCGGCAGCGCGCCGGTTGCGGACTGCGCTCTACGGGTTGTTCCAGGCCGCTGTGACGGGCGACTCGCCGCCCCTGGCCGCGCTGACGACGCTGAACGCCGCGCTGGCCGCCGCAGAGAGCCATGCGTGCTTGGTGCCGGCCGCCGGCGGGTTCGCCTGGGACTGGCCGCCGGGGGCGCAGTTGGACCGCGTACTGTGGCCGGTGGCCCGTTCGGCGGCGGATCTCTTGACCACGCCCGATCTGGCTCGCGTGCGCGAATGTGCCGGCGACTCGTGCGCGTGGTTGTTTGTGGACACCAGCCGCAACGGCAGCCGCCGCTGGTGCGATATGCAAGACTGCGGCAACCGCGCCAAAGCGCGCCGCCATTACCAGCGCCACGCCGGATCGCGTATAATGCCGAAGGATTGACGAGGTATCAGAGGTCAGGGGTCAGGGGTCAGGGGTCAGGAGACGAATCGCTGACACCCGATAGCTGCGATAGCTGGTAGCCGATACCTAACCCCTGACCTCTGACCCCTGACCCCTGATACCTAACAAAGGAGGCAACATGAGCGTAGACAGCAACACGATCCCGCAGGACTTGCTGGATATTTTGGTCTGCCCGGTAGACTACGGCAAGGTCCATCTGCACGACGCGGAACTGACCTGCGAGACGTGCGGGCGCGCCTACCCGGTGCGCGACGGCATCCCGGTGATGCTGGTGGACGAGGCGCGGATGCCGGACGGCAGTAGGGGCGCGCCGGCGGACGACACGGGACGCACGCCGGGCGCGGCTGAAAGTGCCGAATAAGGGGGTCGTCTTTTTCTACCCGCGCCTCAAAAAGCTGACCGGGGCCGAACGGCTCATCCTCAAACTAGCCGACTATGTGGGCCGCGCTGGGGTGCCGGTTCTGCTGCTCACCCAGCGCCTGGCTCCCGCGTGTCGGCCCGAACTGGCCCCGCACATTCGGCTGCGCCAGATGGGTCGCCGCCTGGAATGGACGGGGCGGCACTACACCGATGCCGCGCTGGAATATGGCTTGGGGCCGTGGTTGTTGCGCGGGTTGCCGCCGTTGCGCGCGGTGACGGGCCTCTGCTTTTTCGGCCCGCCCAGCCTGCCCGCGCTCTGGTGGGCCAAACGGGTGCTGCTGCCCTTGCGCGGGCGGAGCGACATCCCGTGCCTCTACTTCTGCTTCGAGCCGCCGCGCGTCATCTACAGCGACACCGCCGCGATCAGCGCCCGGTTGGGGCCGGCGGGGGGGCTGTTGCGCTTGGCGGCGGGGCTCTACAAGGGCATAGATCGCCGCATGGTCGCCGCCGCCGATGCACTGTTGGGCAACAGTCCGTTCGGGGCGGCGCTGCTGGAAGCCGCCTATGGCCGGCCCGCCGTGGTGCTGCCGCATGGCGTGGACTTTGTGCCCCCCCTGCCTGCGGCGGTTGCTGCCACCCGCGCCGCCTTTGGCTTGGGCGACCGCCCGTTAGCGATCACGGTCAACCACCTGCACCCACGCAAACGGGTAGACTTGTTCTTGCACGCCCTGGCCGCAGCGCGGGCCGCTGGCGCTGATCTGGCTGGGGTCATCGTCGGCGGCGGGCCGGAGCGGGCGGCGCTGGAAGCGCTCGCTGCCGCGTTGGGGCTGGGCGATCATGTCCACTTCGCCGGGTTTGTGCCCGACGCGGATCTGCCCGCCACCTACGCCGCCGCTGATCTCTACGTTCACACCGGCGTGCTGGAGAGCTTTGGTCTATCCGTGATCGAAGCCGCCGCGCTGGGCCTGCCGGTGATCGCCGTGGCCGAAGGTGGCCCCACCGCCACAGTGCTAGACGGCGTGACGGGCCTGCTGGTCGCATCCACGCCCGCCGCCCTCGCCGCCGCCCTCAGCCGCCTCGTCGCCGATCCTGCCCTGCGCCGCCACATGGGCCAAGCTGCCGCCGCGCACATCGCTGCCGGCTATCGCTGGACCGACGGCGCGGCGGCGTTCCTCCAGCAATTGGCGCTGGCGCGACAACGGGTGCAACGGCAGGCGTAATCATAGCACTCCATGCGTGCGGGTGTAGGTCCACACCAAATCCGCCGCGTGCGTCGCCCCGCCGGTGGCCCGCAGCGCCTGACCGACACGGTGCGCGGCGGCGCGGTAGCGCGGGTCGGCCAGGACACGGGCGACGGTAGCGCGCATCGTGGCGGCGGTCAGGCGCGCCGGTGGCAGCAGCACGCCCGCGCCCAGGCGCGCCACGCGGCGGGCCACGATCAACTGGTCGGCGGCCTGCGGCACCACGACGAGCGGCACGCCATAGTACAGCGCCTCGCTCACGCTGTTCATGCCACCGTGGGTGATAGACAACGCCGCCCGTTGCAGCAGCGCCAGTTGCGGCACGAATGCGCGCACCACAAAGTTGGCGGGGATGGGGCCGAGCGCCGCCGGGTCGCTGCGCCCCCCCAATGATAGCACCATCTGATAGGGCGCAGTGGCAAAGGCGGCAAAGCACTGCTGAAAAAAGGCGATCTGATCGCTGAACACCGTGCCGAGCGAAATATAGACCAGCGGCCGTCCGTCCAGCGCCGCCCACGGGAAATCATCCGCTTCGTTGCGCCCGGCATAGCTGGGGCCGACGAACGCCGTGCTAGGGCCGCAGCTCCAGCCCCACGGTTGGAACTGACGGGCGGTATAGACCAGCGTCAGCGGCTGCCGGTTGGTGAACACATCCAGCACCTGGGGCCGGCGCACCCGGTAGCTGCGCGCCAGCCGCCCACTGAGCCGCAGAAAGCTGCCCCACTCGCCCCGCGCCGCCCAGGCCATGCGCGCCATTGCTGGGATCTGCTCCGGTGTGGTCAGCCCCTGGCGCACGCCGAGGACAAAGGTGGTGGTGGAGCAGACAGCCGGCACGCCCAGCAACTGCGCCAGATATTTGCCCCAGCCACAAAGCGAGTCGTGGATGATATAGTCCGGCGGATCGGCGCGCAACGCGGGCCACAGGCTGCGGACCACCGCCCCCGTGACGCGCAGCAACACCCCAGCGAAGCGGAACAGGTTGGGATCGACATTCATTACGGCGGTCGGCAAGGCCGCCCCGTAGTCGCGGAACGTCGCGCCGGTCGCCTCAATCGCTGCCCGGAACGGCGGCAAGCTGTAGTAGCTGACCTGCTCTCCGCGCCGCACCAGTTCGGCGACCAGCGGCAGCGTCGGGTTGATGTGCCCATGCGCGGCTAGGTTGAAAAAGACAACGGTTGCCATGTGCGTCTCCGTGGTCGGTGGTCGGTGGGCGGTGGTCCGTGGTCCGTGGGCGGCGGGCGATGGGCGGCGGGCGATGGGCGGCGGGCGGTGGGTGGCGGACCGTGGGTTTGTACAGACTACGCGCCACGGACCACGGACCACCGCCCACCGACCACGGATCACCGCTCACAGTACAGCCCCTGCGCCGCAATATAGGCCACCACGCTGTCCGGCACCAGATAGCGGATGGGGCGACCGGCAGCGACGCGGGCGCGCAGATCGCTGGAGCTAACCGCGATGGGCGGCGCGGGAAGGGCATCGGTCTGGCTGCGGAGCCGGGGCAAGGCGGCTTCGAGCGCCGGCCAGGGCACCGTCACACCGGGACGCGGCGCAACGGCCAGCCGGGTGCGCGCCAGGATGCCTGCTGGATCGCGCCACGCCCGCAGGTTCGCCAGCGCGTCTGCGCCGACGATAAACCAGAACTGCGCCTCCGGCCCCCAAGCGGCGCGCAAGCGGTCCAGCGTGTCCACCGTGTAGCTCAGGCCCGGCTGGTCAAGGTCGGCCTGCGAGAGGGCGAAGAGGGGATTATCGCTGATGGCGGCCCTGATCATGGCGACACGCTGGGCGGCGGGCGTGGTGGCTTGATCTTGTTTGAGCGGTTGCCGCCCGGCGGGCAGAAACAGCACCCGGTCCAGCGCGAGCGCGGCGGCGGCTTCTTGCGCGATAATCAGGTGGCCCAAGTGGATGGGGTCGAACGTGCCGCCGAGGATACCCAGCCGCAGCTCCATCAGGCGATCACCGAGACATCGGCATCGGGCAGCGCCTGACGCAAGGCCAGCACTGCCGCGCCGGTGGCCGTGGCTTCGGCTTCCGGCGCCGACCAAAACTCGACGTGCAGCTTGAGTTGCGTGGGCGACGAGTTCTCCACCCGTGTGCTGGGCGCGGGGCTGCCACTGATCTCTGGAATTGCGCGCAGCGTGTCGGTGATGGTGCTGGTCAGGTTGCTCAGGGTGCGCTCGCCTGGTTCGACACAGACGCTGATGATGTCACGCTGTAGATTGAACGCCGTGCGGTTGGTGAGAATTTCAGTGAATAGCGTGCCGTTGGGGACGATCACCTGCAAGCCTTCGGCGGTCCGTAGGGCGGTCACGCGCAGTTCGATGGCCTGCACCGTGCCGGTGATGGGGCTGCCGGCCCGCTCCACCGTGATCACGTCGCCGATCTGGAAAGGCCGCTCGATCAGGATGTAAATGCCGGCGATGATATTTTTGAGCAAGTCCTGAAAGGCAAACGAAATCGCCAAGCCGACGGTGCCGATCAGGGTCAGCAAGCCGGTCCAATCCACGCCGAAGGTCGGCAGGATCAACACGCAGGCAAACGCGATGATCAGCATCTGGGCCAAATTGCCGATCAACGCCGCCAAGTTGACGGCGATGCGCCGGCTGACCCCCAGGCGCATAATGCCTTGCCGCGCCAAGCGCGCCAGCACCAAACCGACGATCAGAATGGCAAGGGCGCGCCCGATGTTCCAGAGCGCGCCGATCAGTTGGTCCTGCGTGAAGCCGGTCGTGGTCATGCGGCCCTCCGAGTACGGAATGCGGAATGCGGAATGCGGAATGCGGAATGCGGATTGTGCGCTACGCGGCGATTGCTCTAGCAAATATCGCGCCCTCTACTCCGCTGTTCCGCAACCGTCTCTATTCCGCAATCCGCAATCCGCATTCCGCATTCGGCTCACGCCGTCAGCGCCGCCTCAATTGCCTCGCCCAGGTCGGCCACCGGGCGGGCCTGGATGCCGGGGTCTACACGCGGCGGGCGGGCGCTCTTGGGGTAGATGGCGCGGCGGAAGCCCAGCTTGGCCGCTTCGTTCAGGCGGCGGTCCAACTGGCCCACGCTGCGGAGTTCCCCCGACAGCCCCACTTCCCCCACCACCGCCAGTTCCGGGTCCACCTGCACATTCTTGAACGAGGAGGCGATAGCGACGGCCACCGCGAGGTCCACGGCCGGCTCGTCAATTTTGAGACCGCCGACGATATTGACATACACATCCTGGTTGTAGAGCGGCACGTTCATGCGCTTAGTCAGCACGGCCAACAGCAGGTGCAGGCGGTTCACGTCAATGCCGTTGGCCGTGCGGCGCGGCATCCCGGTCGCGCTGGGTGTGGTGAGGGCTTGCACCTCGACCAGCAGCGGGCGCGTCCCCTCCATCGTCACCGCCACGGTGGAGCCGGACACGCCGCCCATGCGCTCGGCCAGGAACGCCGCTGAGGGGTTGGTCACCTCGATCAGCCCCTCGGCGGCCATCTCGAACACACCGACCTCGTTGGTGCTGCCGAAGCGGTTTTTCACGCTCCGCAGCAGCCGGTACTGGTGAAAGCGGTCGCCTTCCAAGTACAGCACCGCGTCTACCATATGTTCCAGCACACGCGGCCCAGCGATGTTGCCGTCTTTGGTGACATGGCCGACCAGGAACATAGGGATATGCGAACTCTTGGCCTGCTTCATCAGCGCGGCGGTGCTTTCGCGCACCTGGGTCACGCTGCCCGCCGTCGAAGGCAATTCGGGCAAATAGACCGTTTGGATCGAGTCAATGATCACCAGCCCCGGTTTGAGGTTGCTAATCTGCGTCCGCACCGCGTCCAGGTCGCTCTCGCCCAGCAGATAGAGGTCGGGCTGCTTCAGCCCCAGCCGGTCGGCGCGCAACTTGATCTGCTGGATCGACTCTTCCGCCGATACATACAGCACCTTGCGCCCGTTGCTTGCTAGTTGAGCTCCTATATTTAGCAAAATTGTGCTTTTACCTATTCCTGGATCGCCGCTTATCAGCACCAGCGATCCCGGCACCACGCCGCCGCCCAGCACGCGGTTGAATTCGCTGCCGGGCACCACCAGGCGCGGAAACTCGTCGGCGCTCACATCGGGCAAGGCCACCGGCTGGCTGCCGTCCCCGCGCAGTGTGGCGGCCGCCCGGTTCACCGCCGCTGCGCTGCCCCCGCTCACCTGGACTTCGCTATAGGTGTTCCACTCGCCGCAGTCGGGACAGCGGCCCTGCCACTTGGGCGACTCGCTGCCGCATTGTTGGCAGACATACATGGTCTTGGTTTGCGTGCGCGGGGGCATGGGATCTCCTTTGGTTTGGCACAGATGTTCTACCGTTATTATACCACGTATTGCGTATTGCGTATTGCGTAATCGGGCGTGGGCTAATGGGGTAGGAGCGGGCTATGTCCCGCGCAAGCAGGGCTTATGCGGTCTGGGCTGGTGATTGCGGCTGGACTGGGACTGGGCAGGCTGTGGGGGCGCGCTGTGGGAGCGCGCTGTGGGAGCGGCCTCCTGGCCGCGATAAGTTCGGTATACCCCGATCTTAGAGTGGGTAAAAGAATAAACTAGTCAATTACTCAGTATTGTGGTAAACTGTGGCATGGATAAGCCCACCGTGATTGCCCAGATTCACACCCGCTACCATTTAGCTCGACTTTGTACAATGACCGAAACGATGCGACAACACAGGCTGACCGATTTGTGCCTAGCATTGATCCTGCAGTTTGCAGACACAGCTTATTCGTACAGGGAGCGAAAAGTGGCCTATCAAATAATTCTCAGG
>Ga0123338_10003564_pt1 | contig 13932 bp, 11 predicted proteins | sample grotaG_FD_89793 | JGI IMG/M metagenome (GOLD analysis project Ga0123338, IMG submission 89793) | Glacier valley bacterial and archeal communities from Borup Fiord, Nunavut, Canada, to study Microbial Dark Matter (Phase II) -... | ecosystem: Environmental > Aquatic > Freshwater > Ice > Glacier ... | reverse complement strand
GCATAGGGGGATGGGCGAAGGGCAGATCGTGACCTTGATACAATGCGAGATGAAACGGTCTATACAGGGTGCTCCCGGGCGCAGAGGCTGTACGTTATAAAAGGGATTATCACGATAAAATAAGCAGACGGGCGGGCAAAAAAAGAAGCGCCCGACGGGACGCTTCAAATGTCGCTAAGACAAGTCGCATATGATTCTGAACAGCCATTTAGTGGTCAGTCAATTGTAGCTTCAGAAGACACTAGATGCATTTTAATCTCGAATTCTGTAGGAATTTCAATCGACCGACCGTACACAAAGTGTTCAGCATCCTCTGATACTTGTCCATTATTACCGCTTAGATGCCTTGCCATTACTCAACCATATGGTCAGTCTTTAGGCAGCGGTGCTTGCTTTTCCCATGCTGCTGCGCCGTACGCCTCGCGACGCCAAGTTTGTCCTGTTGTTGTGTCGATAATGTAAGCGCTGTTTACACCGATCACGCCTAGTTGGTACCGTCCCACAGTAGTTGTTGACTGGGTGGATTGACTAGCTGCTGGTGGCCGTTCTTGTAAAATCAGGACAGCAATCAGAAGCACTCCTAGTATGGCTAGTAGTATCTTTTCTTTTGGTGTGTTCATGTGTTCCTCTAATGAAATCGTGTTTTCTCCCAGAGGAGTCAACCGAACAGGCAACTCCTCTGGTAAGAATGGTAGCTTCCGGTCTCCCATGCTTCGCTTGATCGAAAGGTGGTCTACAATCGATCTATAAAGTGAATACCGCTTGGTATACCTCTACTTTACCGGCAGCAGTGGCAAATCTCCTTTGACACGCGTGTGATAGTAGTCTCGGAGGAGATCTCCTATCAAATGAATCTTGAGTTGACGTTCTCGCGGAATCAGCTTCCAATAAACTGGACCGTCAATATCGCCATCGGCTTTCACGGATATTTTGCCGTCTCCTTTCAGTACGGGAGGAATCTCGATTGAGATTCCTCCCTCAGCGTCACCACCGACATGAATCTTCTTCAGTTCCGGAAATGGATACGGAATAGGTTTCGGTGGCGAAGGTGTAGGGGTTTTGGTCTTTGGAGGCGTCTTGCCAGGATTCGGCTTCGGTCCACCTCCTTTTGGGGGTGTCTTGCCTTGTTTTGGTGGCTTTGGTGGTGCGCCTCTTCCTCCCTGCAGACCTTCGGGGTCAGTTTCGGCTAGTGGGTTATTGTCGGCATAAGCGTACCAGTTGCTGCCGTCCTGGATCGGGTCTTGGCTGAGAAAGCGTCCGATGCTCGGATCGTAGTAGCGGTGTCCGAGCAGTTGCAGTCCACTGTCGCCGTCGGTCTGGTACTGACTCGCTCCCACGAAACCGAACGGCGTCGGGTTCGTTCCCGTTCGGCTGACTGTCATGCCGAAGCCGTCGTAGAGCGTGCTGTCGGTAGCAGTCTGTGTGCTGCCGGTTATGCCGCGTGTGCTGCCAAGCGCATCCGAGTGGTAGAAACTGCTCGTCGTGCTTTTCCGCTCGGATAGTCCTGGCGTGTAGATAGCGGCTCCGTCACTCAGAACTGGGTTTGCCGGGCTGCTGCCATCGGTCTTGAATGTCTTCGTTCCCGCGCTGTCGGTCTTTTTGGTTCGCAGATCGTCGCCGTTGTAGACGAAGCTGTTTGTTCCTCCTGCCGGGTAAGAGATGCCGGTAACGCGGTTTTCGATGTCGTAGGTTAGCGTCGTTGGTGTGGCAGCCCCGACTTTGACGCTGGTGCAGTTGCCGTTGAGATCATAGCCGTAGGTTTTGCTGCTAGTAGAAAGCAGCTTGTCATTACTATCGTAAGTATAGTTATCCGTGACGCCGCCGATTACCTTCGTTTTTCGGTTGGCGTTGTGGTCGTAGGTGTAAGAGATGCTGTAGGCATTGCTTCCCCCGCCCGTCGTGCTTCTGACTTCGCTTGTCAACTGATCAGCATTGTCGTAGCCGAAAGTCGTGACGCTGCCATCGTTGTCAGTGCGAGTCAACACGTTGTCTTCGCCATCGTAGCTGTACTGATAGCGTCCGAGTGTTACGCCACCGCTCGTCTTGTGCCAAACATCGGTGGAACGATTGGCGTTGTCGTAGCCGTAGCTTGTGACGCTGCTATTGCCAGCAGTCAGGCTGGTGACGCGGTTGGCGTTGTCATAGCCGTAGGTGGCTGTCTCGCTGCTCGGGTTCAGCACCGTTGCCAGTCGGTCCGCATTGTCATAGGTGTAAGTCCAGCTTCCCGTCACACCGCTAACTGTCATGCTCGTGCGTCGATTTGCGTTGTCGTAGCCATATCCCGTCGTAGCGTTGGGTTGCAGCAGGCTGGTGAGACGGTTGGCATTATCGAATGTGTAGCCGCTCGTGCCGCTCACGTCGGTCATTCCTGTTTTGCGTCCCGCCACATCGTAGGTGTAGGAGATGCCCGTTCCTGCGCCGGTACCAGCAGGATAGGTCACTGTCGTCAGCTGACCGGCGTTGTCGTAGCCATAAGTCACGGTCTGGCTCTTGCCGTCGGTATGGCTGGCGACGTTGCTCGTGGCATCGTAGGTCCAGCTTTCGCTCGTGCCGTCGGGGTAGGTATCCGACAACGATTCCTTCATTTTACAGCCACAAGGATTTCGAGTTCAGCCCCAGAGATCATAGATGAGTTCAGGCGGAAGAATTCCCATATCCAATTCGTAGGAGCCGAACCGATTGAGATGGGGTCGCAAGTAGGGACTGAGGGAGGCGATCTCGGCAGCATTCAGTGTATACCCTTCGCGCTCTAAATCCCGAAGCAGGCGGCTGAGCGAGAAGACATTGTGGAAGATGACGCAATTGGCGACCAGATGGTTGTACTTTATGATCTTGCGCTGCTCCTCCCGATCGTTGGAGGCAATGGTTCCCTCGCCTCCGAACCCGACCCATTGCGTAAACCCATTGTAAGCTTCGCTCTTGTTGGTCGCCGCCTGCACAATCGAACGCAACTCCGCGCTGCCCAGATATTTGAGAAGGAACTCGGTCCGCAGAACCCGCCCCAACTCCCGAAACGCCTGGTAGAGCCGGTTCTTCTTGCTGTAGGTTCCCAGCTTTCGCAGCAGCGTCGAAGGTGTGATCCGTCCCGCTTTTATCGAGAGCGCTACCCTCAACATGTCCGGCAGGTGGGTCTTTATGAGGTCCCAGTCAATCGTCTCTGAGAAGAGCGAGCCGATGTGGAGGAAGGAGGTCTGCTTGTCGGGGCGGTAGAAGATCAGGTCTTTCCAGTTACGGATGCGCGGCATGAGGGTAATCCCCAGCAGCGAGGCCAGCCCGAAGACGGGGTACTCTGCGCCTGGGTATCGCCATGAATGGTGTCGGGTTGAATGTCAGAAAGGTTCTTCAAGAGACCGTCGAGCAGGTAGATGGCTTCCCAGACCCTACAGGGAATGAAGTTGGCGAAGAGCGCAATGTAGGTGTCGGACACATGATAGTAGCCGATCGCGCCATACCCGCCGTAGCGAATATGGCGTTCCGCGAGCAGATTCTGTTCGTACAGATCCCACTGGGTTCCATCCACCGAGGCGCTCTTGCCCGTTCCCCAGCGCTTGGGCAGTGCAAACTTGTGGTAGGCGTTTATGACTTCTCGGATGGCTTTGTCCAATCCCTCCTCGCTGATGTGTCGCCAGTGGATCCAGGAGAGTTGGCGCGCATCGAGATTGCCCAGAGAGCGTGCGGCCTGGGCTGGTCCGAGATAGCAGCCGTAGCAGAACACGGTTGCCAGGTAGCGGGAGATGGGGTCTTCCAATTTGGCGTCGTGTCCGGAGATCGGGCCGAAGAATCGGGTCCACTTCAGCCAGTGTATGGTGTCGCGCAGAACATCCAGCAGGTTGGTCGGCTCCAGGCGACTGGCAATCCTCTCCTCGAAGGCGCGTAATCCCGGCAGCGGCGCCGCCTTCTTTGCACGGCGCAGGACAGGTTCGCTCTTTTCAATATGCAAGTCGGCATTCTCAGGAAATCCGCGGTCGGTCGCCAGGGCTGTTTCGATCAGGCGTCCTTTCATGTGGGCTACGAAGGTTTCTGCCTCCGCGGGAATGCCAATCATCTGCACATACTCAGCGACATCGCGGTGATACTCTTCCCAGGAGATAAGTTGCTCGCGATAGTCAGCGAACTGGTCACTGCCAGGAAGGCACAGATCGCCGGATTTCAACTCCGACATCAGTTGGGCGAACACGCAAACCTCGAAATGGCGGCGGTTGAGCCGTGTGGGAACGTCCTCACGATGACGCTGCTCCGTGACCAGTCGCCACCAGGCATCCGGCATCCAGGCCAGATCCAGGGCGGGAGTGCTTTCCTCCTCAGCCTCAGCCTTCGGAAAAGTCAGCCAGTCGCCGGACCGCGCTTCGTTCTCCAGCAGGAAGCATAGCGCGTGCTCAAACGAAGTGTCCTGCGTGGTAGATTTGACCTCCAGAGATTTGACCAGACGAAACAGCGTGGGGCGATGGCTCTTGTAGAAACGCCAGAGGAAGGGGAAGTAGTTGTCGCCCGCATGTGCCAGATGGGCCTCACACTGCTGGAGAACCGCCTCCCCCTGATCTGGCAGTAAGCTCTCCATAGCACCGATCTTCTCCTGAGCGCTTCCTTCGGTGCGGTAGGCGGTCACCAGATCGCGTAGCGTCTGCACCAGATTATCCGCGCGTTGCTGGTTGCTGCGTTGATACTCTGCCAGCGCCTCTTTTCCCTTGTGGTGGATGGTCGCCATGCGCTTAATGAGCATCTGCGCCAGGTCATCTCGTACACACGCCGACTGGACTTTGAAAAGCGCCGCCGCCAATGTCCAGCGTTTGCGCGGTTCCATCTCCAGCATCCGCGCCGCGTCCAGCGTCTTGGCTTCGGCAGCGAAGTGTTTGACTTTGACATCGGGGATGCCGGAGAGCGCCTTGTCGCTGATCTGATATTTTGTCAGCCAGGCCAACCGGTCCAACCAATCTTTGAGATGAGTGAGCGTCGGACTGCCTGGTTCTTGCTTGAGGGTGTTCCAGGGAGTGAAGCGCGTCTCGATTTCGACGACAAAGAGGCTCTCCATACCCGCTTTCTCAACGGCGCTGCGTGCGTCATCCACCTGACGATAGAACTGATGGTAGACACTGGCGCGAACATGTCGGGCCGCGCGAACGAGGGTATCGAAGGCAGGCAGTTCATATTTCTTGCGCACCAGTTCCTCGATGGCGACATTGATGAGATCGGCCAGGTCTTCCTTGGTCCGAGCGGCCTCGCGCAGGGCCAGCAACATGACAAGGCGCGCTTCCTTGCCGTAGGGCTGGACATGGAGAAATTGCCGTATGATGGGAATGTGGCGGAAACGAGTTCCGGAAATATCATAGCCTGGCAATTCGGAGAGCACGGCGGTAGTCCCTGTGAAGGTGGCGATGTGTTCGGTGATAGCGTTGGGAACCTGACCGAGCGCAGTAAAGTATCCCAGCCGCTGAAAGGTTTTGAGGAGCGCCAGAAATCCCAGCAAGGCCACATCACCTCGGGTCACCTTTTTGGCCAGAGCGATCTCATGCGGCTGCGGGGTATAGATAGTAGTCAGGTCACGCGCAGAGATATAGCTTTTTAAGCGCGGGTAAGCAGTTTCTTGGACAGTTGGCACGGGATGAGAACCTCACAGAGGGTAACGCGCAAAAAGGCATGTTCAGCAAAACGGTACTTTTCGTGGTACACGACGATGACGGGAGAGAGGCCCTGTTTTCGTTCGCTTGGATGCCCGATATCGTACCACAAAACTGGTATCAGGTATCTACGGACCAGAGTGATTGACAAAAGCTGGATTTCGTGGTACAAAGGCTCCAACCTGCAGGAACGGAGAGACTGTTTCCATGCTTGTCGGCTATGCCCGCGTTTCTACCACCGACCAGAACCTCGATCTACAAAACGATGCGCTCCAGGCTGCTGGCTGCGAGCGCCTGTTCACCGATACCGCCAGTGGAGCGAAAGCAGAGCGACCGGGGCTGATCCAGGCGCTCAACGAGTGCCGTAAAGGCGACACCCTCGTGGTATGGAAACTTGATCGCCTGGGGCGCTCCCTGGCGCATCTAGTCGAGACGGTACGCGACCTGGCCGACAAAGGGATCGGTTTCAAAAGTCTTCAGGAGAGCATCGATACGACTACATCTGGGGGAAAATTGATCTTCCATATTTTCGCCTCGCTCGCGGAGTTCGAGCGTGACCTGATCCGTGAGAGGACCAATGCCGGTCTATCTGCGGCGCGCGCACGAGGAAGAAAGGGTGGACGTCCGAAGGGGGTAATGGATCCAAACAAACAGAAGGCGGCGTTGGCGCTCAAGAATGACACCTCGCGTTCGATCTCAGAGATATGCGAGATCCTGGGGGTCTGCCGCAATACCTATTACAAGTACATACGCTCGGCGGAGAACCCACCCCGGCCAAAACGCAAATAGCGAACAAGCACTCCGGAGCCAGCGCATCTTCTCGGAACTTGAGCGCGTACTCAGGCCGGGCGGCACCGTCTACTTAACCGAACTTGTCCGCACTAAGGCGTTGTCGGCAGATGACCCATAAAATGCAGTGTTAGCGGCGGAACTGGTCGCAAGCAAGAGCAGTCGAAGGGGAGAGAATCGATGAAATTAGGGATGCGCGGAGGATGCGCCTTAGCGGTGCTGTGTGGGGTGGTGTTCTCTGGTCAGCGCGTCGTCGCTCAGACAGCTGTTGCAGACAAAACACACAAAGCGTCCGGCATGTTGCAGCCCTTTGGCTACCCGGATGTTGTCTTGACCGCCGGACCAATGGGAATGCAAGCAGAAGGCGCACGCGATTTCTACCTGTCGCTGTCGGAGGACAATCTGCTCAACGGCTTTCGCAAACGTGCAGGGCTTCCTGCCCCGGGCAAACCGATGGGCGGCTGGTACGATCCGGACGGCTTCGCTGGGGCACATCCATTCGGGCAGTATGTTTCCGCCCTGGCGCGAATGTATGCCAATACGGGCGATGGGCGCTATAAGGAGAAGGTCGCGAGACTAGTGCATGGCTTCCATGAGACCCTGGCACCGGACGGATTTTTCTACTCCTCCGAGAAGGTGTTCAAGGAGTGGCCGAACTACCTTTACGACAAAAACTGTATCGGGATGCGCGATGCCTACACCCTCACCGGCAACAAAGAGGCGCTGGTGGTCCTGAAGAAGATGACCGACTGGGCGGTGAAGAATCTGCCGCGCCGTCGTGATGAGTGGTACACGCTGCCCGAAAACCTCTACAACTGCTATGCACTCACCAAGGATTCACGCTATCTGCAGATGGCGCAGGAGTACGACTACAGCAAGGAGTATTACGATCCCTTCGCCAACGGTATCAACGCCTTTACCCCGCAACGTCACGCCTACAGCCATGTCAACACGCTCGCCTCCGCCGCCAAAGCCTACGAAGTGACCGGGGACGAAAAGTATTTCAAGGCGATTGAGAACGCCTGGACGTTTCTCACCACCACCCAGATGTATACGTCCGGCGGCTGGGGAGCTGACGAGCGCTTTGTCACGCCGGGGCAGGGCAAACTTGCCGCCTCGCTGGACAGTACCGGCGCTCATTTTGAAACGCCCTGCGGCGCGTATGCCAATGTGAACCTAGACCGCTACCTGCTGCGATTTACCGGCGATCCGAAGTACGGCGACAACATGGAGCGGGTGCTCTACAACGGAATGCTCGCGACGCTTCCCATGCAGACGGACGGCAAGACGTTCTACTACTCCGACTACCGACCCGGCACAAAGAAAGCCTATTTTCGCGATGTCTGGCCCTGCTGCTCCGGCACGTATGCTCAGATCACCGCCGACTACCCGCTCGACATCTACTTTCACGATGATCGCGGCCTCTACGTGAACCTGTTTACCCCATCGCGTGTTCACTGGAGGCAAGGGAAACAGGTCATCGCCGTCCAGCAGACCACGACCTATCCTGAGACGGACACGACGACGCTGACCGTTCATGCCACAAAGCCGACGCGCTTTACGCTTCGTGTGCGTGTCCCCGGATGGACGGCTAAGCCTGCAGTCGCGAAAGTCAACAACAGGCTCATCCCGATAACAGCTACGCCGGGAACATTCCTTACTGTAGAGCAGGTGTGGCGCGAGGGAGATACGCTTCAGGTCACCTTGCCCATGGCGCTACGTTACGAGCCGATCGCGCCGGAGACGCCGGATAAGCAAGCGCTTCTTTACGGGCCGCTTCTCCTGGTGGCGCTAGCCGACAAACCCGTTTCGATGGAAGGAGAGCGAGCTGTTATCGATGTGGTTAAGCAACCGGACGCACTTCCCACATTTCGCACCCACGACGGCGCCATCACCTTCCTACCGTTGTACAAGGTGAAAGACGAGCGGTACACGACCTATCTTTCCGTTCCTCCGGTTCGGTGACCGCGACTCCATAGCTCCAATCTATATAGCTCTGCGGTGAAAGCAAATGGGCGATACCTTCCTTGTGGCTGTGAAATGAAGGAATCGTTGTCGGATACCATTTGTGAGAAACGCACCCAGTCGGTGGTACATCGCGTTCGAGGTCGCCTGCGTCGGCATCGCGATATAGACCCCGTGCGCGATATAGAGGTCCTTCGCCGCGTTGTCCTCAGCGTCGTCACGCTTTGCGCGTTTGTGGTTACGGGCGTAGTCGAAGATCGAAAAGGCGGCTTCCGTCTTGCCCGCGCCCATCTCCTCCTCGATGATCCACAGAGCCGGACTAGAAACCTCGGGCAGGAGCGCCATCACTGTTTTTTGCAGGTCGTTGGGTTCGATCGACTTTTCACTGCTCAGGTAGGCGAACATCTGCGCGAAATCGGCAGCGTCTGGAGGCTCGGGTGGGATAGGGGATGCGGTCCAGCCCGACATTTTGAGTGCGTCAGTGGCCGACTTTGCCGAAGTTCCGCGATAGAGGTCGATATTTTGTTTGCCGTGCATCTCGAAGTGCTTTGAAGAGCCGAACCAGTCCGCCAGGGAGATCAGGGCTGCCAGCAGTGGGGCAAAAGCGTAGTCCTGCACCGCCGTTCTGTCGGCAGGTAGCGCTGCCTCTTCAATATCCGGTATCGCGGCTTTGAGCTGTTCCGCCAGCCAGTTGCGGGCAGCCTGCCATTCGGGATTGACACCGAGCACTCTTCCCTGAATCGATGTCAGGTCTGCGGTCTGTGGAAAAACGCCGTGATGTGCCCCCAGGGCGTAGGCGAAAACCTGCGCAAGTGCGGGCATGGGCGATTGCTGCAAGAGGTATGAGTCCCTGAACAATCGCTCCACTTCTGGCACAGAAACGAAATTGTGTGGGTGAACGCAGATGTCTTCTGGCAGGTCGAACCCTGCCGCATAAAGCACTGTTTGAAACTGCTCTGCACCGCGTTGAAACTGAAACTTCGGGTAGGCTTTGCCCAGATCGTGCAGTCCCGCGAGCAACGTGAATAGCGTTCCGGCATGTTCCGTATCTATACCCAGCGCGTCCGCCATTCGCGTTCTGATACTTTCTGGAAGCGATTTCCATAGCGCCTCCGCGCAGAAAGCCACATCCAAAAGGTGGAACAGGAGCGGATGGTAGTTCATTCGGTCCCCATCGGGACGCCTGTCTGTTTTGCCCCAGAGTTGTAGATACGGTTCATCCGACGTCATCGCGTGTTTTCCTTTTTGATCCATCTGGCAACGGCGATGCCAGATTTCGGTCCTTTGTGCGCGCTACAGGCAGTATAAAACATCGGGAGGGACAACAGTGAGTCCCTCCCGATCCGCGCGACAACTATTTTTCTCAACTATTTCCAGGCGAGTCTCACTTTCACCTCATTTCATCAGGCAAAGGCGCCGCGTACAAAGCCGACAGAGCGCCTACCTCTTCCATCATTGCCGCCCGCAGTTCCGGTCCGCCCAGCACAACTGCGTGCCGACGCCACGATAGCAGCTCGCGGACCATACCATCCACGCCCTGCACCTTCCCCCGCATGATAACGCTGCCCTCCGCAGCCTCTGTGAACGTCGCCGCAAACGACCAGTTGCGCTCCCGGGCGAAGGCGGCAACTATCTTATCGAAACGTACTACGACCTCGATCTGCACATCGCTGCGCAGACCACCTACCACACCGCTGTCATCGAGCGTCACCGCACGCGGCTCAAATGTCCTGCCTGTCGGTCGCGCTGTCAGCATACGATCCAGCGCAAAAGTGCGTACGATCTTGTGCTTATGACACCATGCCTGCAAATCCAGATAGCGTCCATCGCGCCGATCCAGACGCAGCGGGTCCATCTGGCGCAGACTGCATTCGCCGCTGCTGCGACTGTCGTAGAGGACTTCCAGGGTCTGATGCCGGGTGATAGCGTTCGCAAGGGTTTCCAGTGGCGCCCGGGAGTAGTCGCGCGCCAGACCGCCCTGTTCGCTCAGTGCGGCGGCAACGCTGTGCATTCGCTGCTGCAACACAGGCGAGATTCCCGCTGTCACCTTATCGAGCGCCGCGCTGATCTGTGCGGCGAATGGGAGCGCATTGGCATTCTCCGCCATCCAGGCACGAACCAGTGCGAGAGCAAGCGCATCAGAGGAGTTCAGGCTGGCGGCAGGCAGAGTCCAGTGCTGTTTATCGGGCAGCAGATAGGTCCGTTCGATGGGGTCGTACTCGATCGGAATGTAAGCCGATTTCAGATCGTCGAGGTCGCGCTGGATGGTTTTGGTGGAGCAGTGGCAAGCTTGTGCCAGCTCAGCGCGTCCGATGGTCTGACCCGAACGGCGCGAAGCCAGCAGTGTGAGTACGGAAAAGAGGCGCAGCGCCTGGGCAACGGGATCAGAAGAAGACATACCAGTCAATTCGACAGGCGAACAAGCTTTCCTGCTTATCGGGAGATTGTTTTCATTGGCACAGTGGATGTCGCTCTTCTGATGATTAATGAAGCCTTATATTTGGCGTATATAAGCCTGAGAACCGACCAATTTTGGGCAAAAAAACGAGGCTAACGTAACGCACTTATATTGCGTTCTAGAGATAGCATCGCAATATAAGCGGGGCATTGACAGCATAACTTAGGTGGTGCAGTCAGGACACTACTGCAATGACTGGTCGAAATATCACTATAGCAGAGGGAAATGGTGCGGAGTTCTCGCTGCCGCTAAACTTTACCCGTCCTTTTAAAAAACGTACTTCGGCATAATCCTGTACGTTTTCCTTGATTTTCGCTCCGAAGTCCAGCATTTCAGGGCATTATGGGCTCAAGGAACAGCCGCTAGGTGAGCACATGCACGGTGACGGTCGGAGCGTTTCGCGCTGCCTGATTGGGCATACTCTGATCGAAGGTCAAAAGCACTGTCGGTCGTGTCTTGGTCAATTCCTCGGCAAGCGCAATGTAAATGCCATCTGCCGAGCGGCTGCATCCGTAACTATCCCCGATTTGCTCGGCGTGAGCAATGAGAGCCCTGTCTCCATCCGGAGGCGGATGAATGCTCGTCATGGTCTTTTGGAACCCTGTAACGGCAGTGACATAATCGGCAGGGGAAAGCTCGCCGCGCTGTTTCTTACCGCAGAGGACATAAAGCGTCTCCGCAATTAGCACGCCTGGCGCATACCACACATAGCCCAACCGGGCATAGCGAGTCATCTCTGCGAGGGATATGGTCTCCCGCCCTGTTTCTTTGGCGGCAAGGGCGATCGTCACATTCGCATCGATGACGAGAGCGCCGGGACTACTCGGTGGGCTCGAGACCATACATCCTCCCGTCACGCCCCTCGCGGATAAAGCGCTCTGTCTGCGAGCCGTCTGTTTCGCGCATTCCTTCCTGCAGCTTCACGAGCTCGCGCAGCATCGCAAGCGCCTGCTCGTTGGGTGGGAAGGCAGGTGGAGCAGCCTCAACGGCGTCTGGCTCAATGTAGACCTTGACCCTGCGCCCGGCAAGCTGCGCGCTGTTGCGCGCCAGTATCTCTTCCCATTGCCCTTCTAAAACCTGGGGCTGTGCCATCGTGCGTACCTCCCTGACCTTCGCGTGCATTGTCTTTTCATTATATCACAGGCGGTCTCACACACCGGCGCACTCTTCCTGCGAGAGTCCTTTGGACGCACACTGACTTCAATTCAATACCGGATGCGCTCGATGTCTTCGAGCGTCGCCTTCTGTCCTCTGCGGTCGTACAGCTTCGTCGTGCGGCTGTCGGCATGACCGGCAATGTACTGCGCCATCTCCAGACTGCCCCCATGCTCCAGATAGTTGGTGATGCCCGTCACACGGAAACTGTGGCAGCAGTAGTCGCCCGCGATGCCTGCCGCCAGCAGCCGCCTGCGCACCATGGCGTAGGCATCGGTGCGCAGCAGAGGGCGCGCGGTCAGCTCCTGTTTCTTCCCCCTGCCCTGAATGCTGCGGAAGAGGGGAGCCTCCTTCTCGTCTGCGATACCGGCCGCTGCCAGATAAGCATCCAGATACACTTCTAAGAGGTGATGACACGGAATATCGCGCTCCTGTCCGCCCTTCTCGTGCAGGCGGACGAACGAGCGGCGCCCCAGCTGCACATAGTCTTTTACCTTCAGGGAAGCGACCGCGCTGACCCTGGCAAACGTATACGCCATGACAGCAAGAAACGCCCGGTCGCGCTGACCCAGCAGAGAAGCGGTATCGATGCTTCCGAAGAGCTGCGTTATCTCCTCGGTCGTGAACGCCGGCGTCTTGCCCTCGCTGCGGCTGAACTTCTCCGTCTTGACCTCGCGGGCCGGGTTCATGGCGAGCACGCCTTTTTCGACCATCCACGAAAAGAGCATCCGGATGGCCGCCATGTGTTGCTTGATTGTCGGCGGCGAACCGCGATGTCTTTCCACATAGGCGGCCACATGGATCGGCTCGATGGTGTCGAGCGCCAGCCCGCGCTGCTCGCACCAGGACAGGAAGAGGCAGGCGGCGTGCAGGTATGCCTGGCGGGTATGCTTGTTGCGGATCGGAACGGTGAAGAACTCGACGAAGCGCTTGCTCGCCTGCGGACCCGCACCGGCGATAACCGATGGCAGGACAAGCCTTCCCGTCGTTGGTGTCGCGAGGGCTGCCTCCTGACTGAGCCGCTCTGTCTGTTTGGCAACCCCATCCACAATAATATGCGCTTCCTGCCTCGGCGTCTGCGCTGGCGGCAGCAGAATCACGGTTCCTCTTTTGTCGTTTTCGTCTTCCATCGCGCTCCCTCTCAGCATCCGGCATCTCCTTCCAGAATTTGCTTTTGTCTGCAATTGCTTGTCGGTGAGTATACCCGAATGCCGCCGACTTAGGCAAACATAAAAGGGGTTATGTCTGGTAATATCAAAAGCAGACAACCATTGCTTCTATGGTAAGCTTACACACGGCGGCCCTGCCATGCCCCAGCAATGGGAACTAAGGAGATTTCTGGAGGAGTCGAGTTCGGCGAGGACATGACCACCATTGTAGTGGAAGTGGTGGCGTAAGGTGATATTGGTGTCCGCCCAATTGTATGCGTCAGATCACCTCGTGAAAATCGCGCCGAACTCAACAGGATAAACACGCTTCTGATCGAGGGTCTCTGCTTCCCCTTCGCAGGACAATACGGGTAGTAAGTGTCTGTTGGGACAGGCAGTAGGCTGCTACGTTCAGTCTTTCGAAGTGCGGTCAACGAGAGACGAAATACTTGCTATCAGTTCCTCTCTGCTAATAGGTTTCATCATCTTGCAAATAACGCCTGCCTCGTGCCACTCCTTCATTTGAAGGACGTCCTCAGCACTGGGAGTCTTGGCAAGCAGTATAACAATGGGTAGGTCTGCCCCTTCTGGCATTGCACGCAGTTTTATGACAACTTCAGGTGCATATGCATCGGGCAAAAAATAATCGAGAATCAGCACATCAAAGCTGTTTTCTTTGATCATTTGCAAGGCGTCTGCTCCATTGTGAGCTGTCAAAACATGATGCCCTTGACCCTCCAGCGTAGCTTTCATCATTCTGGCTAAGTGATGTTCGTCATCGACAGCCAGGATATTGAGTCGT
>Ga0123338_10003562_pt1 | contig 13938 bp, 12 predicted proteins | sample grotaG_FD_89793 | JGI IMG/M metagenome (GOLD analysis project Ga0123338, IMG submission 89793) | Glacier valley bacterial and archeal communities from Borup Fiord, Nunavut, Canada, to study Microbial Dark Matter (Phase II) -... | ecosystem: Environmental > Aquatic > Freshwater > Ice > Glacier ... | reverse complement strand
CACGCAGGTAGACCCGCTCCTGACCAAACACGCTCCGATGCAGCTCTAACAAGTACATCATCTGGTTGATTAGGTCGCTATTTTGTGGCATCATCCCCTCGGATTGGTTTTTGTTGCTTTCTTGTCGCAAAGCAAGCCTAACAAAAATCAATCTCGCTTGTCTAAATCAGCCAAACTTCAGGGGCGGGTCAAGCCCCGCCCGGTCCGATCCCGACCCGTCTCTAATAGCCGTCGCGCTCTACTGACGCTATGATCCTATCGGAATGGCAAGAGAGGGTATGCAATGGCGGCAGCGGAACAGAACTTCGACCTCATCATCATCGGCGGCGGTCCCGCAGGTGTCACGGCAGCGCTCCGGGCGCGTGAACTCGGCGCGAAAACAGCCATCATCGAACGTGCAATCATGGGTGGGACCTGCACCAACGACGGATGCGCCCCTACGCGCGTCCTCGCCAGAGCCGCTCGCCTCATGCGCGATGCACGCCAGTTCGCAGAGTACGGCCTCATCGCGGAGCCGCCGACCATCGACTTCGCGCAGGTCATCGACCGTACACAGCAGGTCGTCTATCAGTTACAGGAGAAAAAGCAGCTCATCGCGCACCTTACCGATGTCGGCGTTGAGGCGCTCTACGGCGTCGGCTCCGCGCGCTTCACGGACCCGCACACCGTCTCGCTCCCGGATGGGCGCAGCCTCCGCGCGGAGAAGTTCGTCATCTCGGCGGGTGGCTCCGCAAAACGCCTGCCCTTCCCCGGCTCGGAGTTCACGCTCACGCATAGCGATGTCTGGACGCTCAAGAAGCTACCCGCCTCGGTTGCGATCATCGGTGCGGGCGCGACAGGCTGCCAGCTTGGGTCGGTGTTCTCCGCGTTCGGCGCACGGGTGACAATCATGGACGCCGCGCAGCGCATCCTCATGACCGAAGATGAGTCGGTTGCGGAACAGGTCAAACGCTCCTTCACGCGGCACGGCATCGAAATGATCATCGGGATCAAGGGCGTGGAAAAAGTCGAGAAGCGCGAAGATGGCCTGACGCTCACCTATACGCTCGACGGCAAACCCGAAACGCTGGATGTCGAAGCGGTGGTCGTCGCGGTCGGCTGGCCGGGCAATACCCCCGATCTGGGGTTGGATAAAGCAGGCGTCGAAGTCGAGCGCAGCTACATCAAGACGGATGACTACCTGCGCACGACTGCGCCGAATATCTACGCTGCCGGGGACATCACCGGACGGATCATGCTGGTCCAGACAGCCAGCTATCAGGCGCGCGTCGCCGCCGAAAATGCGCTCATCGCGGATGGTAAATCCGACCGTCCCGCGCAGTCGCGGCTCGTGCCGCACGGTGGTTTCACCGACCCCGAATACGGCGGCGTCGGCATGACCGAAGCGCAGGCACGCGAAGGTGGCCGCGACGTAGTGGTAGCGCACGTCCCCTACGCCGACCTCGACCGCGCGGTGATCGACGGCTACACGGAAGGGTTTTGCAAGCTGATCGTACAGCGCGACTCGCACCTGATCCTTGGCGCGCATGTTGTTGGGGAACAGGCCGTCGAAGTCGTGCAGCTTATCGCGACGGGCATGGCCGCCGGAATGAAGGTCGAACAGCTTGCCGATGTCGAACTCGCATACCCGACCTACGCCGCGATTGTCGGCCTCGCCGCGCGCGAACTAATCCGCAAGCTGGGGTTCATCACCATCTCGCAGGAATGGCTCGCGCTCAACCCAATTCGCGGCGTGGAATGGGAACGCAAGGATATGTAACACACCGTCTGCAAATTGTGGTGGGTCGGTCAAGCCCGACTCCTGCAATGAGCGCGGATTGTCTGTACTGGCAGACTGACGTATCCACCCTGACGCTTGACAGCGCGGCACGTAGAAAGTACGATTGAGGGTAGGCGCGGCTGTAGTTCAGTCTGGTAGAACGATAGCCTTCCAAGCTATATGTCATGGGTTCGAATCCCATCAGCCGCTCCTGCTGCTCCTCTCCGGGCTTGTAGCTCAACGGCAGAGCGCACCGCTCATAACGGTTTGGTTCTAGGTTCGAATCCTAGCTGGCCCACTCCCCATCTTGAACAAGTACGCTTCAAACTTCTACGGGATACAAGCCAGTGCTGCGACAAGCCACGCATACTCAAGGTAACTAACTGCCGCTCGTGAACAACCTTCCCACTCAAATCAGGTCGCAGCCAGTTCGTCTGGCGTTAGGCACAGCGCCGCTACGGGGTCCGGTATTCGACCCGCAACCCGTCGATGACGCACTCCGCACGCTTCAACACGCTCTAGATCGTGGATTGAACTTCATCGACACAGCGCCCTTTTATGGTGACGGTGAAACCGAAACCCTGATCGGACAGGTTCTCGCCGGACGACCACGCAACACGTTCACACTGCAAACCAAAGCCGGACGGCTCCCCCACAAAATTGATGATCCGCGCCTCGATTTTTCAAAAGCTGGAATCCGCCGTAGCCTGGAAAACAGTTTGAAGAATTTAGGCGTCGATTTCATTGATCGAGTGCTTATCCACGACCCCGACGACTTCTATCGTGAAGCGCTCGACAATGCGCTCCCGGTGTTGCATGAGTTCAAGCAACAAGGCCTGATCGGGGCAGTCGGCGCGGGCATGAACCAGTGGCAAATGCTCGCGGATTTTGCGCGACATGGCGGCTTTGACTGTTTCTTGTTAGCTGGGCGCTACACCCTGCTGGAACAGGGCGCATCCGAACTTTTGACCTTATGCGCGGAAAAAGAAATCGAGATCATGCTCGGTGGCGTGTTCAATGGCGGCATTCTAGCGACGGGCGCAGTACCTGATGCGGTGTACAACTACGCTGCGGCAACGCCGGAAATCCTGCAAAAAGTGCAATCTATGAGCGCCATCTGTGCGCGCTACGGTGTTCCGCTGGCAACAGCAGCGCTGCGGTTTGCAGCATTCCCGCAATCCGTGACTGCGTTGGTAGTTGGCCTCAAATCAACGGAAGAAGTAGATGCCCTGCTCGCCAATTGGAATTTATCAATTCCGGCTGACCTCTGGCTTGAAATGCGGGCGCAGGGGCTTATCTCGGCGGATGCACCCCTGCCGAACGAATAGCACTCGTCAGGAATTACTCTTTTGTTGCACCAGTCAGCGCGCCACTCAGTACAAACCGCTGTGAAAACAGGAACACAATCGCGACTGGCAAGACCAGTATCAATCCCAGTAGGGCTGCTTCCGGTCGTTTGATCGGGTAGTCGTTGCCGAAGTTAGGAAACAGCGCACTCGTGCTGGAAGTCAACACTTGCACGCCCAATGGAAGTGTATAGAGCTGGTCGTTGTTGAGCATGACGAACGGCAAAAAGTAGTTATTCCAGTTACCGGTGAAGCTCAGGAATGTGAGCAGACCAAGCAGCGTGCGGGCAAGCGGAAGCGCAACCTTCCGAAAAAGCTGCCACTCTGAGCAGCCATCGACGCGGCCTGCTGCAAGCAAATCTTTGGGAAGGCTGGTCGCAAAAAAGATGTAGGAAAGGTACGTACCGAAGGGGAAGAACGCACCCGGCAAAATCACCGCCCATGCGCTGTTGACCAGCCGGAATAGATTCATCTCAAGAAAGAGCGGCAGCACCAGCGCCGATCCGGGCAGGATCATCGTGATCAATGTCGCCCAGAGGATCAGACGGCGGCCAGCGAATCTGCGTGTGGCAAGCGCATAGCCCGCCGGGACTGCTACCCCCAGACTGATTACGAGCGACGTAGCCGTATATAGCACCGAATTGGCCGCCCAGCGAGTGATAATTCCGTCGTTCAGAACGGCGAGATTAGTCCATGCACGGCCATAGTTGCCCAGGCTCCCAAAGGTGAGTGGACCGAGCCGGAGCAATTCGCTATCCGTTTTACTGGGTGCGAGCAACAGCCACACCAATGGCAGGCCGAAAAAGACAACGAACGCCGCCAGTGTGAGGCCCCAGCCGAACAACCCGATCAAACTCCAGTCGCCGCGCCAGCGCCGAAACGCTGTTCGCAAACCGACTTTCTGGATTTGCACGCGCTTCGGCTGACTGCGCAGAGAATTGGTTTGCATTAAAAATTTCCTTTGTACGCAGTGAACTAGGCGTTGAATACGTCTGTGTGGAAAAAGCCTGTCGCACGGATAACCAGCAGAGCGCAGATGATGCCAATCGCGAGCATGAGCAGCGAGATCGTTGCCGATGCGCCGAAATTACCAAGTTGAAAGGCGAAGGCATACCCTAACTGGTTCGGCGACCAATACGGGCTAATCGACACTCCTGCAAAGCGCGAAGCCTGCGACATCAATTGGGGTTCGGCGAATAACTGCACATTTCCAGCGAGGACTAGAATCAGCATGTAAATGATGTAAGGTGCGATCAAGGGTAATTTGATAAAGCGGGCGATCTCGAACTTACTGCATCCATCCATCCAGGCAGCTTCCAATATCTCATTCGAGATGCCATTGAGCGCCCCGAAGAAGATCGCTATCCAACCGCCTGAACCCGCGAAAAAACCGATCAGGGTGAACAACACCGCTAAGTGCGCCGGACGCACGACATCTTTGTAAGCTGCGAACCCGATCCCGGTAAAGAGGGGCTTGAAGGGGCTGACATTGGGATCGAACATGAACATTGCGAGTAGGACCGCAACGGGTCCCGCTACCGCGCCCGGTATGAAATAGACAGTCCGTGCCAGCGATGACAACCATCCCGAACGCGCGTGCAACAAAAGCGCGAGGATCACCACACATATGATCCCAAAAGGCACGGAAATTCCGAGGAAGACAAACATATTCTGAAAAGCGGTGACGAAGCGAAAATCTGTGAACGCCGTAACATAATTCTTGAGACCCGCCGCGAAATAATTCGGACGCCCACCCGCGAACGTCGAAAAACTCATGATGACTGCATAAACACCCGGAAAAATTCCGAATAGCAGCAAAAACAGGATGTATGGCGCGACGAACACATGAGCCGTATTGATCGTCAGCCGACGCGGGCGAGCAGACCTGGGTTGAATAGCCATTTTCAATAAACTCTTGATTGCGTTAAAACAAAACGGAATGTACCGGATGACGTTTCCAACAGTATGAGAACCAGAGGCGGGGCAGAGTGGCAAGGCTATGATTGGCCTTGCCACTTTGACCAAACTTACTACTTCGAGGTGACGACCTCGTAACCCTGTGCGCTTGCCAACTGTTGCAAGAGCTTGTCGTAAGCCTCAAGCGAGCTGGTAACGGTTTTGCCATCGTTCACCGCCGCCAAAACGGTATTCAAAAACGCATCTGCGCGATCAAAGCGGACATTGCTCCACAATGGGTCGATCAATTCGGACGCATCTTTGAAGACCGGGAATGGGTCGTTGGCATAAAGCTTGTTGCCAGCAACCGTCTTCGCCCAGACTGCCGCAGCGGGTAGATAGGCGGGGAAGGTCGGCGCGGTTCCCTGAACTTCGACCGAGGTGGTCATGAAGATCGCGAGATCAGCCGCAAGTTGCGGGTTGGTGGTATGCCGTGAGACGGTCCACGCCGCGCCGCCCTGTGCGCCTGTCCAGGCCTTCTCTTCGGCAGCCCATTTGAGCGGCATCGCGACACCGAGTTGACCCTTTGCTTCGGTGTAATACACGCTGTCGGCTTTGCCACCGAAGATGTATTCACCATACCACGACGCGCCGACCATCAGCAGCAATTTGTCTTGCTTGGCGATGTCTGCAAATTCCTTCGAGAACGGCGCGTAGCTGCTCAGGCTCTTATTCGCCAGAAGCGTATCGACCAGTGCCGCCACACGGGTACACTTCGGGTCTTTCATGTTGATGTAGACTTTGGTCGGCGATTGCAACTGTCCCGTCGGGCAGCGACCTGGAAAGAAGTAAGCATTCAAGGCCTGACTATCGCCGAAGGCTCCGATCACGTAACCGGGATGGTCCTTCGCAACTTTTTCGCCAATCGCCTGATACTCTTCCCATGTCTTCGGGATGGCGTAGCCGAACTTCTCCATCAAGGGCTTGTTGTAATACAGCACGTTTTGAGCAAGATCGTTGCGCAGGCAAATGATCTTGCCGTCCGGCAGGATACAATCCGCGTTTGCCCCGACCGCGAACCCATCCAGAATGGTTTTGCTGACAAAGGGCTTGAGGTCGAGCGGAAAATCACGCGAGGCATCGGCAACCTGCGCGATCAGGTTCGGCTCGGCAAACACGACATCCGGCCAGCCGCTGCCGACATTGTTGAACAGCAAAACTTTGGCGGGAAACTGTTCGCGGTCAACGATTTCTGATTTGATCAGCTTTGCCTTTTCGGGAAATGCCTTTTTGTAAGCATCCATCGCAGGCTGGCGGGGAGTATCTATCCAGACGGTGATCGGGGTATCCTGAGCGGCAGCGGGTACGACGGCGCTGCCCAGCACCGCGAGAAGCAGTGCAAACACAGTGCTGATCCGAATGCAAAGGGACTTGGTCATTCTATTCTCCTGCAATGTCTTTTCCGGCCATTTGGAACAAATCACAAGTTTTTTCTGCGACATCCTGACCGTTTTGTGGCGAGGACCTCTCGCGACCTGAATTATAATTTATAATTTGGAGAAATACAAAAAGTCGATTAAGGTGTTTTGATCGAGTAATGTCACACAGTCGCACGTCGATTTAAGTTTGAACAGTTCCTGATTGCTATTCCAGAGTCATTTTCACCGGATCAGAAAGGCCGCCCTGTAACGTCTCAAGGCTGCGGCGCGTATGTTCGAGATGTTCAATCATCGCTTTTCGTGCCAGAAGCGCATCATGGGCAGCCACTGCATGCGCAATTGCGCTGTGCTGTTTTGCGGCGGCTGTCCAGTGCGCTTGTCCGAGATAGCGGTCATTGCCACGCCGCTGTCGCCACAACGTCCCGACGATGATCTGGATCAGGATTACGAATATTGGGTTTTGACTCGACTCGGCTAGGACACGATGAAAGCGAACATCGGCGCTCATCCAGCTTTCCAGCGCGTGTTCGGATGGCATTTGCGCTGTGATGCCGCCATTCGCAACAGCGTCATTGAACAACTGAACGAGCGATTTCAACTGCCGGATTTGCAATGCCGCCGCGTTTTGAGCTGCGAGTGAGGCAATCGCAGGTTCTAGGATGAGGCGCGCATTGATGATGTCTTCGGTGCAGACCTGCGACTGCTGGAACGCAAGAATCAGCGCTTCCATTGCAGGCGCTGTGAAATCCGAGCTGATCACGGTCCCTGCGTTTGCATCCTGCATGAGGATACCGCGTGCGGTGAGCTGTTGTGTTGCTTCGCGAATAACGGTGCGGCTAACCGAGTAGCGTTCCTGTAATTCCCGTTCCGAGGGGAGGAGCGTACCCGGCGCAAACTCTTCGCTGACAACCAGCTTCAAAATATCCTGCGCGACTTGGTTTGATAGCGTCCCATTTTTTTTAGCCATGATTGTTCCTGTCTGCGACATTCCTTGACGATTTACCTGAGGCGTAAGTAGCCCGGCAAATTATACGGGCGACCAGAACCAAAAGAACTTGACAATCCAGAATAGTGTTTTTATACTATCATTCAGTTAGTCATACAGCTTATCATACATCAAACGATTTAAGCTGCATGAAATGTTTTTTAGCCAGTCGTTTGTTTTTGGAAAGGCTCTGGTGAACGCGCGTTATGGGCGTCCTCGACGGTAAGGTTGCGATTGTTACAGGTGCAGCGCAAGGGATCGGGCAAGCCGTCGCCGAGCGCTTTGCACGCGAGGGTGCGGCGGTCACGCTGGCCGATATTAATCCTGAAAAAGGAATTCGCGTCGCCGAAAAGATCGCGAGCGAAGGTGGACAAGCCCTATTCAGCGAATGCGATATTGCCCATAGCGCGCCTGTCGATGCAATGGTGCGTGCCACAGTCGAGCGCTTTGGGGGCGTCGATATTCTGGTGAACAATGCCGCAATCGCCATCTACAAAAATCTGGTCGATTACACCGATGAGGATTGGGATCGTGTGATCAGCGTTAATCTGCGCAGTGTGTTTTTGACCGCGCGGCGCTGTATTCCATTGATGGCAGTGCGTGGCGGCGGGAGCATCGTCAACTTTGCATCGGTTCACGCGCGGGCTACCGCCGAGACGGTGACATCCTATGTCGCCAGCAAGGGTGCAATCGTGGCAATGACGCGCGCCCTCGCGCTCGAATGTGCGCCGCTCAGGGTGCGTGTAAATTGCATCCTGCCGGGAGCCGTCGCGACGCCGATGCTGCTCGAAAACTGGGGGGATACCCCGCCGGAGCAGCACCCGCTCGTGCCACGTATCCCGCTGCGGCGTATCGCCCAGCCGGACGAAATTGCCCGGATTGTGCAGTTTCTCGCTTCGGATGAGTCTTCGTATATGACGGGCAGCGATGTTCTGGCCGATGGCGGCCTGAGCGCCCATTTCAACTGAAACGCAAGCGTCTCGCCCCCACACCCTGTTTTGTTTTTTGAAAGGATAGAGGCCATGTTTAAGAGTCGCCGGAGTGCAATCGTTTCTCTGTTCATGCTCGTGTGTGCAGCGTTGCTCGCTGTGCCGCAGAGCCAAACCATTCGTGCGCAGGCTGCACCAGCCGGGTCGCTGACCGTGTGGTGCGTTGGTTTCGATCCACATGTCAACGGCTGGAAGAAAGTCATCGAGGGCTACGCGAAGAAAAATCCGGCTGCGAAGGTCACGCTGGAGCCACAGGGCGGCCAGGCAGATATGCTTGCCAAGTACAAGGCGTCGCTCGCGGCGGGCAATGGCGCGGACATCTTTACGACGCCCGGCTGGGATGTTTACGAGTTCTCGATTGCCGGCCAGCTTCTTCCACTAAGCCCGCAAGTGATGACCTACGACGATGCGAAAAAGAATCTCTTCCCAGAGTACATTCTGCAATCGCAGGTCGATAACCAGTTGTGGGCGATGGGCATTCCCGACCCGCCGGGGGACAGCGGGATTATCGTCAATCTGGATGCGCTCGCCGCCGCAGGGCTGAAGAAAATTGACAAGTTCGACACACGCCAGCAGCTTCTGGATTACGCCAAAAAGTTGAGCGTGCTGGATAACAACAAGCTCGTCAAAGCCGGGTTGAGCTTTCAGGAAAACAATGGCGGGACGTATCTCCTGAGCTATATCATCGACCAAGGCGGCAAGTTCTGGGACAACGACAAGCAGGAGTTCAACTTCAACACCCCGGAAGCCAAAAACGCGCTGCAATTCTTCCTCGACCTGTACGAGAAAGACAAGGTAGACGCGATTGGCCTGCCCAACGCCATCGATGGCATGTTGCAAGGGACGGTCAATATGGCGTTCCTGTGGCCGGAATTCATGCCCTTCGCGTCTGGAGCCGCCCCAGACAAGAAGTATGGGTTCATCATGAAGCCGTCCTATAACGGCAACACACCCGCTATTTTCGGACACGCCGACACCTGGAATGCGGTGATCCCGAAGTACACCACGAACGCGCCACTGGCCTATGATTTCATGCGCTATCTGGCGAGCGAAGAAGGTCAGTTATTGTTCCTCGACGCAAACCCCGGACTGTCGCCGCTGCGTAGTCTGGTTCTGGGCAACGATTACTACAAGACTGGCAAGGGAGCCTACCTCGCCCCGGTAATCGACGCGATCCGCGCTGGCCGTTTGCGCTACTACGGTCCCTGGCTGGATGGCAGTTCGATCCAGTACGACATCATGTGGACGACCATCGAAGATGTGATGAACAAGCGCCTCACGGTGGATGCCGGGCTGTCGCAGCTAACGAAGCTATCCAACGAGCAAATCGTCCAGTCACGTAAGCGTCTGCCGAACGCACCGAAGACGACGATCTACTTCGATGCGCTGCCTGCCGACCTCGCGATCAAATAGCGACCCGCTTTGAAGCTATGGCGGTGAGGTGATCTAGCCTCACCGCTTCCCGGTTCTATTTCAGGAGTCTGCGGGTGAGTATTCAAAACACGATCAGCCAACCGTTTCCAGTAAGGTCAAGGATACGCAGACGCACCTTTCGTAACGCCTTTCCGTATATCGTCATCACGCCGATGCTCGTCTGGTGTCTGGTCTTTGTGATTTACCCGGTCGCTTATTCTGTATGGGTAAGCCTGCACCAGTGGATTGCCTCTGCCCCGGCTCAAAGTCCGTTTGTGGGCATACAGAATTATATCGATTTGGTGACGACGGATCGCCGCTTTCCGACCGCGTTCAGGAATACGCTTGTGTACACGCTCGTTGTGACACCGATTGTCCTTGTGATCGGCTTCGGCATCGCTTCGCTGATGGTGCGCGTATCGCGCCTGACCCGCTATTATATGTTCGCGTTTTTTCTACCAAGTCTGGTCCCGGCAAGCATCATCGGTGTTGTATTCGGTCTCTTTTATCAACCGACCTTTGGCCTTGCCAATTTTTTGCTGACACGGGTCGGTTTTGCGCCGCTCAATTTTATGAAGGACCCGGACCTCGCGCTATGGACAGTCGCAACCGTCGAGGTATGGCAGCGGCTGGGTTTTGCAGTGCTGATCCTGTACGCCGGTTTGCTCACGCTCCCGCACGTCTATACCGAAGCCGCACGCATGGATGGTGCAAATCGCCTGCAAATTCTCCGCTTTATCACGCTTCCCCTGACGCGCCGTGTATTAATCTTCGTGACGGTTGTAACGATCATTGCCGCGCTGCAAGCATTCGACCTGATCTATATTATGACGACCTCCGGCGGAACGGGTAGCTCACCCGGTGGACCGGGAATCAGCACCTATACGCTGGGATTGCTGGTCTACAACGAAGGATTGATCCGGGGCAAGTATGGACCCGCATCCGCGACCGCAACGATATTGTTCGTGATCGTCTTTGGCGCGACTATTTTGCAACTGCGCTTCTTTAGACAAACCTGGGAATATTGAGTATGACACCGCAGATCACTGCGCTTCGCTCCGCGCGGACCACAACACCGAAATCAGTGCTGCATATGCTACAGGTACGGGGTCTGTTATGACACGTCCCGCTGCTCTTCTTGTCGCTCGTGATGCTCTACCCGTTCATCTGGATGATCCTTTCGTCGTTCAAAACGACGAGCGAAATTGTGGCGATCCCACCGACATTTTTCCCAAAGAATTTCTCAACGTCCGGGTATCAGGAATTGATCAATAAACTCAGCATTCTGCGGAACTTTTTCAACAGCGTTTTTGTGAGCGGCATCGCTACTCTCAGCGCGACTGCATGTGCGTCGCTCGCGGGTTTTGTCTTCGCGCATTACCAGTTTCGCGGAAAAAACCTCTTTTTCACGATTTTGCTCACGTCCATGATGCTGCCCGCTGCCGTGACAGTGCTGCCCCTGCACGCACTCTTCAACAATTTGCGGCTGGGGAATACCTATACCGCGTTGATCCTGCCCTATGCCTTGAGCGGGTTTAGTATCTTTCTCGTCCGGCAGTTCATGCAAGGTATCCCCGCAGAAATTTTTGAGGCGGCGCGGATCGATGGCGCATCGGACTGGTTGTGTTATCGGAAGTTGGCTCTACCACTAACGCTGGGACCACTTGGCGGGGTGGCTGTATTCACTTTTTTGACGGTCTGGAACCAGTTCTGGTGGCCGCTCATGATCACCAACTCCGCTGATATGCGAACGATGGCGCTGGCGGTCGCACAGAGCGCGACGCAAATCGCGCAACGTTTCGATGTACTTGCAGCGGGTGCGGTGTTAGCCATCGCACCTATTGCAATTCTGTTTGGCCTCGCGACACGGCAGGTTGTCGAAGGCATTGCATTCAGTGGTATGAAAGAAGGTTGATCAATGGCATCCGGTAGACTTCAGGGCAGGGTCGCAATAATTACGGGTGGCGGCGCGGGGATTGGGCGTGCCTGCTGTGAGCTATTTGCCGAAGAAGGCGCGCAAGTGGTGGTTGCTGAAATTAACCCGGAAACGGGTCGTTCGGTCGTGGCGGGTATTGAGAAGGCAGGTGGACAGGCCAGCTTCATACGATGCGACGTTGCCAGTGAAGCCGAAGTTGCTGCGGCAACGCAACACACGCTCGAAAGCTATGGAGGCATCGATATTCTGGTGAACAATGCCGGGATTGAAATGTTCAAGAGCGCATTGGAAACCAGTCTGGAGGATTGGGATCGCTGCGTCAACGTAGACCTGCGCGGCGTGTGGTTATGCAGTAAGTATGTACTTCCAGCCATGCTCGCCAAAGGAAAAGGCGCGATTGTCAATATCTCCAGCGTTCATGCAATCCAGACAATGAACAACATCGCCGCTTATGCTGCCTCGAAGGGCGGCGTACTCGCAATGACGCGCAATATGGCGCTCGATTACGCGCCAGCCGTGCGTATCAATACGATCCTCCCCGGCTATATTGCCACGTCATTGTGGGATCGTTTCGTCGCCGCCGCCGCAGACCCGCAAAAGCTCATCGAAGAGACGACCGCGCTGCAACCAATGGCGCGACTCGGCGCAGCACGAGATGTTGCGCAAAGTGCTTTGTTCCTTGCCAGTGACGAGGCGATCTGGATTACAGGAACATCGCTCGTCGTTGATGGTGGCCTCACCGCGCGCTTGCACAACTAACCTCAAAATTACAAGGAAAGTCAGTCACGCATGGATATTCGGCTGGATGGTAAAGTCGCGCTGATCACGGGTGGCAGCAAAGGAATCGGGCGCAGCGTCGCGTTTGCAATGGCTTCGAGTGGCGCGCAGATCGTGATTGCCGATCTGGATACGACGCAGGGCGAAGAAACAGCCGCCAGCATCCGGTCGGCTGGCGGCTCTTGCATCGTCGTCGAGGCGAATGTGAGCAATCCTGACGATTGCGCGGAGATGGTCGCCCGTGCTGTGGCTTCCTTCGGGCGGCTGGATATTGCAGTCAACAGCGCGGGTATCTCGCACCCGATGCCATCCCTGGAGATGACAAGCGAGGTTTGGACGCGCGTGATCAACATCAACCTGAACGGGGTGTTCTATTCATGTCAGGCTGAAGCGCGGCAAATGGTGGCACAAGGCACGGGCGGCTCGATCATGTCGCTCTCGTCGATTTCCGGTAAGGTTGGTTTCCCGATGCGTGCGCCCTATTGCGCCTCGAAAGCAGGCGTGATCGCGCTCACTCAGGTCCTTGCGTCGGAATGGGCGAGTATGAAAATTCGCGTGAATGCCCTCGCGCCGGGCTACATCATGACCGAATTGGTAGAAACCAATGTGAGTCGCGGCGTGGTCGATCTTGATGCGGTGAACCGACGAACACCACTGGGGCGGATCGGGACGCCCGAAGAGGTTGCAAACGTGGCCGTCTTCCTCGCGTCTGATCAGGCCTCATACGTCACCGGTGAGACAATCACGATTGATGGCGCATGGACGGCTTACGGGGGCTGGTGAAGATGAGCCTTGACGCATCTATTGACGCAATCGATGCCTTTCTCGTTCGCGTACCGCTTCCTGATGTGCTTCATGTCTTTGGGAAGCGCATCACCGAACGCGAGTTTGTGATTGTTCGCGTTACATCCGGCAAGCACATCGGGACGGGATATGGTCTTGCGCGTGGACTGGATTTTTCACCGCTTATCTTGAAAAATCTTGCGCCGCTGGTCCTTCACCAGCCTGTTGGCTCAATCCGCGCGATATGGGACGCTGCCCGCCAGAGCGTGCGTATGATTGGCGAGCAAGGCTACTTTGCGCGGGCGCTTTCCGCGCTCGATATTGCCTTGTGGGATTTGATGGGGCATGTTCTGGATGTTCCTATATGGCGACTTTTGGGCGGAAAGTCGTCAAGTGTGCCGTGCGCGGCAATTTGCGGTTACTATCGCGACGGGGATTCGGTGTCCGCGCTTCGCGAGGAAGTGGAGCGCCTCGCGCGGGCAGGTTACACACGCTTCAAAATTCCATTTGGTGCAGACCCTGCACTGGATAATCAGCGATTGCAAGCTTTGCGGGATGTGGTCGGTTCGGAAGCTGTGATTGGTCTCGATGCGAGCGCGGCCTATAACACTATTG
>Ga0123338_10003561_pt1 | contig 13940 bp, 11 predicted proteins | sample grotaG_FD_89793 | JGI IMG/M metagenome (GOLD analysis project Ga0123338, IMG submission 89793) | Glacier valley bacterial and archeal communities from Borup Fiord, Nunavut, Canada, to study Microbial Dark Matter (Phase II) -... | ecosystem: Environmental > Aquatic > Freshwater > Ice > Glacier ... | reverse complement strand
TTTACCTTTTACCGAGTCGCCAACTTTTAGTTCAGCGCCCAGGCTATCCCATGGGTGAGGTGTTAATTGTTTCAGACCCAAAGCGATGCGTTTCTTTTCGTCGTCGAAGTCAAGAATTACAACATTCAGTTTCTGATCAAGAGTAACAATCTCATTTGGATGAGAAATACGGCCCCATGACAAGTCGGTGATGTGGATTAATCCATCTACGCCGCCAAGGTCAATAAATACTCCGTAGGAAGTGATGTTTTTAACAGTACCTTCAAGGACCTGTCCTTTTTCAAGTTTAGAGATAATTTCCTTCTTCTGCAATTCGAGTTCTGCTTCGATCAATGCTTTGTGTGAAACTACCACGTTACGGAATTCATGGTTGATCTTAACCACTTTGAATTCCATTGTCTTGTCAACATACATGTCGTAATCGCGAATCGGTTTCACATCAATTTGTGAACCTGGAAGGAATGCTTCAATTCCGAATACGTCAACAATCATACCGCCCTTAGTACGGCATTTAATGTATCCTTTGATGATTTCATCTTTTTCAAGCGCTTCGTTTACACGATCCCATGAACGCAATGCCCTTGCTTTTTTGTGTGAAAGGATCATCTGTCCTTTTAAATCTTCAAGGCTTTCAATGTATACTTCAACCAAATCTTTTGGTTTCAATTCAGGATTGTAACGGAATTCATTCAAACTCACAATACCATCCGACTTGTAACCGATGTCAATTACGACTTCGCGTTTGTTCATTGAAATAACCTTACCTTCAACTACTTCTTTTTCCTGAACAGTTGTAAGGGTCTTTTCATAAAGAGCACCCAGTTCGTCAGCACCTCTTCCGCTAAATCCTTTGTCTACTTTTACCAATGCATCCCAATCAAAGTCTGCGTTGTCGGCAACAAGAACTCTTGCAGCTTTAGGTTTCTTTGCAATCTTTGGAGCTGCTGCAAATTCGTCAACTGCTACAGTCTCAATAGGAGCTTTCACTTCTGCGGGTGCAGCAACTTCTTCTGCAACGGGGGCTGGTGTTTCATCAATTGCTTCCACTTCTGCGGGTGCAACAGCCTTTTCTTCGACTGCGTTCGATGCTTCAACAGCAGCTACTTCAGCTTCTTCAACTGCCGCTGTTGGTGTTTCAACAGTTTCCTTTTGTTCGAGTTCTTCCTTGGATACAAGGTTCTCTGTGTTGTTTTCTACCATTTAATAATCAATTAATTAATGAGTTAGACTATATATTAAATATATGAGCCGCAAAAATAATACTAATACTCTATATAAAAAAGGTTTTCATCAAATACTTTAAACTCTTCCATAAAACTTGACTATTAGGAGTAGACTCACTTTAATAATCTGAACCACAAATTGAACATGATAAACCTTTTTTTACTGACTTTGAACCTAAATTGTTGTTCCATTGACGACTGTGTAATTTGAGGTTCATCATCAGGGAGCATCCGTGCAATTTTTGTCTCCCATAACTTTATAATATTCTATATAAAATTCATCTTTAGAAAAATAATACCCGCCTGTTGTCAACCACGTCAACTGTCTTGTTACTTTTTTCCTTGTCGATATGAAAAGCTTTAAATCTTATACAATCGCTGTATATATTGTATATCTTTTTTACCTTTGTCTTACCTCTATTTTACCTCTGTTTTGTATAATTCATATATTATATAAATCAAATAGCAATATAATAGTTATTTATACGAATAAGATACGTATTTGATATGTATTTGATACGTATTTGATATGTATTATACAAAACAGAGGTAAAACAGAAATAAAATAGAGGTATAATACTTGTGGTAGGATATACAATGACTAAACCAGTTTGAGAGAGCCTGGGAATTGGTTTTTGTATCTGCTTTGGTTTTATTTGGAACAGAAAAATAAGATCCAATGATCGGGGAGAGGGGAAAGATATCTGCTGTTCATTCTCAATATAAGATTAAATTGACTTTATTCAGATAAATAAAGATACTTTTGAAGCCCAAATAAGGACCGCCGGAAATATAAAAGCAGCATCCCCGTTTATATACTATTTGTAGTAATATTCATATAATGAAGTTTGTAAATATTAATTTTATCACCCTCCTTCTGCTGATCCTGGGTTTTAATTCAACTATCAGCCAACAGGCATTTTCACAAAACAAGTTTCCCGAAAAAGGTATTTACGATGGTAAGATTGGAGGCGACCGCATGGTGCTGGTGGTGATGCAATCTGATCGTGAAACATTGAAAGGCTATTTTGTCATGAACCGGGGAAAGGCAGTTGAAGAAAGCCATCAGTTTTCATTGAGCACAACGGGCAAGCATTTGATTTTTCAATCTGATTTGTATGTGGGAAAGATGAAATCACCCAAGATGCAGATGGATAATTTTTCAGGAACGCTTTCACTTTTCAACAAAAAAAAGTTGTTCTTTTTCTGGAGACAAAAGACCAGCCTTAAATTTAACCGCCGCATTGAAATAGCTGTAGTACCAACCAAGCGTTATCAGAAAAAAATATTCAGTGACGTGGAAGTAAAAAGGGACCTTCTATATGGGAAGGCAAAAGGTTACTGGACACGATCGCCTTACTGTGATGACCCCTATATTACCACTTTAGGCAAAGGATTGGTTAAGGCATTCAATGATCCTGAATTGCTTGACCTTAAACTGGATATCTACTATCCCAAGACCGATGTATTCAAAAACAGGCCCCTGGTGATGCTGATTCACGGAGGTGCATTTTACATTGGCAGCAAGGAGTCGGCTGCCGAACAGGAATTGGCAAATGCGTTGGCCAAACGGGGTTATGTGGTTGCCTCCATCGACTACCGGCTGGGTTTTAAATTGCTGCCCAGTGATATTGAATTGAGCGGTTACCGGGCCATGCAGGATGCCAATGCAGCTCTTCGGTTTCTGGCCCACAATGCTAAAGGACTGGGGATTGACCCCAACCAGGTGTATGTAGGTGGAACGAGTGCCGGCGCCATGGCTTCGCTTAATGTAGCCTTTATGAACAATGATGAACGCCCTGAACGTATTAAGCAAGCCAACAAAGAAGGCAGGCTGACCAAGATTGAAGAATCCGGGAATAAATATACAGAAAAATTTACCATCAAGGCAGTTATCAATTTATGGGGGGGGCTTGCTGATGTAAACATTATTGATAAAAATGAAAAAATTTCGGTTTTATCTGTACATGGTACCGCTGATGAAATTGTACCTTTTGAAACTGATTATCCGTTCCGTAATTCGCTCATGGTCAACCGGTTTATGGTTGATAAAATGTATGGTTCAAAATCCATTGATGACCGGCTGAAGATCCTTGGCCTGCACAGCCACTTGATTTCGCTCAAAGGGCTGGGCCATGAGCCGGAACTTGACAATTACAAAACCCTTAACCGATGGATGGATACGATTACCAGTTACGGCACCCATTTTTTATATGATGAAACGGCCCCTGAAATAAAATTGCCTGCCAGTCAATTGAACATTGCTGAAAATGCTGATTTGAAACCCTTCTATTTTGAAGTTAATAATGGGTCTGCGGTTCAAATTACGGTCGTGGGAGGGGTAAAAACCTCGGCAAATCCGACTGATGCTTCGGTTATTTGGTTCAAAACTTGTGAAAAACGACAGCTAAATATTGTCACAGTCAATAAGTTTGAAGCGTGGAATACAAAAGTGTTCCCAGTTGCTATTTTTAAGTGAGGGTTTATTATATTTGTAGCATGATTTTTTGAAGCATTATTTTTACATTAAGAAAATGTTTATTAACTTGCATATTAATAAATTAATAGCATTTCAATGTTCTTGAATTAATGAAAAATACATTTACTTTATGGAAATAATTTAAGTATTTTAAGCAAGATTATATCTTTTTCACTGAATTATTTGTTTTCCAATGAACGTAAAGTTGCTTAAAATGTTTGTAAATTCTATCTTTGCAGCCATCTATTATGAGAATATTTCTAATCATTGTAATTTCTATAATTAATTAAATTAAAAGTAAAAATGAAATCAAGTAAAAATTCGACAAAGGGCTTGTCTGGAGGCTTTGCTACTGCAGTTATTCCAATAACCTTAGTGGCATCTATTGTGGTTTATCAATTTGTTTTTGGCTCTGGGTCCAATTTTGTTGGCGGCAGCAATGCAAATGTACCACTACCCGGAAATTATTTCGGTATTGTTTACAAAGGTGGAGTGATTGTACCTATCCTGATGAGTTTGATGTTAACAGTTTTAGCATTTTCATTGGAGCGTTTTTTGGCAATCAGCAAAGCTGCCGGAAAAGGCCAAGTCGTTACCTTTATGTCCAGCATCAATAATTTGCTCAATGTAGGTAAAATTGAAGAAGCAAAAACAGTTTGTAATGATCAAAAAGGATCTGTAGCCAATGTAATTTTGAGTGGATTGGTGAAATATCAGGAAATGGAAAAGGAAAAATCTATTCCAAAAGATCAGAGAATTGTATCTATTCAGAAAGAAATTGAAGAAGCTACTTCTTTGGAATTACCTGCTTTGGAACAGAATCTGGTAGTATTGTCAACCATTGCTTCATTGGCTACCCTGATTGGGCTGTTAGGAACAGTAATCGGTATGATCAAGGCATTCTCGGCTTTGGCAAATGCAGGTGCTCCTGACTCTGTAGCCCTTGCCGCAGGTATTTCTGAGGCTTTAATCAATACTGCATTGGGAATTGGCACGTCAGCTTTGGCCATTATTTTTTATAATTTCTTTACTACTAAAATTGACAAGCTGACTTATTCAATTGATGAAGCAGGTTTTACCATTGTTAATACGTATGCAGCTAAGAACCAATAGATAAGATAGAAAATGCCAAAAGTAAAAGTACCCAGAAAAAGCACCAATGTCGATATGACGGCAATGTGCGATGTGTCTTTTTTACTGCTTACATTTTTCATGCTTACATCTAATTTTGTAGCCAAAGAACCAATTGTTGTTGCTGTACCTTCGTCGATCTCTGAAATTAAAATTGAGGAAAGAAACATTCTTACAGTGTTGATCGACAAAGAGGGCAAGGTTTTTATCGGGATGGATGCACAGCAAGATCGTATTGAAGTACTTGACAATGTTGGAAAAGCTTATGATATCAGTTTTACAGAAAAAGAACTGAAAGAGTTTGGCAAAATAGGCATGTCAGGAGTTCCGATTGGAAAAATGAACGCATACCTCGCTTTGAAACCAGAGCAGAGGGACACTAAAGAAGCTGCAATAGGAATACCAACAGATTCTTTATCTCAAGAATTTGAGACTTGGATAAAAACGGCCCGGCAAGTGAACCGCGAATTTCGGCTTGCTATAAAGGCTGACTCACAGACTCCTTATAAAGTGATTAAGGATGTTATGGCTACTCTTGTGAAAATCAAAGAGAATAGGTATAATCTGATCACCAGCCTCGAGCAGGTACCAACTAAATAGAAAGGAAAGAACTATGGCAGAAATGCAAGAAAAAGAAGGCAAAAAAGGTAAAAAGCCGAAACAAAAGAAACATGCAACCCGTGTTGACTTAACACCAATGGTTGACCTTGGGTTTCTGTTGATTACCTTCTTCATGCTCACTACCTCGATGCTTAAACCTCAAACGATGGAAATTAGTGTTCCCTCAAAAGACAAGGTGGAGGAGGAAGATCAAAATAAAGTGAAGGCATCACAGGCAATGACCATTTTGCTTGGGAAAGAAAATAAGCTTTATTATTTCTTCGGAACTCAAGAGAACGGCATCGATCCAACAGTGGTTGAAACTGATTATTCTTCTGAAGGAATCAGAACGGTATTGATGACGAAGAATTATGATGTAATGAAACAGGTTGAACAATTGAAAAAAGATAAGGCCGCTAAAAAAGTAAGTGAAGCAGATTACAAAAAAAGATTATCGGATTATCGAAGTTCAAAGAATGCACCTGTTATCATGATCAAAGCTTCGGATGATTCGAACTATAAGAATCTGGTCGACATTCTTGACGAGATGCAGATATGTAATATAGGACGATATGCAATAGTTGATATAACCCCAGAAGACCTCGCGTTGATGGAAAAAAATACCACAGCGGCGAAGTAGTCCTAAAATACAGAACAGTCTATGTCTCAAAAAGTAAACTTGTTTAATGAAGCCTGGGTTGATCTCCTTTTTAAGGAGCGTAACCAGGGATACGGAGCTTTCGAACTTCGGAAAGATAGCTCACGTCGTCATAAATGGGGAATTATTGGTGCCCTGATATTCTTTGCTATGGTAATTTGGTTGCCAATTTTATACAATCAAATTACAGCAAAAAGCAAAGAACGCATGGTAGAAGTAACAACCCTATCTAATATTGAGATTGAAAAAAAGGTAGAGAAGCCTAAGGATATCATTATTGAAAAGCCTGCTCCGCCTTTGAAATCATCCATCAAATTTACGCCTCCTGTCATTAAGCCTGATGAAGAAGTCCAGGAAGATGAACAGATAAAAACCCAGGAGGAGCTTACCAATGCAGAGGTGAATATCTCTACAGCGGATATAAAAGGAACTGATGAAGAACATGGCATGGATATTGCTGATCTTAATAACATGGTTGTTGGGGAAGACAGTATTTCAGCTCCATATACCATCGTAGAGCAGATGCCTGAATTTCCAGGTGGTGAAGCGGCTTTAAGAAAGTATTTGTCTACAGCGGTAAAATATCCGAGAATTGCAACAGAGAATGGGGTGCAGGGAAAAGTTTTCGTGAATTTTGTAGTTGACAAAAATGGAAGTATCTCCACTGTAAAAGTTCTCCGTGGAGTTGATTCGGCGCTCGATCAGGAAGCTGTTCGGGTTATCAAGGCAATGCCAAAATGGATTCCAGGAAAACAAAACGGGGAAACTGTTAGGGTGAGCTATACGATTCCTATTAATTTTATTCTTCAATAAAAAAATGAAACTTAGAATACCTAAATATTTTTTAAGTTTATGTGTTGTGTGTATATATCTTGTGCTTGGGTTCTTTGTGCTGCTGAAATATTCAGTTATGCAGGAGGACCCTGACATAAGGTTTTCTATCTTTGGAGCAGTGGTCATTGTCTATGGTATCTTTAGAGGCTACAGGACATATAAGGCATATCAAAATGAAAAGGAGGATCAGGATGAAATGGAATAAATGGCATTTAATTTTGATTTTATTTGTATTTACAAGTTGTCACCGGACAAAGAATACTATTCCTGACACCATGCTTAGCGGTCAGGTAGTCATTGCTGCCGATGAGGCCTTATTGCCCTTGATAAAGGCTCAAATAGATGTATTTCAGGGTTTTTATAATTATGCCACGATCGACTGCAAATTCGTATCCGAGTATGATGCCATCAACCTTTTGCTTCAGGAAAAAACCAGATTAGCCATTGTTGCCAGGCCATTGAATCAGAAAGAAAACGACTTTTTGAAATCAAAACAAATCCTTCCTGAATCAATTCCTTTGGCGTATGATGCTGTAGCATTGATTGTTCACCCTGAAAACCAACCTATTTCATTAAATATCAGCCAGATTGCACAAATCATGTCAGGAAGTATCACCGATTGGGGCCAGTTGAGTGTTACAGGTAAATCGGGAACTATTCAATTGGTTTTTGATGCAGAGGCTTCAGGGGTTATCCGGTATATGAACGAAAAATTAAGCCTAAATAATAAGATTTCAGGAGATATTAAATTTGCAGGCGATAGCCGGAAGGTTATCGAACAGGTTACCGCCAATTCCAATGCTATTGGATTTATCGGTTTTAACTGGCTAAGCGAATTTGAAAACATTAAAGTGCAAGAAACTTTAACTAAGGTAAGTTTAGTGGCAGTTTCAGCTACTGTGTCAACGGCAAGCCAACCCAATAGTTTTGTGCCTTCCGTGAGCAGTATATTTAATAATACCTATCCTTTGATCCGGAAGGTATATGCCATTTATACCGACCCGTCAGCAAGTTTAGCCAAGGGATTTTTGTCCCATTTAACGAGCGAGCGTGGGCAGAAAATTATTTATCGTTGTGGATTAAAACCTGAAAATGATTTTCAAAGATCGATTTCAATTAAAAAAGACTTATAGATGAAACGGAAAATAACTTTTATTGTAGTAATTATGGTTCTTATGGTTGGGATCGTCAACGCTCAAAATGGAAATGACGGATTAACGAAACTAAACCAGAAAGAGTATAGTGCAGCTAAGCAAATTTTCAGCGGATTATTGAAATCCGATCCTGAGAATTCTGCTGCTCTTTATGGAATGGGTGAATATTACTTTAAAACTGGCAAAATGGATTCTGCCAAAGTATTTTATCAGAGAGGTATTGACGCCAGTTCGTCCAATGCTTATAATTATGCTGGTTTGGGAAAGGTAAGCCTTGCTTCCAATCCGGTTGCTGCTGAAGGATATTTTAAAGATGCCATCAAAAAATCGAAGAAGGATGTAGGTGCAATCGTTTCCATCGCCCAATTCTACTATAATCAAAATCCTAAAAGTCTGGTTGAAGCCAAACGATACGTTGCCATGGCCACTGCCATCGATTCAAAGAATGCTGCTGCATTTTTTCTGAATGGATTGATCAGTCTTGATCAATCAAACACGAGTGAAGCTGCCATTAATTTTGACAGGTCCATTTATTTTGATCCAAACAACCTTGAAGCATATTTGTATGCCTCAAGCATTATGATTTCCACACGCAATTCTTCACAGGCTATTGGGTATCTTACCAAGGCTCTTGAAATAAATCCTAAATACTGGCCTGCCTATAAGTCTTTGGGCGAATTGTATTACGGCAATCAAAACTATGTAGAAGCAATTAAAAATTTTGAAATCTACTACAAAAATATAACTCCACCTGATAATGATGTTACTCATTATTCCTATAGCCTGTTTTTTAACAAACAGTATGACCAGGCCCACGAAATGATCGATAAGCTTTTACAAAAGAATCCAAATGATTATGTACTGCTGCGGTTAGTAGGCTACATCAGTTACGAAACCAAAGATTTAGTCAATGGTAAGGCAGTGATGGACAAGTTTTTTGCACTTGCTCCGGCGGACAAAGTTTTAACCGATGATTATACATATTATGGCAAAATGTTGAGCGCTGCCGGAAATGATTCACTGGCCATCGAAACCTATATGCTGGCTTTAAAGAAAGATTCAACCCAATATCAAATCTATGATGAACTAGCCAAATCATACAATAAATTAAAACAATATGACCTGGGGCTACAAGCCAGTAGTAAATATTTTGAGAAGAAAGCAAATCTTACACCTGCTGATTATTTCAATTTAGGTAAAGCATATTATTCTACAGCCAATAGCCTGAATGTAAAAAATGATTCGGTGGTACAGACGATCGATCCGTTAACAGAGGAAGCCGATTCGTTAAAACAACTTGAATATTACGCTGTGGCAGATTCGCTGTTTGCCAAGGTAGAGGAAATGGCGCCTGCATCCTACCTGGGTACATTCTGGAGGGCAAGGGTCAATTCATTAATTGATAAAGATGTCACTCAAGGATTGGCAAAACCATACTATGAAAAAGCATTGGAGATTCTTAGTGCAGATACAGTAAAATACAAAAGGGAAATTTCTGAAGTGTATTCATACCTTGGATTTTTTTACTACGTAAAAGATGATGTTTCCACTTCTGTCGACTTCTGGAAAAAGTTACTTGAAATTGATCCCGAAAACGCCAAGGCACAGGAAGCAATCAAATCACTTGAAAAGAAAAAATAGGCAGCCTTGATAATTTCGCTTTTTGATAATACAAACAAAAGGCGATAAAATTTCAATATTAACTTGCTCCTTACTTTTTGGCTGAAGGAGGCAAGGCTAAAAAGACTCTCCGTAAGAATTACTTCTTTCTGAGAGTCTTTTTATATTCTACATGGTTTGATTGGAGATATTAGTGTTAGATCGTTGAGCATCTATATTGTTTCTTATATTAAAATATATTCTTCCGTGTTTAAAAAATACAACAGCTATAAATTAGAAGATCATTGTAAACCTTACAACCTATTTAAAATGCTCCATAAAAAATGTTGATAAATTATTCGGGTTCATCAGCAAAATGATGAATTGATTTCGTAAATTGTCATCGATTTCTGTTTAACAATGATGGTTATCACCACAATTCAGAGAAATAAAACGAAATCTTAAGAAGGAATAAAATTGTTTTGCAATGGGATTACTAATACGAAAGTTGAATTTACATATTAAAGAGTTGGTTTTCAATAATATAGAAGGAAATAAAGTTTTGTTTCTATTTATTTTGACAAACCTTATTTATGGCTTTATGTTGCTGATAACCATTCCTAAAGTGATGGGCTTTACGAGCGAAATGAAAATATTCGATTTTATGCCAATGGGTTACGAATTTGAATATGCTGGTTTATTACTTGAAAAGCTGGGCGTTGAAGGAAGAAACGCTTATTTGTACACTCAGTTACCGGTTGATTTAATATATCCTTTCCTTTTTGGCATAACTTATTGTTTGCTTTTGGCTTATCTTCTTAATCAATTGAATAGTTTAAAAGCTGAGTCTTTTTATTTGTGCATACTTCCGCTTATGGCTGGACTATTTGATTATTTAGAGAATTTTAGCATTATTAACCTGTTGATTTCATACCCCCATCTTTCTATTCCTGCTATTCAAATCGCCAGCTTTTTCACAGTCTTAAAGAGTTTACTTTCTACCATCAGTTTCATTGTTTTATTTGTGGCACTTGTAATGGTCGGTTATAAGAAAATATACAAAAAGAAATAGGCGCACACAGCGATTATTTTCCGACAAACCGACAAACCGACAAACCGACAATACCGACACCTGTCGTTTTAATCTCCTAAGAAGTGAGAGTACCATTAAAACGTCTGGTATCGGTATTGTCGGTTTGTCAGTATTGTCGGAAATATCAGGATTGTTTGTGCCGTTGTTATGATTAAAACCTGTTTTATGAAAGTAGTCGCTTGACTTACGCTTATATCGAACTCACGTTAATTAATAAAAAAACCGTCCTCGGATTACCCTGAGACGGCTTATTTATGTGGTGAAGTTCAACTGTTCAGACGAACTCAAAGTCATTGAAGCAGTATACGTAAGAACTGATTATTTGTATTTTTCTTCACGTAATGCTTTGATTTTATCATCGGTGAGGTATTCTTCAAAATCCATATATTTATCGATGGTGCCTCGTGGTGTCAGGTCAATTACCCGCGAGCAGACACTCTCGATAAACTCGTGATCATGGCCAGCCATCAGCACTTGCCCGGGATATACTTTCATGTTGTTGTTAAAGGCCTGAATAGACTCCATATCCAAATGATTGGTAGGATGGTCCATAATGACAGTGTTGGGGTGGGCCAACATCATTTTGGCAATCATACAGCGCATTTTTTCACCTCCTGAGAGCACTTTGGCACTCTTTTGCAGATCATCACCAGTAAATAACATTTTGCCCAGGTATTGACGCAGGAAGTTCTCGCTGGTGTCAGTAGAGTAATTGCCCAACCATTCGTAGAGTGTTTGGTTTTTTGTGAAGAATTCTGAGTTGTCGTTTGGCAGGTAAGCCGTTGAAATGGTAACTCCCCATTCGAAAGTTCCGGTGGTTGGTTCGATCTCCTTGTTAAGTATTTTAAAGAAGGCAGTTACGGCGCGGTTTTCCTTGGCCATAAATACTACTTTATCGCCACGCTCAACGGTAAATGAAACATCTTTGAATAGTACTTCCCCATCCTGAATGTATGATAGGTTTTCAATAGTCAGTACACGGTCGCCCGTTGCACGTTCCTGTTGGAAAATGATTCCCGGATAACGGCGTGTTGAAGGTTCAATTTCTTCAATCTTCAGCTTTTCGATCATCTTTTTGCGACTGGTCGTTTGTTTCGACTTGGCTACATTGGCGCTAAAACGCTGAATAAATTCCTGCAATTCCTTCTTTTTTTCCTCAGCCTTTTTGTTGGCATTGGCTGCCTGGCGCAGTGCCAGCTGACTTGATTCATACCAGAAAGTATAGTTTCCGGAGAAAGCACGAACTTTTCCAAAGTCGATATCAACTACATCGGTACAAACATTGTCCAGGAAGTGACGGTCATGCGAAACAACAATCACAGTATTCTGGCAGTTGGCCAGGTAATTTTCGAGCCAAAGAACGGTTTCAAGATCAAGGTCATTGGTAGGTTCATCGAGCAAAAGATTGTCTGGATTACCAAACAAAGCCTGAGCCAGCAGTACGCGTACTTTTTCCTTGCCATTCAGGTCCTTCATCAGGGTATAATGCATGGTTTCCTTAATGCCCAAACCACTGAGCAGATTGGCAGCATCACTTTCAGCATTCCAGCCATTCATGTTGGCAAAATCGTCTTCAAGCTTGGCGGCCAGAAGTCCATCGGCTTCGGTAAAATCGGCTTTGGCATAAAGAGCGTCCTTTTCCTTCATCACATGAAGCATTTCTGTATGTCCCATCAGCACGGTATCAAGCACCGTATATTCGTCAAAAGCATGGTGGTTCTGGTTCAAAACAGACAAGCGTTCACCGGGTCCCATGATTACCGAACCACGGGTAGCATCCAGATCACCTGAGATGATCCTTAACAAGGTTGATTTTCCAGCCCCGTTTGCCCCAATTACACCATAACAGTTGCCTGGGTTGAACTTTAAATTAACATCTGAAAAAAGGGCTTTTTTTCCGAATTGAATTGATAAATTTGAAACCGTTATCATTCGCTTTGTATATTATCTTGAATTTTAGGGCTGCAAAGGTAACATTATCTTTGCATTGATAAATTATTATGAGTTAATAAATTCTTAAAGATCATAGGAGTGTTAAATTAGCCCCGAAGTTATTAGGCTACCGTAAAAATGTAAATTTAAAATGACCAATCATCAATTGTTATTATCTGTCAATCCCCTTTGCCTGATTACCTCGTATATCAGTAGACCGGCAGCTACAGAAACGTTAAGCGATTCTATTTTTCCCAGGATCGGGATTTTAAGGTGTTCATCAGCCAATGCCAGCAACCGTGGATCTATACCTGTATCTTCAGAACCCATAATGATGGCCATTGGTCCGGTAAGATCCGTACTGGTATATACAACGGTCGATTTTTCAGTGGCTGCAATCATTTTTAAACCTGATTCTTTGAGGAATGAAATGGTCTCTTTCATACTTCGTGTCCGGCAAATTGGTACCAGATGCAAGGCTCCTGCCGACGTTTTGACTGCATCAGCATTGATACGGGCTGATCCTTTATCAGGAATAACAATGGCATGAACCCCGGCACACTCGGCTGAACGCACTATGGCACCGAAATTTCGTACATCCGTTACCTGATCGAGTACCAGTATCAACGGTGTTTTACCTTCCTCGTAGATGGCTGGAATGATATCTTCAATTCGTTGTAAGGCAACCGGAGAAATAAAAGCCAGCACGCCCTGATGATTTTTGCGGGATATACGGTTGATCTTTTCAATGGGGACATACTGAAAAGCAATCTGTCGGATACGTATAAGGTCGAACATTTCTTTGAACAAATCGCCAATCAATCCCTTTTTAATAAGGACCTTATCGATTTCTTTTCCAGCCTGAATAGCTTCGATTACAGCGCGTATGCCAAAGATCAGATCATCGGCAGGTTTATTCTCTTTGTTGTCGTACATTTTATAATAGTGATAATTGTTGATTTATAGTTGAATTCCATGTTTTAAAATCTAAATTTCTGGTCAGTGCGTTGCAAGTTAAATGTTTCATTCCATCCGAATAGTGATTCCCGTCTTCCGGTTTCCAACTTCTGTCTTCCATCTCTCGGCTTCATCTTCCGACTTCCATCTTCTGTCTTCCGTCTCCCTGCCAATTCCCTTACCAGGTCTTCTTTTTTGAAATTTCTACATGGTCAGCATTGAGCTTTTCCCAGGTCACTAATTTCTGTTCGAGTTCCTTTTTGAGTTTTTCGTATTTGTT
>Ga0123338_10003559_pt1 | contig 13942 bp, 9 predicted proteins | sample grotaG_FD_89793 | JGI IMG/M metagenome (GOLD analysis project Ga0123338, IMG submission 89793) | Glacier valley bacterial and archeal communities from Borup Fiord, Nunavut, Canada, to study Microbial Dark Matter (Phase II) -... | ecosystem: Environmental > Aquatic > Freshwater > Ice > Glacier ... | reverse complement strand
GATCCGAGGCCCACGCCCGCAACTGCGTCGTGTCGTTGAAGGCGTCGAGCCCGATGGACGTCGCCTGGACCCACGTGATTGCCGGCCGATTGCTCCAATAGTCGCTGCTGTTGCTGTCGTAGTGTTCGGTCTGCTCGACGACCACGACGACATGACCGTGTGCCCCGCCGAGTTGCGGCGACACATCGACCGCCGTCTCGATTGCACGGTCGTCTCCTGCGGCGACGGCGACGGTGGTGTCGAGCAGTAGCGGCCACTTCGGAAGTGGTGGCGTGATCTGTGGCCCCTGCATCGTGGTCGTGAGGTACGTCATGTACGCACCCCAGTCGTCGGGCGCCACCTTGAAGATACGAAGGTGGAAGTCGTGGTGATTCACGGTCACGACGGACAACGACGGGTGCGGTGCGAGCGGATCGAGGGTCGTCAACGGCTGGGCGAATTGCTGGAGTCGGGGTGCGGCGATACTGATGTCGACCGACCGGGTCTGGTCTGTGGCCAGCACCTGTCCGTGGACGTCCTTCAGCCCGGCTGCGATCGTGATCTTGTACGTCGTACGACCCTGGATCGCCCCATGGATCGTGATCGTGTTCCCGTCGGCGCCGATCGACACGCCGGGAATCAGCGGATCGGTACGGACACTGCCCGAATCGAAGTTGGCAACCTCCAGTTCGTTGTTGAAGGCGATGGCGATGTCTGTCGGTGGAGGACACGACGGCCCGTAGGAGCACCTGACATCGGTGATGGCAAGCGGTGCGAAGGTGCGGCCGTCGTAGGTCGCGGCGCTGGTCGTCGTTGCTGGACCCTCTGCTGACGGGGTGCCGGGCCCGATCTGCACCGTGACCTTGCTGTCGGCAGGAAGCGGATCGATCGGACGGAAGGCGACCCACCTGCCGTCCGGCGCATCTGCGAGCATCCGCCGGGCAACATCGTCAGCCTGGATTTCGGCTGCGGTCGCCAGCCGTACCTGGTGCCGTTCTTCACCGGTCTTCAGCGTCGTCGTCGCCAGCACGGCCTGCTGATCGACCCGCTGATCGAACACCGCAGCGAAGACCGGCACCAACGGCAAGCTCTTCCCCTTCGGTTGGAATGAGCGGACCGTGACAGGTGGAGTCGAGAACTGGAAGCTGACGGCGTCAGCGAGCACGCCGCCTGTTGCCGATTTGGTTCCCGCAGCGACGCCAACGGTGTAGACGGTGGCCATCGGAAGGCGATCGAACTGTGTCGATGTCGCATCGAAACGAAGTGTGCTGGTGCCGATCCATTGCCAACGCCCTGGGATTGCCGGAGTGATGGTGGCCGGTGCGTCGCCGGCAGCAAGTTGGCCAACGGTCGTGATCGGTGCCATCGGCTGATCGAAAGTGATGGTGACGAATGGGGCAATGGCGACCGGTCCGTCTGGCTGATGGCGAAGGACATGCAGCGGTCCGGCGACAACGGTGGGCGGAGAGGTTTGGTCCACTGCCGGAAAGGCACTGTCGACGGTTTTGCCAGCGACAGGTACTGGCTTCGAGGTGGTCGGCCAGTTGAACGGCTTCGCCAAGCTGGCATCGGTGGCCCATTGCGGGAGCCGCGATTCGACCTGACTGACCGCTGCCTCGTCCAACGGGTCCCCGGCGACGGTCTTTGTCGGCTGGGCTGTCGAGGTTGCGGCGTGTCCGGCGCTCAGCCTCAAGCCCGTGAACGCCTCGCCGTTGCCGACAGGTCCAGCACCCGTCGATGTGGTCGTGCCCGTCGCTGCGGTCGTTGTCGTGGCCGTAGTCGTGTTGTCGGTCGTGATGGCCGTCGTCGTGTTGTCGGTCGTCGTGCCGGGCACCGTCAGATGTGGCGCTGTTCGGCTGACGCCTGAGGAGCACGCCCCGGTGACGAGCAGGCCGACGAGTATCAACGCCACGCCGGTCCGGACGGTCTGTGTCGATGACTGTCGTGTCCTCATCGTTGCTCCCCACACTCGTCGTAGCGTTCTCATCACCACGTAGGAGCTTCGACGCCGCCACCGAGGCATCGGTTCCCGATTGCTGGAGACGACCGAGCGGATGAATCAGGAGTGGATGACCGAGCCGCCCGGGCCCGCTGAAGTCGGACCGTGTCACGGAATCTCGCAGCCTCTGCGACTTCCCGTGACTCGGGTTCCGATCGAAGAGCAACCCTTGGCGTTCGGGCGTTGCGCCGGCCGGTCGGAGACCGGGCAATGATCTTCGACCGACTGAGGCGCCGTCGGACGCAGCCAACGGAAACGCATGGCTGCGCCGGTCACTGGAGGGCGAACCACCAGGTGGGTGTGAACGTCGAATAGCCGTACCGGCTCATCGACGAATTCGTGCGTCGAGTCGGGTGACTCAGGCGCGTCGTGTGGACGTGCGCATCACGAGAACGAGTACGGCACCGGCAATCAGGAATCCGATGGCGAAGACGAGCAGCATGTTGACATTTCCGCCGGTCGCCGGCAGCGCCTTCGGCGCCACGACGGTTGGCCCAGGTCCGCCGTTGTTCGACACCGGCAATCCCGCAACGCCGACTTCAAGGCCAACACTGGTCGGCGTCGAATCGGCCGTTGTCGGGCTCGTGGCGGGAACGCTCGATGTTGCGCCGGCCACGGTCGTGGTCGTTGAGTTGGTGGTGGTCGTTGAGTTGGTGGTGGTCGGTGCCATGGTGGTGGTCGGTGCCATCGTGGTGGCCGGTGCCATCGTCGTGTCCGGTGCCATCGTCGTGTCCGGGGGCATCGTGGTGGCCGGTGCCATCGTCGTGTCCGGGGGCATCGTCGTGGCAGGGGGGCAAGTGTGTGTCATCCCGGTCAGGATGATGGCGTCCTGGTTTGCCGGGTAGATGTAAACTTTGTAGCTCACCCCACATGGCGCGCTGTACGTCTTACCGAATTCCATGGAGAACGCATCCGATATCGGATTCCCATCGCCGATGTAAACGACGACGTTGGCGGTGCCGGGGTAACCGCTCAAGTCCACGGTGAGTGTTGTCGACGTCGACGTCACCGTGTTATGAATGGTGCTCGACGGTGCCGCTGCGACGATCGCCGGTGCTGCCTGCGTGGCGGTGCTGAGGGCGGTTGCGCCGAACACGGCTGCGGCGAGTGCCCCGGCAGCGGCCAGGGCTTTGATCTTGTTGTTCATGTCGTTCCCTTTGGTGTCACGAACGCACCGACGGCGCATTCTTGGCGATCGGCACGCCCCGACGATGAAGCTCTTGCTAGTGCCGGCTTTTGCCCACCGGACCATTCCCTAGTTGATTTCCACGCCGCTTGGCACAACCACCGACAGCACAAACATAACACGTCGAGTAGAAATTCGACGGAGATTTCGGAGAAATTACCGCTTTGGGCACTACCCAACTGCAATCAGTGCGATTTCTCCGACGCATGGTGCTGACACCGACGCACTCCGCACCAATTCCAAGCGCCTCGCCGATTGTTCGGCGTGCGTGCCCGCAGCTGTGGTCAGCGGTCGACGAGGGCGACTGCTTTGCGAACCGAATCGTCGAGGTGCGTGCTGCCATCGCCGGAAGCGGAGACGAGGTCCGTCCGCATGTCGATTTCCCAGAAGCGGTTGATGTGGGCGGCGACGAGCTTGGCGGTTTCGTCCGGCGTCTCGTACGACAGGTGGCGGGCGATCTGGTTGGCCATCTTCGCCAACACATGCACGCGGTTCTGCGGATGCACGTCGGCGTCATCGGCCCCGGCACCGCTGCGTCGCAACGGCGAATCGGCGAGGTCGGCGACACTGTGCCCAGGCGACACCTGGACGGCTGTGACCTTGTACTCCGGGCAGTTCGTCGCCCAGTCCGACTCCTCGGTCGTGACGACGTTGGCACCACTGATCGGGTAGTGGAACGTCGTGTAGACGACACCCTGGGGCACGCGGTCCGACACCAGCGCCGGCATTGTCGTCGCTCCGATGCGGCTGGCGAGCGTGATGGTGTCGCCGGTGGTGATGCCACGCTCCTCGGCGTCCGCTGGGTGGATCTCGAGTCGATCCGCGTCGTGCCACTGCACGTTCTCGGTACGACGAGTCTGCGCCCCGACGTTGTATTGGCTGAGGATGCGACCCGTCGTCAACAGCAGCGGGAACCGGCGATTTGAACGCTCTTCGGTCGGCACGTACGGTGTTTCCATGAATCGGCCGAGGCCACGGGCGAACGTGCTCTCGTGCATGATCGGCGTGCCGAGCGGATTGATGTCGTTGCACGGCCATTGGACACTGCCGACCTTGTCGAGATGGTCGAAGGAGACACCCTGGAACGTCGGCGTGAGCATGGCGATCTCGTCCATGATCTGAGCGCTGCTGTCGTATTTCATCGGAAACCCCAGCGCCGCCGACAGATCGGCGACGACCTCCCACTCCTGTTTACCGGTCTGCGACTTCATCACCGGGCGGACACGGTTGATGCGGCGCTCGGCATTGGTGAACGTGCCGTCCTTCTCGAGAAATGATGTACCGGGCAGGAAGACGTGGGCGAGTTTGGCGGTCTCGTTGATGAACAGGTCTTGAACGATGACGACTTCCATCGCCTTCAGCGCAGCTAGCACGTGTGCAGTGTTCGGGTCTGACTGGGCGATGTCCTCGCCCTGCACGAAGAGGCCCTTGAAGTGACCATGGACAGCGGCATCGAACATGTTCGGGATCCGCAGACCGGGCTCCGGCGACAATGTGCCGCCCCAGAGGTCGTCGAAGAGCGCACGAACGGTGCCGTCGGAGATGTGTCGGTAGCCGGACAGTTCGTGCGGGAACGAACCCATGTCGCAGGACCCCTGGACGTTGTTCTGTCCGCGCAGCGGGTTGACACCGACGCCGTCGCGACCGATGTTGCCGGTTGCCATCGCGAGGTTGGCCATCCCCATGACCATCGTCGAACCCTGGCTGTGTTCGGTGACACCGAGGCCGTAGTAGATCGCTCCGTTCCCTGCGTTTGCATACAACCGGGCGGCGGCGCGTACGGAGGCGGAAGGCACGTTGGTGTATCGCTCGTTCGCTTCTGGGCTGTTTTCGGGCTTGGCGATGAATGCCGCCCACTTGGCGAACGCAGCCGGATCACAACGGTCGGCGACGAAGGTGTGGTCGACGAGATCCTCGGTGACGATGACGTGGGCGAGCGCGTTGACGATCGCCACGTTCGTGCCAGGTCGCAACTGCAGGAACTCTGCGGCCTCGACGTGCGGGGACTTCACGAGATCGATACGGCGCGGGTCGACGACGATCAGTTGTGCGCCCTCGCGCAGACGCCGCTTCATACGAGAGGCGAACACCGGGTGGGCGTCCGTCGGGTTGGCGCCGATGAGCAGGATGACGTCGGCCTGCTCGACCGACTTGAAGTCCTGCGTCCCCGCTGACGTGCCGAACGTGGCGTTCAAGCCATAGCCCGTTGGCGAGTGGCAGACGCGAGCACAGGTGTCGACATTGTTGTTGCCGAACGCAGTACGGATCATCTTCTGCACGACGAACACTTCTTCGTTCGTCGTTCGCGACGAGGTGATGCCGCCGATCGACGTGACGCCGTGGCGCTCCTGGACCGCACGCAGCCGTGAGGCGGCATTGAAAATCGCTTCCCCCCACGACACGACGCGCCAGTCGTCTTCGATCGTGTCGCGGATCATCGGCTCGAGCACGCGGTCCTTGTGCGATGCGTAGCCCCATGCGAACCGGCCCTTGACGCAAGAGTGGCCCTCGTTCGCACCTCCATCCTTGTACGGCACCATACGGACGACTTGATCGCCCTGCATCTCGGCCTTGAACGAGCAGCCGACTCCGCAGTAGGCGCAGGTCGTGATGACGCTGCGACGCGGCTGGCCGAGAGCGACGACCGTCGTCTCTGTCAACGTTGCCGTTGGGCATGCCTGCACACATGCGCCGCACGAAACGCAGTCCGATTCCATGAACGAACCGCCGGCACCCGCAGCCACCTTCGAACCGAATCCACGGCCGGCAATCGTGAGCGCGAACGTCCCCTGCGTTTGCTCGCACGCGCGCACACATCGCGAACAGACGATGCATTTCGAGGGGTCGAACTGAAAGTAGGGGTTCGAGGTGTCCTTCGCCTGGCCGAGATGGTTCTCGCCCTCGTCGCCGTAGCGGACATTTCGCAGCCCGACCGCTCCGGCCATGTCCTGCAGTTCGCAGTCACCGTTCGCCGCGCAGGTCAGGCAGTCGAGTGGGTGGTCGCTGATGTACAATTCCATGACGCCACGGCGCAGCCGTTCGAGTTTCGGTGACTGCGTCGTCACCGACATGTTCGGCGCACAGGGCGTCGTGCAGGATGCCGGCGTGCCCTTACGGCCGTCGATCTCGACGATGCACAACCGGCAGGAACCGAACGGGTCGAGCGAATCGGTGGCGCACAGTTTCGGGACGTCGACACCAGCGAGTGCGGCGGCGCGCATGACCGAGGTGCCCTCGGCGACAGCGATTCGCTGGCCGTCGATCGTCAACTCGACGGTCGCCTCGGCGGCGATCCGCCGGCGATCGGGCGCTGGTGTTCCGAGATCGTGCTCGGTCTCGTGAGCGTTCGGTCGTGCGTGCGTCATGCTCATCGTGCGCCTCCGTCGGGGCTGATCGTGACCAACGCCGCTGATGAGGCAACGACAGCGGGTCGTTCGAAGTCTGCCGTAAAATGCTTGACAGCGCTGCGCACAGGCAGTGGCGTCAGCCCGCCCATAGCGCACAGCGAAGCGTCCGCCATCACTTCGCACAGTTCGTCGAGCAGTTGCAGATTTTCCTCGCGTTTCACGCCGCCGACGATCTTGTCGATGACCTCGATACCGCGCGTCGAACCAATGCGGCACGGCGTGCACTTGCCACACGATTCGAGTGCACAGAACTCCATCGCGAACCTCGCCTGCGCCGCCATGTCGACGGTGTCGTCGAACACGACCATCCCGCCGTGCCCGACGAGGGCGTCGTTGGCGGCAAACGTCTCGTAGTCCATCTTCAGACCGAATTTCGACCGCGGTAGGTACGAACCGAGCGGGCCACCGACCTGCACGGCGCGGACCGGACGCCCGGACGATGTGCCACCGCCGATGTCGTCGATCAGTTCGCCGAGAGTAATCCCGAAGGCCGTCTCGAAGATCCCCCCGTGCTCGATGTTGCCGGCGAGTTGGAAGACCTGCGTGCCACGGCTGCGACCCATGCCGAACGCGGCGTAGGCGGCGGGACCGTCGGCGAGGATCATCGGGATCGTCGCCAGCGTCAGCACGTTGTTGACGACGGTCGGCTTGGCGAAGAGGCCTTCGAGCGCCGGCAGCGGAGGCTTGGCGCGCACGACTCCGCGCCGTCCTTCGAGGCTTTCGAGCATTGCTGTTTCCTCGCCGCAGATATAGGCGCCTGCACCGACCCTGATATCGAGGTGGAAAGTGAAGCTCGAACCGGCGACGTTCTCGCCGAGCCATCCGCCGGCGTGCGCTGCGTCGATCGCCTGCTGCAGTACGGCGATCGCGTCGGGATACTCGCTGCGGATGTAGACGTAGCCCTGGGATGCGCCGACGGCGTAGCCGGCGATCGTCATGCCCTCGACCAGGCTGAGCGGATCGCCTTCCATCAGCATGCGGTCGGCGAACGTGCCGCTGTCGCCTTCGTCGGCGTTGCAGCAGATGTACTTGACGGCACCAGGGGCGTCGTGGACGGTGCGCCATTTGATGCCCGTCGGGAACGCAGCACCACCCCGACCACGCAGGCCGGAATCTGAGACCGCTGCGACGACGCCGAGCGGGGTCATCGCCAGCGCTGCCCGCAGGCCCGTGTAACCCCCGTGTGTCTCGTAGTCGGTCACCGACAGCGGATCGATGACGCCGACACGCTTGAAGGTGACTCGCTGCTGGCGTTGATACCAGGGATGGTCCTCGACCGTGCCGATTCGCAGCGCGTGCTCGCCGCCGTTCGCCGACCCGGCAGCAAGGAGACCCTCGACATCGTCGGAGGTGACAGGGCCGAAGCCGACTCGACCGCCCGGCGTCTCGAACTCGATCAGCGGCTCGAGCCACAGCAGGCCACGGGTACCGGTGCGTACCACGCGCAGGTTGTCGTGCGCGCCGAGCGCAGCGGCCACTGCGTCCGCACCGACTGACCGTGCAGCCGAATCGCCTGGCACGTAGACCGTTGTCGTCGTCGCTCGGCGGTTGACGAGAGTGTCCCGGGCGTTGTCTGTATGAGGCACGACGGGTGACCCAGTACTGGCGACCTCGTCGATGATTTGCACCATCCGCGCTGCATCGACCTTGGCGAACAGCGAATCGCCGACGCGAACCGAGGGACCGAGGGCACAGTTGCCGAGACAGAATACCTCCTCGATCTCCACTGCTCCGTGAGCATGGGCGATGGCGTTGGCCATCGTCTCGTTTGCTCCACGGGACTGGCACGCCTCCGCACGGCACACCTGGATGAGCGGACCGGTCGGGGGAGTGGTGCGGAAGTCTTTGTAGAACGTGATGACGCCGTGGACCTCGGCACGGGAAATGTTGAACATCGAAGCAAGCAGTGGCACATGGACCGGATCGACGAAACCGAATCGGTGTTGCAGCGCGTGGAGCGCCGGCATCAGACCACCAGGCGTGTCGGCAAATCCGCTGACGACCTGCTCGGCCTCGTTGTCTACGCCAATCATCATCCGTACATCTCGTTCGTCGTCTCCCGTATGCAAAGGTAGCCGATGACGTGATCATTCGCAGCACGATCGTCCCGCTTATGACCCGGCGAGTAGCCGATTCATTCGGCGTCGTGGCGTTCAGCTGGCCCACGAACGTCGCCAGTACGCTGGCGGCGCTCGCCAACGACCATCGTCGTCGCGCACGCAACCAACTAGGAGATGCAAATGTCCGTCGTCAAGATCAATGCCATCGAAGTGCCGCCGGGAAGCGGTCCCGAGCTCGAGAAGCGCTTTGCCAGTCGTGCCGGTCTCGTCGAGAACTCCCCGGGCTTCGAGGGTTTCGAACTCTTGCGCCCGACCGCAGGCGAAACCCGCTATTTCGTCTACACCCGGTGGGTCGACGAAGCCGCCTATCAGGCATGGGTCGACAGTCAGTCGTTTGCTGCAGGCCACGCCAACGACGCACCCAACGAAGCGGCACCGCAACGGCCAGTATCCAGTGGCTCCAGCCTGTTGGCCTTCGAGGTCGTCCTCAGGGTCTGACTCGCAGCCCGGTCGGCGTGCATCAGTCGTGCAGTTGTTGGGCGAGATAGCCCTGCTCGCCGACCTGGCGCATCGCTTCGATCTGCGTTTCCAGCCAGTCGGCGTGCTTTTCCTCGGCAACGAGAATTTCTTCGAGGAGGTGACGGGTGGCGTTGTCGCCGGCGGCCACGCAGGTGGCAATGCCGTTGTTGAGGCGTTTCACGGCTTCGTACTCGACAGCGAGATCGAGATGGAACTGCTCGGGCACCGTCTCACCGACCTTGATCGGGTAGAGGCGCTGCATGTTTGGAATACCTTCGAGGAACAGGATCCGCTCGATCAGCACGTCGGCATGCTTCATCTCGTCGATCGATTCGTCGCGGATGTGCTCGGCGAGCCGCTCGTACCCCCAATTCTTCGCCATCTTGGCGTGGATGAAGTACTGGTTGATCGCCGTCAATTCAGCTGTCAGTACGTCGTTCAGCACTTCGATGATCTTCGGATCGCCTTGCATCCTGCGACCTTACCGGGTCGAGTTCTCGCTGGCCGCCGTTGCGCTACGAAGCCATACGCAGCGCAACGCGTTGCTCATACACGATGTGCTCGTCGATCAGATCCCGCAACGACATCTCGCAACCACCGCAATCGGCCGCGGCGCCGCAGAGCAGACGCAGATCCTCGATCGATGTTGCGCCCTCTCGGATCGACGAGACGATCACCGATTCGCGGACGCCGGCGCAATGACAGATCAGCGCCATCTGCAAACCACCGTCGGTGCCATTCCCCCATTGAATCATTAGGGAGTCCTAACAGCCAACCTGAGGTGCAACTTTTTTCTGTGCACCCCCGTAGCTACCGCCGGTCGGAACAGTCGTCAGCGATTCGACGGTCAGAGGGTGGTCACGTGGCTGCCGTCGAGACGGACGGCGAATGCTTCGTAGCCGACGCGGTCGCTGATCCATTGAACGCCGTCGTCTCCCATGGCGAAAGCGGCGGTCGCATAGGCATCGGCCCACGTCAAGTGTGGGCCCGCAACGGTGATCGACGCAAGCGTGTGGCGTGCAGGTGATCGGGACCAGATGTGGTTCCCGCGCTGGGCGATCCCCGATGTGGCGACAGCGTGATCGTCGGCGACATCGAGGACGACGACGATGTTGCCGGCCTGGTTCGGGTCGGCGATCGCCACGCTGAACGGTGAGTCAGCCGACGGACGGCCGTGCGTCTGGACGTCGCCGCCGACGCCGACGTACCAGTGCTGCAGCTGCGCAGCGGTGAGGCGTTCGCTGGATCGCTCGGTCGCCCACCCCTTGACGAAGCCTGCAGGATCGATGAAGCCGGCCGGATCGGTCGGTGATCTGCCGATCGGGTGAACCGTGAACGCACCATTGCTCAGATGTTCGAGACTCGTGCAGGCGTCGAGGACTTCGATCACCTCGGCGCTGGCGTCGAGCAGATGGAGTTCGCCGGCGTTGATCCTGCTGATCTCACTCGTCGGGCGAAAGGTGCTGAACATCGCTTCCAACCGTTCCATCTCTTCGAGGAACGTGGCGATGGCATCGTCGATCACCCCGTCGGGCTGATCGTCGAAGATGTGAATACTGGCGACGGTGCCCATCAGCGGTGCGCTGCGAATCAACGGTGCTGTGCGGTGGCCCATGTCAGTTCGGATTCTCGCAGATCACGGTGCCGGCAGATGCTGCGCTGTTCGCAACGACGGGTCCTCCGGGAATGTGGTGGTCGACGACAGACCTGATTTTCGACGGTTCGTCGATACCGTCTCGTGGCTATGGGCGTGCTCAGAACCCTGCACTGGAATGACCTCTCCGACGCCGATCGCATCGCGCTGTGCGACCGCGGGCTCGAAAACGGCATCCCGGACTCGCTGCGCCAGCAGATCGGTGAGTTGATCGAAGACGTGCGTCGCAACGGTGACGATGCCGTCTGTCGAGCGCTGGCACAGTTCGACGGTGTCACGGTGACGCCGGATCGGCTGGCGGTGACCGAGCACGAGTTCGCAGATGCCCGCACGTTCGTAGACGGGGCGATCCAGGAAGCAGTCGTCGACATGATCGACCACATCCGCCGATTCAACACCGAGTTGATGCGACGTCGCGGTGGCTGGAGTTTCGAGAGCGAACCGGGCCTGATGATCGGCGAGAAAGTGACGCCGATTGCCTCCGCCGGCTTGTTCTGCCCGAGCGGCAAGGCGAGCTACCCGAGTGTGCTCGCCCAACTCGGCACGCCAGCGGTGGTGGCAGGTGTCGAACGCATCGCCGTTGTCGTCCCGCCGAAGCCAGGCACCGCTGGGGCGGTCGATCCTGTCGTGTTGATCGTCGCCGACGAACTCGGATTGCACGATGTGTTTCGGGTCAACGGTCCTGCCGGCATTGCTGCGCTCGGCTTCGGGACCGAACGTATTCCGAAAGTCACCAAGGTCGTCGGACCGGGCAGTTGGCCGGTGACGTGCGCGCAGGTCGAGATGCAGCGATTCGGTACGGCGACGATGATGGCCCTCGGCCCGACCGAGAGCCTGGTGATCGCCGACGAAACTGCCGATCCGGCCCGCCTGGCAGCGGACCTGTTGATCGAGGCCGAACACGGCACCGATTCATGCACGCTGTTGGTGACGACATCGGAGCGTCTCGCCGTCGCCGTCGATGAACACCTTGCTGTGCAGATCGCCGATCTTCCACCGGCGCGTCGAGCGGCTGCACACGCCTCGCTCGGCGTCAACGGTGGTGCCGTGCTCGTCGACGACCTGGCCGCCGCGGCGGCAGTCGCCAACGCCTTCGCGCCGGAACATCTGCAGGTTGCGGTCGACCCGGACGCCGAAGCGGATCTCGTGGCTCAACTCGTGCACGCCGGCGAGATCCTGCTCGGTCAAGACACTCCCTTCTCGGCGGCGAACTTCTTGATCGGCTGCCCTGCTTCGCTGCCCACGAACGGATTCGCAAGGGTGTCCAGCGGCATCACCGTGGAGGCCTTCCTCAAGCGCACGGCGATCGCCCGATCGAGCGAGGCGGCGCTGCGGCGGCTCGCACCGTCGATCATCACGCTTGCCGACGTCGAAGGATTCCCAGCTCATGCTGCGGCGATCCGCATGCGTCTGTAGGGGAACCGGTCGATCAGCGGTGCGGGCGCGTCGCCCCGAGTGGGCGGAGATTCCATCCCTGGAGTACGTACGTACCGCGCCGGTCGCGCACGACTCCGATCGACGCCGTGTCGTTGAGGAGCACCGACCCTTCCTCGCCGAGCTGGCCGAGCATTCGTGCCGTGAGAATGCGGCTCAGGTGCCCGTGGGTGAAGACGAGCGCGGTGCCGTTCTGCGATTCGGACATGGCGATGAACTCGTCGCAACGCCGAGCAACGTCCGACACCGATTCACCGTGCGGGCAGCCGTCGCGGAAGATGTCCCAGTCCGGTACCGTCTCCTGGATCTGTTCCGTCGTCAGGCCCTCGTAGTCGCCGTAGTCGTACTCGGCCAGCAGGTCGGTGACAATGGCGGTTGCGGCGATCTCCCGTCCAAGCGCCATCTCCGCTGTCTTGCGAGCCCGTGCCCGTGGACTGACGTAAATGGTGGTTTCCATCGGAGAGCCCATGAGATCGAGGAGCAGTGAACTGAGGGAGCCGGCTTCGATGCGACCTTCCCGCGTCAATTCGATATCGGTGGATCCGGTGTGGCGACCGTTCGCCGACCACTCTGTCTGACCGTGGCGGATGATGAGAAAATTGTCGACGGTCATCGAAGCGAATCCTGTGGCGTCCGGGGTGGAAATCGGCATACCCCACGTCGATCACGAGAGGCGGCGGTGAGGGTATCGACCAACATCACGGACGAGTCCTGCCTTCGGAGCAGCGACCACTATTTACGCGAGACCTGCACCCGGTAGCGTTGCGCGGGAAGAGGTGCCTTCGACGACAGGAGCGGAATGCTCGACGAGCGAAAGACAGCAATTCTCCGGGCCGTAGTTCAGGAGTACGTCGAGACGGCGCAGCCGGTCGGCTCGACGCACGTCGCCGACGCCCCAGGAGTCCGCGTCTCATCTGCGACGGTTCGCAACGATATGGCAGTGCTGGAGCAGGAGGGCTACCTGGTCCAGCCGCACACGTCTGCCGGGCGGGTCCCGACCGACAAGGGATACCGATTCTTCGTCGACCACCTCGCCCAACCGGGCCGCCTCGATTCCGTCGGACGGGCGCAGATCGGCGACTTCTTCTCGCACGCCCACGGTGCGCTCGAACAGATGCTGCACGACACGAGTCGTCTCCTCGCGAGCCTGACCAACTACACGTCGATGATCGTCGGCCCGACGCCGGAGGCCGCAGTCGTGCGATCGATCCAGATCGTCGGCCTCTCCGCCCGTGTTGCGCTGGTCGTCGTCGTCATGTCCAGCGGCAGTGTCGAGAATCACACGCTCGAACTCACCGACGACGTTTCCGACGCTCGCCTGGCGTCGGCGACATCGCATCTGCAAACCGCATTGATCGGCAAGCAGCTTCGTCTCGTCGCCGAACTCCGTCCGATGCAGGACCCCAAGAGTGACGAATTGGCCAAATCGGCGCTCGAAGCGATCCGCTCCGGGGCGAGTGGCGGCGAGGCCGTCTACGTCGGCGGCACCGCCTCGATGGCCAGTGCGTTCGACGCCGTCGACATCGTGCGTTCGGTGCTGCAGACGCTCGAACAGCAGTACGTGGTCGTCACGTTGTTGCGAGATGTGCTCGATCGAGGCCTCAGCGTTGCGATCGGGGGCGAACACGGTGTCGAACCGCTGTCGGCATGCTCCGTCGTGGTTGCACCTGTGACGATCGAAGGCGAGAATGTCGGCACGGTCGG
>Ga0123338_10003557_pt1 | contig 13946 bp, 10 predicted proteins | sample grotaG_FD_89793 | JGI IMG/M metagenome (GOLD analysis project Ga0123338, IMG submission 89793) | Glacier valley bacterial and archeal communities from Borup Fiord, Nunavut, Canada, to study Microbial Dark Matter (Phase II) -... | ecosystem: Environmental > Aquatic > Freshwater > Ice > Glacier ... | reverse complement strand
GACCCGTGACGGGTTCCGCACGACGCGGGTTCCCGATGGCAACCGCGTCTGGGCAACGGCGGGCGCGACCGCGCACGTCACGCAGGCGATCGCGGTCAACCTCAGCTACGCGCACATCTGGGTCGACCGCGAGCCGATCAACCGCACCGATCCGCTGTTTGCCGGAACGCCTGCGGTGACCACGGTCAACACGCTGTCGGAAAACACCGGCCATGCCAACGAACTGGCAGCGAGTGTCTCGCTGAAGTTCTGATACCGCTAGTCAGCTGTTGCTGTCCGGTCGTGCCCGAAGCTGACGGTCACGTTCTGCCACGGCACGTGGAGTGCCTCGGGTAGGTGGCAGACCAGGCTGAACAACATTGGCTGACCACGACGCGCCTGCCGGAACTCGACGCCCTCCGGCAGGCGTATCGCACGTGGTAGCCGTGCGAAATCGTCGACGAGTTCATCGCGGACAAACGCGGCCCGCTCTGCCATTGGCAGCGCATAGAGTTCGGCCAGCGCCAATTGGAACGCCGGCGTTGCAATAAACTCGGTAAGCGTCGTTTCGGCCGCTTGTTGTGCAGCTCGGATGTGGCCAATCGTCGATTGCACAGGAGGAGCGTCGGCGGTGGGTGCGCTATCCTCATCCGGTTCTGGAACCAGATAGTCGATCGTCTCGACTTCGTCGGCCGGCGCAGGCTCGACCGCCGCCGCTGCTGCGATCAGGCGCACGCTATTTGACACGGATCTTGCCATCCGAAACCCCTTTCGGGGATCTTTTCAACATGTTTCATTAATAATTACAACTGATCAGTTAAAATCGTTAAGCATCTTTCCGTGGACCGTGCGGACCGCTACCTGTCGCTGCATGAATGACACCATCGACACTGCCTTTGCCGACGCGCTTTCCGACCGCTACCTGATCTACGCGCTGTCGACGATCACCGCGCGCTCGCTGCCCGATGTGCGCGACGGGTTGAAGCCCGTACACCGGCGTATCCTGTGGGGCATGCGGCTGCTCAAGCTCGACCCGTCGACCGGCTCGGGCGAGCTGCTCGACGCCAGCGCGGCGCGCAACACCACCGGCTACAAGAAATGCGCGCGCGTCGTCGGCGACGTCATGGGTAAATATCACCCGCACGGCGACCAGTCGATTTACGACGCGATGGTGCGCATGGCGCAGTCGTTTTCGCTGCGCTACCCGCTGGTCGACGGCCAGGGCAATTTCGGCAATGTCGACGGCGATAACGCGGCTGCGATGCGTTATACCGAGGCGCGGCTGACGATTGCCGCAGGCGACCTGATGGACGGGCTCGACGAGGCCTGCGTTCCCTACCGTGACACCTATAACGGCGAGGAGGAGGAGCCCGAGGTCTTCCCCGCCGCCTTCCCCAACCTGCTCGCCAACGGTGCGAGCGGCATCGCGGTCGGCATGGCGACGTCGATCCCGCCGCATAACGTCTCCGAGATCTGCGACGCCGCCTGCGCGCTGCTCGACGATCCGGCGACGACCGCCGACTTGCTCCCCGGCCCCGATTTTCCAACCGGCGGCGTGCTGGTGGAGACCCCCGCCGCCATCCGCGAAGCCTATCGCACCGGGCGCGGCAGCTTCCGGCTGCGCGCGCGCTGGCATGTCGAGCCGGGCGAATTCGGCACCTACAATGTCATCGTCACCGAAATCCCGTACCAGATCTCCAAGGGCAAGCTGATCGAGGCCATCGCCGACCTGATCAACGACAAGAAGCTGCCGATCCTCGCCGACGTCCGCGACGAGTCCGACGCCGAAATCCGCCTCGTGCTCGAACCGCGGTCGCGCAACGTCGATGCGGCCGTGCTGATGGAAAGCCTGTTCCGGCTGACCGACCTCGAGACGCGGTTCCCGCTCAACCTCAACGTGCTCAACAAGGATCATACGCCCGGCGTGATGTCGCTGCGGCAAGCGCTGCAGGCGTTCCTCGATCACCAGCTCGACGTGCTGGCCAAGCGCACGCAGTTCCGGCTCGACAAGATCGAGGACCGGCTCGAACTGCTCGACGGCTATCTCAAGGCGTATCTCAACATCGACGAGGTGATCCGCATCATCCGCGAGGAGGACGAGCCCAAAGCCGAATTGATGCGCCGCTTCGAGCTCAGCGACCGGCAGGCCGAAGCCGTGCTCAACCTGCGCCTGCGCGCGCTGCGACGGCTCGAGGAAATCGAGATCACCAAGGAGAATAAGGCGCTGCAGGCCGAAGCGAAGGGGTTGCGGGCGCTGCTCGCCTCGTCGTCGGCGCAGGCGGCGCGGGTGCGCAACGACCTTGTGAAGCTGCGCGCACGCTATGGTCCCGAAACGCCCTTGGGCCACCGCCGCACCGAAATCGGCACGCTGCCCGATGTCACCGCGATCCCGCTCGAAGCGATGATCGACCGCGAGCCGCTGACCATCATCGCGTCCGCCAAGGGCTGGATCCGCGCGATGAAGGGGCACATCGACCTTAGTTCACCCGATGCGCTCAAGTTCAAGGAAGGCGACGGCGCGGCGTTCGCTTTTCACGCGCAGACCACCGACAAGCTGGTGGTCGCGGCAAGCACCGGGCGGTTCTATACGCTGGGAGCCGACCGGCTCCCCGGCGGCCGCGGCTTCGGCGAACCGATCCGCCTGATGATCGACCTCGCTGGTGACGTCGAGATCGTCGCGCTGTTTGCCCACCGCGCCGAGGTCCGGCTGCTGCTCGCCGCCAGCGACGGGCGCGGCTTCGTCATCGACAGCACCGAACTGCTGTCCGAGACGCGCAAGGGCAAGCAGATAATGACCCCGCGCACCGGCGCAAAGCTGGCGCACATCCGCGCGCTCGATGCGGCACACGACATGCTCGGGGTGATCGGCGACAATCGCAAGCTGCTGCTGTTCGCGCTCGGCGAGGTGCCGGTGATGGCGCGCGGGCAAGGCGTGGCGCTGCAGAAATACCGCGACGGCGGGCTGTCGGATGTCACCAGTTTCGCACGCGGCGACGGGCTGTCGTGGCAGATGGGCGGGGCCGGCACACGGACCCGGACCGAAGCCGACGTCGGCCCATGGGTCGGCCCGCGCGGCGGTGCGGGACGGTTGCCGCCGCAGGGTTTCCCGCGGGATAACCGGTTCTAATTCGGGGAAGCCGGAAACCCCGCCGCCACCCATTCGCGCTCCAGCCGTCCCAGTTCGCGGCTGACTTCGGGCCCGGCGGGCACGCCGCGGGCGATCAGATCGCGCCCCGACAGCGAAAAGCGCGGGCGGGTCCAGCCGGTCAGCGCGCTCGCATCGGTGCCCGCCAGCAGCCGCCGGTCGATCGCCGCCGCGGCCCCGTCATAATAGGCTTCGGCAAACGGATCCGCGCCGGGGGTCGCTGCCATCGCCACCAGCCGCAGCCGCTCGGCGTTCGACAACCGCAGCCGCCGCGCCACGCCGTCGAGCAGCTTTGCGTCCGCCGGGAGCAGCGAAGCGAGCCGTCGCAGCGGTGACGGCTCGACCGCCGCCGCAGCCTCCGCCGCGATCACCCGCGCCAACCGATCGACATCGAGCGCCTCGGGTAGCACCGGCGTCAGGATGCCGTGCGCCAGCATCACCGCCACCGTCGGCACCGGGTTTGTCACCCCGAGCAGCTTGAGCAGTTCACCGCGCACCCGCTCGCGCGACAGCGCCATCAGGTCGTTGGCGCGGGCTGCACACGCCGCCAGCCCCGCCGCATCGGGCGCACCAATGCCAAAGCGCGCGTGGAAACGGAAAAACCGCAGGATGCGCAGATGGTCTTCGGCAATGCGCTGCGCCGGGTTCCCGATGAAGCGAACATGATGCTCCGCAAGGTCGTCGAGCCCGCCGAAAAAATCGGTGACCACGCCGCTCAGCGGGTTGGCATAGAGCGCGTTGATCGTGAAATCGCGGCGGCTCGCGTCCTCCTGCCAGTCGTCGGAAAACTCGACCACGGCATGCCGCCCGTCGGTCGCGACATCGCGGCGCAGCGTGGTCACCTCGAACGTCTGGCCGCCGCTCACCGCCGTCACTGTGCCATGCGCAATACCGGTCGGCACCGCCCGCACGCCCGCCGCCTCGAGCCGCGCGACAACTTCTGCCGGCACCAGCCGTGTCGCAAAATCGACATCGCTGACCGGCAGCCCGAGCAGCGCATCGCGCACCGCGCCGCCCACCAGCCGCGTCGTATCGTCTGCCGCACCCAGCGCCACCAGCACGCGCTGCGCCGCTGCCGTCCACGGAGGCAGCGTCAGCTTCACGCCAGCCGCCGCGCGAGGTTGACGATCATCGCCGCCGTCGCCCCCCAGATTTCATGCTCGGGCCACGCGATCACATAGAATGACCGCGTCTGCCCCTGATACTCGGCCTGCCGCAGGTCGTGGTTGCGCGGATCGAGCAGGAACGCCAGCGGCACTTCGAACAGCGCCGCCACCTCATCGGCGGCGGCAACCAGCGGCAATCCCGGCGCGATCACGCCAAGCACCGGGGTGATATGATAGCCGGTCCCGGTCTCGTAAGTGTCAGTGGGCCCCAGCACCTGCACCGCATGCGGCGGCAGCGCGATCTCCTCGTGCGCTTCGCGCAGCGCGGCGGCGACCGGGCCGGCGTCGTCGGGATCGATCCGCCCGCCGGGAAAGGCCACCTGCCCCGCATGGCGACGCAGCGTCGTGGTGCGCCGCGTCAGCAGCACGCCCGGTTCGGGCTGATCGGTAACCGCGATCAGCACGGCGGCCGGTGTCAGCAGCGTCGTGGCGGCACCGCCGTCATGCGCGAAATCCCAATCGCCGCGCAGCGCGCCGCTGCCCGGTGCATTGACAGCGGCCCGCAGCCGATCGCTCAGGCTCATGCGCCGGGCAGCGCGAAGAACGCGCCCGCGCTCCACAGCCCCGGCGGCGTCGCGCCCTCGGCCAGCGCAAGCTCGACCAGTTCATAATAGACCGCCCGCCCGACCAGCGCGTCGAGCCCGCCGCGCACATGCAGATACGGGCGCGGCGTGCCGTCGTCGGCCACATCGAAGCGCAGGCGATTATCGGGCCCGGCAAGGACATGCTCGTCGGTGTTCAGCCGGAACGCGAGGCGCCGTTCCGCACCCGCGCCTTCGCTCGTCATCTCGACCGCGACGAACGGCGCATCCTCGACCGCGATGTCGAGCTTTTCACCCGGCGTCACCAGCACGAAACTGCCATCGGCCTCGCGCCGCAGGATCGTCGAGAACAGCTTGACCAACGCCGGGCGACCGATCGGCGACCCGGCGTGAAACCAGCTGCCATCGCGGGCAATCCGCATCTCGCTGTCGCCGCAATGCGCCGGATGCCATTGGTCGACCGGCGGCAGTTTCTGTGCCGAGACTGCGGCGGCGATGTCGGCAAGGCTGGTCATGCGGCCGGGTTTACACGCGGAGCGGGTGCGGGGCTAGAAGCGAGGTGCGATCCAAAGCCCACCCACGCGGGCCGGCGCGAAGCTTGAGCTTGACAATTTGGATTATTTGGTTATATTGCCGCGGTGATGATTTTACCCCGCCTTCGACGCATCGGCCCTTTCATGGGGTTCAGGGCAGTGGCTCCCCCGGTGACGTGGCGTCAGCTTCATCAACTTACGAGTCGCGCGGGGCGTTACACGGGCACCGTCGATGCCGGGCAGACATCGGCATCCACCGGCAGGCTTTGTGCGATAGTTTGGCGCAGCAGCAGCCGGTGCTGGTCGAACGGGCCAGGCAACCGCCAGCTGCTGGTGGCGGCGGCGCTGAAACCGAAGCGGGCATAATAGTCGAGGTCGCCGATCAACAGGATCGCGGTGTGGCCCAGCGCGTCGGCACGTGCTAGCGATTCGGTGATCAGGCGGACGCCGACGCCCTGCCCCGGCACGCGCGCCACCACCGGGCCGAGCAGCGTCAGCGAAAGAGGCTGTGCGCCGGCGAGTGCGATCGGCCAATATTGGATCGAGCCGTCGAGCCCGCCGTCCCCCCGCCGCGCGACGAGGCTGAGCGCGGCGATCGGCGTCGCACCCTCGCGCAGGCGATATGCGGTGCGGCTCCGGCGATCGACGCCGAAGCCCGCATCGAGGAGCGCCTCGATCGCCGGGCCATCGGCGGCGGTGGCCTCGGTGATCTGCAGCGCCGCGTCAGCCAGCGTCGGCGGCTTTCTTGGCACGCTTTGGCTTCGGTGCTGCATCGGCTGCCGGTGCGGCTTCGGCTACCGGCTCGGCAGCAGCCTTCTTCGCCTTCGCCGCCTTCGGAGCGGCCTCGGCAACGGGCTCGTCGACCGGCGCGGCCTTTGCCTTGGTGGCCTTCTTCGGCTTGGCCGGCGCATGGTCATGGTCGTGATCGTGCGCGTGGTCATGGCCGCAATCGGGGCCATGGACGTGCGCGCCGGGGGTCTCGTCGTCGCTCTCGATCTCGGCCTGCAGCTCGTCGCGCGTCACGGTGCGCTCGGTGACTTCGGCCTTGCCGAGCAGGAAGTCGACGACCTTGTCCTCGTACAGCGGCGCGCGCAGCTGGGCGGCGGCCATCGGGGTTTCCTGGAAATACTTGACGACCTGCGCCTGCTGACCGGGATAGCGAGCCGCCTCCTGCCCGATCAGGCGGTTCATCTCGGCCTGGGTGACGTTGACGCCGTTGTTCTGGCCGATCTCCGACAGCAACAGCCCGAGGCGCACGCGGCGTTCGGCGATGCGGCGGTATTCGGCGCGGTCCTCGTCGGTGGAGTCGCCGCCCTCGGCGCTGACCTGCTGCCAGATCTGGTCGAATTCGGCGTTGACCATCGATTCGGGCACGGCAAAGTCATGGCTCGCAGCCAGCGCATCGAGCAGCTTGCGCTTCATGTGCGTCCGCGTCAGCGAGCGCAGTTCGGCATCGACCTGGTCCTTCAGGATCTCCTTGAGCGCATCGAGGCTGTCGATCCCAAGCCCCTTGGCCAGCTCGTCGTCGACCACCACCGGCTTCGCGGTCTCGATCGTCGTCGCGGTCACCGCGAACACGGCATCGCGGCCCTTGAGATAGGCGACGTTATAGTCGTCGGGGAAAGTGACGTTGACGGTGCGTGCCTCGCCCGCCTTGATGCCGACCAGCTGCTCCTCGAAACCGGGGATCAGCCCGCCCGAGCCGAGCTCGATCCGCATCCCCTCGCCCTTGCCGCCATCGAACAGCTCGCCGTCGGCGCGGCCTTCATAGTCCATGATGACCACGTCACCGGTCGCCGCCTCGTGCTTGGCCGGCGCTGCCTCGAAGCTTTTTTGCTGCGCCGCGAGCCGCGCCACGGCGGCATCGATCTCGGCATCGCCGGGGGCAACCACCAGCTTTTCAAGCTTGAGCCCCTCGATCTGCGGCGCATCGATCGTCGGCAGCACTTCGACGGTCACGGTGAAGTCGACGTCGGCACCCTCTGCGGGCGGCGCGTCGAGCTTGATTTCGGGCTGCATCGCCGGGCGCAGCGCGTGTTCCGCGATCAGCTGCGTCATGCTCTCCTCGACGGCTGCCTGCAGTGCCTCGCTGCGCAGCTGCGCGCCGTGCATCTTGCGGACGAGGTTGAGCGGCACCTTGCCGGGGCGGAAGCCGGGCATCTTGACCTGGCCCGCAACCTTGCCGAGTTGCGCATCGACCTTGGCGGCGAGCGTCGCTGCCGGGATGTGCACGCTATATTCGCGCTTGAGGCCTTCGTTGAGCGTTTCGGCAATGCGCATGATCGTACTCGTCTTTCCAAAATTCTTGTCGGCCGTGGTGCGGGCGAAGGGACTCGAACCCCCACATCTCACGATACTTGGACCTAAACCAAGCGCGTCTACCAATTCCGCCACGCCCGCGTGGGAAGCGGGGTCTATAGCACCGGCACGCCGTCGTGCAAGGTTAGCGGTGGACGCCGATCCACGCGCGCAGGATCAGCGACACGATACCCACCGTCACCACCCCCGCCGCCCACAGGCCGACAAACCAGAGCCAGCGTTTGGCCAGCGGGCTCAATGATACCCCTCGTGCCCGACCTTGCCGCGGAACACCCAATAGGCATAGCCGGTATAGGCAAGGATGATCGGCACCATAATTGCGACGCCGACCAGCATGAACATCTGGCTCGACGGCGGTGAAGCTGCATCCCAGATCGTCACCGACGGCGGGATCAGATAGGGGAACATGCTGATCCCCAGCCCGATATAGCTCAGCAGGAAGACGCCGAGCGCGAGCAGGAACGGCGCCAGCTCGGCACGCCTTGCCAGCGCCCGCACGAACAGCAGCGCGGTCACGCCGACGAGGATCGGCACCGGTGCGGTCAGATAGATGCCCGGCGCGCGGAACCAGCGTGAGTAATAGTCGTGGCTGAGGAACGGCGTCGCTGCGCTGACGGCGATCACCACGCACAACGTCGCCACGCCCAGCCACTTCGCCAGCGCAAAGCAGCGGTCCTGCAGCGCGCCCTCGGTGCGGAAGATCAGCCAGCAGGCACCGAGCAATGCATAGCCCACGACCACGGCAACCCCGGTCAGCAGCGAAAACGGGCTGAGCCAATCCCACCAGCCGCCGCCATAGCCGCGCCCGTGGACGGTAATGCCCTGCAGGATCGCGCCCAGCGTGATGCCCTGCGCCAATGCTGCGAGGAACGACCCGAAAGCGAATGCGCCGTCCCAGATCCACAACCGCCCGGTGCGCGCGCGGAACTCGAACGCCACGCCGCGAAACACCAACCCGAGCAGCATCGCGATGATCGGCACATAAACTGCCGGCATGATGATCGCATAGGCGAGCGGGAATGCCGCGAGCAGCCCGCCACCGCCGAGCACCAGCCATGTTTCATTGCCGTCCCATACCGGTGCGACCGAATTGATCGCGGCGCTGCGCGGTTCGCCCTTGTCGAGCAGTGGGAACAGGATGCCGATGCCAAGGTCGAAGCCGTCCATCACGACATAAGCGAACACCGCAAAGGCGATGATGCCGGCCCAGACGATCGTCAGATCGATATGCATGATGCTACTCCGCCGGGCCAAGCGCAAGTTGCGGTGCGGGCGTGATGCCCGCCGTACGTGTCGTCTCGCTGCGGTCAGGACCTCGCTCGCCTGGATGCGGCGAATGGCCCATCAGGCGCAGGATGAACCACGTCCCCGCGCCGAATACGGCAAAGTATACGATCACGAACGCGATCAGCGACGAAGCCACCGCAGGCGCTGCCAACGGCGACACCGATTGCGCGGTGCGCAGCAAGTGAAACACCGTGAACGGCTGGCGGCCGCTTTCGGTCGTCGTCCAGCCTGCGATCACCGCAACAAAGCCGGTTGGCCCCATCAACACGGCAAAGCGGTGCATCCACGGCCATTCGTACAGCTTGCCGGTGACACGGCCGACCAGGCTCCATAGCCCGAGCGCCGCCATGCCGACGCCGATGCCGACCATCAGCCGGAACGACCAGAACACGATATTGACCGGCGCCCAATCGCTGCGCGGAAAGGCATCGAGCCCCTCGACCGGTGCATGCAGGCTGCCCTTCAGCACCAGCGACCCGAGGTTGGGGATCTGCACCGCATCGCGCAGCTTGCCAGCCGCCTGATCGGGGATGCCGAACAGCGTCAGCGGCGCGCCGTCGGGATAGCTTTGATAATTGCCCTCCATCGCGGCGACCTTGGCGGGCTGATAGGCGAGCGTATTGGCCCCTTGCGTATGCCCGGCAAGGATCTGCAGCGGCGCGACGATCGCTGCCATCCACATCGCCATCGAGAACATGACGCGCGTGCCCTCGCTCGGCCCTTCGCGGTGGTGACGCTCGCGCAGCAGATGCCACGCGCCGACCCCGCCGACCACGAATGCCACCGTCAGATATGCGCCGAGCACGGTATGGACGAGGCGATAGGGCATCGACGGGTTGAAGATGATCACCATCCAGTCGGCAGGCACGAACTGCCCCTTGGGGTTGATCGCAAAGCCCTGCGGCGTCTGCATCCACGAATTGACCACGATGATCCAGAACGCCGAAATGAACGTGCCCGCTGCCACCGCCAGCGTCGCGGTGAAGTGCAGCGCCTTGCCGACTTTTTCCTGCCCGAACAGCATGACGCCGAGAAAACCGGCCTCGAGGAAAAATGCAGTCAGCACCTCATAGGCCATCAGCGGCCCGATCACCGGGCCTGCCTTGTCGGAAAATACCGCCCAGTTGGTCCCGAACTGATAGGCCATGACGATGCCCGAGACGACGCCCATGCCGAACGCGATCGCGAAGATCTTGAGCCAGTATTTGAACAGCGTCAGATAAACTTCGCGGCCCGTCCGCAGCCACAGCCCCTCGAGCACGGCGAGATAGCTGGCGAGCCCGATCGACAGCGCCGGGAAGATGAAATGGAACGATACCGTGAACGCAAACTGCATCCGTGCCAGATCGATCGCGGCGACATGATCGAACATCGACAGTTCCTTATCTTTGGACGGTGCTGCATAGCACAAAACGCGTCTGTCGATACCGTAGCGCGCTATTGCAAATGCGATTGCGCGTGACGATGCCCTCCGGGTCGTTAAGATGTAACGCCATGGAAAGCATTCGGGTACCGTTACTGGTCGCAGCAGCACTTTGGGCCGGAGCCGCAGCCGCCGACGAAGCCCGGCCATTCTGCGTCAACCGGCCCGGCAAGGTGACGCCGCCGTGCATCCTCGACACCGGCAAGCTGCAGATCGAAGTCGGGCTGGTCGATGCCGCATTGACGCGGCAGCCGGGCAATGCCGTCGACAACTGGGCGTTCGGTGCCACCGTCGTGCGGCTCGGGCTCGGCCCGACGACCGAGGTGCAAGTGGGATGGACGCCCTTCGCGCTCAGCCACATGCACAGCGGCGGCGGCACGATGCGCGGCGTCGGCGATGTCAGCTTGGCGCTTCGCCAGTCGCTGCTGCGCCCCGATGGCAGCGGAGTCTCGGTGGCGGTGCAGCCGTTCGTCACCGCGCCGACGGCGACCGGTGGCCAGGGCGCGGGCGACTGGACAGGCGGCGTGCTGCTGCCGTTTGCAGCGGCTCTTCCCGCCGGCTTCGGCTTTGCCGCAACGCCCGAGATCGATTTGTACCCCAACGCCAGCGGCCATGGCAGCCATGCCGCCTTTACGGGTGTGGTCGCGGTGTCGCACCCGATCGGCGCGGTGACGCTGGGCGCGGAACTATGGGGCCGCCGCAACGATGATCCAGATCAGCCGGTGACGCAGGTTTCGGCGGACTTTTCCGCCGCATGGGTGCCCAAGGCGACGCCCAATCTGCAATTCGATATCGGCGCCAATGCCGGTCTCAATCGCAACACCGCGGAAATCGAACTTTATGTCGGAGTGGCAACACGCTTCTGATTGTAATCGCGGTCAAAGGGCAGTATTATTGACCTAACCTCGATAGAAGGCTCCTTGGACGATGGTCAGTGGTGTTGCGCCGGTTTCGCTCGATGACAAATATCGCTTTACCGAAGGGCGGGTGTTCCTGTCCGGGCTGCAGGCGCTGGTCCGGCTGCCACTGGTGCAGCGCGCGCGCGACCGCGCCGCCGGACTGAATACCGGCGGCTTCATCTCAGGGTATCGCGGCTCGCCGCTGGGCAACTACGATCAAGAGCTTTGGCGCGCGAAAAAGCTGCTCGACGCCGAGAACATCGTCTTCGTCCCCGGCATCAACGAGGAGCTGGGCGCGACTGCCGTCTGGGGCAGCCAGCATGTCGGCCTGCGCCCCGGCGCGACGGTCGATGGCGTGTTCGGCATCTGGTACGGCAAGGGCCCCGGCCTCGACCGTGCGATGGATGTGATGAAGCATGCCAACGCAGCTGGAACCGCGCCTCACGGCGGCGTGCTGGCGATCGTCGGCGACGATCACGGCGCGAAGTCGAGCACGCTGCCGCACCAGTCCGACCATAATTTCCAGGCGGCGTTCGTGCCGTTCCTGTCGCCGTCGTCGGTCAGCGAATATGTCGAATATGGCCTGCTCGGGCTGGCGATGAGCCGCTTTGCCGGAACGTGGGTCGGTTTCAAGGCGACCGCCGACACCGTGGAGACGTCGGCGACCGTCGATCTGGCGGTCGAGCAGCGCCGCATCATCCTGCCGCCGTTCGACTTCCCCGCCGGCGGCCTCGGCATCCGCCCCAATGACGTGTGGCGCGAGGAAGACACCCGGCTGCAGCGTTACAAGGGCTTTGCCGCGCTGGCGTTCGCCAAGGCGAACGGCATCGACCGCATGATCTGGGACACGCCGCGCCCGCGCTTCGGGATCGTCACCACCGGCAAGGCTTATGCCGACACGATGGAGGCGCTGTCCGAGCTCGGCATCGATGCCGGCGTCGCCGCGTCGATCGGCTTGCGCGTCTACAAGGTCGGGATGCCGTGGCCATTGGAGCCCGACGGTATCCGCGCATTCGCCGAGGGGCTCGAGGAAGTCCTCGTCATCGAGGAAAAGCGCGAATTCATCGAGCATCAGCTCCGCTGGCAGCTGTACAACTGGCGCGAAGCCGTGCGCCCGCGCGTGGTCGGCAAGCATGACGAAAACGGCGACTGGCTGCTGTCGCCCGATAATGAGCTGACGCCCGGCACGATCGCGCATGTCGTCGCGGCGCGCATCCAGAAATATTACGACACCGACGCCATTCGCGGGCGGCTGGCATTCTTCGACGAGCAGGACGCCAAGGCCACCGCCTATCAGGTGCCAATCAAGCGCAGCCCGTATTTCTGCTCCGGCTGCCCGCACAACACCTCGACCAAGGCCCCGGACGGCGCGCGCACGCTGGCGGGCATCGGCTGCCACATCATGGCGCTGTGGATGGACCGCGCCGAAACCTTCACACAGATGGGCGGCGAAGGCGTCACCTGGGTCGGCGAAGCGCCGTTCACATCGGAGCAGCACGTCTTCGCCAACCTCGGCGACGGCACCTATTTCCATTCGGGCATCCTTGCGATCCGCCAGTCGGTCGCGGCGAAGGTCAACATCACCTACAAGATCCTGTACAATGACGCGGTCGCGATGACCGGCGGGCAGAAGCATGACGGCGAACTGTCGGTCGATCAGATCGCGCAGCAGATGGTCGCCGAGCACGTCAAGAACGTCGTCGTGCTGACCGAGGATCTGACCCGCTATACCGGCGTCACGCTGCCGGGCGGCGTCCGCCTGCTCGACCGATCGGCGCTGCCAGCAATCCAGGACGAGTTCGCGGCGACGGCGGGCACCACGGTCATCATCTTCGACCAGACCTGCGCTGCCGAAAAGCGCCGCCGCCGCAAGCGTCAGACGCTCGTCGATCCGGCGCAGCGCGTGTTCATCAACAGCGCCGTCTGCGAAGGCTGCGGCGATTGTTCGGTGCAGTCGAACTGCGTCTCGGTCGAGCCGCTCGAAACCGAATTCGGCCGCAAGCGCCGGATCAACCAGTCGAGCTGCAACAAGGATTACAGCTGCCTCAAGGGCTTTTGCCCCAGCTTCGTCACCGTCGAAGGGGCCGAACTTCGCAAGGCGAAGGCCGCCGATGTCGACCTGAGCGGCGTGCCCGAACCGCGCATCCCCAGCGCCGGTCACGGCTATAACATCATGGTCACCGGCATCGGCGGCACCGGCGTGCTGACCGTGTCGGCGCTGCTCGGCACCGCCGGGCACATCGAAGGGCTGGCATCGACGACCGCCGACATGGCCGGCCTCGCACAGAAGGGCGGCGCGGTCTATTCGCACGTCCGGCTGGCCGCGCACGACAGCGACCTGACCTCCCCGCGCATCATCGCGGGCGGTGCCGACCTCGTGCTCGCCTGCGACGCGGTGGTCGCCGCCGACAAGGCGTGCCAGACGCTGATGGTGCCGACGCGCACCGCCGTGGTGGCGAACGGCGACATCGCGCCGACCGCCGACTTCGTACGCAACCGCGACCTCGATTTCCGCTCGAGCGCGGTCGAGCGCGCGATCCGCAAGGCATCGAACCCCAACGCCTGCGATTTCGTCGCCGCCGACACAGTGGCAACGGCGCTGCTCGGCGATGCGATCGGCGCGAACATCCTGTTGATGGGCTATGCGTGGCAG
>Ga0123338_10003553_pt1 | contig 13955 bp, 8 predicted proteins | sample grotaG_FD_89793 | JGI IMG/M metagenome (GOLD analysis project Ga0123338, IMG submission 89793) | Glacier valley bacterial and archeal communities from Borup Fiord, Nunavut, Canada, to study Microbial Dark Matter (Phase II) -... | ecosystem: Environmental > Aquatic > Freshwater > Ice > Glacier ... | reverse complement strand
TTCCACGCAGACCAGGTTGATTTGATCTTTGGCATGATCGATTCATCTGTATGAAGTGTCGCAACGTTCTTTTGATATTGAAAAGGGCTCAATAAGTCGTCTTCCGAAAGTGTTCTATCTTTTAATAATCGCAATGCCTGATCTGCATGGCACGCAAAAATTACTTTGTCGTATGTCTTCACAGATCCATCAGAAGCAGTAATAATAGCCTTACCATTTATACGGGCAACACGCGTTACAGCTTTACCGGTCTGGATCTTATGTTTGAAAGGAGCTATAAGCCTGTCGCGATATTGCCAGCTCCCATTGTGAACGGTGTACCATTGAAACTGGGTATTGATTCCCAGCAATCCATGATTCTTAAAAAATTGAACTAATGCTCTTGCCGGGTACTGAAGTGTAATATCGGTTGGTGTTGACCAAAGAGCTGAGCTCATTGGTACGATGTAGTTATACAGGAAATTATCGCCGTAGCCTTTTTCTTTTACATAATCGTTAATAGAATAATATTCGTACTTACCATTCGTAAGGATTTCTTCCGCTTCCTTAAAGAAACGGTTGATCTGGATGAGCATTTTCCAGAATCCGGGACGTAGATAATTTTTCTTTTGAGCAAACAATTTCAGGCTGCTGTATTCCAACCCGCTTGACAAATGCTGCACACCAAATGACATGTTGGTCGGCTTTACAGCAACATTAAGCTCCTGAAACAATCTTACAAGATTTGGATAAGTGAATGTATTGAACACTATAAATCCAGTGTCAATAGGAATTTTCTTTCCATCTTCTTCAACATAAACAGTATTCGTGTGTCCACCGATATATGAATTTTGTTCATAGAACTCGATATCATATTGCTTATGAAGAAAATGCCCGCATCCCATTCCGGCTATACCGGTACCAATAATTGCAATTGATTCCATGGCTGTTCAGAATTGGTTTTTTACAAGATCGTTTTCTCGTTCAAAGAACTCGCTTCTTTCTTCTATCGAAAGAGTGAATGATTGGGTAGGCTGTTTTTCAAAAAGATAATGACTGACCATCCACTCACTTCCATTATTATAGCCGAATAATTCAGCGCAAGCCATAAAAAAACATCTCCAGTAAACCCACCATTTCACCGCCTGGTCTTTTCCATAGGTTTGTTCAAATAATATCATGATCAGCTCTTTATGCTCGTCCATCTTTTTGAGCCATGCTTCTGATGTCTTGCTATAATGCATACCATTTACCCTCCAATGCTTTTGGATCTTGAAATGGTCAGCAAAATAGAGTAACAGGTGGTCGCTTGGCATAATGCCGCCTGAGAAGAAATACGTTGCCATCCAATCTGTATCATTCTTTATTTCATACAAATAACTCAGTGAATGATGCGTAAAAATGTGGATAAACATCTTTGCGTCATCTCTTAGAAATCCTGAAAGCTTTTCCAGCAATGTTTTATAGTTCCGCATGTGCTCAAACATTTCGACTGAAACAATCCGATCAAACTTTTCTTTTGTTTGAAACACATTCATATCAGTAGTGATGATCGTAAGGTTTGTAAGCCCCCGAAGTTTTGCTGCCGTATCAATAAAAATCTTTTGCGTTGCAGAATTGGAAACTCCGGTAATCTTGCTTTGTGGATATCTTGCTGCCATGAACAATGACAATGATCCCCATCCACAACCACATTCCAGAATATCCTGACCATTCTTTAATTCCGCACGTTCACATGTAAGATCAAGCATATCGTCTTCCGACTGATCAAAAGAAGTTACGCCGTCTTTCCAATAACCAGAGCTGTATTTCAAATTCTTGCCAAGTACCCATTGAAAAAATTGGGTTGGTATTTCATAGTGTTGCTCATTCGCAGCTTTCGTCTCTACAGCTATTGGACTTTGTTTCAATAGAGTCACAAAATCCATGAATTTCTGTTGTTGCTTTTCAAGATCGGCAACGGTCTCTTCTTTTATACGTCCTGCACAGATTCTTCTGATCCCTGCGCGGATTAGAAAATCAGGAACCATATTTTTTTCAAGAAGGCTGTCGTACCACATAGATCAAGGGTTAAGAATTATTGGATTGGGGACATTTAGATTTACGAGAAAAACAGTCTTCCAGGATTTATTTTAAATCACGTTTGGGCAAAGGAATAAATGATGAAGTAGTATTTTGGTAATCAATAAATAGCTGGCCGCGCGACTTAACCATTTGGTCCTCAGTGTATTTGATACCCGTTACTTTCGTAAGAAACACATACATTAATATGGGGCAAATAATACTTAAGTAACCATACGCTGAGCCCAGTGCAATGATGAAAAATGCAACCCAGATCAACCATTCAAAGAAATAATTCGGGTGGCGGGAATAGTACCAAAGTCCATTATCGCAAACCTTTCCTTTATTGGAAGGGTCTTTTTTAAAATTCTTAAGTTGACTGTCAGCAACCGACTCACCAATAAAAGCGATTACCCATAAGCCGGCACCAATTATTTCGAAGATGCTCAGCGCGCGGGTTTTGTTGATCATGATCAATGCAAAAGGAAGTGACAATATCAATGCGAGGATTGCCTGGAAATAAAAGAAACGAAGCATCAAAATGTTTTGCTTCTCTCCCCACTCCTTTCTCAATGCGGTATAACGTACATCTTCAGGGTGACCTATCGTTCTTGCATACAAATGAATCGCTAACCGGAATCCCCAAAAACAAACTATTCCAACTATCAGAAACTGCCTCGGCTGATATTCATTGGCCATTAAAAAATAAGTAAGTGCGAGTATCGGGAAACTAATAGACCAGATCGTATCCACAATAGCGGCGTTCTTTGTGCTTAGCTGCACAACCCACACAAGTGTGAAAAGAACCAGAACGATCCCACCCCCAACTAGAAAAAGAGAAATAACCTCACTCATTTAAACATTTGATTTTCTTTTTAAAATCTCTTCAATACCTTGACCTTCTTTCAAAGAAAAAAGCTGAATTAGTACATATCCAATGGATCCGATGCTGCCCAGCGTGAAGAACAATGCTGCCCACAGGATCTTTGTCGCAACAACTTTTTCTCTGTATAAAACCCAGAGATAAATGATGAGAATGTTTGCGTAGAAGTCCCACAATGTTGCCCGCATCCACGGAATCGCACCTAAAAAGTCCCATTCTTTGAATAAACTGCTTTCAAGGCTTGTTGAAACAACAATGTAAACCATGAAAAGCCACACAATGCTGAGGAAAACCTTAAGAAAAGATGCCATAAGGATTAATTTTACTGAACTTACGAATCAGAACCATTACTCAGATCTATAAATCTTATGACTCTTAAACACATAATCATCGGTATAGTTTTATCGACTTCCATTTATGGCTGTCAGCCTTCAAAAGAGATAAAAACAACCGGATCAATTGAAAGGATTGATCCATCGCTGGAAAGCATCTTGACTACAGATGCAAAAATTGAAATTATTGCTGACGGATTTGATTGGGCGGAAGGCCCATTATGGATCGATGACAGGAATATGTTGCTTTTCTCAGATGTTCCAAAAAACACAGTGTTCAAATGGACGGAGAAAAAAGGTGTTGAAACCTATCTAATGCCTTCCGGATATACCGGACCAAAAAACGTATCAAACGAGCCAGGATCTAACGGACTTTTATTGGACGACAAAGGCTATCTTATCCTTTGCCAGCATGGCGATAGAAGATTAGCGATGATGGATGCTCCCATTGATTCTCCAAAAGCAGAGTTTGTTACAATCGCAGATAAATTCAATGGAAAGAAGATCAACAGTCCGAACGATGCTGCTTTTTACAAAGGAGATTTTTATATCACAGATCCTCCCTATGGATTAGCAAATGGTGAAAAAGATTCACTAAAAGAAATTCCATTCCAGGGAGTATATCGTACAGATGTTAATGGTAATGTGACGCTATTGATCGATTCACTTACACGACCTAACGGAATTGCATTTTCACCCGATGGCAACTATTTATATGTTGCCAACTCTGATCCTGCGAAAGCAAGATGGTACCGGTATTCAGTTGTTAGAGACAACGAAGGAAATTTTATATCACTTACCGCAGGCAAAATATTCTATGATGCCACTTCATTAACAGCCACGGAAAAAGGATTACCTGATGGAATGAAAGTTGATCAAAACGGAACGATCTTCGCTTCAGGCCCTGGTGGGGTTTTCATTTTTAATCCGGAAGGTAAGTTGCTGGGAAAAATCAAGTTGGAAGATCCTGCTTCCAATACGGCGTTGTCGGGAGACCAGAAAACGTTATTTGTCACAAATGATATGAATATTCTTCGGATAAAATTGCGATAAGCACGGAGATTGAATGCAAGCAGATTTTCGCTGATCAGATCTGCGCGAATCTGTATATAGTGGATCAGCGGAAATCTGCAGGAAAATATCAGTTAAATAAAGTTAGGCGCCAGCAATAAAAAATATCGTTTTGAAAATTCTCATGGAAATCCTCGGCTGGGCCGGCGCAGCAGCGGTAATTGCGGCGTATGGCTTGAACAGCTATCAGAAGATAAAGTCGGACTCAATACTATTTCAGCTATTGAATTTATTCGGAGGAATGTCATTGATTGTTTACACCATTTACTTGGATGCCTATGCATCAACTTTTATAAATATTGTCTGGGTAATTATTGCCGTATCAGCGCTCATTAAGATCTTTATACCATCTAAAACTTCATCGTGAGCACCTCCAAAAATATAAGGATTCAACGATGGGTGGTCGCACTGGCTTTTGTGCTATTTGGAATAAAGATCACAGCGTATGTGTTGACCTTTTCGGTAGCCGTATTAACAGATGCACTCGAAAGCATCGTGAATATCATTGCCGGTTTGATGGGGTTGTATAGTCTTCATCTTTCCGCCAAGCCGAAAGATGGTGACCATCCTTATGGTCATGGCAAGATTGAATTTATAACATCAGCAATTGAAGGAACACTTGTAGTGATCGCAGGAGTAATCATTATTTCTGAATCAATTGATAATTTCTTTTACCCTGCCGCGATACAAAAATTGGATTATGGTATAATGCTTATTTCTGTTACAGCGGTGATAAATTTTATAGTTGGAACAATCTGTATTCGCGAAGGAAAGAAGACAAACTCAATCGTCATGGTTTCAAGTGGCAAGCATTTACAAACGGATACTTATTCAACGTTTGGAATTATTCTTGGATTGATATTAATTCTTTTTACAAAAATTCTATGGCTTGATAGCATTATTGCAGTAGCGGCTGCGTTACTTATACTTTATACCGGTTATAAAATTATTCGTGGTTCTCTGGCGGGTATCATGGATGAGGCAGATGTTGAGCTTTTGGAGCCCTTGGTAAAACTTCTGAATAAAAACCGTCGTGAGAATTGGATTGACCTTCACAATGTGCGCATTATAAAATTTGGCCCTGCGATTCACATTGATGCCCATCTTACTGTACCGTGGTATTTGACAGTCAAAGAAGCACATTACGAAATTGAGCTTCTCGAAAAATTGGTTGCAGAAGAATTCGGCGACAACCTGGAATTATTTGTTCACTTGGATGACTGTGTTGAAGCCTCCTGTCCTATATGCCTGAAGAATGATTGTAAAGTGAGGAAACATCCGTTCCAGAGAAAGATTGAATGGACAGTGGAGAGTATTTCAACGAATCAGAAGCATGATCTTAATAGTTGAAAGCGCTAAAGCGCTGGATAATTTTTAAACAAATAGGCCACACAGGCACATAGATTTTGTTCTCGAATTTTCAAGTTTTGTTGCGCCCGAATCGTGCAGAGACTCGGTAAATAATCTTCGCACGAGAGTTTATCGTTTATACCATACGCATCCCTATGTCTCTATGTGCCCTATGTGTTTCAAAGAATACCGCTGGAAGCTTCCGATATTTCTTTTTAATAATAATTTTCAATTTATTCACGTACAAATCCACAACATGCGCCTCCTTTTCCCCTTCCTTTTCATCACGTCCCTTGCATTCTCCCAAAAGACCCCAACCCTCGATCAAAAGATCAAAGCATTCGATGCCTATGTGGAAGCCAGTCGCAAACAATGGGATGTTCCCGGTCTTGCACTAACCATTGTAAAAAATGGAAAGGTAATTTTTAAAAAAGGATACGGAGTAAAAGAGCTAGGTAAAAGTGATGCTGTCAATACAGAAACACTTTTCTCGTGCGCTTCCACCACGAAGGCAATGACAGCAGTGTGCATGGGAATCCTGGTAGACGAAGGCAAAGTAAAATGGAATGATCCTGTCAGTAAGTACCTTCCCGAATATCAGTTGTACGACCCGTACGTAACGCGTGAATTGCGCGTGCGTGATCTGTTCCTTCATAACAGTGGCGTTGGCAATGCGGATTTTGTCTGGGGCATCATGGACATCCCTGTAAATGAAATTCTTTTAAAGATGCGCGACGTAAAGCCAAGTTATTCATTTCGTTCAGGATTTATCTATCAAAATATTTTCTATATCGCTGCAGGTGAAGTGATAAAAAAGATCAGCGGCAAGCCGTGGGAAGTGTTTGTTCAGGAAAGAATATTTACTCCGCTCAACATGACACGCGCTGTGCCTATGAGAAAATATATTAAAGACGACAATCAAACGAAACCACATCTCAAGATTGAAAACGTTATCACCGTCATTCCTTACACCAAAGACGATAACATTGGTCCAGCAGGATCAGTGTGGGCATCTATCGATGATATGAGCAAATGGGTTGTGTGTATGCTTGACAGCAGCAAATACAATGGCGGAAGATTACTTAAAAAAGAAACTTGGAGTGAAATGTTTAAACCTCAGACAATCGTTTCTGACAATGAATTCTATCCTACACAGCAAATCACGAAACCAAACTGGAAAACATACGGACTTGGGTGGTTCCAGCATGATTACAAAGGTCGCAAGTTGAATTTTCATACAGGAAGTCTTGCGGGCCTGACAGCCATCAACGCTCAGATTCAGGAAGACAATATTGGGTTCTACATTTTCGAAAACTATGATCATGCAGAATTGCGCCACGCACTGATGTATAAATCACTCGACATGTTTGCATTGGGCGGCGACCGTGACTGGAGCACAGAATTTTTCAAACTCTACTCAGGCTTGCGTGAAAAAGGTTTAAAAGCAGAAAAAGATTTTGAATCAAAACGAGTGCTTAATACAAAACCGTCGCTATCACTGGAAGCATATGCAGGAAAATATTCTGATCCATTATATGGTAATGTTGAAATTACGCTTGCAGGCGATAGACTCAATCTCAACATCAACAACTTTATGAAAGCGAGTGTTGAGCATTGGAATTACGATACGTTTAGGGGATGGATTGATGAGAGAGAACGATCTAAGGTAAACGTCAGTTTTGTTCTTACGCCAGGTGGAAAAGTTGGTAAGGTGAATCTGGATGGATTAGAGTTTACGAGGGTGCTCTGAGTTCCAGGTTCAGAGTGCAAAATGCAAAATTCAAGGTGCAAAATCCAATGTGCAAAGTTTGAAAGAGCGGTTTCCCGCTTATTCAATTAACTTAAAAAAATCGTGAGTTGCGTAAACAGGAACGAAGGACCGAATAATCAAATCCGATATAATTTCTCTGAACATGTTCTGAAGAAGCTCTGAACCTGTTCTGAAGAAGCTTTGAACCTGTTCTGAAGAAGCTACGAACATGTTCTGAACAAGCTCTGAAGAAGCTCCGAAGGTCTTCTGAACAAACACCTGTTTTCTCTGAACAGCTTCCGAACAACCACTGAACAGTCTCTGAACAAAATGGTGAAATCTCCGAACAGCTTCCGAAGACGCTCTGGACAAGGGGTGTAAAACTCTGAACAACTCGCTAAAATCTCTGAACAATCAGACCAATTCTCCGAAGAAACACGCAAATTCTCTGAACAAACTGCAAAAATCTCTGAACAAACAGACCAATACTCTGAAGAAACACACAAATTCTCTGAAGAAATTGTAAAAATCTCTGAACAAACAGGCCAAAATTCCTTCCTCTCTAAACTGCAGGGTCGCTGATTTTCAAAAATCCTCGTCGTATGATAATTATTGTATTTTTAAATAAATGACATATAGGAGATAATTGTCGCTGACACGTAGGGTATAAAATTGCAATCCCAACTGATTATACCCGTGTCGGAAATCTCCCACCGAAACAGAAGTTTAGTCTTGAAAAACGCACTTACTAGTCACATTTGGGCAAGCTCACTATTTCGAAGCTTCTCCGTTTTGTAGCTCCTACCCTATCTCAATCACAACATCATCCGTTAATGGATGACCTACACACGTAAGAACATATCCTTCCGCTCTTTCTGATTGTGATAACCCTTCTTCTTCATCAAGCTTTACTTTTCCTGAAAGCGCTTTACCACGGCAAGCGGTACATAAGCCGCTTTGGCAGGAATAAGGCAAATCGATACCTGCATCAAGAGCGGTCTCAAGGATAGCACGATTCGGCTGAACTAATATTTTATACTCTTGTCCATCATAACGGATCGTAACTTCCCTTGCTTTATTTTCTGCTTTTGCATCTGAAGCAGATTCTTTCTTTTCGTCCTTTGCGATTGTCCCAGCAACAAAACTTTCTTTAAAAACTTTTCCCTTAGGGATATTATGTTCATTAAGAATGCTTTCAACATTCCTCATCATACCTTCAGGTCCGCACATTAAATACGTTGACTTGTCAATTCCCCAGTTTGGAATGCGTTCAAATAATTTAACAAGCATATCATGGTTCAGCAAACCGGAATATCCCTGCCAGTTCATCGGCGCTTCATCCAATACATGTACTGACTGAAGCCTGCCTTCATATTTTGTTTCGAGCTTTGTAAGTTGGTTCTTGAAAATGATGCTGTCTACATTGCGATTGCAATAAATCAACGAAACAATACTGTCCGGCTCCTGCGCAAGCAAGCTTTTGATAATTGACATCATTGGCGTGATCCCGCTTCCACCGGCAAATAAAATAAGATGACGTTTCTTATCTTTCGAATATTCCGTTGTGAACTGACCCATCGGCTCCATCACTTTCACAGTCGCCCCTGATTTGAGATTATCAGGGATCCAGTTTGACATCAATCCATTATCAACACGCTTGATCGAAACCGCCAAATGATCGTCCATGAAAGGAGATGAACAAAGCGAGTAGGCTCTTCTAACTTCCTTACCTCCAATGCTTACAATAAGAGTAAGAAACTGTCCGGATTTATATGAGATTTTGCCCGCCGCAGGATGTTCAAAAACAATGGATATTGCATCCTTCGTTTCCTGAATTATATCTTTCACGGTGAGGTCGTAATATATTGGACCAGAGTGTGTCTCTTCCTTCTTCTTATCGGATTTTTTGAACAGGCCAAATGCCATTGTAGTGCAATTTTTTAGTGCGTAAACAGGGTGCAAAGCTACATGCCAAATTCTATTCCCTCAAATTTTAGATCAAATATTAAGCCAGTAGGTGAATTTAAATACCAGCGAATGGCTTTTGCTCACCAGGCTTTCCGGAAGATAGTTTTCGGTGTAAACAATAAAAAAATCGCTGGCTGGTTTATACCTCCATTGAAAGCGTGCATTTAAGTTCACGTTGTCGACAAGTGTGTTATATTGAATAAACGTTGTAAGAAAAACAGTGCGTGTAAGCGTCAGATCAAATCGTGGACTAACGACAAACAATTTTTCGGTTCCATAATTTCCTGGCAGCTTCAAATCATTGTAGTCGAATCGTACGGACACACTTCCATAGGGTTGGTAGCGATAATTTATTTCGCCGTTGAAATTCAAATTCTGTCCATTATAAAATCCTCCCTGGGTTACTCCAATGACATACTTTAGGAGCTTGCGCTGATCAGATTGGTAATTGATAAAGATCCTGTTCCAATCATATCGCTCCCCTACAAAAAATGTCGTAAACCTTTCCCGATCAATTGGATTAAAGCTATTTGTCAGTTGCTGATATGTGTAGATGTATCCAACATTAAAATTGGATGTGTTTAAAAAGTTAAAGCCATATCCAAGAATTGCCGACCTGTCAGAAATATCACCGTTAGGAATAACTGACATCGCCAGGTCCAATGTTGGCTTCATTGAAACAAGCTTACTGTTTCGCGGATACATGGTGCCGTATAACCCAAGGAAAATATTAGTCACGCCAGGATAGACTCCGCGACTGGGAACATAACCTGCTTCGGCTGTATAATTTTTCTGAATAAAAGTGCTTCCGGTATTCCAGGTGAAATTTCGTTTTGTATATTGTATGTATCCGCCACCGGAATCATCGTGATCCGAAGTAAATGAGTTAAATGATTTGGTATAATAAGAACTCATATACCATGTATTGTCTTTACTTCTTGATTCTATATCAATCGTAGCAACACGATTATAGCCATTAAGGACCCGTTTAGTTCCATTATCGTTAACTGAATTTTTCCACAAATCGCTATTGAAGTATTTAACAGAATCTCCGGAACCAATTCCGAGCGATTCTTTATCTACAAATGATAATTGAATATTTGACTGCTTCCAGAAATTTCGTTGAATAGCAGCAACTGTAAAATTCTGCGCCGGCAATCCCAATTCGAGTGCCTGCTTGGTTTGCATATTTAATACACTCATTCTCCACTTCTTCGAAAGAGATCCGCTTAATCGCGCACCATATACTATTGGAACCTTTCTGAGATTTCCGGACGAATCACGCGCAAGTCCAACCCTTCGTGAGAAGAAAGGTCTTGCTTCAGGAAAACCCATCCTATCAAATAAATCACTATTCTCTAAAAAGAACTGACGCCGTTCAGGAAACTGAAATTCAAACCGGGTAAGATTAATTACTTGCCGATCAACTTCCACTTGTGAAAAATCCGGATTCACTGTCAAGTCAAGATTAAGTGATTGCGTCACTCCTATCTTGGCATCAAACCCTGCTTGCAAATCATCTGAGTTGGTAATAGGCGTTGTTGTTTTATCGGTCGCCGTTCCGCCAGCGATGTATGGAATCACTGAGATATTGGTTGAGTGTTGTGGCGGATGATCAACCCATTTTAATTTTCCGGAATATGCAAATGAAGCGCTTATATACTGAATCGGTGTTGCAATCCAGCTCGATACCTGGTTTCTTTTAACATCATTGCGAACAAATGTTATGTCCCAATCAGCACCTGCTCCTTTGAACCGAAAGCTCTTGAATGGAATCATAAGCTCAGCCACCCACCTGTCTTCTGACTTTACAACCTTCACATACCATTTATTATCCCACGTATTGTTGTAGCTTCCATCTTCAGCGCCTGCACCAGAAATAATTCCTTCTGACTGAACACCATAAGGCGTGGTCTGAAAATAAAACCCATTCATGCCGTCATTGTATGGTCCGAAGTAAACTCCTATGTTATCATTGGAAGAGTAATCAAAATCCCGTCGAAGAGATTGAACGATCGTTGGAGCCGAGTTCTCAAAACAAACAAACGATACGTACAGCGCGTGATCATCGAACGTAAGACGTGCTTCTGTCTGAAATGGCGCCGCAGCAGTATCAACGGGATAGTTCAGAAAGAAATTAGTTGCAATGCCCGCATCTTTCCAATCCTGCTCCTCAAGCTTTCCATCAATTACAATCTGACCTTTGGCCTTTTGAATTGGTAGTTGTGTACCAACTGCATTTTTTATTTGTGCGAATGAAGTTGACCATCCACTAACCAGTAAACTGAGTATAATAGTCTTGTAAAGCCGATGCATTAATGAAAGTATTCTGTTGAGGTCAATTTGTTACTGGGTGTAAAGACGTTCTTTTCAAGGCTGCTTTTTATTTCTCTGTTCCGTTGTGCTGCCATTCGAAGCGAAATTTTTTATTTTATATTCCATGCGATCTACGTTCTTATGCGGCTAAAAAGTTCCAGGCAGAGCCTAAGGCTTAAAATCCGCTCTTCAGCTCAAAACTAGGTTATTCCTCGATTTACACCTAAACGGAAAAGTTAATGATTGGTTAAAATGATTTATTTTAGCGGTCTAATAATATTTCCTGTGCAACTGAATTCACTCACGGCTATCTCTCCTATTGACGGTCGGTATTTCAAGACAACCTCATCGCTATCATCGTATTTCTCGGAATACGCACTGATCCATTATCGCGTTCGTGTAGAAATTGAATACTTCATTGCTTTGTGCGAATGGCCATTGCCAGAATTAAAAAAGTTTCCTAAAGACAAGATTGAACTTATCCGATCATTCTACACGCATTTTGACGAAACAGCAGCGGGAAAAATCAAGGAAATAGAAAAGGTCACCAATCATGATGTCAAGGCTGTTGAATATTTTTTAAAGGAAAAATTTGATCAAAACGGATTATCCGAATTTAAAGAGTTCATTCATTTCGGACTTACGTCACAAGATATCAACAACACCGCAACTCCACTCCTTCTGAAAGAGTTTTTGGAAATAGAATTTCTTCCAAAACTAAATGGTGTCATCACATTAATAGATCAGCAATCCATTAAATGGACAGATGTATCCATGCTGGCGCGAACACATGGACAGCCTGCATCGCCTACTCGCTTAGGAAAAGAGCTACGTGTTTTTTCTATTCGAATTCAGAAACAGCTTGATCTATTAAAAAATATTCCTCATTCAGCAAAGTTTGGAGGCGCTACGGGCAATTTCAATGCGCATCATATTGCCTATCCGGAAATTGACTGGTTGAAATTTGCCGATCAATTTGTTTCAAAATATCTCGGACTATCAAGAAGTTATCCCACAACGCAGATAGAGCACTATGATAACATCGCTGCTTTGTTTGACAATCTTAAAAGGATCAATACCATTCTCCTGGATTACAGCAAAGATGTGTGGCAATACATTGCGATGAATTATTTCAAGCAAATAATAAAAGTGGGTGAAGTTGGATCCTCCGCGATGCCACATAAAGTAAATCCAATCGACTTTGAAAATGCGGAAGGAAATCTTGGATTAGCGAATGCACTGTTCGAGCACTTATCAGCAAAGCTTCCTGTATCGAGATTGCAGCGTGACCTTACCGATTCAACTGTATTAAGAAATATTGGAGTACCCATGGCGCATTCTTACCTTGCATTGTACTCACTGGAGCGTGGCATCGGCAAGCTTGAATTGAATAAAGATGCGATCGATAAAGATCTCGAAGATAATTGGGCTGTGGTTGCAGAAGCGATTCAAACCATTCTGCGAAAAGAAGGATATCCCAATCCGTATGAAGCATTGAAAGAGCTCACCCGTAAAAATGAAAAGAGCACACAAGAGATTTTTTCAACGTTTATTGATGGACTGGCTGTTAATGATGATTTGAAAAAGAAGTTGAAAGCGATCACACCATTTACATATACGGGAGTCTGATTCGATAATTTTGGTGATTCGTTGCATCAAGGGTTATGATCACGAATACGTATCAATGATATAATTTGTTATTCGAAGGTATTCACCAGGCGATATCTTCGAAGCCATAATTTATCATCATTAGCGGCGAAGCAACGAATCACCTAATCAACAAATCATCCTTCCTGACCAGGATTATACAAAAACTTATTCTCTGCAAAATCATACAGCGTCAATCTCCTGAGATCATAATATGCCGTCCAGAAATTTCTCAACGCATTGACATATCCGCGCTTGGCATTATCTTTTTCCGTTAGCGCAATATTCAAATTTGTAATATCAATTTTACCTATAAGATACCTGTTCTGCGCAACGTTGTATCTCTTTAAAGCAACTTCGTCCGACTTCTTTGTGATCTCTACCTGTAAATAAAGCATTTCAAACTGCCGTACTTTTGTGAGTATCTGTTGATCAAATTGAACTTCATCCTGTGCGATGATGTAATCATTCAATTTTTTATTTGCATAAGCAGTTTGTAACTGAGCTCTTCTTCTACCCCAGTCAACAATAGGAACATTGAATGTGATGTTGGCAATCTGTTGCCGGGATGGATTTTGATAAAGGTCCGAGATGGTGC
>Ga0123338_10003551_pt1 | contig 13956 bp, 13 predicted proteins | sample grotaG_FD_89793 | JGI IMG/M metagenome (GOLD analysis project Ga0123338, IMG submission 89793) | Glacier valley bacterial and archeal communities from Borup Fiord, Nunavut, Canada, to study Microbial Dark Matter (Phase II) -... | ecosystem: Environmental > Aquatic > Freshwater > Ice > Glacier ... | reverse complement strand
GGCGCTGCTGGCACAAGGATACGGCGCAGCCTGTTTGGGGAGCGGCTCGTAAAACATGGGATTGATGAGCCATTTACCGTCGCTGTTGTGATACGCGCGGCACATGACCTCCGGCCGGTTGCGGTTGATGACCAGGCGCAACTGGCGCGCATCTTCGAGGAAGGTCACGTCGGTGTCGGAGTCGCCAGCGGTGAAGACATGGCTGGCGGTTGCGGATACATTGCGCCGTGCCGCATCGGGGCCGAGGTCGCCGTAGATGACCTTGTTGACCCAGCAGCGCTTGCCTTCGATGTAGGTGATGAGCTGGTTGGCGCGATCGGGTACGTCGCCGCAGCCGGTCAGGTCATAGCTCAGTCGGTCACCGTCGAGGAGTGGCCGCACGCCGACCACGTGATCGGCGGCGATACCCACTCGGCGGGCGAATACCTCGGCGATATACTGTGATGATGCGGAGATGATGTAGACGTCGAAGCCGCGCGCCTGCAGCACCCGGATGAGATCGCGGATCGGCTGATGATAGCGGATATAAGCGGTGACCTTCTGTGTGCCGACCGTTTGCGTGGCGCCGATCGGCTGCGCTTCGTTTTCGCGCAGCGCAGCCTCGGCGAAGCCGCGAATCTCGGCCGCGGTCCATCCCGCCTCGAGCGCGACGCCAAAGGCATAGGCCGGCTCCATGCGCCGCCGATCCCAGCCCGAAAATGCCTCGTCACCGTCGGTGGTCTTCATCTTGGTGTAGGTGGACGCCAGCTCGTCGGCGCAAGTGGGATTCGCTCTCGTCGGGAGCACCGAGCCGATTTCGGCGAGCGCGTCACAGGCCGCGGAGAGTCGCGCGATCGCGCCGCTGGTCAGGAAACGACTAGCCCGAGCCCAGGTCGGTGGGCGGCGGATCTTGTCGTTGCGGATCATCCAGAACATGGTGGCGTCGCCGGCGTCATTACGGATGACGGTGTTGTCCCAATCGAAGGTCGCCACGGGCGGATGCCGTGGGTCAAAGCCCTTTGAACCACGACCGTGCGCATCGATCATCTGTTGCAAACGCACGCGATTGTCGCCGAACCAAGGCTGTTTACCGTCGAGAGTTGCCGCACAGCCGCTCAGCGCCAACAGGACCAGGAATTTCACTTGTCGAGCGCCCGCAACGTCATTTCTCGCGCCAGCCGATATGCCTCTGGCCCGCGATGCAGATGAAAGGGCGACATGCGCGGCAGCGATGGCTCCATCAACAGATGCAGGTCGTCGTGCACGGGTGGCCGATTGAGAAGCGGCGTGAATTTGCGCCATGGTGACTTGGCCGGCAGGTGATGGTAGAGCACGCGCGCGCCCGGCGTGGCGGCGCTGATGCCAGCCCGATCCGTGATGCCACCGTCGAGATAACGGCGGTTGTCGAGCTCGATGGGCTGAAACATGGCCGGCACCGCACACGACGCGCGGATGGCTGTGGCGAGAGGACCCGAGCCGAGCGATCGCGCCTTGCGATCGGCGATGTCGAAGACCACCACACGCACCGTCGTCGGACAGTCTTCGATGCGCGTGATGCCAGGTGGCAGGACCTCTTCGAGCAGCGTCTGAAACCGTTCACCGCGCAGCACGCCGCCGCGCAACCAGAACAGTGGATCCGGATCCCAGAAGTCTTTGCGCTCGAGCGTAAACAGCCGATCGCGGATGGCATCGGCAGACAAGCCCGCGCCCCACAGTCCGGCAATGAGCGCGCCGGCCGACGAGCCACCGACGAGAGCCGGCTCGAGGCCGGCTTCTTCGAGGGCGCTGACCACTCCGGTGTGGGCAAAAAAGCCAAAGAACCCCGACGACATGATGAGCTCGAAAGGACGTTCCAATAGCCGGTCGTAGAGGCGCATGTCGCCTTATGGCATGCCGACCGATTTCCGAGAAGGCGTGCGCCGGCGTGACGTAGTTTATCGGCGATGAGCCCATTCTTGCGTCCCTTGCGTTGCTCGTTTCCAGCCCCGCGTTCGCCGAGTTGTGTGGCTCGGGCGGCGACGGCAGTCCGATGTGCACGGTGCGCAGCATCACCGCCGAGGTGAAGGCCGAGCTCGAAAAGCAGCACGACCGCGCTCACCTCAACCTCAGCTTCGACGCGGCCGCGACCAACGACGACTTGAAGACAGTGACCAAGCTGCCGTGGTTGACGTCGGTGAGCGTCAACCGCTGCGACAACATCAGCGACATTGCGCCGCTGGCGAGCCTCAAGAAGCTGACCTATTTACCCCCAGTAAGTTTCTTGCCTCCGAGCACCGTCACCAACGTATCGCCGATACAGGCTTCGATCCGCCGTTCCACGTCTCCGCGCCAGTCGGCGGCACCGACGACGTAGAGGGCACAATCGGGGTCGTGGGGGACTGCGGCGGCGCACAGCCCAGCACGCTCTTCGCGACTCAGCATGAACGCCGGCAGATCCCCGACGCCAAACCCGGCCAGCACCAGCGCCTTCACCGTGGCCACGTTGCTGGCGGTGGCATACGACTGTGCGCGCTCGGGCTCGACAGCGGCGTCACCAGGTGGCGGCTCGATCTCCACGATCGGAAAGTGGCGCAGATCGGCTGTGGCGTGAGCCTTCTGCAGCGACGGGAAACGGTCTTTGCGGCCGTAGAATTGCAGGTCATAGTGCGCCACGCGACGCCAGCGACAATCGGGCGGCGGCCCGGAGTGGGCGATGACCGCCACATCCAGCTGGTTGGCGCGGATGCGTTCGAGCAACCTCGCCGTGCGCGCGGTGGCAAAGCGAATGGCCAGCTCGGGGAATCGCTTGGTAAGCGGATCGATGAGGCGCGGCACGAGAAACGTGGCCACGCTGTCGACGGTGCCGAAGCGCACGTCGAAATATTCGCGCTCGGCCGAACGCTGGACCTCGCGCGCCATGCCGTCGCTGGAGACGAGCAGCGCCCGCGCTCGCGGTACCAGCGCGCGACCGGCGGCGGTGAGGACCAGGCCCCGTCCCTGGCGCGCAAACAGCTCGACGTCGAGGTCCTCCTCGAGCTGCTTGAGGTTGCGGCTCAGCGCCGGCTGCGTGAGATGGGCCGTGCGCGCCGCGGCGCTCATCGAGCCGCCGTCGACAATCTGCACGAAGATGCGCAGCCGTTCGAGATTCATACGCAGATGTTATCAAATCTGATGACTTAATATGATTGGACCGTATAGGTCGCTGGGGCCAACCTGGACGTCTAGGAAACAGGAGGACCCATGAACCAGTGGTCGTTTGGCTTACTCGCACTTGGCATGCTCGGTTGCAACAACAAGCCCATCAGCACGGGCCCCGACGCGGCGCTGACGGTGCACGAGTGGGGGACGTTTACCTCCATGGTGGGCTCGACGGGCGCGGTGCTGAGCGGCCTCCATCATGAAGAAGAGGCGCTGCCGGCGTTCGTGCATTCGCGGTCGGCTGTGCCGACGATGATGAAGGGCCTCGAGACCATCCCCGACGGTGTCACGCAGAAGCTCGAGACGCCGGTCTTGTATTTCTACACCAAGACAGCGCAGCCGGTCACGGTGACGGTCGGCTTTCCCGACGGTGTGGTGTCGCAGTGGTTCCCCAAAGCTGCCGAATTCAGTCCCGCGGTCGGCGCCATGGGCCCACGCGTCGCGGGGGGCTCCATGACCTGGCGTGGCCAGCTTCAGCCCGGCATGTCCGGCTTTCCGGCCGTCGACCCCGCCGACATCTGGGCGCCGTCGCGCACTGGCATGGCGGTGCCCATTGCCGTCGACGACGAGCGCGAGCAGTTCATCTTTTACCGCGGCCTCGGCTCGTTCAATACGCCGCTGCACACGGAGGCGCTGGCCAACGGCACGCTCACCGTGACCAACGATTCCGATCAGCCGATCCAGACCATGTTTCTGCTGCGCCAACATTCGGCCGGCGGCTACATTGCCGAGCTCGGTGGTCTCGAGGCGCATCAATCGATGCCCAACATCTTGGCGCCAGCCGCGGGCAAAGAGCGCAACGTCGACACCTTCGTCGCCGACGCCAGCAACCAGATCGCCGCCGCGCTGGTCAAGAGCGGCCTCACCGTCGAGGAATCGCGGGCGATGGTCGACACCTGGTCGCGCAGCTATTTCCGCACGCCGGGCCTCCGCCTACTCTATATCGTGCCGCGTGTCTGGACCGACAAGCTCTTGCCGATCACCATCTCGCCGGCGCCCACCGATCTCGTCCGCACCTTGGTCGGCCGGGTCGAGGTCCTGGCGCCCACCGACGAGAGCGAGCTCATGAGTCAGGTGCGTCAAGCGGCGCAGACGCAGGTCGATCCGCTGACCCTGATTGGCAATCTGGGTCGTTTCGCCGAGGCCAAGCTACGCCGCGCCACCGACCTCGTCGGTGTCGACGTGGGCACCTCGACGTATCTGCAAAACGCCATCGCGGTGGCGCACGCCAATCCCTGATAGGCTCACCGGGTGCTGATCGGCCACTACGCCCCCGCGCTCATTCTGCAGCCTGCCCGCCCGTCGCTGCACCTGTGGCAGCTCTTCCTCGCTTTCGTCGCCTGGTTGCTCCTCGGCAAAAAGCCACCCGCATCGGCGACGCGGTCGTCTTCGCGGTCGCAGTCGCCTCACACTTCGTCCTCGACTACATCGTCCACGCCAACGATCTGGCTGTGGGCCTCTCCGGCAACGGCGAGAAATTGGGTCTGGGCCTCTGGCGCAACAAGCCAGCCGCCATCGCCGCCGAATGCGGCTTGTTTGCCGTCGCTGCGCTCTACTGGTGGGCCGGCAAACAAAGAACCCGCGCCCAAACCGGGCTCCTGGTCTTCATGTTCGTCTTTGCGCTGGCGTCGTTCTTCGTCCCCACGCCGCCCAACGGCACCATGATGGCCCTGACCGGCCTCGTCACCTGGATCGGCCTAACCTTCGTCGCTGCGCGAGTAGTGCGCGACTAAGACTTGAGCGTGGCCTCGACGGTGGCTAGCTCGCCTTGGACTGTTTCCCAGCGCGCATATTTGCTCGCCAATTCGGCTTTGGCCTCATCGAGGCGGACGACCATGGGGCGGGCGCGGTTGAAGTCGTTGTAGAGCGTGGGGTCGGCTAGTTGGGTTTCTAGCGCCGAAATTTCGGTTTCTAGCTTGGCGATGTGGGCTTCGAGCGCGTCGATTTCTTTTTTCAGCGGGCGTAGCAGGGACGCCTGGGCTTCTCGCTCTTTGGCTTCGCGCTTGCGGCGATCGCGGTCGTTTTCGGTGCGGTCTGCCGTCGGTGCCGCATTTCCGGACTCGCCCTCTTCGTGACCGACTTGCTCGAGGTGATACAGATACGCGTCGAGGTTGCCCGCCCATTCGTCGATGCGGCCGTCGCGGACGTCCCAGATCTTGGTCGCTAGCTGGTTGATGAAGCTGCGGTTGTGCGAGACGAAGAGCAGGGTGCCCGAATATTCGCGCAGCGCCTCGACGAGACGCTCGGCCGAGTCGAGATCGAGATGGTTGGTGGGCTCGTCCATCAGGATGAAATTCGACGGCATGACGAGGAGTCGCGCCAGGGCCACACGGGCGCGCTCACCGCCGGACAGCACCGAGATCTTTTTGTCGACATCGTCGCCGGAGAACAGGAACGAGCCGAGCACACCGCGCACGAAGGTCTGCGATTTGTCGGGCACCAGCGACCAGATCTCGTCGAGGATCGTCTTGTCGCGGTCGAGCTTCTCGGTGTGGTGCTGCGCGTAGTAGGCCACCTGCACGTTGTGCCCGACGGTGATCTGGCCTGCATCGAGGCCGAGCTCGCCGGCGATGAGCTTGAGCAGCGTCGTCTTGCCGGCGCCGTTTTTGCCGATGATGGCCACACGTTCGCCGCGCAACAGGCTCCGATCGAGGCTGCGATAGATGATCTTTTCGCCGAAACGCTTGGCGACACCCTCGAGCTTGAGCACCTCGCGGCCCGAGCGCGCCACCTCGGGAAAACGAAACTGCACCGTCGCCCGCGTTTCACGGACCTCGATGCGTTCCTTCTTTTCGAGGAGCTTGATGCGGCTTTGCACCTGACGCGCCTTGGAGGCCTTGGACCGGAACCGCTCGATGAAGCGCTCGGTGACGGCGCGCTCGGCCGCCTGGCGCTTGGCGCGCAGCTCGAGGTTGATCTCTTCTTCGGCGCGCTGGCGACGGTAGGACTCATAGTCGCCGGTGTACGTCCGCAGACCCTCGGTCTCGAACGCCAGCACGCGGCCGATCTGACGATTCAGAAAATCGCGATCGTGCGAGACCAAGATGACCGCCTTCGACGAGCGGCGCAGAAAGCTGTCGAACCAGGCCAGCGACGGGATATCGAGATGGTTGGTCGGCTCGTCGAGCAGCAACAGATCCGGATCTTGGAGCAGCAAGCCCGCCAGCGCTGCGCGCATCTTCCAGCCGCCGGAAAATTCGGCGACATTGCGTGACAGATCGGCGTCTGTAAAACCCAGCCCGGTCAGGATGCTTTCGGCGCGATGACGTCCATAACGGATCTCGAAATCGGCAAGCTGATGATGCGACTCGGCGAGGCGTCCCGCCAGCTCCATCCGTTGCTCGTCGGCGTCTTCTCCGTCGACCACGGCAGCCAGCTCGGCCTCGACATCAACGACTCTTTGCGCCAACGCATCCGCGCCCGGCACTGCTGAGCGCACCGATTCGACCAGCGTGCCCGCGGGCAATTCGAGAATGTCCTGCGGCAGATAGCCGGCCCGCACACCGCGCGCAAAATGCACCTCGCCGGCGTCGGGCTCGCGCTCGCCGGCCAGGATGCGAAACAGCGTCGACTTGCCGGAGCCATTGGGTCCGACCAGGCCAATCTTTTCGCCCGGCTGGACGGCGAAGCTCGCGCCGTCGAGGATCACCTTGCGCCCGAACGAGAGCTCGAGCGCGTCGATGGTGCAAAGCGACATGCTACTTCCGCTTGCCCTTCTTCCCCGAAGACGAAGATTTCTTCGCCTGCTGCGTCGCCAGATATTCGTCGTAGCCGCCGCGGAAGTCGACGAGGCCGTCGTCGCCGAACGCAAACAGCCGCGTCGCAAAAGTCTCGATGAGGTCGCGATCGTGCGTGACCACGACAGCGGTGCCTTCGTATTTCTGCAAGGCATCGCCGAGCGCCACGATCGACTCGAGGTCGAGATGGTTGGTCGGCTCGTCGAGAACCAGCACATTGTCTTTGGTCAGCATCAGCTTGGCGAACATCATGCGGACCGCCTCGCCGCCCGACAGGACCTTGGTCGATTTCTGGCCTTCCTCGCCCTTGAACAGCATCTTGCCGAGGAGGCCGCGGATGTCTTGCAGATAGGCGCGATCGTCCCAGGAGTGCAGCCACTGGTCGACGGTGGTGTCCTTGGGAATGGCATCGCCGTGATCTTGCGCGATGTAGCCGATGGTGACCTCGTGGCCCCATTCCAGCGTGCCGGCGTCGGGCTGGATCTCACCCATCAACATGCGGCACAGGGTCGTCTTGCCGACACCGTTGGTGCCGACGACCGCGACCTTCTCACCGCGGGTCAACAGCGCCGAAAAATCTTTGCAGATCTTGATGTCGCCGAACGACTTACTGATGTTGTCGATGGTCAGCGTCTGTTTTCCCGACGGCCGCTTGACCAGGACCTGAATGAACGGTCGCTCGATGTTGGAGCGTTTGAGGTCGACCAGCGAAAGCTTCTCGATCTGCTTCTTGCGACTCTGCACCTGCGACGCACGCGTACCAGCGCCGAAGCGGGCCACGAAGTCTTGCAACTGCGAGACCTTTTTCTGACGATCGGCGTTCTCCGACTCGACCCGGCCACGCACCTGGCTCTTGGCCTCGACCATGTCGTCGTAGCCGCCGGTGTAGACGATGATCGCGTTGTAGTCGATGTCGGCGATGTGGGTGCAGATGGCGTTCAAAAAATGCCGGTCGTGGGAAATGGTGATGAGGACGCCCTGGTACTCGCAGAGAAAGCCTTCCAGCCAGCGGATGGAGTCGAGGTCGAGGTTGTTGGTGGGCTCGTCGAGGAGCAGCACTTCGGGCTTGCCGAACAAGGCCTGCGCCAGAAGCACGCGCAGCTTCCAGCCGCCGGCCAGCTCGCGCATGGGCTTCTCCATGGCGTCGGCCGGAATGCCGAGGCCCGACAGCAAGGCGCCCGCGTCGGACTCGGCGGTGTAGCCGTCTTCCTCACCGACGATGACCTCGAGCTCGCCCAGCCGATGGCCGAGCGCGTCGGTGATGTCCGGCAGCGCGAAGATGCGCTCTTTTTCGGCCATCGCCGCCCACAGCTTCTTCGATCCCTGCAAGACCACGTCGAGGACGCGGACGTCTTCGTAGCCGAACTGATCCTGGCGCAGCACCGAGGTCTTTTCGGGACGGGCGACAGTGCCGGTGTCGGGCTCGAGGTCGCCCGACAGGATCTTCATGAAGGTGGACTTGCCGGCGCCGTTGGGGCCGGTGAGGCCATAGCGCTTGCCGGCGGTGAAGTTGACGGTGACGTCTTCGAAAAGGCGCTTCGAGCCGTACGACTTGGTGACGTTGGTGGTGACGAGATTCGACATGGCCGGCGCTATATACGTCGTCGGCGCGCGCCTGTCATCATGGGACCTTCAGCCGGTGGTCCTTGCGGCGCTCAGCGGCGCGTGGCGGAGCCGGTTCACGTCGGCGACGAGCGCGATCACCGAGCGCAACGGCGCCCCAACCGCCGTAAGCTGGTCGACCATCCAGGAGCTGGCCAGGTCGGCGCTGGCGACGATGTGGAACGGGAACGGCTGCTGGGCCAGCATCGCGAGGCCGATGGCGACGCTGCGCACCGTTGCCGCGCGAAAGCCGCTGCCCTCGATGATGAAGGTCGCACCGACGAGCGCGCCGGCCTGATCGCGCAGTGTGCTGGCCATGCTGCGGCGCTCGGGACTGCTGGGCATCGCCGCGCCCGGCTCGGCCAGGGCGATCAAGCCAAAATGAGCATACCGATCGCGCATCTCCTTGCAAAGATTGGAGAAAACCTCGACGCCCTCCTTGCACGCCTGCTGGCGCCAGACCCCGACAATCACCTGCCCGCTGACGGCAAACAGATACTGTTCCGTCGAGTAGATCGGGCAAAAGTCGTCCACCCCTCAAGGTCGGACCGCGATGGCAAAGCTTTAGGGGTGGCCCCTACGAAAGGCACCCGGCGACTGGCCGGTCCAGCGCTTGAAGGCGCGTGAAAAGCTGGCGGCGTCGGCAAATCCGACGCGATAGGCGACCTCGGAGAGGCCCAGCGCCGGATCTCCGACGAGCTCGCGCGCCACATCGCGGCGAACTTGCTCTTGGAGCAGCGTGAAGTTGGTGCCTTCGTCGTCGAGACGGCGCTGCAGGGTGCGGGTGGCGAGCCGCATCTTCGTCGCTACATCTGCTGCGCCCAGAATGGTCGGCAGGGCTTCGCGCAGCTTGACAGCGACGGTGGCCACGAAGTCGCCGGCCGGCGGCGTCTCGGCCAGCGCCCGATCAGCGAGCGCCACGGCAGTGACCAAGAGCCGCGCGTCGTTGCCCAGCGTCGGCTGGGTCGAATCATCAGAGGTAAAGGCGAGGCCATTATCCTCCCGGTCGAAGGCCACCTCGCAACCGCCGAAAAACGCCCGCACGGCATCGACCACCAGACGCGGTGGCCGCTCATGGGCAAACCACACTCTGAGCGGCTGGATCGGCCGTGCCACCATGCGTCGCGAGTACGACAGCGTCGACGCGACTGCAAACTCGTTGCCGTGGCGCGCACCATGACCGCGCCGGTTGCGCAGGCGATTGGTGATCCACACCTCGCCGTCGTGCTCCTCGCAGGTGTAGCGCAGATCGGCATAGAACAGCGACGCGTAGCGCACCACGCGTTCGAAGGCTTCACGCAGGGTCGGGCTGGCCCGCGCCGCCAGCTCGCCGATGTGATAGCTCGACCACTCGAGCTGGTCAGGCAGTCCGAGGGCCAGCACGGGATCGTCGAGCTCGGCGGCGGCGAGCCCGATCAGCGACTCGAAATCTTCGGGCGCAACGGCCACGTCCTCGAGCGACTCGGCATCGGGCGGCAAGTTTAGGCGCCGTACCAGCGTGTCGACGGCGACGCCACGCTTTCGCAGCACCTGCAAGATGCGCGGAATGATGCGCGAGCGGGCGGCTGCGTCTTTGCGTTTGCGCGCCATGAGGCCGGCATTATGGCACGCCCGGACTATCTGTTTGGCATGGGCAAACATCGACGTTCAGCGACGGAGGACCTACGTCTGTAAGCACACAACCAACACCAAGGACCTCCACATGACGACCTTCAACGTGTTCGAAATGAAGTCCGTAGTGCTCGTCTCCGATGACATCGACGCCACCGCCGCCTTTTATCGTGAGGTGCTGCAATTGCCGCTACACAGCGAGCAACATCGCGGCACCCAGCGCCACTGGGCGGCGCAGCTCGGCCCGATCCACTTCGCCATCCACGAGCGCAAGACGTTCTGGCTGCCGGCCGAGCTCGGCACCATGCCGGCCACCATCGTCAGCTTCACCGTCGACAACATCGACGACTTCGTGGCCCATCTGGCGGCGAAAAACGTAGAGATCGTGGCCCGTACCATGATCGGTCCGATGAGCATGGTGGCACTGCGCGATCCCGACGGCCGTCACGTGTGCTGCGGCACCCGGTGGCCAGGCTAGATATTGCGCCCGGCTGGGATCACCTTATTGTGACGGTCATGTTGCGTCGGCTCGCGAAGATCGTCCTCGGGTTGCTGGTGGTCCTCGCGGTGTTGTTGGCCCTCGGGTTTCGGCGCGATCTGCCGGCGGCGGCGGTGGAGGCCAGGTTCGCCACGCCGCCGTCGCAGTTCGTCACGGTCGACGGGCTGCGTCTTCACTATCGGGATCGCGGGCAAGGTCCTCTCGTGGTCTTGCTACATGGATCGAATTCGTCGCTGTTCACGTGGGAGTCCTGGACGGCGACGCTGGCCAAAGACCATCGCGTCGTCGCGCTCGATCTGCCCGGCCATGGCCTGACTGGCCCCGACGCCAAACATCGGTACAGTGGCGCGGGGCTGGCGGAGGTGGTGGGGCGCTTCGTCGACCAGCTCGGTCTGGCCCGCTTCACGCTCGTCGGCAATTCGATGGGCGGCAATGCCGCCTGGCACTACACCTTGCTGCACCCCGAAAAAGTCGACCATCTGGTGCTGCTCGATTCGGCGGGGTTGCCGCGCGATGAGCCGCTCAGTCTGTCGGCCAAGTTGCAGTCGTCGTCGGTGTTTGGGCCCATTGCGCGCTGGGTGACGCCGCACTTCATGGTCGCCAAAACCGTGCGCGAGGTCTATGCCGATCCGGCCCGCGTGCAGCCGTCCACCGTCGACACCATCGAGTCGCTGTTGTTGCGTGACGGCAATCGCGAGGCCACGCGCATTCGCCGCTCATCGCCACTCACCGACGGGATGGAAGCGCGCCTTGGCGAGATCAAGACGCCGACATTGATCCTGTGGGGCGCCCAAGATCGCTGGATCTTGCCGAAATATGGCGAGCGTTTTCATCAGGCCATCCCCGGTTCTACGCTGATCGTGTTACCCGGGGTCGGTCATGTCGGCATGGAGGAATCGCCGACGGAGACGCTGACGCCGACGCTGGCCTTTCTCAACAGCCGTTGATGGTGCAGGCTTTCCAAACACGGCAAACGCCGTCGCCGCAGCAGTCGTAGAGTCCAGTCGGGCAGCCACAGTCGCTGGAGCAGGTGTGGGTGGTCTCGCCTGGATCGCAGACGCCGTCGCCGCAGATGCGAGTCTTGCAGACCCCGGCCGCGCAGATCTGACCTGAGCCGCAAACGTGGCCGCAGGCCCCACAGTTGGCGGCAGAGGAGCCAAGACTGGTCTCGCATCCGTCGCTGGCGACATGGTTGCAGTCGCCCCAGCCGGCATCGCATGCGCCGAGAAGACAGGTGGTGTTGGCGCAGATCGGGGTGGCGTGGGCGACGGGCGGGCAGCCCTGACCGCAAAGGCCGCAGCCGGGCGGCAAGGTGGCGAGATTGGTCTCGCAACCGTCGCTGGGATTGGCGTTGCAGTCGGCCCAGCCGGCGTCGCAGTTGCCGATTCCGCAGCCGTTGGTATGACAGGCACTGGTGGCGTGGGCCGGTCGCGGACAAGCGACGCCACAGCCGTTGCAGTTGGTCACGGTCTGGAGCGAGACCTCGCAGCCGTCGCTGAGGAGATGATTACAGTCTCCCCAGCCCGTGTTGCAGAAGAGCTCGCATTGCACCGTGCAGTCGGTGTCGGCATGCGGCAGATCGTGACAGGTGTGGCACGCGGGAGCCTTGCATTCCAGCGTCGCCGAATCGCAATACCAGCCGGCAGGACAGGCCATTCCGTCGCACAGCAAGATCGCTTGCTCTGCCACTTCCGGCACGAGGTAACTGCCACATCCGGCACCCAGAACGACTGCGATCACCAACGCCATTTTCGACATGGGCCCAACCTGCCACAGCTGCGGCATCCGCACAGCCATTGGCGCAAATCCGCCGGCGTTTGGCGCGGGATGGGTTGATTTCGGCCTGCTAAGGCGCCATGGCCTGTCGTAGTAGGAACGTCTGTGGTGGCATGATCACCGCGTCGGCGACGGTGGCCGCGTTCGAGCAATAGGGGTCGACGTGGGGCGAGATCGTGCGGCCCTGACGCCCCGCGTGAATGGCGTGGTTGCCAAGCACGTAGCGCAGGCCATGGCGCACCTCGGTCGGCGTCCGCAACACATGCGCGTGATACCGGTGGGCAAACACGGCGCCCCGTCGCTGCATCACGCGGTTGAGTGCCTTTGCCATCCGCACGGTCATGCCCTGCATGCCACGCGAGAGCTCGGTCTTGGATCCGGCCTCGACGATGAAATGCAGATGATTGCCCTGCACGCTGTAGTGGCAAAGCCGGAAGCCAAACCGGTCGCGACCGCCGCGAAAGGCGCGCTGTAAGGCGGCATAACAGCGACTCGACCGCAGATTCCATACATGCGGTCGCACGCGCAAGGTCACATGAATGGACTGTTTCGAAAACCGCGCCCGCAGTCGGTGACGGGGGCCGGAGCCCTGCTTTTTCTTGGCGCCTGCACCCTTACGCGAACCGCCCCAACCGGCCGTCTTCGGCAGCGTCAGCTGCCGCGCAACCCGCCGGCGCCGTCGCGACGCCGAAACACCCTTCCGGATTCGCTGGGCCATGATCCTGGAAGGCTAGAACAAATCACTGCCCCTGTCAAGAAGATAACGTGGTTTGTCGACGTGGACGGCTTCCGGACGCCGTGGACATGGCGTCCTGTGGCGTCCTGTGGCGTCCTGTGGCGTCCTGTGGCGTCCTGTGGACAGCCGGTCTACGTACTTTTGGTGTGGCTGGGCTGCCCACAAGACTTGGAAAACACCCCGACGCGAGGAGGGTGTGGCTTGGTTTTCCACATGCCCACCGCGACGGTGGAAGTGCTTTTGCTGCTTCGAAGGACGGAGGTGGGAAAGGCTCCTGCGACCTAGCGCCAGAGCTTGGGGCGGTCTCTCAGCGAGCGGGCTCCGACCTTGTCGCAGAAGGCGTTGAATTCTGCGCGGGGGGTGCCGCGGTAGCGTAGGTCTTCGAGCGTCTCGACGAGAGGGACGTCGGTTCGGAGCGTTGCTAGCGTGCGGTAGAGGAGGGCGTTGGACAGCTCAGCTGCCAGGCGCGCTGCGAGCACATCGGCGCCGCGCAGCTTGGGTTTCCAGGATTTGGCGCTGGCTGGGATGTTCTCGATGTGCTCGTAGACCGCCAGCAGCGTCGAGGCCGTGCGTTCGCCGAAGCCTTGGATGCCGGGGATGCCGTCGGCATCGTCACCGACGAGGGCCAGCCAGTCGGCCAGGCTCGACGGCGAGATGCCGCGCCGGGCGCGAAAGTCGGCTTCGTTGCTGACTTTTTCGCGGATGCGATCGACCAACACGACGCGCTCGCCGTCGACACATTGGCCGAAGTCTTTGTCGGGGCTGAGGATGCGCACCTGGTCGACCTCGCCTTTCCAGCGCGCGGCGGCGGTGCCGATGGCGTCGTCGGCCTCGAATTC
>Ga0123338_10003550_pt1 | contig 13957 bp, 9 predicted proteins | sample grotaG_FD_89793 | JGI IMG/M metagenome (GOLD analysis project Ga0123338, IMG submission 89793) | Glacier valley bacterial and archeal communities from Borup Fiord, Nunavut, Canada, to study Microbial Dark Matter (Phase II) -... | ecosystem: Environmental > Aquatic > Freshwater > Ice > Glacier ... | reverse complement strand
GTCTTACCTACCATTGGAGTCAAGGACCTGTTGAAGGAACCGTCAACAAGATCAAAACACACAAAAGACTCATGTATGGACGTGCGAGTTTCACCCTTCTTCGCCAGAAATTGCTCCACCTCACATGACTATTTGGAGGGTTCACCAAAATCTTTCAAGAACCAAAAGTCAGTTGGCGTTGACACGCGAGCCTTCGCTTGTGGAGCGACTTTCTTAGACTCTAGATAGTCGATTCCTACCATTCGCGCCGATTTCCTACCATTCAGCTTAAAAATCGTCGAACATTCGCGCTATTTACCAGCTTGCAGAAATACGTACGGACATACTGGAAACACTCGATCTCCCTGGTGGCATTATTTGGCAAATCAGGAGAACGACTGGAAAGCTCGTTGGTGTTGCAGAAACTGCAATGGTGCCTTCTCCCTCTGGTGCTTGGATAGCGCTTCTGCTTATTCAACATGAATTTCAAGGGTGTGGGTACGGTTCAGAAGCAGCTTCATTATTAGAAGACTACTTGTTCTCATCTCCTGAGATTAGTCGAGTTGGACTTGCCGTTCTCGTGAAGAATGCTCCTGCTTTGACCTTTTGGAAAAAACGTGGCTATGTACAAGACTCACATGTTCTCGACAATCATGGCAACGATGTGTACGTGTTTTTTTTATCTCGTCTCGTATCCTAGCATGAAAGCGTACCCAAATACTACAATGCATGAAGCACGCGTTGACGCAGTAGGGGAATTATTCGGAATAGACCAAAGCTCCCATTGTTGTTGTGCTTTCATCATTATTCTCCTGCTTCTTTAGTCATTGTTAGCATAATAACTGATCTTCCTTAGTTGAGTGAGGAGTGCAATACTGTTAAAGGAATGCCTCGATTCTTTGCTCCTTTTGCTCGTCTACGCAGCAGAGTTGGTGCCGGAAGGTGTCCTGTTCGCTCAACTGCTTCTTCTAGCTTGGAATGGTCGTCCTGTACTGCTGCTAGTTCTTCATCTGTGAGATCTACCACCTCCATAAAGCGTTTCACCGTCTTGCAAGCTGTAATCAGTTGGACTCGATCTTTGGGGACAAAGAAGGGGCATTTGATACAGGCCATCCGATACAAACAAGAGGCCCAATCCGGGTTGCCACACAGGCCATGATCGCCTAACACATAGTAGACTTTCACATCTCCATTGGCATCGGCCTTCGTATCCACCAGGGCCTCAACTAAACGACTGTTCCGCTCCGCCTTGGAATAGACTGCTGCCAGTTTTGTCGGCTTCACCCGTGCGTAATGTTGAGTGCTACTCACATCCTTGTGCCCAAGCCATTGCTTGAGATCAAAGATAGAGAGGCCATCTGGGGCATTGTAAAGCAAGGTAGCAAGGGTCGCGCGAGCCCGGTGGCTGGTAATGGCTCCACGTTCATCTTCCTTTGGGATTCCTGCCTTCTTACAAAGCGAAGGAATCAGCCGTGCGTTGAGGTACTGTTGACCAATCATATGACCACGGTGCGAGAACAAATACTCAACGATTGTGCCCGTTTTCCGATCACGCTGAGGGGGTTGATTTGGTGCCCGAACTCGTTCCCACTCATTGATTCTCTGACCCAGAATAGGGTTGACTGGTTTCTGAAAGGCGGAAGTGGTTTTGTTGACAGGCACCGTCAAGAAGCACACAGCCTCCCTCGGAAGGATTTCTCCCGTCTCGGGCACAGTCACATCTTCTCGTTGCCAGCGGATACATCCCACAGTCAAGCGTACAATTTCGTCGCTACGCAGTCCTGAATAGACCCAAATGGCGGCGATAGCACGAACCAACTCAAATGGATACTGCTGCATCCCATATCCTGACCGAGGAAGATCCTCTTCCGTCAGTTCCAGTGCGGCATGAACCAACTTGGCCCACAGAAAGGGGTCAAGGTCACGTGGATTTGGTCCTATCTGGCGTTGGATAGCTCCTGGAGTGCGGAAAGCCCGTAAGGGATCAAACCTACGAGGGACATTATGAGGTTCCTCTTGCACGTCTCGGAAGAAGGTCCGCATGACAGTAAGAAGCCCGCTTTTGGTCACAGCCGTCAAGGGCTTGTCCAAGAGCTTCATTTCTTCTCTCATGACTGGTGAGATGAAATCTCCCTTTTTCATCTGATCAACAGCGGCAACAAATTCTGCGGCGAGCCAGCTATCCCACTGGTGAGGACTGGTGACCTCAGGGTACATCTGGACAAGCCACCTACCAGTGCGGAACAATGTCAACAGGTAAGATCTCTTCGTCTTTGGCTCTAGGGTAGAAAAGTGATGCCATTGGAGACACCACACTACCCATTGTGGAGCTACGCCGGTAGAATCCATTTGTGAAGGTGGCACACGGCTCATCTCACTCACCGACGGCAAGGGTGTTTCAAGTATTCCTAACTGAACAAGAGCTTTGGAGATCCGCTCAAGAATTGGGCGTTTGTGCGGCATGGTTTTCTCTCTGCGAGTCTGGAGCAGCTCAAAGGACACGTTCTCAAGGAAAGGATTCCTATTCACTAAAAAGACCTCAGAGAGTGCATTGGCCAGGGGCTTTCTGCAACGGGGTGTCTCCACCTCATATCCCCAGGAGGAGAGGACTGTGCCGATCCGCGTCATCGCCTCTTCAAGTCGTTGCGGCCCAAAGAAGAGATCAGCAACTGAGCGGGCAAAGGTGTGCTCTCCTAAGAAAGATAGGCAGAAGTCAGTGTGAGGACCAAGTACATAGGCAAAGATGACAAGTTGCTGACGAATACCTGTGATTGAACCTTGCACATACTGTTGACAAAAGTGCTGAAAAGCTACTGTCAGTAAACTCACCCACTGCTTTTCCGACCAGACCCAGTAAGGCAGAGTAGACTCATGGATACTAGAGAGCATGATCTGAATGGAAAAGGTGCAACAGTCTGTCTGGATGGAGAGAATCTGACTCAAAATATCATGAAGAGGCGAGATCAGACGAGTAAGCTTCTGCTCAGCATCACACGGCAGTTGTCTTTTTCTTTTCCCGTAGCAGTGTCTAAGCGCTTGTATCAGAGCCAAACGCTCCATCTCACTCAGTTCTGGCTGTTGGTCGTAGCAGTTCACATCGATGGGAAACTTCCATTGGGAAAGGTGCGAGGGATGAAGAGGTTTCTGGATCACGAACGCGCCTCCTTTCGGAGACGTTCCAGCCGTTTATCCAAATCCTGCATGCGAATCCGCACCCGTTCTGCGGTCTCGCGTCCACTGAGCTTGATGTAGATCTGAGTTGTCTCTAGGCTTCGATGGCCAGCATACTGGGAGATTGTGTGAATATCCATGCCTGTTCTCGCTAGGTCCGTTAAGCGAAGGTGGCGAAGGGTGTGGGTAGTGAAGCGATGACTCAATCCTGCTTGTTTCGCAATACGCCCCACTACTTTGTCCCAGGTATCGGGGGTGACTCTTTGGGTAGAGTTGCGATCCGACTGGGAGCGAAAGAGAAAGCCTCCAGCAATTTCAGCATCGGCCCGTTCTTCCAGATAGAGATGTAAAAGAACACGGGCAGTCTCTCCATACATCACGACCCTTCCCCGTCCATTTTTGGTAATCTCTGGCCGAATGGTGATCTGTTGATGGGGAAACGAGAGGTCGCGGACTTGCAAAGCGACCAATTCGCTACGCCGCAAGGCTCCATCGTAGGCGAGCAACAGCATGAGCTGATTACGTAACGGCTCGGCCTGCGTCGCATCCAAAATCGCCTCCCACTCATCACTCCCAGGTATCCAAGGCAACCGTTCGTAATGCCGGAGAAGGCCGCGTTCTCGTTTCCCAGCAAAAGCTCGTCCAGGAGTATATTTTCCTTTTCCAACAGGATTGCGTTCATCAGAACGAAGACGCTCGTCAATCAGATAATCATACAGCAGACGTACGACCGTCAAACGTTGTTGCATGGTGGCGTTCGCTAAACCCGTTCCTGTATGGAGGTAGCGAATATGATCACCTTTCGCATTCGGTCGATGAGTCATGTCATCAACGTAAGCAACAATGTCCGCTTGTGTTGCCTCAAGGAGTGAGCGGCCAGATCGTTGACAAAAAACAAGATAGTCATTGGCCCCACGACCGTAAGCACGTATCGTATTGCTCGCCAGACCGAGCTTTGACTGAATCTCCAGCCAGTTCCGTGCACACTGATTCTCAGCGACAGAGGGATAGAACTCCCAACGAATGATTTCCACTACAAAACACCTTCCCTTTCCATCTGATCATTCTTATCATTAGGAACGGGGGAGGTGTATTCCGAATAACATGTAATCCTGCTCGACCATACATCGTTCGTTTGAGCAATTTGAGCTTGTTGACTTGGCCTTCCACCTGACCATTGGAATAGATGAGTGTTAACCCGGCAAGAACTTCTTCTTTGTCCTGCTGCAATCTCTGAGCGAAACGTTGGACATGGCGGAAGCTACTCGTGGTAACCTGCCTCATCCAGTCGTGAAGGTGATATCCTTCACGCTGACGAACAATCTGCCCAAATGATTGGGCCAGGGTATGCAAGGCTCTCAGCTCTTGGCTCGCCTGGCAGAGCTCTTGAAGATCTATGCGCTCATCTGCTTTCAGTTTCTCAGATGAGCGAGCAATGAGCCAAATGGCTTTTTGGACAGAAATCCGGTCCAAAACCGAAGGTGCAGGGAGCGGGAGAGACTGCTGACGGAGCGATTTTACAAAGCGATAGACGACACGTAGTGAGCCTTTAAAGCCTTGATTCTGGATTTCTTGAAAGATAAATCCGATATCACGTCTCCCTTGTTGCCATTGTGAAAGAACGTAAGGGACGTAGGGATCAAAGATACTGCGACGTTTGCGTCGAGACTGGTTTGTGGAAGGCTCCTCTCGTTTTTGCCAGCGCTGCACCGTCCGAACTCCCATCCCGAGCCGTTGAGCAATCTCTTTTTGAGAAAGACCGTGTACCCATAGCTCTCTGATTTGCTCAAATCGATCGTGTTTGTCGGGGTGCTTGACGCGCCCTCGTCCTCCCGCAGGACAATTCTCTCTTGCTTGCCAGTGATAGACTCTTCTCACTGGTATGGCGAGCCGTTGAGCAATCTCCCTCGACGAAAAACCACGCGATTTGAGGTCTTTGACCTGCTTGAACAGTTCTTGTTTGTCGAGTTGCTGTCTCAGATGTTTTTGTTCTCCGTCGCCATCAGGAGCTTGCTGCCACTCATCGTCTTGAGGGATATCAGGAGAGGGAAGCGGAAGTTGTGCTTGACGGAGATGTTTGTAACAGCATGAGACTTCCGCATCGACAGCTTCGACGAAGTTTTTCATTAAGTGGAAACGGTCCGAGATCTGGGTTGCTTGCGGTGCCCCTTGCGTTGCTCCTTGTGTGTAATCTTTGCCGCGATCCCTGCTCACATAGGCAATTTCTGGGTGATCACGCATCCAATTTGCTGAGGTTTGAGATGAGCGTTCAGGCAGGACATCGATCACTTGATGCAGTTCCAAGTCAACGAGGATCGTCCCAAACGTACGCCCACGTCGAAATGAGAAATCGTCAATCCCAAGAACGGTGACTGGACCAGCAACAGGAGTCTGAAGATCCATGATGCGCCGGAGAATGGTCATCCACGAGGTGGAAATCCCGAGGCGAGCCGCAAGTCGTGCCCCCAAGCTCCCAGAGGTAGACAGGCCAATGGCTTGGATGGCTTGAACCAGACGGAAGGTCATTTGCGCCCAAGGTTCTACGAAAATAGGGAGGCGTTCGGTAAAGATCTTCCTTGAGCAATCAGGATTGTAACAAAAGAACTTCCGGACGCCCAAAGACAGGCGAACCGCCTGACCTCCGCAGGGAACATCCCGCAAGGTTCGGCGATACTGGCTATGAACTGCCCCAGAAGCGGAAGCGCAGAGTGGACAACAGGAAGTTAGACGTTCAGAGAGAACGTCGAGAACCAACACATTCTCCTGCCGGGAGAAAGAGGTGATGCACAGTCCTTCAAGGAGAGGCAAAAAGGGTAACACTTCCATCAACATCAGCTCCTCATGAAAAGTGCAGAGCAGCACTCCATGAGGAGAAGCATACCACATGTCTCTCTTGGTCTCTTCTAAGAGCAAGCAGACGGATTCACCAAAGCTGTGTATGAACCTTGACTTTACCTCCCTAAAAAGGGACATAGAAATCTCATATAGAGTATATGGATGTTTGGGGTTTGGTACAATAACGAAAGCTAGTTGTTTCCTCATCGTTTCCTCATCGTATTGACCTGTAGCTGAACAGGAGAAACTCATCTAATGTAGAAGCAGTGTTCTAGTAAGACCACATCTGTTTCCTCGGAATTTTGAGTTGCTGGGGCACACTACTCATTAAGACAATTTATATTCTGCTTCAAACACAGTGGATAACCACTCCTTAACCTCTTTCGCCTTGTAATGACCGATTTGCTCAAAAGTGTGTAGGCTGGCTTCGCTGAGTCTTCGCGCCTCTCCAGCATTTCCTTGTTCGTGAGCAACACGCGCAAGCCCATAGCCTATCTGTGCGGTTAGGTCCTGTTGCCCTTCTGGTACATATTTGTTTGCCTCTTGAAATGCTACTGCTGCCTCTTCCAGACGGTGTAGCTTGAGAGACAATTCTCCCTGTGCGAGCAGAAGGGTAGTGGTCGCTTTCGGGTTGCCTATCTGAGAGGCAGTATTGAGACCTTCGTGCAGATAGACCTCCGCCTGTGCATAGTTCTCCTGTTCGGTTGCTATAGCTCCTAAATTTGTAAGTAAGTACAACAGCAGAACACGGCGTTCCAACTGACGGGCAAGTACAAGACCTTCCTGGCAATATGCCTCGGCTTGTGCCAAATGCCCCTGCTTTTGGGCTACCTCTCCTAAGTTCGCAAGTAAGGTACTTACATACTGACGGTGTCCTAACTGACGGGCTAGAACGAGTGCCTCTTGAAAGTAGTTTTCTGACTGTATCGACTGCCCTTGCTCACCAGCTATCGCACCTAAATTGATGAGAAACGCACACATTCGTTCCTGATAGTTGAGCTGACGGGCCAAGAGAAGGCCCTCTTGCAGATAGGATTCGGCCTGGGGGTAGTTGCCTTGTTCATAGGCTACTAAACTGAGATTGTTCAGTAAGGAACAGAGTTGGTCCTGGTGTTGTATCCGACGCGCAATCTCTCGGCCTTCGAGTAAATGGGTTTCTGCCTGAGCATAGTTTCCTCGCTCGCGGTACAAGAAACCAAGTTCTGCAAGGAAAGCACTAAGCTGTTCTTGATGCTGTATCTGACGGGCTAGCGTCACTCCCTCTTGCAAGAACGCTTCTACTTGTACATAGTTTCCTTGCTGCTCCAAGATACGGGCGGAAAGGAGCAAGACGTTTATTCTGCCAAGAATATCATTGTTTGCGCGTGCTACTTCCTTGGCACGCTCTAAATGGAGCAGTGCGAGCGTGTATAATCCACGGGATTGCAGAAATGGTGAGAGCGCAATGATGCCACGTATCAATTCTGTGTGCAATCCTGCTTCAAATGCTCGCTGTAGTGCATTTAGAATATTCTCACTGTCCTGCTCTAGCTCGACATACGCTCTCTGATGCATCTGGACAAACCAGACAAAATAGCTGACCAAGCGGTGCAGATTGCTGGTGTCCTGCAGTTGTGTGTAGGCATAATCGGCGATGGTCTGATGCAAGGTGTAGCGTCCTGGACTACTACTTTCTAACAACCCTGCATCACTTAACTGATCCAGCACCTCCTCTGAGGTCGCCGCTACTACCAGAGCCGCCTCCTCCGAAAAACTATTGGGCTTGGCAGGAAAGATGGAGAGGGCATACAAGGCAGAGCGTGCCTGCTCGTCGAGTTGCTGATCGCTCACGGCAATCACTGAATGCAGAGACACAGGGGTTTCTAGGAGCAAACTGGGGTGACGATCGGTGAGAGCTTGTGGTTCCTGGAGGTGTAAGCGGAGTTCTGTATCGCTCAAACGAGCAAGGGCGGCCTGAATCCGACGAGGTTGCCCTCCTTGCCCCTGCACCCGCAGATACTTTCCTATGAGCATGAGGGCTAAAGGAAGTTGTCCGGCAGCATGGACTAAGGAGAGCAATTGACGTTGTTCTCTGGCAACCAAGTCAGGAATGAAGTGGGCGAGCAACTGCAAACTCTCGTCTTCGCTCAACTCTGGAACGACCATGACTTGCTCATCACTCACCCGGAAGGCGGTTGCGGGAAGGCGGGTCGTGATTACAGAAACACACCTAGGACCTCCGACTCGTAACGCAAGGACATCCTCCATCTTCCACGCGTCGTCAATGACCAGCAGCATGCGACGCGTTCCAATGACGGTATGTAAGAGGTCTACCCATTCCTCATGACTCCTCTCTTTGTTTCCCTCGACAGTGGCTATGCCGAGTAATGCCCCCCAGCGACTCAAAATGCCGAGCAGAGTAGGGACAGGTCCTAGTCCAGCCCACAGGATGCCATCGGCAAACTGCTCCTGGACTTCAGCATCGTGAGCCAGAGTGAGAGCTAAGGTCGTTTTACCTATTCCTGGCAAGCCGATCAACACCTTTGAGGTTCTCCCATCAGCAGAGAAGAGCTGCTGCTTGAGCTGGTGCAGTAAGGAAGTACGCCCAACAAGGTGGGTTGAGAGCGGCTGGGGAATAGCCGAGTCCAGCAGCGTGAGGGGAGAGGCAGACGTTCCTAGTTCTCCTGCTGTCAGGCTGTTCAAGGGTGGTGGAGTGTCACTATCACGCACCTGTGTCCGCTCATCACCGCTGTCCGCTTCGTTCAGCAATCCAAGCTCGGAGATGCTTTTGTGAAAAAGAACACTGAGTTGTTGGCGAAAGTGGGGTGAGGGGAGTTCGAGACCTCGCTCCCACACACTGATACGATTCGCTGTGGTACCCAGCTCTTCCGCCAGTTTCGGCTGCGACCATCCGCGTTGCTTTCGTTCGTGTTTCAAAATATGCATGAACTGCATTCGTCTGACATCCTTTTCTTTTCAGCTATGAGCGGTCAAGAGGAAACAGATGCGGTCTTACCAGAACACTGTTTCTACATGGATGAGTTTCCCCTGTTCAACTACAGGTCAATACGATGAGGAAACACTGAGGAAACAACTAGCTTTCGTTATTGTACCAGACCCTAAACATCTCTATGCTTTCAAGAGGACTTTTGTCATGTGCTACATCCTCTGTTAAGGAGAGGAATGAACTAGCTAAGTGATGTTTCTCAGAATAAAAGGTAATTTTTTCTCTTAAAACTTTTCTCAGCATCGCCAGAAATTGGCTTACGAGGCTCATTCAGCCTGTATATATGGCAAAAGTTTTTCTCACAAAACTTTTCCAGAATGTTTTGGGCCATTTTTACGGCCTCGTTGCCAGATAGTAAAGATGCAAAAGTACCGTTTTCTCTCACATATCTTTTCGCTTGGTCGTATGAACCAGCCTGAGAAGCGGTGTCAATTTTCTCGCATAACTTTTCTTGAAGAAGAGAAAAGCACTGTTTGCGCGGTCCTGGCTCACAAAAATTGGGCAACTGTCAACCAAGAAAAGTTATGCGAGAAAATGCGCCGTTTTTGCCGCTAAACATCCATAATACAGCGAAAAGTATCATTAGAAAGCGAGAAAAGTATTCTGAGAAACGACACTAAGATACTATACAGTCCAGGAGGGAAAGATGAATTTGGTTCCTTTCAATCAATTGGCTCTCCTTATAAGGACGTACACGCAAGTGGAGTGGGTAGCATTTCGCCACAGAGAACCCTCGATACCTAAGTGGACAGACAGGAGGGCAGCAAGATGTATAAGCCAGTAGTCCTCATTGTGGATGATAGCCTCACAGCGCGAACTATCATCGCACGCACCTTGTACTGTGACGCATTCACGCTTGCCTTTGCTGGTGATGGCCTGAGTGCCTTTGCCGCTGTCGTCGACCTGTTACCTGCTGTTATCCTATTGGATGTCCAGTTGCCCCATATGGATGGGTATACCATCTGTCACCTGCTTCGCAAAAATGTGTTGTACAAAGATATTCCCATTGTGATGGTGACAAGCAAGGACAGGGTAGCTGATAGGATGCATGGGCGTCTAGTAGGGACAACCGAGTATCTAACCAAGCCATTTGATCCAGAGGAGCTTGCATGCATCGTTCAGAAACACGTGGCATATCAGCATAAGTTCCCTCTCTATCACAAGGACATCCTGTCACTGGCAGGACGATTCTGCGTAACTGTTGGGATTTTATGAGAGAGTTTTTGCGAAGTATCTGAGGTGGACCAGAAAGGGTAAGAGCGATTGAAATAACCTCTGAAGCTGTATTGCACAGCTAAAAGAAAAAGATACAGTGTTCCCTCACACGATTATCAAATTTCGCAATCATCGAATCCCAATGTACACAGGCACCTTAGCCTCATTGGACAGGAAGAAGTGGTAAAAAACAAAACCCCTGAAAAACAGTGATATTCACTACTGGTCCCAAAATCATTGATACGAGAGGTTTACATTTTGTACGTTTGTGGAAAGGTTTCCAAACTTCATGGACAGTAGTACGGTTATCTTCCCTAGAAGAGGAAAGGATGGTTATATAATGAAGAATCGACAGACACGCCCTCTCAAAAAAAGACAGAGGCTCTTTACGTTCGGTGGAGTCTTTGTCCTGATTGTTATGTTGCTTGCAGCATTTGGTACTAACAGACCCGTCGATACCAATTCAGTATTACACTTGCTCACGCAAAGAATGCAGAAAGCCTTTGCCGCTAATCCCACTACTCTGAAAAAGGCTTTAGCAACTCACTCGGATACACCTCCAGCTGTTATGCTTAGTAATGAACATCCTCGAACACCCGAGCCGAATCCTGGTGCGACCTTTGACACCAAAACGGTGTCATTTGCGTATACAGAAGGGGAAAAAGTTGTACTGGCAGGAAGTGGAGATGGGAAAGGAAAAATTTTTGTCGATGACATTCTCTCTCTAACTGTCATACAACCAAACCAGAACCTTAGCGGTCCACGTGAGATACGCTTTACCCCTCCATGCGAAACGACCCGTGTTTCAGTGAGAGGAAAACAGCCCATAGACATTACATCAATGTTCGCGCCTGGGAAGAACACTGTGATCGCGGTTTTTAAGGATGGATGCTCTGCGGGTACAACTGCTCCCAATCATACATCGTCTACTGCGTTCTGGCTCGTGCCAATAGTGTCATCTTTTTGGTCTCCTGCAACAATAAGACTTGGCCTCAACTGTGCCTTTAATGCAGCGATTATGACCTTAGCAGGAACTGCTGTGGGTTTTGGTGCTGCACTGCTCGTTCCTGCAACTTTGGGGTGGTTGGCTGCCACTGCTTATAGTGTAAACCTTTTGGAAGCCGCGATTATCCTTGCTGAGATACAAGGTGCCCTTACACCCGCTGGACTGCTGAGTATAGTAGCTGGCCTGGTGCCTGTGGCGGCAGTAACATTGATCAATGCATGTATTGGAGGTCAAATGCCATTCTTTGAAAGGCACTGGGCCTGTCAGATCGCTCCAGACGATGCTCAAGGGAATTGTGCCGATGAGCCTAAATCCAACATACGATCCGTCGTTTCGTCTGTACATCCGTCTGACACCACTCCTTTTGATGCATTAGCCACGCTTGAGACTGGGGCGCAAACGGTCCAGTCCTGGATGGCTAATCCCAATCTGCTCTGTCATCAAGTGCCGGGGACGACGACTGATACCAAGACAGGACTCTGTGTTACGAGTACTGGAGCGTACTATACCAATGCCGGGCAATTGCTGGGTGCGAGTCCCTGCGCGGCGATTGCAGGCACAACACTCAATGCCAACACTGGTTTCTATTGTCTTACTCCTGGAAATACGGCCTACGACTTCAATGGCTTTCACGTAGGAACCTGTGCGCTTGGTGTCCCTGATCGCGTCGGTGATTGCGTGAACGCCGATGGCAATATCTACAATCCTCAAGGCCAAGTGACCGGTCAGGTGAATCCAGCCGCGACAACGGACCTGACTATGCAGTACATCCTGGGCAGATTTACAGACCCTAACTACGCGCTGGCGTGACGGTTAATAGTCCTCTCCTGGTTTTATAGCAGCATTTTTAGTGTGTTCATTTAGACACGGTGACCTCTTCATTTCCTTTCATACAAGGAAAAGGGGCCACCACAACATATCAGCGTAAAGGAGCGCATCACTCTATGAATAAGTCTCAACGGAGAACCGCGTTGTTCGTTACAAGCGGTATCCCCATTCTTGTTGCTCTTCTCTTTTCACTCTTCTTCGGCATGGCAAGGTTACACCCAACACATGCCGCAGGCATAGCTCCTCTTATTCAATATAGTCCTGTCAGTGATCCGAAGCACCGTTCTTTGATCATGGTGAATAATCCAGAAACTCTCCATGCAGCCAACGATGCCCGTGTCGCAGTAGACCCAACGGGCGATTTGCTCGATATGAATCAGAGCATCTACACAAGTACCTTGCAGCCAGGGAGCTATCGTGATGCGTTTGATCATATCAATGGCGTGTACATGTACAATAACAGTACCCCAACCAATGTCCCGATTGGCTATGGAATCTTGCTGTACAATCCCGGCACAAGTGCAGTCACTCTTTCTCTTGAAGGAGCGGGGTTCTACGTTCCAGGAAGGGGAATGGTAAGAGGTTTTGCGAAGCCGTTAGCTGACGTGCTCAATACCGAGGAGACGACGGCACCAGAGATGTTTACGCTCCAACCGGGTGCAAAACAGTGGCTCTTGCAAGAAGATGCGTATGTCAATAGCGTGTATCCAACACAAACTCCTGCTGCTATTGGCTCTGCCATCTTTAGTGGGGCGGTTGATTTTACCATTAATGGCACGGTCAACATCTATCATCTCGCTTATACTTCAAGTACTGCTGTACCAGAAGTCAATCCTGCTCCCACAAAGCTTGTCTACGAGGGCTATGTCAAACGTATTGAGAATGGTTTGTTCAAAGCCCCTGCTTGCCCTCCACAACCTCCAGTTGTACCTCCATGCTACGATACGGCGCGTCAGTATAAGGGTATGACGCAAAATATCACGGCGGTGACAACCTCGTCGGTGAACTATGTGATGACCTCTGCTAATGTGGGACAAGCTATTCCAGTGCAATATCCTATCTACACCCAGCAAGGCAATCAGTATGCCCCTTCGACCGCAAATATTACACAGCGTAATGGGTGGTACACCAATGATAGCCCTGGACAAATTGGAGCAAATCCGGCATCGACAATCAAGGTGGTCAGTAATGATATAGTTCCACTGGTGATGCCCCCGCCCGATAACCTCACCATTGATGCTCTCAAACCATCAGATGGGAGAGGCTTGTATCCTAACGTCGCAAACTGGGGGATCATGTATACCGTTCATGGCACATTTGGCAATCTATCAACAGATGCACCTCTCGCCGTTAAATTCACCATTACCAATCCAAATACAACAGCCAGTGTCTATATTGCTTATGAAGCAGGAACGGGGAAAGGGAAATGGCAGTCGCTCGCAATACCTCATGGAACCACACAACCCATTGGCACAACGATAGTTCCTCCCTCAACGGACACCTCACTGGGGCAGGCCAGCTATTCTTACAGTTTCTTTCTCGGACTCCCCAGTGGTGGACCTATCGTGCAATCGTTCACCATTAACACTGCATCATAAGGAGTATCTTATCTGTTCTGGTATTCAGGTAAGATAGCAGAGAGTAGAGAGGTGCGATGCTTCCAAAATGAGAAGCATTGCACCTCTAAACGAATGAGAGGAAAAAAGCTTATTAAGCATGTTTATTAGAACGTCGATGCTAAAACATAGGGCATCGAAAGTCTTTTCTCATCTATCAAGGTATACTCCTTCCAAGTGGAGTGAACCCCTATCACCGGCTCTTGTTCACTTTCGGTGTTTAAGCTCATCAACAGACGGGAGGGCAGTGCCTGAGAAGCTTGTGAAAGAAGCTACTGCTCAGCTTTTCCACCGCATTTGAGCAAGACCCTCAAAAGTTGT
>Ga0123338_10003548_pt1 | contig 13963 bp, 6 predicted proteins | sample grotaG_FD_89793 | JGI IMG/M metagenome (GOLD analysis project Ga0123338, IMG submission 89793) | Glacier valley bacterial and archeal communities from Borup Fiord, Nunavut, Canada, to study Microbial Dark Matter (Phase II) -... | ecosystem: Environmental > Aquatic > Freshwater > Ice > Glacier ... | reverse complement strand
GTTTGGAACCACCAGATGCAGCCGCTATACAGGGGCGGGAAGACGCAGACGGCGAAGGCGGAGATTTTCAACCACGCCCGTTCCTGACCGATGGCGATGGCTAGGCTGGATAGCACCATCAGCATCCCAGTCACCGGCACGGCCAGGGCCAGCAGCGCCAGGGCCGGCACAGCATGGGCGAACGCCACGGGGTACGGCAGCAGGCGCAGCACGTCAGGCGCAGCGGTGGCTAGGCCCACCCCAACGGGCGCCAACAGCAACAGCGTCACCCCCATGATGCGCGCGGCGAACTGGTCAAATTCGGGGCCAGGCTTGACATATAGGGTGCAAAAGATCGGCAGGGTCACGGCGGTGATCGCCGTGGGGATGATGATCAAGACGTTCGTGATCTGCGACGCAGCCCCGAACCAGCCGACTACGTGTTCATCGGCAAACAGACTCAGAATCGTCGCGTCGATCTGCCCGTAGGCCGTCTGGAGTACCCCCCAGAGGAAGAGGGGCAAGCCCCCGATCAGCAGGGCGGTCAGCACCGCGCGGTCTGGACGGAAGCGGATCGGGTGCTTCAAGACAAAGTAGGTAAGCACAACCGTCAATTCGACGCTGGCCCCCAGTGGGATGCAGAAGGAATAGACGAGCGGACTGGCCCCCAGTAACAGCAGCGTCACCCCCACGCCGGTGGCCGTTATCTGGCCGCTCGTCATTGCAATCGCCCGCCAGCCCAACTGCCCCAAGCCCTGCAAACCGGATTCAAAAACGTTGGAGATCGTGCTGATGACCGTGGAGCAGGCGACGATCAAGATAATGCTCTGGGTGTTGGGCGAGTAGCCGAAGAGGTGTCCCACCGCCACCATCAGCCCGAGGACGAGTACCCCCATGACGACCCGCAGCAGCAGCGCATTGCCCAGGTAGTGGGTGGCCCGCGTCGGATCTTGCGCGATGGCGCGCACGAGATAGACCGACGTGCCCAGCGCGGTAAAGATGCCGAAGAAGGTCGTGAAAGAAACGGCCAGAGTCACTTGGCCGAGGCCCATGTCGCCCAGCTTGGCAGGCAGCACCAGCACCCGCAGGATATTGAGCGCGAAGCCAAACCAACTGGAACCTAGGACGATCAGGAGTGTGCGAAGGGTGCCCGCGCCACGGTTCATAAAGTAACTTCCTCCAATGACCCCGGCAGGCGGCGCGCCGTGCGGCGCGCCGCCCGTCGGCTTACGGTGCAGTCAGCTTGTTGCTGAAGGTCTGCACGGTATCGCTATCAGCGATGCCGATGCGGTTGAGTTCGTACATATCGGCATAGCTCGTGTATTGCTTGAGTTGGTTGATAACGACCGCCGCCTGGAACCCGCTGTGGGCGACCATCCACTTGGCCGAGTCCGGGTTCTGGCCGTAGGGATAAGAGAAGTTAACGCCGGGCTGTGCCATGATGTTGACTAGGTCGCGCTGGCTGCCCCATATCTCCGTCGCCTGCTGGGGTAGCGTCAAGTCGAACAGGTGAACGTGGTGCTGGGTGTGCGAGTCGGCGCGCTGGCCGGCCGCCACATCGGCGCGCAGCATATCCCAGGTCATGTGCGGGTGCTGGGCCTCGTTGCCCAGATCCCAGCTATTCATCTGGCCCATGTACTGTGTGACCGAGAAGATGCTCGCGCTCTGGCCGCGGGCCTGCAAAATCCCCCCCGCGTAGTCGTAGAAGTTTTGATACGAGTCGTCAAAGGTTAGCCAGACAGGCTTGGTCGGCAGCGGGGTGCCTTTGTACAGGTAGTCGTACAGTGCGCCGCCGTCAATAGTCGTGTAGCCGTTGCTCTGTAGATAATCCATCTGCTGCGTGAAGTTGCAGATCGTCACCCAGTTACCGCCCGCAATCTCTGGGTTAATGTTGTGGTACATCAGGATCGGCACACCCACGTTTGCCGGCACGACCGAGTTGGTGATTTGCAGCGCGCTATTCACGGTGTTGTTGTCATAGCCGCCGCTCAGATCGTTCGTGCCCGCCTCGAAGAACACATCATAGGAACCGGTCGGCAGGTAGCGGGGGATCGCGAAGTTGCGCGTCCAGGTACTGGAGCCCGGCGGGACATCAACCAGGGCATCACCCGGCAGATCCTTGACCCAGGCTGTGGTGCCATGCCGGCGGATCCATAGCCGCAGCACTACGCCGACGGTCACTGCCGCGTCGTTCTGGATCCCGATGGTGCCGGTGACTTGGTTCACGACACCCGGCTGTAGCGTGATCGACGCAGTCGTCAAGGTGTTGCTGGTGATTGCCACACCCGCTTGGTCCACCCCGCGCGAGGCAACCCATAGGTCAGCGACCGTCGTGCGGCTGGTCAGCACGCTGTTGGTGGACGGATCGATCAGCGCCCAAGTAAGATCATAACTGCCCTGGCCCGCCGTGGGCGCAACCTGGAACAGCCGCGTGAAGGTCGTGACCCCCACCGCTGCGCTCACCGTGGTCTCGTGTGCCGTATCGGTCAGGATCGCCTCCCCCACGAAGCCGGTCTGGACAAGGTTCGCTGCCAGCCGGACTGCGACCGCAGCGGCAGTGCGGTTATTGATGGTGTAGCTCAACGTCAGACTGTTGCCGGGGTTCAGTTGCTGGCCGGGCGCGGGTCCGGTCACGCCGAGCCCGATAGTCCCCGGCGCGGGCGGCGGGATCGTGGTCGCGGTCGGGGTCGGCGGCAGCGGCGTGGGGGTGGCGGTGGCGTTGAGAATGATCAGCGCGCCGCTCCGCTGCTGGAGGGCATATTGGGTGGCGAAGCAGCTATCCCAGAGTCCCCAGCGCACATCATAGGTGCTGGGCACGAACAGCGGCGAGACGTAAAAGGGGCGCGTGACCACGGTCGTGCCGGCGGGCACCGTCACGAGGACATCGCCGCCCGGATCGATGGCGCTATTCACCCCATCCACGATTTGTGCCGCAAGCACATACTGCGCGCTCACCGGGCTATAGATCGTGTAGGAGAGCGTTGCGGTTTCGCCACGTTTCGCTTGGCTGGGCGCGACGCTCACCGCCAGCAGGGTCGCGCCGTTCGGTGTCACCGTCGAGACCGGCGTATTGGTCGCGGTCGGCGGGGTGCCGGTCACGGTTGGGGTCGCTGTGCCCGTGACGGTGGGCGAGGCCGGCTGCGTTGGCGTGGCGGTGATCGGCGAGATCGTCAGGGCATTCGTGAGCAGGCGCTCATCGTACTCGGTCGTGAACGTTGTGTTCCAGACACCCCAGCGCACGTCATACGCCCCGCTAGCCAGCGTGCCGAGGTTGAACTGGCGCGTGACGATGGTCGTGCCTGCGGTCAAGCTGACGACCAAATCGCGCGCCGGATCGTTCGTCCACTGGCCCGATCCCGCCGGCGCTACGACGGCGCCCAGCCCCACTTGCTGGCCCACCGGGCTGAACACGGTATAAGTCAGCACAATCGATCCGTTCGTGTACGCATTGGCCGGCGCCAGAGCCACGTTTTGCAGCGTCGGCACCGCCGGGGTCGGGGTCGCTCCGACGACGATCACGGCAGCATCACGCTCTTGCACGCCATATTGGCTCCCGAATCCCGCGCTCCACAGACCCCAGATCACGTCGTAGGTGACATTGGCCGTCATCGGCAGGGTGAACGGGCGGGTGACCACGCTCGTGCCGGCGGGCACCGTCACGGTGCGGTCATTCGCGCCGTCGTAGAACCAGCCCCCACTCCCGTTCACGCGCAGGCCGGCCCCCAGCGACACCTGCTGGCCCAGCGGGCTGAACACGGTGTAGGAGAGGACAAGACTGCTGCCCGGCACGGGATTGGCCGGCCCCACCGCTACGGCGACCAACGCCGGCTGCGTCGGGGTCGGGGTGATCGTCGCCGTCGGCGTAATCGTCGGCGGGAGGGTCATCGTGGGGGTCGCGGTATTGGTCAGCGTGCCGGTCGCCGTGGCCGTGGCCGGCGGACCGCTGACCTGTACAAGGTTGTCGCGCTCCAGCGAGTCGTATTCGGTGCCGAACCCCGCGCTCCACAAGCCCCAGATCACATCATACGTCACATCGGTCGGCGACGAGGGGATGGCGAAGCTGCGGCTGACCACGCTGGTGCCGGCCGGCACGCTGACCGTGCGGTCGTTCGCGCCGTCATAGAACCAGCCCCCCACGCCGTTCTGCCGCAAGCCCGCGCCCAGCGTGACCTGTTGAGCAATCGGGCTGAATACGGTGTACGTCAGCATCAGGATAGTGCCCGGCGCGGTTGTCGTCGGCACCGCCGCTACGGCGACCAACACGGGCTGGGTCGGGGTCGGCGTGATCGTCGGAGTCAGCGTGATCGCTGGGGTCGGCGTGATCGTCGGGGTCGGCGTGATCGTCGGCGAGAGGGTCGGCGGGGGCGTGGGTGTGTTTGCCGGCGTTGCGCTCGCGGTGGTCGTAGGCACCACGGTGTCTGTGGGCGTGGCCGCTACAGGGGTGGGTAACGCGCTGTCTTGCGTGAACGTCAGCATCAGGCCGGCACTGAGCGCCCCGGTCTGGCAGGCGAACAATTGGTAGATCCCATAATCACGCTGCACCCCGATAGTGGCGTGCGCTCCATTATTATCCACCTGATCATAGATGAGATCAAAGCGCGTCTGGCCCTCGTACAGGCGCAACTCGAAGTGGACCGGCACGTTGGCGCTCACGGTGTGCGCGCGCCACTCGACGTTCAAGATGCGGTCGGGCGCGCTGCCGCTGATCGACGTGTAGACTCCCTCGCCGGGGTTTTCGGCATCCAGGTCTTCAAACAGCGCGGCAATGGTGGGGCCGAAGCCCGCCTGCGGCAGGCAACCACTGTTGATCCCACTGGCGGTCGGGAACTGGAAGTCTCCATTCGCGGCCACATGGGCCACGGTAAACGCCTGATCATAGAACTGGAAGGCAAAGGGGATATCAACGTGGCCGGTGCAGTCGTTGCAGTTCGTGCGCGGCACCAGCACCGTGCCGGGCACGATGGTCGCCCCAGTCGTCTGCGTGATGCGGTAGGCCCGGAGTTGCGGCAGGTTACCATTCACAGTGACCACGCTATCGGTCTCGATGGAGCCGTACTGCGTGATGAAGCCGGGGCTCCAGAGTCCCCAGACGACATCATACACGACATTGGGTTGGCTGGGCAGGGTAAACGCCCGACTGACGCTGTTGTTGCCGGCGTTGACACTGACGGTGGTATCGTTCCACGGGTCCGTAGTGAAGCCGCCCCCGGAGCCATGCACGCGGATGCCTGCACCCAGCGTGACCTGCTGGGCGCTGGGGCTGAACACCGTGTAGGACAGGACCAGCGTGCCAGAGGGCACCGCCGCCGCCGGGGCGACCATGGCGCCCAATAACGCCGGCTGCACCGGTGTCGCGGTCGCCGTCGCCCCGACGGTGTTCGTCGGAGTCACCGTCATGGTGGGCATCACCGTCATGGTGGGCGTTGCCGTCATGGTGGGGGTCGCCGTATCTGTCGGTACTGAGGTCACCGTCATCGTCGGCGCTGCCGTCATCGTGGGGGTCGCCGTATTCGTCGGTATTGGGGTTGCCGTCATCGTCGGCGCTGCCGTCATCGTAGGCGTTGCCGTCATGGTGGGGGTCGCCGTCATCGTAGGCGTTGCCGTATTCGTCGGTATGGGGGTCGCCGTCATAGTGGGCGCTGCCGTCATGGTGGGGGTCGCCGTCATCGTAGGCGTTGCCGTATTCGTCGGTATTGAGGTCGCCGTCATGGTGGGCGTTGATGTCATGGTGGGGGTCGCCGTATTCGTTGGCGTTGCCGTCATGGTGGGGGTCGGCGTATTCGTTGGCGTTGCCGTATTCGTCGGTATGGGGGTCGCCGTCATGGTGGGCGCTGCCGTCATGGTGGGCACTGCCGTATTCGTCGGCGTGGGGGTCGGTGTATTCGTCGGCGTAGGCGTTGCCGTGATTGTGGAGGTCGCCGTCCTCGTCGGGGTCGCCGTTGTCGTGGGCACTGGGGTCGCTGTGATCGTGGGGGTCGGTGTCCTTGTCGGGGTCGCCGTTACCGTCGGGGTCAATGTCGCGACGGGCGTGCGCGTCATCGTACTGGTTGGCGTGGCGGTCGCGGTCAGGGTCGCGGTGGGTGGCGGAGTCGGTGCCGAAACTTTCACGATGGATCTTTGCTGCGTTGCGCCATATTGCGTACTAAACCCCGCATCCCACAAAATCCAGCGCACATCATACGTGACATTGGTGGTGTTCGGCAGCGTGAACAGGCGGGTAATAACGCTTGTCCCGGCGCTCACCGAGACCGTGCGATCATGGGCGGGATCGGAAGTCCAGCCCACGCCTTGCCCACTCACCCGTATCCCCGCGCCCAGTGACACTTTTTGTGCGATGGCGCTGTTCACGGTGTAGGAGAGTACGAGTGTGCTGCCCGGTGTCGTCGCTTTCGGCGCTACGTCCACGCTGATGAGCGTGGGCGGGGTTGGTGTCTGCGTAGCAGTACCTGTTGCCGCAGGTGCCTGCGGGTTAGGCGCCTGCGCGCCCGCAACAATCAGGGTTCCCGACTGGGTAACAGCATGGTAAACGACTCCGTAATCGGCGCTGTAGAGAGACCAACCCATATCATAGGTGCCCGGCTTGGTTGTCGGCGGCACAACGAACTCTGTGCTGACGGTGCTGACGGTGCCGGTCAAGGTCAGCAGACGGTCGCGCGGAGTATCGGCAATCCAGGCACCGTCCTCCCCGCGGATGCCGGAGCGTAGGATCAACGTCTGGGGCACCGCCGGTAGCTGCACGCTATAGGAGAAAATCACCGTCGCGCCGGGAGCGACCACTGTCGGAGCAGCGGTGTTGCTGATGATCGTGGGCTCCTGGACGGTCGGTAGGGGGGTAATCGTCTCTGTAGCCGCTGAGGTGGGCGACCCCGTGGCCCCATAGTCATAGGTGGGGCCTTGCCCCGCCGGCGGCGGCACGTTGTCGGGCGCCGGCGGCAGCCCACCGGCGGGGGTAGGGGCGAGCGCCCCCTCTGGCGCTGCCGCCGCCGCCGACGACGTGAGCGGGCCCATGACCGGCAGGAGTTGCCCAAAGGATAGCAGAAAGGCCAACAGAAACATGAGTGGCCGTTGAAACTGCTTAACCGGCCGCCGGTGCAATGCGTACATGAGCTGAAACTCCCAAGCAAGCTTGATAAGTGAATCGCTGATCTACCAGATTAAGCCGCAATCCAACAAGTGCTAGTATAGGCGAACCGGCTGACAAGCTGATGAATATGCCGCAGGGGGTAATCTTACAGAAATGTAGACTGACGCATATAGCGCTGGGAACAATCTTACAGAAATGTTAGTAGTCGCGCGTGCCGACGCAGCGGTACCTTTCCGCGGGGTTGGGCCCACACGGCCCGGTGATCGAACCGCCGCTGGCTCACGTAGTAAGAACTCCCGCGCGGCTTTGATCCACAGCGAGGTCAATACTGCTACCGACCCGCGCCGGGTAGCCCCGCGCCCCTGCGGCCCAGCCGTGGGCCCAGGCGCGTTGATGACAAATCTGTAACTGCACTGTAGGGAACTGTTCAGAGCCCGACAAGCAGGCTATCGTACACTAGAATAGAGTTATGACACGTTGCGCCATACTTCCGCTGCTACAGGAGCCAGGATGGGGATTTTAGAGACCATGTCGCCGGGACGGATGCTGCGGCCCGACACGAGCTGGAGCGCCAAACTCCGACTGCTACGCCGACTATCGCCGACCGTGGCGCTGGCGCTGGCGCAGCGCCTACTGTGGGCACGTTGGAGTTTGCGACGCGCCACCACGGTCGGTAAATATGTGAAACTGGTGGGGCACCTGCGGGTGGTCAATCGAGGGCGGCTGCGGGTGGGCAATCAAGTGCTCTTTCACGCGCAGGTGGCGAAGACCGAACTGGCCGTCCTACCCGGCGCTGAACTGACGATTGGCGATGGCACCTTCATTAACTATGGCGCGGCCGTGTGCGCCCAGGTCTCAATCACCATCGGCGCGGAATGTCGCATCGGCACCCACTGTATTATCATGGACAACGACTTCCACCATGTCGATCTGGCGCGGCGCGATGAGCCGCCCGCCGGCCGCCCGGTTGTTCTTGAGCCGTATGTCTGGATTGGCAACCGGGTGATCATCCAAAAAGGGGTTCGCATCGGCTACGGCTCGGTGGTCGCAGCCGGCAGCGTGGTCACTAAATCGATCCCTGCGCTGAGTATCGCCGCCGGCGTGCCGGCGCGGGTCATCGGGCGGGTCAACGATTCTGCACACGATAGCGCCCCGCAAGCGGCGCAGCGCCTGCGCCCCGCCCTCGCCGCGCCAGACAACGCCTATACGACGAGGCGCTAAGAGTAACCAACGGGTGATCCATGTCGGCAGTGGAAGGTCAAGGAGTAACCGCTATGCTGAACTCGGCCCGCTTGCTTGCCACAGAGTTCCCGCAGCCAAACGGCAGTACGCTGCAAGTCGGTGCCGCTGATGAACCGGCACCGACACCCTTGCAGATAATCGTCCCGTTGCCGCACGAGTTGCATGATCCGCATCCTGAGCAAACGATGCGCGCCGCGCTCCACGGGCGCAGTTTTGGCTGGATCGCCAGCATTACTTGGCAATTGCTACAGGGCCGTATCCAGTTGCGGCGCTGCAACAAACGCGACCGCTGGGTCCGTGTGCGCGGCAAAGTGCGTGTCCACAACGACGGTTACATCGCGCTGGGCGAAGGCGTGCGTTTCCGGGCTGAGGCCGCCATGTGCGAATTGGTCGCTTGGCCGGGGGGGCGCATCGAGATAGGCGCGCATACGACTATCAACTATGGCACCTCGATCTCGGCGGCCGACCAAGTGCAGATCGGCTGCGATTGCTTAGTAGGCACCTATGTGAATATCGTAGATTCCAACTTCCACAATCTGGATGATCATTCCTGGAACCTAGCGGCGACACCGGTCACCATCGGGGATCGTGTCTGGCTGGGTAATCGCTGCATGATTATGCCGGGCGTGACCATTGGCGACGGGGCTGTGGTCGCCGCGTGCAGCCTAGTCACCAGGGATGTCCCAGCCAAAACGATGGTCCTCGGCGTACCCGCGCGCGTGGTGCGGAGTCTGTAACGCCACTCACCAGCCGTCTGCAAGCGCCCCGGCGAGTTGGCAGGAGATACTGAAATCGCGCTTCTTAGATCGGCTCATTTCGTGGTGTCCGCCGCCGACGGGGTTTAATGGCATCCTCTTATTCGCCGCTGCCGAGCGCTGAGGGGTAGATCCCGGACGGCTAGAGAAATTAGGAGGCAAGCGTGCCCAGTCAGGCGGGTCGTAAGACGACAATCCTGTTCTTTTATCCCAATGAATTTCTGGGCCCGGAGATGACCGTCTATCGGCAAATCATTCGCCATCTGGACCGTACCCGCTTCACCCCCTACTTGGTGCTGAACAGCGATGCGGAAGGCGAAGTCGGGCTGACGGAAGCCGATGGGGTGGTTATCCGGCGCTGGAAATTCGGCGGAGCCTTTCGGGGCGGCATCGGCAGCGCGCTCCGCAGCGGGCTACAGCTCCCCGCCGGCTTTGTCGGCTTGGTACGCTTCGCGCGGCGCACGGGCATTGACATCGTCCAGTGTTCCCCGGCCCCACGCACGGGCACGCTCGGCCTGCTGCTGGCGCACGCCTGTCACGCCCGCCTACTGCTCCACTACCATGTCATTCCCGGCCGCTATGGCGGTCTGCGGGGCTGGCTTGAAGCCACGCTTGCTCGCCAGGGGGACCACGCGGTGGCCGTGTCCCGCTTCCTGGCGACCCACGTCAGCCGGATGGGGGTTCCCCCCGCTAAGATCGACGTTGTGGTGAACGGGGTGGATTGCGAGCGCTTCCAGCCCGCCACTGACGGCACGGCGTTGCGGCGCGAATTCGGCATTGCGCCCGCAGCGCCCCTGGTCGTCCAACTGGCCCGCATTATCCAACAAAAGCGCCAGGAAGATGTGGTGCAAGCCTTCGCCCTGGCCCGGCAGCAGGTGCCCGATCTGCGCGGATTGCTGGTGGGCTGGGAAGATCCCCGCTACGATGGGCCATTCGCGGGCTACAAAGCCGAATTGCGGCAACGGTGTCGGGAATTGGAGTTGGGCGACAGCCTGATCATTGCCGACGCGCGGCCCGATGCGCCACAGATCCTGGCCGCCGCCGATATCGTCGTCATGCCATCGGTGGGCGATGCCTGGAACTTGGCGGTCACCGAAGCGATGGCGGCCGGTCGCCCCGTCATCGGCGCGGCTTCCGGCGGCATCCCAGAACAGATCGTTGACGGCGCGACCGGCTTCCTGGTCGCGCCGGAAAACCCGGTCGCGCTGGCGGCGCGGCTGGTCACCCTCGCGCAAGATCCGGCGCTCCGTGCGCGGATGGGCCGTGCCGCCCGCCTGCGCGCGGAGCATTACTTCGATGAAAACCGACTCGCGGCGGGCTTCGCGCCGATCTACGACCGTCTGGCGACCCAGCAGCCCCCCCTGGTCGCTGCGCCCGCACCGATTCGTTCGCGCAGAGAAAGGTAAACCCAGGCAAGATGAATATCGTCCAGCATCAGGTCCAGCGGGTCTTTAACAGAGTCCTCCTAGACGCGACTCGCGACCGCAAAGACATCCTCGCCATGCAGGCGCTGGCCGCCCTCGCCCCCGGCTACCTGCCCTGGAACCCGGCCGCCATGCGGCCCAGTGCCATCGTCGCCGTGCTCAACGAGATTGTCATCAACCGGCGGCAGCGGGTTGTCGAATGCGGCAGTGGCATCTCCACCTTCTACATCGGCCGTCTGCTCCACAACAAGGGCGGCCATCTCTACACTATTGAGCATGACGCGGACTGGGCCCGCCTGCTGACCGCCGAACTGAAAAGCGCGGGCCTAGCGGGCGTGGTTACGGTCGTCGTCGCGCCCCTGGCGCCCACGTCTGTCGGCTGGCAGGGCAGTCCTACCCCCTGGTACGCCGAAGACCGGCTTCAGTGCGTGAAGGCGGCGGGGGGCATTGACCTGCTCATCGTGGATGGTCCGCCTGCGTACAGCGCCGATCTGCGCTACGCCCGTTATCCGGCCGTGCCCTTCTTCAAAGATGCCCTCGCCGCCGATTATGCGGTCGTGCTGGACGATATCAACCGCCGGGGCGAGCAAGAGATCCTGGAGCGCTGGGAAAGTCTCCTCGGCATCCCCTTCCAGCGCCGCTTCGTGGACGGCACCATTGGCCTGGGGCGTACCCGCCGCTCCTTCACCGTCTGACCCCGCGCCGCAGTTCTTGCGCGCGCCGCCGGCCCCGCAGCAACCGGCAACGCGCACTACGCCGCGAGGTTTACTCACGGCGTAGTGCGTGCTGTTCACACGGCGCGCTTAGGGTTGTGTCAGCATATTAGAGACAATCTTGGCGATCTGGGCGCGCGACGCGCTGTTAGCGGGGCGGAATGTGCCGTCCGCATAGCCGCTGATGGTATTGTGGTGGAAGGCGGTTTCCACATAGGAGTAGAACGGGGTGGCGGCCGCCACGTCGCTGAAGTGTGGTCCGCCGGCGGTATCCAGCGCCCACCCGGCCGCCTGGACAATGATCTTGGCGAGCTGCCCGCGCGTCACGGCAGCGCCTACGCCAAATGTCCCGTCGCTATAGCCGCTGATGAGGTTGTGGTGGTACGCCGTCTCCACATAGGGGTAGAAGGTGCTGCCGGCGGGCACGTCGCTGAAGTGCGGCCCGCCCGTCGTATCAATGGGCCAGGCTTCGCCGGCCACGACGATCTTGGCGAGCTGTCCGCGCGTGGTATTCGCGCCCGGCCGGAAGGTGCCGTCCGCGTAGCCGCTGATCACATTCCGACAGGCCAGGGCGGTGATGGGGGCGTAGGCCCAGTAGGTCGAGGGCACGTCGCTGAAGCTGCACAATCCGTGGTAGAACGGAATGGCATCCTTATTGAAGGTCGTGTTCGCGCCGCTGAAGGCGGGAATGAACGTCGGGCGCGCCGTGGCCGCTGGGTCAGCCACCACCAAGATGGCTATATAGGCCGGCATATTGCCCCCCAGCACCTTGACGACCCCGATTTCGCCGTCGCTGTCCGTCGTCAGGCCCGTGAAATTGACCAGCATTGTCAGGGGCACGAGGCCGCCGCCCAGCGCCGCCGACCGGATCGTGCCCGTCGCGGGGGCGACGGTGAGCCAGGGCGTGTCCGCAGTCACCACCGTGGCGTTGTACAGGACTGGATCGCCCGCGCCAAAGCTGGAGAGATAGGTGGTGGCGGTGTAGATCGCGGCATCGGTCGGCAGGTGGTCTACGCGAAAGTTGGCGGCGCTGACGGCTAACATGGGCATGGGCATGGTCGCGGGCGGGACAGACATCGTGCGCGGCTGGTTGTAGACCACCTCGACTTCGACCTGTTGGAGATCGGGCAGATCGCTAAGACTGCCGTTGTAGCTGAAGGTCAGCGCATTGGCCCCCCCTTGCAGCCAGCTTGCGGGAAAAGCGGCGGTGTTGAGCGCATCAGAGAAACAGCAAGTCTTGGTCGGGATGGTCAAGGCGTGGCCGTTAATGTTGATCGTAAAGCTGCCGGTCGCCGTGCCGTTGTAAAGGATGCGTGCGCTGCGCGCTTGGCGCACATCCTCGGCAATGGTGATGGGCACGGTGTTGGTTGGTCGGTCGGGGGAGAACGATAGTTTCGGACAGCCCACGATGCCCTCGTGTTCGTTGTGGACCACGCCGGAGCAGCCGGGCTGCAGATACGCCCGCACCAGCGGATTATAGCTGCCGGGCGGGCCGTCAAACTGCACGGTCTCCCAGTGGATGAGTTGGAGGATCACGGGGGCCGCCACCGTGTCGCGCGAACCATACCACCCGCGATGGGCCAGCAGCCACGATCCTGCTGTAAACGGCAGCTCGAAGCCCTGAGCCTGCACCACGCTCACGCCGTTGATCAACATTTCCGCTGAGGTCGCGCTCACCTTAAGCACGACCGGCATACGGATATTGGCGGGGGTGAGTTGCCGCAACGCCCCCGTATAGGTCCGCACGGTCCCATTGCTATTAACGGTGATTTGGGGGATATTAATCGTACTGTCGCTTTCCGCGCCTTGCACGGCGCGCACCGCGAACTCGATGCTATTGGCGAAATCCTGCCCGTTGCCCGCGCCAAACTCCTCACTGCTCCACGGCAGGTCCTTCACCAAGTGGATCTCAAACCACTTGCCTGGGCTGTGCTGCACGGCAGCCGTATCAACCTCAAACTGGAAGGTGCCCGTGCGCCCCGCAAAATCAAACGGCACCCGCGGGCGCAGGTAGAGTTCGGCCCGCTCCTTTCCGCCGATGAGTTGCGTGTGGAAATGATTCTCGTTGTTGAACACCAGCAAGCGCTCCAGACCGAGGCTTGCCGGCCGCAAATCGGCCCCGTGCGAGGTTCGCACGTCAAAATAATTGGCCTCAAGATCACCCGGCGCTTCGTTGAAGTTCTCGAAAAACGCCGCGTCGCGCATGGGGCTCTGCGGATCGGTCGTTGTGGTCGCACTGATCGCCGCCGACAGCGTGCCCTGCGCGTCCATCGCCTGTACTTTGACGAGATACGGGTGGCCCGGCGCTAGGCCGTTGTTCTGCGCGGCCCGACTCGTCTTGCTAACCACCTTAGCCTGCTGGAGCGTGCTGCCATCCCACACGCTGACCACTTGCCACGCAGCCGCCGCGTCGGTGGCCGGTGTCCAGGTCACCGCCAGGGACGAGTCTAGCGGCACGATTGCCAGATTCGTGGGTGGGATGATGGTGGTCGGACCGTGGAGGGGTTGCGGTTCTGCGGGCAGCGCCCTCGCCCCCAGCGGCAGCGTACTCCCACCGCCGGGCAGGCACAGGCTTAATGGCACCGCCAACACCAGCAGCGCCTTCGCTAACCATGGTCTCATCATTATCACGCCCTCCTACCTGATTGTGTTTAAGAGTCCACCCTATACTATCTAGCATCCTTACTAAAGGATAGCACACGCATCCCTATACCATCTAGCATCCTTACTAAAGGGTAGCACACGCATCATATCATGAAAGCCTAG
>Ga0123338_10003547_pt1 | contig 13963 bp, 9 predicted proteins | sample grotaG_FD_89793 | JGI IMG/M metagenome (GOLD analysis project Ga0123338, IMG submission 89793) | Glacier valley bacterial and archeal communities from Borup Fiord, Nunavut, Canada, to study Microbial Dark Matter (Phase II) -... | ecosystem: Environmental > Aquatic > Freshwater > Ice > Glacier ... | reverse complement strand
TCGCGTTGCGAGCGCCTGCGCGACGACCGGAGCGCTTGCCCAGGCGTAACGCTGCGAGACGTTCATCGTCGCGATCGCACCCGTCTCGTAGAGGCGACCGCGAATCGTGGCCGCTTCTTCAGCGCCGCGTGCGGCGTAACCGGGAGCGAGCACGAGATAGCGCGCTAAACGAATGCGATCCGCAAAATCGAAACGGTCGCGCACGGCATCGATACTGCCGAGGAACGTCGTGCGACGGTCGCCCGCATCGGCGAGCGCATCGAGCGCACGTAATCGCACGAGGCTCTTGCATGGATCGTTTTTGCACCAGAGAAATCTACTTGGATCGGCAAGAACCGTTGCGGCAAAGCTGCGCGCACGCGCAAAGGAGATGCTATCGACCGGCAAGCCGGCCGCTTGTGCGCGCGAATAGGCGCCTAACACGTCGATCGAATCAAAGGGGTCGCTCGTTGATGCGCCCGGATACGACCCGAAGCCACCGTCGGCGCGTTGCTGCGTTCGTAAGAAGGCAAGATCCGCTCGCACTCGTTTGTCGATGCGAACGTACGTTGCGGGTTCAGCGCCGGTCGCCTTGGTTTGCGCACGCAGTCGCATCACATCGGCGATGACGGCAACGCGGCTCGCCGCAAGGAACGCGAGTTGCGGCGCATCATCGAGACTCTTGCGAACGACGAGCACGGCTTCCGGCAAGAGACTATTCGCAAAGATCAGATCGAGACCGCCGCTATCGACCGGCGTCTCTGCCGAGACGAGAAGTGGAATCGCCGTCGCCGACGTCGTGACACCCGTCGTAATGACTTGTTCCATGACGGCCCGATCGATCACATCGACCGGGATCGCAAAGCCATCGTGCGCGCTTTGACTCTTCGCATTCACCGACGCGCGGAAGGTCGCCGTACTCGTGCCGACGCCGTTCGCCTCCATCGAGAAGCGATAGGCTTTGGTCAAGCGATCGATCGGCGTTTCGAACGTTGTGGATGCGCGCTGCGCTCCGTTTTCGAGGAATGCCAGCGGCGCCGTCAGCTCGCCGGAAATACTCAGCGTGCCGTCGGTGAGGGCGAGCGGATTTGCAATGGCGACACCCGCGTCAAACCGATCGCCGACGCGTGCGAATTGTGGCACGACCGGATTTGCAATCAAGGCTTTGTTCGTGAGGAAGGTCGACTCGCCGTTACCGAAACGACCGTCCGTCGTGGCGGCAACCGCCATCACGCGCCACGTCGTCAGATCGTCCGGCACGACGAACGAGACACTCGCATCGCCGTGTACGTCAGTAAGAATCGCTGGTGCGTAATACGCAAGCGGCTGGAAATTGTGGCGGATACGCGTATCTTCCGCACCCGCCGCAAGGCCGCCGCCATACCCCCAGCCTTTTTCAGCCATCATCGGTGCCATCGCGTGCAGCACGACGTTCTCGCGATTGTCGGCGAAGCGTGCGGAGATCGGTTGATGCGCATAAACGAGTTGCACGAGATCGGGTGGTCGATAGCCGCTCAGCTGCAAGATCGCATCGTTTGCCACGATTAGTGTCACCTGACCGCGCACGGATGCACCGGCCAGGTCGGTGAGGTGAATGCGAACCGTTTGCTTTCCAGCCGGTCGCAACGTCGCATTCGTTGCTTGCGCCTTGACGCGTAACTTCTTCCTATCGGTTGCGACCTCGAAGGCTGCGAATCCGGATCGCGCGAGCGCATGGCCGCCGTCGACCGAATCGATCTTTGGAAGTGCCCCGCGCCGAACGACGACGGCCTCGAAGGCCGCGTTCGGTAGCATGTCCGAAGTAATTTGAAAGCTTACCGATGGCGCGGAATCATGGGAACGCATGCGCTTGTTCCAGATGACACCGTTTCGCACGACGGCGACGAGGATGTCCGCGTCCGGAAACGGCGATTGGACGACCGCGCGAGCGGTATCGCCAAGGTGATACGTGCTCTTATCGAGATGTAACGCGATCTGATTTGGATCTTGCTGGCCCCAGAGTTGCTGGCCCGGTCCCGTCACGTAGAGTTGCGCGTCGGTCTCCATCGCATCCGACGTCGCACCCGCGATGGTGGCGCGAATGCGATAGAACCCCGCCGCGGGGGCCGTCAGATGCGCGTTGACGGCGGTCGCTGCGGTGTCGACATCGGTGCCCGCAACCGATGAATAGGTGATGCTTTGCTCTTGCGTATCGCTGCCTTCGACAACTTGCGTTGCGTTGGAAATTTTTGCAAGCTGCAAGTCGAGATGAACCTTCGTATTCGGGACGATCGTGCCGTGAACGTCGACCGCGACGACCGCGATGGTCGTCGACTTCCCGGCGGCGGCAATGTCGCTCGTCTTCAGCCCGATCGACGTCGGCCCGGGAAACGCGGTAAACGAGGCGGTTCCGCCCACCGTAAGATTGGCGACGTCGGTCGTATCGGCATCAACACGATACGTCATCGGATACGGAAGGTCGGCGGCCACGGGAACGCTGGTCACGGCAAGACCGGTCGGATCCGTTGCGACGGTCTCATTCTTGACGTCGGTTGGAATCGATGGTTGTTGCTCGGGCCAAAACCACTGCCGCCCAAACGTGAACGAGTCGTCCTTCGGCCACGTGTAGTTGGCGATCGAACGCGTCACATGGTACGCCGTAGTAGCCGCCTGCACGGGCGATCCAAACAAGTACGTGCTGACCGTCGATGCTTTGATGCTGGAACCGGCAACAGCCGTCGTTGAATCGAGCGCGAGCGCGACCTTGAAATTCGGCGGCTTGAATTCAGCGACGCGAAAACTTCCGCTGAAGTCCTCACCATTGCCGGCACTGGCGTGAACGGTGTAATACCCGAGCAGCGCGGGCTTCGGCAGTGATACCGAAATCGAACCTGTGCCGTAGGCGTTGAGCGTGAGACGCGGCAACGTGAGGATCGTATCGTCCGGCCGCCGGAGTTCGACTGTGTAACTCGCCGCAACGCCGCGCGCAAGGTGGCCGCCCCTGAGAAACCAGCCGACGGCGGTCAACTTGACGTCCTCGCCCGGTTGGTAGAGCGAACGATCCGAAAAGATCGTCGCGCGCGAGATCGGCGTTGTCGATGACCACCCGTTATCGATGCCCGACGCGAACGTGCCCGTGTAATTGTCGGTGCGAACGTACGTCCAATCGCCGCCATCGCGGACGATCGTGACGAGCGCTGGTGCCTGGTTGGTTCCCGCATCGAGTGCCGCGCACGCGCGAAACGACGACCCGGCAAATCGCGCGATCCCATCGTCGCCGGTGCGCCCGCTCGCACACGGCGGCGCCGTTGCAGAACGATTCTTGTCATCGACCTGCGAGCGAAATACCTCGACCGTCGCACCGCTAACCGGCGTTCCTCCGGCAATGCGATCGACTCGGACGAATCCCGATTCCGCAAAGTATTCGGCGAACACGCCTAGGTTGGTCAGTTGCACGAGCCCGCCGAACGATTTTCGCACCGGCGTCGAACCACCATGACCATCGCTCGCCATGCCGATCTTCGCACGCACACCGTACGCGAGAACGCCGGATGAACCGCCGAGTTGTTGCGCGAGAGGTACGGCAATCGTTCGTTCGACATTCGCCGCTCCCGAAAGCGGAAAGTCCGGCCACGGCGCCGATGCGAGGAGCGACGATTCTTCGCCGGTGGGGTCCTCGTGCGCGACGACATCTTTTGGAGCGAGCTTCACGAAACGCGCGTGCGCGTCACCGCGTGCGATGTTGACCGCACTGACATTCAGGCGCACGTCCGCCGTCGATGGGAAGACGTGCGTGCCCGTCGGCGCCCAGATATCCGGCGAACGGTCGGCGGTGCGAATCTGAACGCGTTCTTCGTGACCGAGTGTTTGACCGAACGTGTCGGCGAGCGATGAACCGATGGTGAGCGTGTAGTCGGTATTCGGTTCGAGCAGCGCTGGATTGAGGGCAAGTGACGTCGCATCGCCTGGCGATCCAACGAGCGTCCCCGCGCGCGGCGCGGGCTCGAGGTGAACCGCCGCCGCGATCGACTTGGGGTCGATCGGATTACTGAAAACGAGCGTGGGAACGCCGCTATCGAATCGCGTCGGACCCGATGTATCGTTCATCTCGCCCGTAAAGCGAAGGGGACCGAAGGTTCGCAAACGCCCGCGAAAGGCGGAGAGACTTGCAAGATTGCCGCGCGCAGGCAACACGCCGGCGGCGATCGCAATGGCATACGTCGTGCCTTTTGCAAGTGGCGAAGCCGGAACGAGCTTATACGAGAACGTCGCATCCTCGAGATCGTTCTTCGGCGTTGGATCCGGGGTCGGTGTCGCACTTGCCGGCGGTGTCACAAGAGCGACCGGGGAGCCACCGCTATCGGGGACGAGCGCCGCGTGCTCGACTAAGCTCCCGACGTCGAGTGCGACGTTCGAGGAGAAGGACACTGACGGCAGCAGCGGACCCGGATCGGGTTCGCCCCGGTCTTTTTGCATCGGCAGATCGGAGATCGCGATCGCATCGGTTTGGAACGTCCAGGTAAGATCGCGATCGAGTTTCGCGCCCGTACGATCCGCAAACCCACGTGCGATCCGCACTTGAACGCGGCTCGACGCCGGAAGGGTACCGTCGGCTTGGAATCCGATCATCCGTGGCGTAAGAAACCGAAACCGTCCCGGTAGCGCGGGTTCGATCGTAAACGCCGCGAGGATCTCGGCTTCGCGCGGCGTCTCGAGCGCCTCGAGCGGGATGAGGTCGTTCCGGAAGCGGATGCGGATTTGCGCGCGCCGCCCGACCGTGCCGGTCGGATGAATTTCCGTCACGAGCGATGGAACGGTCGGCGCGGGCAGCGGTGACACCTGAGCAAGCGTCGCCCCGGCATGGTTTGTCGTTCCCGAATGGCAAGCGGTAACGAACAGTGCGCCCAGCGCAATCACGATCCCGCGCGCGATGCTAGTCATCGAGGCGATGCGTTCGCGCGAGCGGGGCGAACTCATTGTGGCAATGAACGGACGACGCATGCGCCAGAGGACGCGAACCGGGGCCATCGTCGCGCTTTGCATCGTCGCAATCGTCGTTGCGGTGATGGCGTACGTCCTGCGTCCGATCGGGAGTACGGCGTTTGCACCCGATCGACCGGCGATCGGCTTCGATGACCGCAGCGGGTTGCCACTTGGGAACGTTCTCTCGGCGAGCGGAGAACGCGTCGCCGCGGTGTCACTCGCAACCGTTTCGCCCACCTTCGTCACAACCGTGGTCGCGGTCGAAGATCGCCGTTTTTACGCGCACCACGGCATCGATGCGATTGCACTCGCCCGCGCGACGTTCGAGGCGCTCCGCGCGCGACGCGTCGTCAGCGGCGGCTCGACGATTCCCATGCAGCTCGCGCGCATACGTTACGGCATCCCGCACTCACTCCTCGGTAAACTGCACGAGATGATCCTCGCGCTGCGGATCGAGCGCGGTTGTTCGAAAGCGCAGATTCTCGAAGCGTATCTGAATCGTTTGCCGATGGGCGGTAACCTCGTCGGCATCGCAACCGGAGCGCAGGCCTATTTCAACGTACTCCCAGGCGATCTCGATCTTGCGCAAAGCGCCTTTCTTGCCGCGCTCCCGAACGATCCGACGGCACTCGACCCCTATCGTTCCCGGCCCGCACTCGAACGGCGCCGCCAGGCGATTCTTACCGCATTGGAGGCGGCGGGCACGATCGGCGCGATCGACGCGCGGCGCGCGATCGCCGAACGACTCCCGCTCGCTCGTACCGATCAAGGGATTGGTGACGCGCCACACCTCGTCTTTCGCTTGGCACGAGAGGTTCCACGTGCAACGTCAAAGCGGGTGCGGACGACGATCGATCGCGATCTGCAACGCTTCGTGACGGCAAGCGCGCGCGATATCGTCGCGGCCGTACGCGAACGATCCGTTCGCGACGCCGCGGCAATCGTCATCGACAACGCGACCGGTGATGTGATCGCCTATGTCGGCTCGGCGGACTATTTCGATCGCGCCGCTTTTGGGCAGAACGATGGCGTCACCGCCTTGCGTCAGCCGGGCTCCACGCTCAAACCGTTTCTCTACGAGCTTGCCCTCGAGCGACGCGCGATTCGACCAACGACGATCCTTGCCGACGTTCCGACCACCTACGCGATCCCGAACGCGCAGGCGTTTACACCGAGCGACTATAGCGGCACGTTTGCCGGTCCCGTTCGACCGCGGATTGCGCTCGCCGATTCACTCAACGTTCCCGCCGTTCGTACGCTCAGTGCGATCGGCGTCGATCCGTTTCTCGAACGCCTGCACGCGCTCGGCTTTGCGCACCTGAACCGCTCCGCGGCGTACTACGGCCTCGGCCTCACGCTCGGCAGCGGTGAGGTCTCGCTCGAAGAATTGGCCCGCGCGTACGCCACCATCGCGCGAGGTGGCCGCCCGGTTCGCTTGCGCTACCGGTACGATGACCCGCGGACGATCGCGCCCATCGCAATCGGCAATCCGGCGGATTGGTCGCTGATAACGGATATCTTGGCCGACCCGTACGCGCGCGCGCGATCCTTCGGCGTCGCCTCGCTCTTACGCTTACCGTTTCCAAGTGCGGCGAAGACCGGCACCTCGTCGGATTTTCGCGATACGTGGACGGCCGGTTATACGCGCGACTTCACCGTTGCAACGTGGGTCGGAAACTTCGATGGAACGCCGATGCGCGGCATCACCGGCGTGACCGGCGCCGCCCCGCTCTGGAATCGAATCATGCTCCATCTTGCAGAACGTCGCGAACCCGCGCCCTTCGAACCGCCACGCGGCTATCGAAAAACGGCGATCTGTGCCGACACCGGCGCACGTGCGAGCGCCGATTGCCGGGCGATCGTCGATGAATGGCTCGACGCGGGCGACCGCCGATCGCTCGCTTTGGAAAAGCCGCCCCGCGCGCCGGAACTGCACATCGACAATCCGCGCGACGGCGCGGTCTATCGTACCGATGGAACGATCGTCGTTCGCGCCACCGCACCGCTTCAATTCCCGATCTCGTGGTCGGTGAACGGTCGCGACGTTGCAGGCGGCCGCGCTTGGCATTTCACCTTGCATGACGGCGACTACGCGATCGTCGCACGCGCCGGGAGCGCGCGATCGACCGTACACGTGCGCGTATCGGCCGCCCGCGTTCGGAGCGCGCATCCGGGCTTTACGATCGTCGCACGCTAAAGAGAACGTCGCTGGGTTTACGTTTCCTCAGAGCGTTGTCGGCAGCGGCGCAAAAAATCCACCGGGAACGACGAGCCGCATATGACGGCTGGAAGCGTTTGAAAGATCGACTGCAAACGAGTCGAGGACCGAGCTGGGATACAAGCGCGTGAGTTCCCCACAAATGCCGCCGATTTCTTGGCGTCGCGGTCCGCGAGCACGAGCGTAACGGAACGCGCCGCCAAACGTTTGCAACGTTCGGACCCGATGGCGCCGCTCGAACTTCGCGGCGCAGGCGCGATCGACGATGAAACCTATCGACGCGTCGAATTTCAGATCGATCTTGCCGAGTCGCGACTCGACTGAGGGTCGAAGCGATGGCGCGTGAATCCCAGCGCACGAAGCAGCGAAGATCGAAGAGTTCGCTCGAGTTTCGCGCGCTGACCAAAATACGAATGTCCATCCCGCGATCGGTCATCTCGACGACTTGGCAGTTTTGCACGACCTTGTCCCAAAGTGGAGAGCGCTCGACGATCGTCGGAATTGCGGCGCGTAGCGCGTCGACATCGAGCGTGAAATCGGCGATGAAATGGACCTCGCCGATCAAGCTCGATGTGAGATACGTCCAATTTTCAAACGGCGTCTGGATGAAATACGTCAGCGGGACGACGAGTCGACGAAGGTCCCACGTGCGCACGACGACGTACGTCGAGCGAATCGCCTCGATGCGACCGTACTGTTTTTCGACGATGACGACATCGTCGAGCCGGATCGGTTGCGTAAACGCTAGCTGCAAGCCGGCGATGAGGTTCTCGAAGAGCGGACGCGCCGCGATCCCGATGACGAGTCCCGCGACACCGGCCGACGCCAAGAGCGTCGTGCCGAGCAATCGGATCGCGGGGAACGTCATCGAAATCGAACCGAACGCAACGATCGAGACGACCGAGATCCCGACTCGCGTGAGAATCGTCACGCGCGTGCCGAGTTGGCGTGCGAGCAGATTGTCCGCGACATCGATCCGATGATGCGCGGAGATAAAATCGCTCCACAGACGTAGGATGGCAACGAACGCCCAAGCGATCGCAACGATCGTGAGAATGCCCACCGCGTGCTGGATCGCGCTCTTGTTCTCGACGGGAATCCTTACGGTGGGGAGAATCGCGAGCAGGCCGACGAGCGGCAGAATGTACGCCGCCGGTCGACTCGTCCGCTTGACGAATGCCTTGAGAAACGCGTTGTCGTGCTCGAGCGTCCAGCGCCCGAGTAACGCAAAAATCAGCCGCTGAACGCCCACCCCGACGAGCACGGCGACGAGGATCGTGCCGATTTCGAGCAGCGCGAGAACGATGAGACGATCGGAGTCCGTCTGAGGGCGCACGACCCGATCGTACTTACAGAGGCTTGCTTCCTCTCGGCTTTAGATCGTATGCACGCGGCGTTCGCTTGCGGGCAGCGGCTCGAGAATGAGACTGCGCAGGATCGGCAGCACCCGCGAGGCGGTGGCGCCGCGGCGCTCGGGCTCGATCACATCGTGAGAACGCGGTAAGCCGCGGAGGTGATGGAGCGAGACGCGCGATTCGGGATGCGTTCGCCAGCGCCGCGCGAGGTCGACCACGGTCCGATTGTTGACCGAGGACTCACTGCGGTTGATGACGAGATCGATGTGCTCGGCGGCGTGCGTTCGCGCGCTCGCATCGACGCGCAGTCGATCGGCAATCGCAATCCCGACCGCAAGCGCATGCGACGTATAGCGCGGATAGCCCCATTCGGGTTGGAGATTCTCACGATCGATCGGATTCCAAAAGAGAAAGAAATTCGGCAACCGCCGGACGACGGTGAACGCCGGCTTATGCAATTGATGCGGAAACTGCGCGATGCCCAAGAACGGCGCGACCGCGATCGCGCGCTCGATTTCGGCCCGCCGCTGCGCGAGCGCAAGCGCGAGCGTGCCACCGAGCGAATGACCGACCACCGTGATCGGCCGATCGAGTGCCAACATCTGATCGAGCAGTGCATCGCCGAACGAATCGAGTTGCGTTTCGTCCAGTTCGAGGAGCGCTTCGGTCATGCGTTCGTCGTGGCCGTGATGCGGCAACCGCGGCACCACGACCGTCGCACCGGCTTCATGCAACTCGTGCGAGAAGTCTTTCCATGAACGGGGCGATGCGGTGAGGCCATGCATCAGCACGACGATGCGTGTCGCGTCGTTACGATACAAGAACCGCGAACGCATCCCGCGATCGACGTGGCCTTCCGCGTCGTCGTAGGCGCTGAGGAAATCCGCGAGCCGACGCTGCGCGCTCACGCCGTCGAGAGGTCGTTTGCGATCGCGATGAGCGTAAAGCGCCGTTCGCTCGTCGCAAGCTCCGGATCGCGCATGAAACCGGTGAGCATCGTCAGCATCCCCTCGCCCGTTCCATGCGAACGGCAGAACGCATGTGCGTCGGTCGCCTTGGCATCGAGCAGCAGCGAGATCAGGGCAAGGGTATCGTCGAGCGCGCGCGCCACGCCATCGTGAATCGCACGTCGTGCGTCGTCGGCAGCGATCCGCACGCCGGCGGTTTCGGTGACGAGCATCAGCACGTAATCGAGGGCGGCGGCAGTTGCGAGAAAGCGCTGCGCGTGTTCGCCGACGGAGTCGATGTCATCATAGGTGCGAACGCCATCCATCAGCATGCGCTGCAATGCGAGAATCGTTTCGCGTGTCGGTCTCAACGGACACGTTCCCGCAGAGCCCAGAGCACGGCGATCGTCGTTTTGGCATCGCGCACGTCGCCACGCTCGATCATCGACCAGACGGTATCGAGCGTAAACGTTTTCATCGTAATATCTTCACCTTCATCGAAATCCGTCTCGCCTTCGGTCCACACAGAGCAGACAAAGAAATGCAAGAGTTCATCGCAGAACCCCGGCGCCGAGTACGCCGAAAACAGCGAGCGCATGTCGGTCGCGCGATGACCCGTTTCCTCGCGCAATTCGCGTACGGCCGCAGCGAGCGGTTTCTCCGTCCCGTCGATTCCGCCCGCCGGGACTTCCCACAGCTGCGCTTCCATCGGATGCCGGTACTGCTGAACGAGCACGATCGAATCGGGCGTCGGCTGCGCGATCACGACGACGGCCCCTCGATGCTCGACCACTTCGAGCACGTGCTCGCCGCCACGCGCCTCGATCGTATCGACGCGAAGGTTGACCACGCGTCCTTCGTAGATACGTTTGGATGCGAGCAGCTTCATGCAGCGTTCAGACGACCGTCGTGTTCGAGAGTTCCTCGAGAACCGTCGGACGACGCGGGTCCCAACCGAGCTCCCGCTTTGCCTTTTCCGAACTGATCTTCGCATCGCACGCGAGCGCATCCGCAAAGGGACCCATCGCCTTGCGCGCATCCTCGAGCGAAATATGCAAGACCGACCCATGGCCGCCCGCAGCACGCGATGCAGCGTGCGCGATTTCGAGATACGTCGGAGCGGCCCCGGTTACGGCGTTGTAGATGCTGCCGCCGGCGGCTTCTTCGATTGCGAGAACGTAGAGTTCCGCGAGCGCATCGACGCGCACGCAACTCCAGCGATTGTTCCCATCACCAACAACGCGAAGCGTACCCACTTTTGCATCGTCGACCATCTTTCCGATGATGCCGCCGCCGTCGCCGTAGACGAGACCCGGCCGAATCACGATCGGACGGAGATGATGTTTTGCCGCTTGGAGCACGAGCGTTTCGTGCGCCGGACGCCAGGCCACGATCGGCAACGGTGCGAGCGGCGCGTCTTCGGCGATCAGCGCATCGCCGCGATTGCCGTACACCCACACGCCGCTGGTGTACACGAACGCTTCATGATCGGTATCGAGCGCGCCCAACATCGCATCGAGTGCGGCTCGTTCGATTTCTACACTGCGCGCGTCATAGGCAAACGCCGCATGGACGACGGCGTCCGCATCGTGCGCCATCTCGCGCAGAATTTCGGGATTTTCAAGATCGCCCATCACCGGATGGATGTCCGACCGGAGCAACTTTTCTTTAGCCGATTCGCTGCGCACAAGTCCGATCACATCGTGACCGTGTTTCTTTGCGCGTAGGCACACCGCGTGGCCGATATAGCCGGTCGCCCCGGTTACGAAGATCCGCATGTTGCTCCTATGAACGCCCGCCGTCCGTCGCCGGACGTGCGGCAAGAGAAATGATGTCGAAAACCAGCGCAATTTCGAGTGCAGCGATCGTCGAGCCATAGACCCATTTCGCCGGTGCCAGCACCGCAAAGAGCGCGAGCGTCGCCGCCGACAAATAGGCGAGGTGTTTGGTGACACCCAGCCGCATCTGCGCGGGATCGCCCGTGTAGGCGCGGCGGACGTTCGCGAGCGTCGCGAGAATGAGCAAAGCGATCACGATTGACGAGGCGAGTTTGTATTGCTGCATGTTCGCAAGTAACACGCGTCCGCCAAGTGCGACGAGAACGGCGATTGCGGCCATGAAGCCGATTTCCGTGAAACGAGTCGGCCGGGATTCCATCGCGCGATGCTTTCGGCAAGGCCGCGCAAAGTCCAGCGCCAAGATCGCGAAGTGCCAACTGAACTCGGAGCCCACAGCCCGCGCCTCGACGCTTTGCGCGCCTTACTTACGGCAAAGGGCCGCCGCGAGAGCGGGACGATCGCGATCGAAGGGCCGACCCTCATCGAAGAGGCCGAGCGAAGCGGCGCCCGGATCAGTGCGCTCTACCTTACGGCTGCCGGGCGAGATGCGCACCCGTACGTCGCGGACATGGAGTCGGATGCGATCCCGGCGTTCCTCGTCCCCGAGCGGATTTTTGCCAAGATCTCCGATCTCGAGACGCCCACCGGTCTGCTCGCCACGATCGAGCTGCGCGACCGGCCGCTAGCGGAGGTTCTGGCATTACCCGGACCACTCGTCCTCTTCGCCGGCCTCGGCGATCCGGGGAACGCCGGCACGCTGCTGCGCGCGGCCGAGGCCTTCGGCTTTGCCGGCGCGATCTTCGGGGCGGGCGGCGTCGACCCGTTTTCGCCCAAAGTCGTGCGTGCGGCGATGGGATCGCTCTTTCGCCTCGGCATCGCCCGCGCGACCGCCGAGCAGCTGATTGCGGGCGCAAAAGCAAGTAATCGAACGACCGTGGCAACCGAAATGAACGGCGTCGCTCTAGCCGACGCCGATCTGCCCGAACGGGGCATTTATGCCATCGGCAACGAGCGTCACGGGGTGCGCTCGTGGATGCCGGAGGCCGATCTCACGGTCACGATTCCGCAACGCGGACCGACCGAGAGCCTCAACGCGGCCGTCGCCGGCGGCATCCTCTTCTACGAGTATGCAAAACGCCGATAAAACCTGGGATTCGCGAGTCTTGTCAAGTCCTGTCAAGCCGCCGAAATGGAGTGCGTTGTCAAGACTAGGCGTCGCCGTAACCCTATGTTATATTGTGGCCGCGACCACACCACTCGGAACATGAAGAGAAGGGTATCGACCAGCGATGCGCACTTCGGAATTATTCTGGAAAATGTTCGCCAAAACCGGATCAATCAAGTCCTATCTCATGTATCGCCATCTCCATCCGGTTCACGCCACGTCGTAATCCTTCGCGTGTGCCGGAGTGGCGCGGAATTGGTAAATAAACGTCCGCCGAAAGGTCCGGACGTTTGTTTTTTCGATACAACGAACTGATGTCCGACCTCGATCAAAAACTGTCCGCGCTTGCATCGCGTTTTGATGCGGCGCTCTCCGACGCGCCCGACGAAAAAGCGCTCGACGACCTGCGTGTGGCGTATCTCGGCCGGAGTGGCGAGATCACGCTGATCCGCCGCTCGATTGGCGAGCTGCCGGCGGCCGAACGGCCCGAAGCTGGAAAAACGATCAATGCCGCCGTCGAAGCACTCGAAGCGAAGCTGCAAAGCGCGCTGAGCGGACTCGAACGCCGTCACCTCGATGCGGCACTCGGCGAGACGATCGACGTGACGTTTCCCTCCGCACCCGCGCATTTGGGAACGCTCCACCCGATTCGCCGCATCATGAACGAACTCGCGGATTATTTCGAACGCCATGGCTTTGCGGTCGTGCTCGGCCCGGAAATTGAAACCGACGCGAACAACTTCGATGCGCTCAACATTCCGCCCGACCATCCGGCGCGCGAAGGCCTCGATTCGTTTTATCTGCGACCCGATCTCTTGCTGCGCACGCATACCTCGCCGATGCAAGTGCGCACGATGCGCACGCATCAGCCGCCGGTGGCGGTGATCGTGCCGGGCAAAGCGTACCGGCGCGATGCCATCGACGCGCGCCACGCGTACATGTTCCATCAATGCGAGGGGCTGCTCGTGGGCGAGGGCTTCCACTTCGGCCATCTCAAAGGCATGCTCACCGGCATGTGCCGCGCGCTCTTCGGACCCGCACAAGCCGTGCGCTTCCGGCCGTCGTTCTTTCCGTTTACGGAACCTAGCGCCGAAGTCGACACCACATGTCCGGGCTGCGGCGGTTCGGGCTGCAAGACGTGCGGCGGTTCCGGCTGGATCGAACTCGGCGGTTCCGGCATGGTGCATCCAAACGTGCTGCGCAGCGTGGGCTACGACCCCGACATCGTCACCGGGTGGGCGTTTGGCTTTGGCATCGAGCGCATCGCTATGGTGCGCTACGACATGAGCGACATTCGCGACTTCTTCGACAATACGCCGACCTTCTTGGAGCAACTCGGATAATGCGTGCCCCAATCGCGTGGCTGCGCGACTATGTCGAACTCGATCTCGATACGAACGCCATCGTCGAGAAACTCGCCGCGCTCGGCTTTCCCGTCGATGCGGTCGAAACGCGTCCGCATATTTCCGGCGTCGTCGTCGGCAAGATCGTCAAACTCG
>Ga0123338_10003546_pt1 | contig 13966 bp, 11 predicted proteins | sample grotaG_FD_89793 | JGI IMG/M metagenome (GOLD analysis project Ga0123338, IMG submission 89793) | Glacier valley bacterial and archeal communities from Borup Fiord, Nunavut, Canada, to study Microbial Dark Matter (Phase II) -... | ecosystem: Environmental > Aquatic > Freshwater > Ice > Glacier ... | reverse complement strand
TCGGCCCGCTGAACGACGAAATCGGGGCGAACGGGGCCGGGCACGCCCCACCAGAAGAGCAAAAGTGGTCGCATAATGTGCCGCCTACCCTACTGGACCCACTTTTCAGACAGGCTCTTAGGAGAGGGGGTGGGGGGTGAGGGCGGTCTCCGCGAGTGTAAGGGCGGCTACGCGGGGGATGGGTGGGTGTGTGGTATAATGGGGGGTATTGGTCTGCCATCCATCGTCAAAGGAATGCTACATGGAACCCACCGTTCGCCATAATGCGGCTCCCACAATCAGCGAAACCCGGCCTACAGGCGAGGTGCTGACGCTGATCCCGGCGCAGCGCAAGGCGCGTAACAACCACATTCAACTGTCTACCGAGCGCGTGACGTTGACGCGCAAACCGGCTTGGCTGAACGTTAAATGGCAGCAGGGGCCGAATTACCACGAACTGAAATCGCTGATGCGGAGCGCGGGCCTGCACACCGTTTGCGAAGAAGCCCGCTGTCCCAACATCAGCGAATGCTGGGAGCATCGCACCGCGACGTTCCTGTTGCTGGGCGATACTTGCACCCGCTCCTGCGGCTTTTGCGCTATTAAGACCGGGCGACCCAGCCACCTCGACCGCGACGAGCCGGAGCGTGTGGCGCGGGCGGTGCAACACTTGGCGCTGCAACACATCGTCCTCACCTCGGTCAACCGCGACGAACTGCTGCTGGGCGGGGCCGACATCTACGCCGAAACCATCCGCCTAATCCGCGCCTATGTGCCGGAGTGTGGCATCGAAGTGCTGACCCCCGACTTCAAGGGCCACTGGCCGGCGCTGCAATTGGTGATGGATGCGCGCCCCGACATTATGAACCACAATGTCGAGTCGGTGCCGCGCCTCTACTACGCCGTGCGCCCGCAGGCCAAATACGCCCGCTCGTTGGAGTTCTTGCGCCGCGCCAAAGAGATGGACGGCACCGTTCGCACCAAGTCGGGTCTGATGCTGGGCCTGGGCGAGACGGTGGACGAAGTGCTGACCGTGCTGGCCGATCTGCGCGCCAACCGAGTGGATATTGTGACCATCGGCCAGTATCTGCGCCCATCGTTTGCCCACCTGCCGGTGCAAAAGTATTACACGCCGGAGGAGTTTGCCGCGCTTAAAGTCCAAGCCCAGGCGCTGGGCTTTGCCCATGTGGAATGTGGCGCGCTGGTGCGTTCGTCCTATCACGCGCACGCGCAAGTGCAGAGCGCAGCGGCAGCAGGATAGGCGCTGTCTGGCCGGTCGCATTGCTGGTGGGGGCGTTGCTCTGGTTAGGGGCAACGCCCCCGCCCGATTCGCCCGGCGGCTGGGTGGCTTGGCAAGGGGTCGGACTAGGAGCGGGGCTGGTCGCCGTGTTTGCCCTGCTGCACCTCAGCAGCAACTACCTACAAGCGCGCCTTGTCACCCTGGTCTGGCGGCTCACCGGCAGCGGCGTGACCGCCAACCGCGTCTATTTCACCTTGCTGCGGCCCGGCGTGTTGGTCCACGAAGTGGCGCACGCCCTGGCGGCGGCCCTGGTCGGTGGGCGCATCGTGGCTTTTAATGCGCTCGAAACGCAAGTGGTGGCCGGGCCACGCGGCCCGCAGGTGCGCCTCGGCCACGTCAGCTATGCGATCCCCGGTCGCGCTGGGGCGCTGGGCACGCGTCTGCGCGATGCGGCAGTCGGCCTCGCCCCGCTGCCGTTCGGCTTGCTGCTGATCGCCGGCGCGCTGGCCCTCAGTGGCGTGGACTGGTTGGGCGACCTGCCCCGGACGGTGCCGCCCGCGCTGGGCACGCTGCGCTTTTGGCTGGCTGGGCTGGCGATCCTCGAAATCGCCGATCAAATGACCCCCTCCAGCGTGGACCGCAAAAACTGGCCCGTCTCCCTGCTCGTCCTGCTGGGTGGGGCGATTCTCGGCTGGCTAGCGGCCCAGGCGCTGCGCTTTAGCCTGTCATCCGCCCTCTGGACCGCCCTGTTGCAGGCGTTGGCGGTGCTGGCCGCCGTTTTGGTTGTGCCGATTGCGCTCAATCTGCTGCTGGGCGTGGCGCTATGGGCGCTGACGGGGCTGCTGCGGCGGCGGGTCGGGCGTTAAGGGGCTATCGGAAAGGGCAGTGAGATGTTAGGCGCGGTGCTGATCGAGCTCTTGATTATTTTTGTCCTCGTGCTGGCGAACGGCTTTTTCTCCGGCTCGGAGTTGGCGATTGTCTCGGCGCGGCGCAGCCGGTTGGAACAGGCGGCGCGGGCCGGCAAACGTGGCGCGCGCCAAGCGTTGACCCTAGCCGAAAACCCGGATCGCTTTCTTGCCACGGTGCAGGTCGGCATTTCGCTAATCGGCACCTTTGCGGCGGCCTTTGGCGGCGCACGTATCAGCGCCATCGCTACGACGTGGCTGCTGACCCTGCCGGCCCTGGCTCCCTATGCTGAAGCCCTGGCGCTGATGGGAGTGGTGCTGTTGATCACCTACCTGTCGCTGGTGGTGGGCGAACTGGTGCCCAAACGCATCGCACTGCAACACGCCGAAAGCTGGGCCGTGTTCGCGGCTCCACCGATGACCCTGCTGGCGCGGCTGATGCGCCCGGTGGTGGCGTTGCTCACCCTGTCGGTGGGTCTGGTGTTGCGTTTGCTGGGCCAACACCGCACCGTGGAGTCGCCGGTGACGGAAGAGGACATTCTCTACATGGCGCAATCCGGCGCGAGCAGCGGCACAGTAGAAGCCGGTGAAGCCCAACTGATCCAGCGGGTGTTTCGCTTCACGGACCGCCCGGTAAACGAGATCATGACCCCGCGCCCTGTCATGGTCGCGGCAGACGCGCAAACCTCGCTCCCCGACCTGATTGCCCTGTTTGGCCGCTCCGGCTATTCGCGCTTACCGATCTACGAGGAGCGCCTAGATCACGCGCTGGGCACGCTCCAAGCGAAAGACCTATTGCGCTTGCCCGCGGATGCGGACCCTGCTGCGGTGCAGGCGCTGTTACAGCCGCCGGTGTTTGTCTTTGAGCGGCAACACGCCGATGATGTGCTGAACCTGTTGCGCGCCAAAGGCAGTGAAGTGGCGCTGGTGGTAGACGAACACGGCCAGATCGAAGGCTTGGTTACGCTCAAAGACATCCTAGAAGAGTTGGTCGGCGGCTTTGCTGATGAAGCCGGCGCGGGCGACCCCGACTTTGTGGAGCGCGCCGACGGCAGTTGGCTGGTGGATGGGCGGGCCGTCTATGATCGGGTGCGCGAACGGCTGGATCTGCCCGCGCCGCCGGCGGAGACGCACGGCGACTACACTACGCTGGCCGGCATGATCCTGTCGGCGCTGGGCCGCATCCCGGCCGTGGGCGACCGGTTGACGCTCGGCCTCTTTGAACTGGAAGTGGTGGACATGGACCGTCGCCGCATTGACCGCGTGCTGATCCGCCGCCTACCCGCTAGCGGTCCCTAGATCGCCCGCCGCGCGCACGGCGCACGGCACACAGTTCACCCGGTAGAGCGTAAACACCTGGGCCAGCCCTTTGAGGGTGGTGCTAAAGGAATCCAGCGGCTGGGCGGCGAGCAGCGCGGCCACACCAGCGTCCTGGGCCACGGCAGCGCTGAGAATCAGGTCGTCGCCGGCGCTGATGCCCTGCACGCGGGCGGCAATATTGACCGTGGAGCCGAAGTAATCGAGGACTCCGTTGGCGTTGATGGCGATGCAGTGATGGCCGGGGTCGGCGTTATAGGCGGCGATCTGGGCTTGGATCGCCAGCGCGGCGGCCACGGCATCGGCGGAGACGCTGAACACGGCCATCACTGCATCGCCGATGGTCTTGACCAGCGCCCCCCGGTGGTCGGCAATCACCGCCTGCAAGATGGCGACGTGGTCGCGCACGCGCACGTAAGCTGCCGAGTCGCCCACCCGCTCATACAGCGCGGTCGAGTCTTTGAGATCGCTAAACAACACGGTCAGGCTGCGGACCGCCACGCCTACACCGGGGGCCAGCACTTGGGCCGCGAACAGGTGGCGGAACTCTTGCAACGACGTGACCAGGGCCGCGCTCACGCCGTCTGTGCCCCAGGTGGCCTGCTCCACGATCAACAGCAGCGGAGCAGGGCCGGCGTTCTCGAACCCCAACGTGGCCGCTGGGCCGAGAGTGTGGACGGCGGGCAGTTGCACCGTGTCGGGGGTGAAACGGTAGCTCGCTCGGTTGATCGAGCCGTCGGCGGTCAATTCCACGGTGCCGCGCTCTGCGCGTTGGCGGGTGCGCCAGCGATAGGTGCCGGGCGCAAACCCCGCCAGGGGCACCATGACGCTTGCGCCCGGCAATAGATCCATCTGGGCGACAATGTGGCGCGTCTGGTAGGGGCCACCGATGCAAAAGGTGCCCGTGTATACCTCGCGTACCGCCGCGTTGACGGTGAAGCGCAATTCGACGTATTCATCGAAATTCACGTCGTAGCGGATGTTGCAGGTGTCGCAATGGGCTGCGCTGCCCAGGTCGGTCAGGCTGGTCGGCTGTGCTTGGGCGACACGGCAATTGGGGCACAGCACGTTCCAGTGTAGATCGAGCAAGCCGGCGTGTGTGGCATAGAGAAACACGCGCAAGATTTCCATGCGGTCCAACGCCCACGAGTCGGCCAGCGCGAACGGGCGCATATCGCTTACCGCATCGTCGGGCGCGTACTGCAGGTGGCCGGCTAGGCGCAGCACACCGTCGGCGGCGACAGGCGCGGTCTGTAGGTCGTGCATTCGGCTGGTTAGGGCGGTGTGGCGCACCACCGGCTTGATCATCGTCGGGAATAAATCGGGCGCACGGGCCGCATAGCGGGTGGCGAAGCTGCGATAGAGGCGCGTCAGCAGCGTGAGCGTGTAGAGGCCGAAGACAAACACCGCGCCGAGCCGACCGAGCCAATTGCTGGGCAGCACTTCCACCAGGATGTCTACCTCAGTGCGCCCGTCGGCTAGCGGCTGCAGCCGGGTGGTGACATCAATGGTCCTGATCGGCAGCCCCTCGAACAGGCGATGCACCACCCAGTAGCGGCCGTCCACCCACTCGAACGGCAGTTCATACCAGTGGACCGGCACGCTGAGGAAGCGAGCATCGGCGCGCAACGCCTGCCGTCCGCCGGGTTCGCGGCTCATGGTGAAGCGGGCCGGCGGCAAGCCCGTCACGCGCTCCACCCGGTCGGTCATCGTGGCCGCCTGAAAAAAGGCCGCCGCAGGCATAGCCAGGGTCAACTTGCGCGTGAGCCGGAGCGGTTTCGCCATTGGTGTCCCATTACTACTAAATTATTCTGCGCCCAGGTCAATACCTTCGCCAATTGCTAGGCTGGGCCTGCGTTGGTGCGTAGAGGTGGACCAAAGAATTAAATTAGGTCTGAGTGCGGCGGCTCCCTATTTAATTTCCCGCCGTTCCCGCGCACCGATTCTACTCAGCTTGTCCAGTTCTCGCCCAGCGCCCTGAATTTGGCGAAGGTATTGCAGGTATGAAGCACTAATATTACGCAGTGGTATCACCAACAGATGTGATTTTTATGCTTTTAGGCAACACAGAAACATCAAAAAGATGTTGTGTAAGGTAAGGTAGCCGTTAGGTGGTTTCTTTATCTTCAGGGGATGATACGCGATCAAAGCATTTAGTAAGCATCTAACTTCCGGCGCGGGCCCAGTAGTGTCAAAATATGGTACTGTTGTCAGGCCATAATACGCTCATTGGCGCAAATTAAGCCCGTCCGTGCGCCACCAGCCAGCGGGCGCGCTGGTCACGGGCCACCTCCGGGTCGCTGGTCTGGTAGGCGGCGAGAAACTCGGCTTTGGCGGCGGGGAACGTGCCGGCCAGGATGTGGGCACGAATCTCGCCGGTCAGCCGCACCAGGAAGCGCACGTTATGGATGCTGGTTAGGCGGTGGGCCAGCAACTCTTTGCTGCGGAATAGGTGATGCACATAGCCCAGCGAAAAATTGCGGCAGGTCCAGCAATCGCAATCCGCTTCGATGGGCGTGTCCAGGCGGGCGAAGCGCGGGCTTTTGAGCGGCAGCCGCCCGTGGTGGGTGAGCAACGCGCCGTTGCGGGCCAAGCGGGTGGGCAGCACACAATCGAACATATCCACGCCGCGATCCACCACCTCCCACAGGTCTTCGGGCGACCCCACGCCCATCAGGTAGCGCGGCCGGTCGGCGGGTAGCAACGGCGTGACCACTTCCAGCATCCTGTGCATGATCGCCTTCGGTTCGCCCACGCTGAGGCCACCGATGGCATAGCCGGGGAAGTCAAGCTGGGTCAGCGTGGCGGCACTCTCGGCGCGCAGATTGGCGAAGCCGCCGCCCTGCACGATGGCGAACAGCGCTTGCCCGGTGTCGCCGTGCGCGGCTTGGCAGCGGGCCGCCCAGGCATGGGTGCGGCGCAGCGCTTGGCGATTATACGCTTCGTCGCTGGGATAGGGCGTGCATTCGTCCAGCACCATAATGATGTCGGCCCCGATTTGCTCCTCCAACTGCATCACGCGCTCCGGCGTGAACAGGTGGCTGGAGCCGTCAATATGCGAGCGAAAGGTCACGCCGTCGTCGCTGATCTTGCGATTGTGGCTGAGACTGAACACCTGGAAGCCGCCGCTATCGGTCAGCATGGGCCGATCCCAACGGGCAAAGCGGTGCAGCCCGCCGAACTCAGCGATCAGGTCGGCTCCCGGTCGCAGGTAGAGGTGATAAGTGTTGCCCAAGATGCACGTCGCGCCCAGTTCGCGCAGATCGTCCGGCCCCAGTGCCTTGACCGTGGCCTGGGTGCCGACGGGCATGAACAGCGGGGTCAGGCACTCGCCATGCGCGGTCTGGAAGCGTCCGGCGCGGGCCATGCTGCCGGCTTGCGTGGCCTCCAGCTGGAAGCCGAAAGGTTGCGGGTTGCTGGTCAACGGTAGTCCTTTGTCTAGGCGTATTCCGTAAAACGTAAAACGTAAGTAACTCGTCAGGCTGCGCTAAAAAGAGAGGATCTGTCATTGGGAACGCAGTGAAGAATCCGTCACAGTGGGTACACCGCCGCCGGCAGATACACATCTGGCGGAGCGATTCGCTGTCCGTAAACTGATCTCTGGGGCAGCAGATTCTTCACTGCGTTCCCAATGACAGTTTTCTCTCCCCATCGGCGGCTGAAGAGTTACTTACATCTTACGGCTTACGTTTCACGCATCTCTCTCAGCGCCACCTCAATCTCCTCGCGCACCCACGCATCCGGCTCTACGGCGAGGCGGGCGGTGAGGGCGGCGAGGGCGGCGGGGCCGGCGAGGCGACCGAGCGCCCAGGCGGCATGGCCGCGCACCAGCGCCGGGTCTTCGCCCAGCACCGCGATCAGGGCGGGGATGGCCGTGGGGTCGCCGCTGTTGCCGAGGGCCACGCAGATGTTGCGGCGCAGGCCCGCCCACTTGGCGCGCCGGATCGGGCTGCCCCGGAACCGTTCACGGAACTCCGCATCGGTCAGCGCCAGCAGCGGGATCAGGGCTGGGCTGGACCCGACCGCCGGGCGCGGGCGAAACTCGGCATGGTCGGGTGGCGGGCGGCGCGCGTTGACCGGGCAGACCTCCTGGCAGATGTCGCAGCCGAAGATCCAGTTGCCCACCAACGGGCGCAAGTCGCGCGGGATGGGGCCACGCAGTTCGATGGTCAGGTAGGAGATGCAGCGGTCGCTGTGGACCACGCCGGGCGCGATGATGGCCCCGGTGGGGCAGGCGGGCATACAACGGCTGCACGCGCCGCAATGCGTCCGCAAAGGCGCGTCGGGCGGCAGGGCCACGTCAAGCAGCAGTTCGCCCAGCAACACCCAGGAGCCCCATTCGTGCGTCAGCAGGTTGCTGTTTTTGCCGTACCAGCCCAGCCCGGCCCGTTGCGCTACTGCCCGATCCGTGATGCGCGCCGTGTCGGACAGCATCCGCGCCGCCACGGGGCGACCGAGTTGCGCCTGCACAAAGCTATGCAACGTCCGCAGCCGGGCCTGGAACACGTCATGGTAATCCTGACCCCAGGCGTAGCGGGCGATGCGTCCATGCGGCTCCCCTGGCTCCGTTGCATCGGGCGCGCCGTGGGTGAGGTAGCTGATGCCCAGCGCGACAATGCTTTGCACGCTCGGCAGTAGATGCGCCGGGTCGGCGGCGATGTCGGCGCGGTCGTGGCCGAACCAGGGCAGGCCGCTGAACAGCCCGGCGGCGATGCGCTCATGCAGCACGGCGGCGGTGGCGGGGAATGGATCGGCGGTAGTGACCCGCACCAAGTCGAAGCCAAGCCGTTGCGCTTCGGCGACAATGGCCGCTTTCAGATCGTGCGCGGCGGCGCTGGGTAAGGCTGCTGCCGCCGTAATCACGCGCTTTCGCCTACTGTGGCGGTTGCCAGCTCCGCGAGAAGCGCATGACCCGCGCGCAGGATGGCGGTCACGTTCACTAACGTTTCCGGCAGGCAGTCTATGGCTTCGCAGGTGTGTTGCATGGCATCTAACAGCCGGGGCAAGATCGTGCTGGGGTCATAGCCGCGCACTCGCAACAGGTCGGTCAGCCAACGCACTTGGTCGGTGAGCAGGGCAGGGTCGTCCATCTCCAGCGCAAAGGCCAGGGACGCCCATAAATCCATGCAAGCGGTCTCCAGCACGCCGCCTACGGTCTCCGCGCTGTCTGCCTGATCCCGCTGCCACAGGGGAGTCAATTGGGCAGCTAACGCCTCGCCCAGCTCCCCGCGCCGTCGGCGCAGGGTGGAGGCCAACAGATAGCGTTGCGCGGTTGCCGGCGGCAAAGTGGGCGCGGTCCCGGTCCGACGCTTCCCTTGCATCCCATTGACCTTTCTTCTCCCGAATCCAGCATCTAGCGCTATTATACGGGGTCGGCGCTGCGCCCGCAATAGGCCAATGGCCTTGCTCTGGCGGAGCAAGGCCAGCGGGCAATCGGGCTCGGCAGTTACGGCGCGACGCGCACCACGTAGTCGGCGGTGACGATTTGGCCGTGGTAGAAGAACTGCAGCCACGTTTTGTATTGGCCCGGCTTCTCAAACGTGTGGTCGAAGGTTAGCGCCGGGCCAAACCCGGTCGGGCGCACAAAGGTCGCCTGGGCGGTCGGCCCGGCCACGACCGGCGGCACGGTGGCGGTGGTGTTTACGCCGCTGCGGCTGTCCACAGTGGGGCTGACGACCGGCACGGCGGTGTCGCTGCCGGGGGCAGGCGTGGTCGCGCCCGTTTGCCCGACGGGGTTGCCGCTCTGGCTGCCGCTGCCGCCGCCCGCGCCCGGCTCTAGCGCGGTGCCGGCTAGCCCCCCGGCGGTCGCTTCTTGGGCGCGCAAGTGGGCGAAGGCTTCTTTGTCGGCGCTGATGATGAACAGGTGGCCCAACGCGCCGTTAAACGGCTCTAGTTCGCGCACCGGCTGATTGCCCACCGTGAGCGTGTAGTGAAAACGCGCGGGTTGGCCCACCCGGTAGATGAGGGGCTGCCCGTCGCCAGTCGGGCTGCCGTTGTCCAGCTTCACCGCGACACCATAGTAGACGTTGCCGCGGGCAGCGCTGGTGTTTTCGGGCAGCGTAATCTTCTCCTCTAACGAGGCGGGATTGGCTCCGAAACTCAGCGTGTGGGTGTAGATCAACGGCTCGGTCGGTGTGTAGGCGGAGGTGAACTCGGCATACATCGCGTAGGAGTCGGCGTTCTCGAAGCGCAGGTTGACCGGGTATGCGCCGCCGACCGGACCGACCGCTTGGCCCGTGTGAAACCATTTGAGATCGTGGCTGACCAGCACCGTATGCACCGTGACCCCGCCCACGGTGGGCAGGTTGACCGTCGGTTTGCCGGTCTTGCGGTCGGTGAAGGCGTAGTTGATGGTGGCCTTCTGGTCCTGCTGCAAACTGGGCGGGTCCACCCGCACGGTCACGTCATAGCCGTGCGCGCTGCCGCTGGTGGTCGGCGGGTCGTTGCGGACGGTCACGCCGGTGCAGGCGATCAGCAGCGCCGGCAACAGCAATGCGCCCCCGATGCAAAGGTGGCGGGGCGAAAGGATGGGCAGCGCAGACAGATGGCGTACCATAACTCTCCTCAAAGCTCTCTATTGGGCGCACCGGGCAGCAGGCCGGCAGCCGCGTAGCGGATCAGCAAGTGGCGTAAGCGCGGTTCCAGGTCGGGCGGCAGCGCGCTGAGGGCAAAATAGCCGTAGTCGCTGATCTCGGCGTTGGGCCGAAACTGCCCCCCTTGCGCGTGGCACAGATAAAACAACTCCAGCATCAGACGGCTCGGATGGCGCTCTAACGCGACCAGCCCGACCACGGTGCCATGCAGCCCGGCCTCTTCGCGCAGTTCGCGCAGGGCGGTTTGCGGCGCGGTCTCGTCGCGCTCCATTCCGCCACCGGGCAAGCCCCAGGGGTGGCGCCCTTTGTAGGTATGGCGCAACAGCAGCACGCGCCCGGCGGCATCAAACACCAGCGCTTGCACGCCGACCGCATATTTCGCGCCCAGCAGCCAGTAGAGCATGGAGCGTACCCGCCCGGACACCGGCAATCGTTGCCAGAGCCAGAGCATTGCTCGTTTCCGCCGTTCACGCTCATTCCCCACGGGGTGCAGTATACAGCAAAACGGACGAAGTGTTAAGTGTTGAGTGTTGAGTGTTGAGTAACTGTTCAGTCTGGATCGTCGGCGCCGGGCGGCGCAAGCCGCGTCTACCGCTCTGCCGCCGGCCTACGCAGGCTGACGGGGGCCGGGCTGCACCGTTACTCAACACTCAACACTCAACACTTAACACTCGTCGCCACCCGCCGCACCACCTCGCAGCCGTTGAGGGCCATGTGGTAGAGGAAGAGGAGGTGCAGCAGGTTGCCGTCGTGCGGCAGCGCACCGATTTGCTGGGCGAGGGGTACGGCGAGATCGTAGGTTTGCACGCAATCTTCCGGCACGATGACCCGCACACGCCGCCCGGCCGCGTTGGCGCGCAGTTTCAGGTGCATCGCCAACTGGTAGGTGCAGAGGTCGGTGCAATCGCCCACGATCAGGAACGTGTCCACGGCGGTCTGCGCTGGGTCGTCGAGCCAAGTGTCAAGCGTGGTGCCGTGCGCGCTGTTGGTGCTGTTTTTCTCTATCGTCCACAGCAGGTGCGCGAAAGGCAGATCGCGCAATTCGGGGATCGTCGCGGCTTCGGCGGTGCCGCGCACACAATGCACGCCCCACTGCTCGAACTCCGGCGCGTTGGCCTCGTGCGTGTCCTGCGTCAGCACGAAGCGTGTCACGCCCGCCCCATGCGCCGCCTGCAACAGCGCCACGCTCGCCGGGACGATGCCCGCCACGCGCGGCCCACTCAGCGGCCCCTCATAGCAGAAGCCGTTCACCAAGTCCACCGCGATCACCGCCGTGCGCGCCGGGTCATGCACCGCCGCGCCCAGCGGCAGCGTCGGCAGCCGGTCCCACCACCCCGCCAGCCAGTCTAAAAACGCGCCACTGCTCGCCACCAATTCCGCCCCTGTTTGGGTCGCCGCTTCCATTGTTTGCATTGTCATTATCGTCTCTCCTCTTAGGTATCAGGTATCAGGTATCAGGGGTCAGGGGTCAGGTAGGAGGAATACGTCTCACGCACTCCGTCACCATTCCGCATTCCGCAATCCGCAATCCGCAATCGTCACGGTCCATCGCCGCCCGTCGCGCCCCACTCGTAGCGGCCTTCCTGCACGAAGCGATAGAGTTGGGCCGGACGGTGCGCCCCGGTCAGGTGGGCGTTGGGCACCGCCTCGATCACGGGGGTGCGGCTGTGCAGCATCCGCTTGCTGAAGTTCTGCTTGTCCAACGCTCGGTCGAGGATGATGCTGTACAGGTTCCGCAACTGGGTCATGGTGAATTGCTCCGGCAGCAAGCGGAAGGCGATGGGAGTCCAGTCCAGCTTGCTCCGCAGCCGGCTCAGGGCGACCGCGATGATCCGCTGGTGGTCGAAGGCCAATTCCGGCAGATCGTAGACCGAGAACCAGCGCACCGCCGCCGCGTCGCTGCCCGGTTGCAGGCGCCGGCTCACGTCGGCGGGCAGCAGGGCGAAGTAGGCCACCGTGATCACGCGGGTGCGCGGGTCACGGTCGGGTTCGCCGAAGGTGTAGAGCTGTTCCAGGTAGATGTCCCCGCCGGCCAGCCCGGTCTCCTCGCCTAGTTCGCGGCGGGCGGCGGCATGGATCGCTTCGTCTAGGTGGACAAAGCCGCCCGGCAGCGCCCACATCCCGGCGAACGGCCATTGCCCGCGTTGCACCAGCAGCGCCCGCAACTGCCCCTCGCCAATCGTGAAGATCACCAAGTCCACCGTGACCGACGGCCGCGGGTAGCGGCTCACGTCATAGTGCGCCGCCGCCGTGTCTTGCGCTTCAGGTTGCTCTGTCATTTCAGCTCCTTTAGTGTATATTCCACACTATTATAACAGGGTTATCCTCGTTTGTCAATAGTACACTATCGGCAGTTTGTTTGCATATAACGGTTCAGTTGTACCGGTGCAGTCTGCGCGGGAGGGATCGCGGCGAGTGGCCCCAGTAGCGCGACAGCCGCTTCTGCGCGGCGTTCCCAATGACCGTTTGCTCTCTCCACAACCCCAGACGGCACAGCTACGCACTCGCGTAAGGGTGCCGTCCGGCCCCCGTCAGCCTGCGAAAGCAGGCTTCGTAACGGTAGACGCGGCTTGAGCCGCCCGGCCCCGGCGACCCCACACGGAACCCTTACGCGGGTTCCGACGTTTGACGCAGCGCATGACAAATCGGTATACTTACCACCAAATACTTGCGAGTACGTTGTAGCAGTAGCGTCTCTCCCTCTGATCCTGATCGGGGCCTTTCGGCCTAACTAGAATGGGCGCGGTCTTAAAGGAGTGTTTCATGCGTGTTTCTCTGGCTCGCTGGGCCCGCCGGGCGGGGTGGGCGGCAGTGGTGGGGCTGTGTAGCCTAGTGGTGGGGCTGGGGCCGTTAGCTCCGGCGGGTGCGGCCCCCCAAGCGCCCGACTTGGCACGGGGTAGTCGCATCCCGGCGCAGGGCGGCAATTACTTCCTGTCCGGGGTGAACTATCCGCAGTATCGCTACTACGGCGGGGACATCGCCACCCTGGCTTCGTGTGATGGCACCAACCCCTGTACCTACGAAAGCGCTTGGGATGCCGTCGCGATTGACCGCGACTTTGCGGCCATGCAGGCGAAGGGCGTGCATACGCTGCGTTGGTGGCTGTTTGGCGACGGACGCGGCGCGCCGGAGTTCGATGCGACACGCCGGGTGACCGGCTTTGATGCCGACTTTTTCCCGCACATGGATGCCGCCATGAGTATTGCCCACGCGCACAATATCCAGATCATTTGGTCGCTGTGGGACTTCTTGGCCCTGGAACAGGCGAATTGGCTGTGTGGCGGTGCGCCGCTGCGGGCCGCGCAAGAGCGCACGACTGGGCTGCCCAGTGCTGCCGCCGGAGCCGTCTTACGGCACCTCGACATGGCCCGTCAGGCGCCGGCCTACAGCCTGCCCGGCCTGGGAGACAAGCCGGCGGCTGGTCAAAGCTGCCTGATCTACGCCGGCGGTCACAGCAACATTATTAGCGATACCGTGCGTGGCGGCGCGCAAGACACCTTTTTCGACCTAGCGCTAAAGCCCCTGCTGCAACGCTATGCCGACGATCCCAATATCATCGGCTGGGAGATCATGAACGAGCCGGAGTGGACGCTCAATCGCACACCGGAGACGGGCATGGCCTACCCACAGGTGCAAGTGCCGGTGGACAAGGCGCAGATGCAGGCGTTTTTCCGCCGCTTCACTGCGGCGGTGCATCAGTACGCACCCGGCCAGTTGGCGACTGTGGGCATGGCTTCGCTCAAGTTCCAGGGCACCGGGACCAATATCCCGGCGGGTTTGTGGCAGGGGTTAGGCTTCGACTACTATAACGCCCACTATTACGGTTGGATGGATAGTCCCTATAACAACGGCAACCCGGTCACGCTGCCCTACAGCAGCACGCTGGCCCAATTGGATGCGCCCACCGTGATCGGCGAGTTTCCGGCGCACGG
>Ga0123338_10003545_pt1 | contig 13966 bp, 10 predicted proteins | sample grotaG_FD_89793 | JGI IMG/M metagenome (GOLD analysis project Ga0123338, IMG submission 89793) | Glacier valley bacterial and archeal communities from Borup Fiord, Nunavut, Canada, to study Microbial Dark Matter (Phase II) -... | ecosystem: Environmental > Aquatic > Freshwater > Ice > Glacier ... | reverse complement strand
GGCGAGCAACGCACCGTGGATCTTCGGGTGCAGCGTCACGACTCGATGGCTGAGGATCGCCGGGACACCCGTGATGTCCGCAACGTCGGTCACCGGTACACCTGCGGCGGCAATTGCCAGCGCCGTCCCTCCGCTGGAGATCAGCCGCCAGCCCAGCTCGTGGAGTCCGGCAGCGAGATCGACGATGCCGGACTTGTCGAATACCGAGAGAAGCGCAGAAGGCATGAACCGAAATGTAGGCGACCGCGTAGAGGTGAGGGTATTTCGGTCGCTCACCACGACTCATGGAAGTAGTACGGTCAGTGCAAGTCACATCTCGGTAACCCCGGAGGTCAACAGTGGATGTCAGCAAGTTCAAACCTAGTGATTGGTTGAAAGTGGGTGGCGGCGCCCTGATGCTGATCGCATATTTCCTGCCGTGGTGGGGAATCAGCGGTCCGGGCTTCAGCGCCGATGTATCCGGATCCCAATACTTCTTCACAGGAACCGTTCCGTGGTTGCTCCTCGTTGCAATCGGCGTCCTCTCGTTCCTGGCTGCGGCCGGAATCTTCAAACTGCCGGCAAGTCTCCCAGCACCGCTGATCTTCCTCGGCGTCTCCGTGCTGACCATGTTGTTGATCATCGTCCGCTTCTTCAGCGACGGAAGCGACATCAGCGACTCTCCGCTGACGCGCGGTGCAGGTCTGTACCTCGCGTTGGTCGCAGCGATTGCCGTGCTCGTCGGCTGCGTGATGGGCTTCAAGGAATCCGGTGGGTCGCTTGCGGATCTGAAAGATCCGAACAAACTCAAAGGCGCCTTCCAGAGTGGCCAACAGCAGCCGCAGTACGGCCAGCAGCAGCAGTACGGTCAGCAGCCGCAGTACCCGCAGCAACCGCAGTACGGTCAGGCACCTCCGCCCCCTCCAGGTGGGTACCAGCAGGCACCGCCGCCGCCCCCAGGTGGCTATCAGCAGGCACCGCCTCCCCCGCCTCCCCCCGGCGGCGGTGGGTTCACGCCTCCCCCGCCCCCACCCCCCGGTTCCTGAACGTGTGAGGCCACCGAAGCCTCACGTCTGAGATCCCAACGTGCGGCGGGATCGTTCGTTTTCAACGGCGTGATTTGCCGATCCTGGTTTCGCCGTGCACACATCGTCTCGGCTGATGGCTGCGTGCTCCGGCTCTGTGCTCCTCCCATCGGGCGCACGACGAGCGATTGGATGGTGGCCGGGGGTGGACACCGGTCGAAGGCGGGATCGAGTTCGGCTGCGGAGGGACCCGTCGACCGTCGCCGGTTGCCTGCTTGGCGTGGGCACTGCCCTCTTCGTCTCTGGACTGTTCTTTCCATTCCTCAGTTCCGAGCTCAGCACTGCGACGTTGTTCGACCTCCCTGGCACCACGATCGGCATCTACGTCGGCCTCTGCATCGCCGTGCCGTTCGCCCTCGCCGGCGGACAGCGCGGCGCCGGAATTGCCGCCGGGGCGCTGATCGGATTGACGCTCGTTGATGTGATTACGGCTGCGGCCGTCTCGCTTGCCATCGACCATGTCCATACGTCTGCAATCGCCGACGGATTTCGGGAGCAAGAAGTGCATCTGGCGATCGGGTTCTGGCTGTACTTCTTCGGCCCGCTCGTGGCGGTTGTGGCGGCGGTGATCGTGATGCGCATCTGCCGGGACTCCGCTCAATACGACGACGAGCGAGCTGGTCCGCTGCCTGGCCGATGTTGCGCCGGCGCCATGCTCGTGGCGTGCATCGCAGTCGTGATCCCGATGATCGATGAGCACAGGCGCGGCGGGGCCGGTTTGGTGCCGAACGCCATGCCAAAGCTCCTCCAGAAGACGCACCGCTCAAGCCGTTGCGAATTCGTTAGCAAACGCGAGGACGCTGGCAGCGGATGTCGCAGATTCTGCGACATCTGCTGCCAGCGTCGGTCATCACTCATGAGAACCGGGCGGGCCTCAGAGGCCTTTGACGATTTCGGCCATCAGTTCGCTGGCTTCCGTCGGGTTCAATCCGACCTTCACGCCTGCGGCTGTCAGCGCGTCCATCTTGCCCTGGGCCGTTCCCTTGCCGCCACTGACGATCGCGCCGGCGTGGCCCATCTTCTTGCCGGCCGGGGCGGTGACGCCGGCGATGTAGGCGCTCATCGGCTTGGTGACATTGGCTTTGATGAACTCGGCTGCTTCTTCCTCCGCCGATCCGCCGATCTCGCCGATCATCATGATCGCATGCGTCTCGGGGTCGGCCTGGAACTCTTTGAGGCAGTCGATGAAGTTCGTGCCGGGGACTGGATCGCCGCCGATGCCGACGCAGGTGGACACGCCGATGCCCTGCTGCTTCAACTCGTACAACGCCTGGTACGTCAACGTGCCGGAGCGCGAGACGATGCCGACGTTCGGGCCCTTCTCGGATGGCAGTTCGGCGATCTCGCCGGCGGTGATGCCGATGTTGCACTTGCCGGGGCTGATGATGCCGGGGCAGTTCGGGCCGAGTAGGCGCGTCGCCGGGTAGTCACGGATGAGCGTGTTGTAGACCTTGGCCTCGTCCTGCGCTGGGATGCCCTCGGTGATGCAGACGATGAAGGTGATGCCGGCTGCTGCGGCTTCGAGGATCGCTGCGGACGCTGCCTTGGGGGGAACGGCGATGAAGGAGGCTGTTGCGCCAGTTGCGGCGACAGCCTCGGCGACGGTGTTGAACACCGGGATGCCCTCGACGTCCTGGCCGGCCTTGCCGGGGGTCACGCCGCCGACGACCTGGGTGCCGTATGCCTTGTTACGCAGCCCGTGGTACTTGCCCTGGCCTCCAGTCAGGCCCTGGACGATGACTTTGGTTTTTTCGTTGACGAAGATGGCCATTTCAGTTACCGGTCGCAATCGCTACAGCGGCACGAGCCGCTTCCAACATGGTGGGTTTGGAGGTCAGTTTCGACTCCGGGATACCGGCGTCGAGCAGGATCTGACGGCCCTCCGCGGCGTTCGTGCCGTCGAGGCGGATGACGATCGGTGCCCGCAACTCGACACGGCTCAATGCCTCGACGATGCCCTTGGCGACTTCCTCGCCGCGGGTGATGCCGCCGAAGATGTTGATGAAGATGCTCTTGACCTTGTCGTCGAAGTTGATGACCTCGAGCGCCGCTGTCATCACGTCGGCGTTGGCGCCCCCTCCGATGTCGAGGAAGTTGGCTGCAGACCCACCGACCTGGTTGACGACGTCGAGCGTCGACATCGCCAGACCGGCGCCGTTGGCGATGATGCCCACCGTTCCGTCGAGGCCGATGTACTGCAGGTCGTGCTCGCGGGCGAGTTGCTCGCGCTCGTCGAGTTCTTCGGTCGCCCGGTACTCGGCCCATTCTGGATGGCGGAACGCAGCGTTGTTGTCGAGGCTGACCTTGGCGTCCAGCGCGTGGATCTCGCCGGTCGGCTTCAGGATCAGCGGGTTGATCTCGGCAAGGTCGCAGTCGCCAAGCGTGAAGCACTGGTACAGCTTGGCGAGGATCGAGGCGGTACCGTCGATCGCCTCCGGGGGCAGGTCGGCATCCATCGCCGCGTGACGGCCGTCTTCCTCGCTGAAGCCGTCGACGGGGTCGATATGGCGCATGAGAATGGCGTCCGGGTTGGTTTCGGCGACGGTCTCGATCTCGACGCCACCCTCCTTCGAGAGCATCAACAGATGCTTCTTGGCGCCGCGGTCGAGCGTGAAGCTTGCGTAGTACTCCTCGGCGATATCGCTGGCGTTCTCGACCCACAGCACCTTGACGACGTGGCCCTTGATATCCATACCGAGGATGTTGCCGGCATGGAGACGGACCTCGTCGGCGTCGTTCGCCAACTTGATACCACCGGCCTTACCTCGCCCGCCAACCTGCACCTGCGCCTTGACGACGACGGGATAACCGGCGGCGTCGGCCACTTCGACGGCTTGGTCGACGGTGGTGGCAACGCCGCCAGCACTGACGGGAATGTCGTAACGGGCAAAGTACTGCTTGCCCTGATACTCGAATAGGTCCACGTAGTTCTCCCGGTGAATCGAGGATGGCGATGATCGCCACGTCACCACTGCGATGACGGCAACGAGCGCTGGCGACGCTAGGTCGCCGACAGTCCCGAGAGCGAATCCTCCTGTTGGCGGTATCCAACGGCGCACGATGTTGGCCTGTCAACGGTGGACGGTGTTGGCGGTGCCCAGCGGTGGACGGTGTTCGCATGCCCAAAGACGCACGACGGCGGCAGACTATGGCTGATGAAAATTCCGGAGATGCGGACCCCGTTTGCCAGGGCGGTCGTGCCGGTCGCCGCCGGGATCGGCTTCTTCGTCGTCCTCGGCTTCGTACTGTGGGGAATCGCCGCGTACCTCGCCGACAAAGGCCCGCAGGTCAACCTCGGACGAAGCGAGTTCACGGTTGGGCGAGTCGATCAGGTGTCCGACGCGATCTCGAAGAATGGACCGCTGCTGTTCCAGGGACTGAAGGGCGATCAGGCAGACCGCTCGCTGATCGTCGATCATTCCGGCATAAACGACCTGCAGGGCTGGGCCGTCTATCAGGCGATCCCCAAGGACAAGCCAGACACCTGTTTCGTCAGCCAGCAGCCGAAGACGCGGATCTTCACCGATTGCGATGGGCGAGTCGTCTCCGTCGAACAGTTGCGACTGGCAACGGGCGTCATCATCTCGTTCCCCAATCAGCAGTATCTGGCATTGACGCTGCCCGGCGCGTCGGTCTCGACGACGACCCCCGTCACCAGGTCCCCCTGACCGACGGCTCGCCGCTCTGAGGGATGGGTCACTTTGTGGAGGCGCTTTCAACCGACTGACCCAACCCTCGAGCGGGCGAGTCGGTGAACCGAACGCCGGCTCGGATCGTTGGTGTGGATGTGGATGTGGACACGACGACCGAACCTTGCTGCGAACCGACGTGCTGGCGGCTCGGCACTCGTCGTTGGAGTACGTTTCGCTTGATGAGGAATTCTCGGGCGGCGATGACGACGATGACGGTGCTGATCGCTGCCGGCGCGTTGCTCGTTGCCGGCTGTTCGACATCGGCGCCGCTGGCGAAGACGGTCGAAACCACCGAAACAGCAACGACGTCGTCGAGGACGACCAAAGCACCAACCCGCTCGACCGCTCCGCCGACATCAAAAGCTGCACCGAAGACGGTCCCACCGACCGCAGTCGTGGTCACCGTCGTCGTCACGATCGTGCCAACGGCCGCACCCGCAGCACCATCAACCGCACCACCCACACCAGCACCGACTGCTGCGCATGCCACCACACCCGTCGGACCTGCAGCGTCGATCCCGCTCGATGTTGCCGCTCTTGCCGGCAGCTACTTCGGGCACGACCGCGCCCTCGTCGTGCAGCCGAACGGGACGATGCATCTCGAGGAGCGCTCGTTCACGTTCTGCTCCGACAACCCTGCACCGCCGTGCGACAACGTCATCAACAACGAGATCCACAGCGGCATCCAGATCGACCTCAAAGTCCAATCCGGTTCAGGTCCGACGGGCAACGCCGTCGTCACGTCGTCGACGGATCCGACGATTCCTGTGGGGACACCCGTCGTGCTGACCAAGACTCCTGACGAGATTGCCTTCACCGGCGGGGGCCTGCTCGACGGGCAGATCTTCTGCACCAAGAACGCCGTTTCCGGGGAGTGTGGCGCCTGATGTCACGCCGATTCGATGGCCGGCGACCGATGCGGACGGCCTCCGAATCTCGCCGGTCAGATTCCGGGGAACTGCGTCCTCGTCCGTGACGTCCAAACCACTATGAACCGCCGCGATTTCCTCAACGCCTCGTGACTCGCCGGTGAGCTGCTGTTGCTCCAGGCGTGCGGGAGCGGCGCAACGAATCTCGACCCTGGGACGACCGCGCCGCCGAAGACCGGCGGGTCGACACCCACGACTGGCGGGTCGACACCCACGACCGGCGCCGGGACGACGATGACGACGACCGGAACGACGACGAGCGGAGGCTCCGTGGCGAAGAGTGGACTGGCCCAGTCGAAGGTTCCGCGAGCGAAGACGGCAGCGGGGGACGAGACTGCCGCGGTGACCGCCCTCAATGCCTTCGGCGCGAGTCTCGGCCAGCAGCTCTCGCCTACCGGCAACGTGGTCTTCTCGCCGGCGTCGATCCTGCTGGCGATGGCGATGGTCAGAGCAGGCGCAGTAGGCCAGACCCAGACGGAGATGAATTCCGCCCTGCACATCGCCGATCCGTCGACGATCGACCATTCGATCAACGCGCTGCTGACCGTGCTGGCGAGCCGCAACGGCCATCGCCAGTCCGGCAACCGCGACGGCGACATCGAGCTCGATATCGCCAACTCGATCTGGGCACAGAACGATGAGCAGTGGGAGCAGGCGTTCCTCGACGTGCTCGCCAGCCAGTACGCCGCCGGCGTGTTGTTGGTCGACTACCGGCACGACGCCAGCGCCGCCGAATCAGCGATCAACGCCTGGGTTTCGGAGCAGACGAAGAAGCGCATACCCGAATTGCTCACACCCGGCCTGTTGACGCCAACGACGAGGGTGGTGCTCGTCAACACCATCTACCTAAAGGCGCCGTGGGCATCGGCATTCATGAAGTCGTCGACCGCCCCTGCCCCCTTCATTCGCGCAAACGGCTCGTCGGTACAAGTCGACATGATGCATCGGCAGGGCTTCATGGCGTATGTACGAGGTGCCGATCTCGAGGCCGTCACCCTGCCGTACGTCGGTAACGAGTTGGAAATGGCGCTGATCGTTCCCGACGCCGGAAAGCTGTTCAGCGTGTTCGCCGACGTATCCAACACGCTGGCGACCTTGACTGCGGCCGGCACGTCGATGGTGAATCTGGCGATGCCGAAATTCGACTTCGGAACGAAGACCGGACTAGCACCGACATTGTCAGCGTTGGGGATGCCGACGGCATTCACGGACCACGCCGACTTCAGCGGGATGACGAAGACGGAACCACTGGTCATCTCCGCCGTGATCCACCAGGCAAACATCACCGTCGACGAAGAGGGCACCGTCGCAGCCGCGGCGACCGCCGCAGTGATGACAGCAGGCGCTGCAGCAGCCGAACCGGTCGACCTGACGATCGACCGGCCATTCATTTTCGCGATCCGCGATGCCAAGAACGGCGCCGTATTGTTCCTCGGCACGATCAACGACCCGACGGACCACAGCGGAGCGGCCACCGTCTGACGGCAGCTGCCGATTACTTGCAATCCAATCGAGTAGTAACTCGCCCCCTGTCGCGAAGGAAATACTCGTTCGGCGAGCGAGGGAATGAGGGACCGATGAAAGGTCGAAGTGCTGTCTGATCAGCGGAGGACGGGGGCGGGCTCCAAGGCGGCGATAAGGCGTTCGGCGAAGATCTCGCTGTGGGCCTGCAGCTTCGAGCGGTTGAGCGCCAAGCCGCCGATGACAGCAGCTCCACGGGATTCGACGGCGCGTGTCATCTTGTCCAGGGAGTGCTTCGGGTCGAGGGCGAATGTGCAGAACACCGCTGCCTGCTTGCCGCCGATCGCCGGGAGCGCACCGATAGTGCCGAGGCCGAAGGGGCCCTGGCCGACGAAGAACAGACCGTGGACCCAAGTGCCGACGATGACGATGTCTGCGGCCTGCAATTCGGCGTGATTTGGGTTCTTCAGCCTCGAGATGCCGGTGATCCCCCAGCCCTCTTGCTGCAGATTGTTGGCAATCAGCTCGCCAGCCTTCTGCGTGTGGCCGGTCAGACTCTCGATCAGCAGCGCAGCTCTCATGCCTTCGATTGTGCCACAACCAGCCGGGATTCCGGGACAGCGTGCCGTCCGACCCCTCAGACTTTGGTGAGTGGGCTCCACGCAAGCGAGAGGATCTTCGTGCCGACGTCACGGAAACGGATCGTTGCCTCTGCCTTGTCGCCGTCGCCGCGCAGGTCGATGATCACGCCTTCGCCGAACGTGTTGTGCACGACGTCGTCACCGAGCTTGAAACCCTGCTGGAACGAGTTCGTCGCCGACGGTGCGGTCGGCGATCGGCGGCCAGCAGCGATCGCTGCGTCGACGACGCGTTCGCGGTGTGCCTCGACCGCCGCGCGGTCTTCGTCCTCGTTCTTCCAGCGCGAGCCCTGTCGTGCACGTGCTCCCCAATCGTCGCGCTCTGCTCGATAGCTCGAACGTCCGGACGTGCGCGGGCTGCCGGTCGATTCGATCAGGTCCTCTGGAATCTCCTCGACGAAGCGCGACGGCGGGTTGTAGCTGGTGGTGCCGAACAGGCTGCGGCTCCAGGCGTGGGAGATGAACAGCTTCTCGCGAGCGCGAGTGATACCAACATAGGCGAGGCGGCGTTCCTCCTCGAGTTCGGCTGGCTCTGTCAACGCGCGAATGTGCGGGAACACGCCCTCTTCGACGCCGACGAGGAAGACGATCGGGAATTCCAACCCCTTGGCGGCGTGCAACGTCATCAACATCACCCGCGATTCGTCACCGTCGATGTCGTCGGTGTCGGCGACCAGTGAGACCTGTTCGAGGAAGGCAGCAACGGTCTCGAATTCGCGCGCTGAACCTATCAGTTCACCGAGATTTTCCAAACGTCCGGCGGCTTCAACGGAGTTGTCGGCTTCGAGTTCGCCGTAGTAGCCGCTCTGATCGAGGGCCGCCTGCAGGACATCGCCGGGACCGAGCGGGACGAGTCCGGCGAGCGCGTCGATCACCTTGAGGAAGGCGGTGATGCCTCGTGCTGCGCTGCCGCTGACACCGGCGTCCTCGGCGAAACGGAGCGCCGTCATGAACGGCTGACCCTGTTTCGTCGCCCACGCGTCGAGCCGCTGCATGCTCGTCTCGCCGACACCGCGTTTTGGTTCGTTGAGCACCCGTTTGACGCTGACCTCGTCGGCCGGATTGACGGTGGCCCGCAGATAGGCGATGGCGTCCTTGATCTCACGACGGTCGTAGAAGCGTGTTCCGCCGACGACCTTGTACGGCACACCGGAGCGGATCAGTGCATCCTCGATCGCCCGGCTCTGGGCGTTGGTGCGGTAGAAGACGGCCATCTCCGACCAACGCATGGCGTCGCTGTCGTGGAGTTCGTACATCTTGCGCGACACCCATCGAGCCTCGTCGGATTCGTCGACAGCGTGATAGCGGGTGATGCGATCACCGCTGCCCTTGTCGGTCCACAGTTCCTTCTTCTTGCGCGTCGCGTTGTTGTCGATGACGGCATTGGCGGCACTGAGAATCGTCTGCGTCGACCGGTAGTTCTGATCGAGGACGATCGCTGTCGCATCAGGAAAGGCGTCTTCGAACTGCAGGATGTTGCGAATATCAGCGCCGCGAAATCGGTACACCGAGTTGTGGACGACGATGCCGTTGGCCACGTAGTTGTGCAGTCGATCGACGGTCAGGTCGTACACGGGACCCTCGTACTCGCACATCGAAACGGCGTCGATCGCCCGCTCGTGAAACCCATCCGGTCCATCGACGAGCACCACCATGCCCGGGTGGAGATGGCTCATCGGCGTCAAGTCGTAGAGGTTCGTCTCCACCTGCATCCGCCGATGTATCCGCAGCCCGCCGGCATCAGCGACGGCGTGAGCCAATTCGAGGGCATCGGCGTAGTCCTTCCGACAGGTCTCGAACCGCATGCTCGCGGATCTGGAGGTGCGAACTTCGATGCCCGCCGCAACCAGTCGTTCGACGACATCGAGTCGGTTCGAGTTCCATTGCACCCTGTGATAGCCGATGTCGGCGCACTGATCGCTGAACATCGTCAAGTTCAAGGTCTGGCGTCTTGCACCGTTCTGCGGACGGTGATGTGGGAATTCGATGTCAAGCATCAGGTCTGCCATCAACTGCTTGGCTCTGGACGCAGTATCGATCGAGGCGAACAGCTTCTGTAGGAGCGCGTCGTCCATCGACAGTTCACGGCCGATCGCATGGAAGCAGGTGGTCGGCAGGCCGTATTCAGCCGAGTAGAACGTCTCCCAATACGACGCATCCGCAGTGCTGTCACACACTCGGAGGACCCACAGCGCGTCAGCGTGCTCCTGGTCGGACCTGACGAAGAAGCCGGTCTGGCTTCGGCCCTGACCGTCGACACGCGCACCCTTCGTCTGGCCGATCCGCCATCCGCGATCGGCGCGGTACATCAGGTAGACGATCCGACGATCTACCAATGGAACGAATCGAGTCGGTACGAGGTGACCCGTTGTACCGCTGATCGAAGCGTCACCGGCCGTCACAGTGACGAGCACATCGCGTGCTGTCCCCTCCTTCTTGAAGGAGACGACCCCTGCCTGGTGCGCGCAGTGCCCACCCGTGCCGATGACGACATCGCCGACGCTGATGTGCTCGATCAGTTTTGAACCGTCGGGGGTTGATATCACGGTGCCCGGAGGCAGGCACTGGTCGCTGTCGCCGACGACGGTCACGTTTCTGTGCTGGCCGCCGAGCATCAGCACGATCTCGTTCTGGGCGCTGTTGGTGTCCTGGTATTCGTCGACGAGGATGTATTCGAAGCGCTGCTGATAGTGCGCAAGCACGTCAGGATGCTCGCGGAAGAGCCGGACGGTGACTCCGAGAAGATCGTCGAAGTCCATCGCCCCGGCCTTGTGCAGGCGGGCCTGGTAGTCGACGAAGACCTGGGCGATCTTGCGTTCGAAGACGTTGCCGGCACGTTCTTCTGCCTGGGCGGCGGAGATCAGATCGTTCTTCCACTGGCTGATCTGCGCGTGGACGGCACGGGTCGCAAAACGCTTGGGATCGAGTCCGAGGTCGCGGATCACGTAGCCAGTCAGTCGCTGGGCGTCGGATTGGTCGTAGATGCTGAACGTCTTCGGGTAGCCGAGGGCATCGGCGTCCCGGCGCAGGATCCGCACACAGGCCGAGTGGAACGTACTGACCCACATCTTGCGCGCCACGGGCCCGATCAGTGCCGCCACCCGGGAACGCATCTCTTCAGCGGCCTTGTTGGTGAAGGTGATGGCGAGGATGGCCATCGGGTTGACGTGCAGTTCGGTGACGAGGTGGGCGATGCGGTGCGTCAGCACGCGCGTCTTGCCGGATCCCGCGCCTGCAATCACGAGCAGCGGGCCGTCGTCGTGGACAACGGCGTCGAGTTGATCGGGGTTCAATCCACTGGTGAGTTCGCTGGCGAAGTGCGAGCCTTCTGGGGAATCGTGCGTCGGGGAGACCATGTCGATCTCCAGTGTACGAAATGGGTGTCTCGAAGTTCCGGCTCCCCTGACGGGCGGATGTGGGCACGCACACAGGGATCGAGCGGTGGCGTCAGTGTGCAAGGTCGATCAGCAGGACTGATCATGATGGTCAGCAATATTCGCTGTTTCTGATCACACTTCGCCCGTACCGTTGTCGAAATGGGCGACGAGACACGGACAACCTCGGCCAGGCGTCGACGGTGATCGAGCCGGCGGAACTGCCCATCGGCTCCGTGTCGGGGAACGAGCGCCGGGTCTCGCGCATGACGTCCGAGGGCACCCACGCAGGATCGTTGCGTTCGAGCGACTGGCTGCTGGTGCTGATCCCCGGGCTGATCTGGGGCGCCTCGTTCCTGCTGATCTCCGAAGGACTCGAAGCGTTCGCTCCCGGAGCGGTGACCTTCATGCGCATCACCTTCGGGGCGGTCACGCTGTGGTTGCTGCCCGCATCTCGCATCAAGGTCGAGCGCGCCGACTGGCCGCGCGTCGTCGTCCTCGGGGTCACGTGGCTGGCATTCCCGATGACGCTGTTCCCGCTCGCCCAGCGGCACATTTCCTCGAGCCTTGCCGGCATGCTCAACGGGGCGATCCCGGTCTTCGTGACGATCGTGGCGGCAATGCTGCTGCGGCGTTGGCCCGGGCGTTGGCAGATGGCGGGGATCGTCGTCGGGACCCTCGGGCTCGTGCTGATGGGGGTTCGCTCGTTGAACGAGGGTGGCTCGACGGCGCTTGGCGTCGTGCTGATTCTCGTCGCCGTGTCGTCGTACGGCATTGCCGTCAACGTCAGCGTGCCATTGACCCAGAAGTACGGAGCGATCCCGGTGTTCTGGCGGGCGCAGGTGGTGTCAGTGATCCTCACTGCTCCATTCGGTGCCTTCGGATTGGCGCATTCCCACTGGGCGACGCGCCCATTCCTGGCAATTCTGCTCCTCGGCATCCTCGGCACGGCAGTGGCATTCGTGATGATGACAACGTTGGCGGCACGCGTCGGTGCGACCCGCGCCTCGATCCTCACGTATCTCGAAGCCGTCGTTGCGCTCATCCTCGGCGTGTCGATTCGCAACGACTCCGTTGCGGCGCTCGAGATCGTCGGTTGTTTCGTGGTGCTCCTCGGTGCCTGGTGCACGAGCAGGGTAGAGATTCCGCAAGGTCACTAGATTCTGCTGCATGAAGCGCCACTTCGCCGTCATCACCGGCGTCGCGGCCGTCCTCACCACGATTACAGCTGGATGCACCACCTACACGCCGCAAGCACAGCCCGACCAGTCGACGCAGCCGAAGGTCGTCGTACCGCGCGACGTGGTGTTCGCCGAACTCGGACAAGAGCGCGAGGACGTTCCGCTGAACCTCTATCAGGTGCAGATCCACAATGACACCGATGCCGAAATCGACGTCGCTCGCACGTCGATGACATGGTCGGGCTTCCAGACATCTGCGCCAAACACGAAGGGCACGAAGATCGCCCCGAGAGCGGTCGTGGACCAGCCCGTCCCGTTCTCAGGAGCGTCCTGTGTCGGCGACGGTACGAGCGCCTCGATGCCTTCGATCGACAGTGCCACCGCCGTCATCACGTTCGCCAACGGAACGAAATCGACGGTCCCGGTCGTCGACGCCAACGGCATCCTCAGCAAGTTGTATCTCAGCGACTGCGAACGTCAGAACATCGACAAGGCCGTCACGATCACGCTGACAGGATTCCGGGATGTCACGAATGACGGTCTGCCGCGTGCAGAAGCGACGATTCATCTGCGGCGGGGTGCCTCCACCGGCACGATCCGGCTCCTGGACACCAAGGGAACGGTCATCTTCACGCTGTCACCGCTGTCGCCGACCAACTCCCCGTTCCTGACGATGTCCAGCGGTCGAACAGGCGCCGATCTGCCCGTTTTGGTCACCGAGGCGCGGTGCGAGGACCATGCCTTCGCCGAGACGAAGCAGCCGTTCCTCTTCGTTGTCTCGATCGACACCGGCGACGGCGTCGAACACGGCTACAACCTCGTGCCGGACGTCTCGGTGCAGCCGCACCTGTTCAACATGGCGATCGCCGCCTGCAAGATCAAGAACGCCACCGCCACCTCTGCGCCGTGAGGGCCGGCTGAAGGGCAGCTTCGAAGTTCTCTGGACCTGTCCGCCTTCTTCATAGAACCTCCCCGAATTTCTCGATAGCCGACGGCGTTATGAAAGAGCGCGGATGTTGCACTGCCAGCGGTGCACCAGTGGACTCAGTTTCCGGATAAGCGGTTTACTGTGAGCGCCGATGGAGATGCATTTTGCGACCGTGTGGGAATCAATCGCCGACGTCATCGGGGACAGTGAAGCGCTGATTCACGGTGAGACCCGCAGAACGTGGAACGAGTTCGACGATCGGGCGGCTCGACTCGCAACGGTGGTGGGGGCCGCCGGTCTCAGCCACGACTCGAAGGTCGGCCTCTACCTCTACAACGGCAACGAGTACTCGGAGGCGCAGTTCGCCGCCCTGAAGATGCGCGGCGTTCCGATCAACGTCAACTACCGATACCTCGACGAAGAGCTGTGGTACCTGCTCGACAACTGCGATGCAGAAGCGCTCGTCTACCACTCCAGCCTCGGCGACCATGTCGCCAGAGTGCTGGCGCGGCTGCCGAAGATCAAGCTGCTCGTCGAGGTCGACGACGGCCCATCGGTCGGCGGGACCTCCCTCGATGTCGCCTCGGCACTGCGCTACGAGGACGTTATTGCCGGCAACGAACCTGCACAACGGATCACCCGCCACGAGGACGACAACTACATGCTGTACACCGGCGGCACGACCGGCATGCCGAAGGG
>Ga0123338_10003542_pt1 | contig 13975 bp, 15 predicted proteins | sample grotaG_FD_89793 | JGI IMG/M metagenome (GOLD analysis project Ga0123338, IMG submission 89793) | Glacier valley bacterial and archeal communities from Borup Fiord, Nunavut, Canada, to study Microbial Dark Matter (Phase II) -... | ecosystem: Environmental > Aquatic > Freshwater > Ice > Glacier ... | reverse complement strand
TCTTCGTCCACTCATGCAGCGTCTGCGGCGCGCAGCCAATCTTGGCCGCGATCGATTCCACCACCGCCCACCGCGACGCGTGCTCGCCCGCGTGCCCGTGCACCATCAGCACCGCCCGCGCACGCACCTCGCGCGAATACCGGTTGCTCGTCTTCTTCGTCATCGCTCCACCTTCTCACGAGTTGGAGCCTCCGGAAAACCCGGCGCGGTTCAGTCGCTGCCGTCTCGCCATCAATCAACGAATGACCGGATTAACTACATCGGGTCCCATAGCGGCCATTCCGCTTTCCACCCGTCAAGGACGTCTTTGCTTCCTAAACAAATGACCGCTTCGGAGCGGGTGTACCGCTGCCACCTACGACCGGCATGGGCGCATAGACGCGACGCATAACCAAGTTGCACCCGATTCCAGCAGCCGCGCCCACCGTCAGAACCGAATCGGCAAGACCGGCAGAACGAACCGCGTCACACGATCTCAGACGATCCTTGGGGAAACACCGTGCTAATCGCAGCGGCTAGCACGGTGGAATCCCGCTAAGTCCCTGAAAACATTGGTGCGCCCGGAACGATTCGAACGTCCGACCCTCAGATTCGTAGTCTGATGCTCTATCCAGCTGAGCTACGGGCGCCGCACGCAGCGGATAGGGCGATACAGCCGCCCGCACAAGCCCGCCTTGCCGCGCGTGCGCCGCCGCCCTACGAACACATCGTGCATCGAGCGCTGCCCTTGCTCCTCCTCACTGCTGCTTGTGCGCACGATCCGGGCGGTTGGCCCAGTCTTGCGCCGCGCGCGGCCGAGCTGCGGCGGCTCGATCAGGGAGCAACCGCAACGCTCGTCGCCGAAGCGCCGCCCGAGCCTCCGCAAGCGCCACCGCGCGCAGCCGATCCCGCCGCACCGCGCGACTGGGCGCGGATGAAACCGCGCGTGGCACCGGTGCAGGCCGCGCTCGACCGCGCGACGCGAACCGCTTCGAGCGCGCGCGCGGGGAGCACGCCATGGGCGGACGCGCAGATCGAACTCAGCCGCGCCGAGCAGCTTGCGGGCGATCTGGACGATATCGCGGAGCGGTTCGGCGGCACCGCCGAAAGCCCCCGCGCGCCCGCCGATCTTGCGGCCGACCGCGCCGATTTGGCGCGGCGTATCGCGCAGGCCAAGGCCCTGCTGGCGCGTTGAAGCACTTTACGTCACATTCGCCATCTCGCGCGTAACAAGGATCAGCATGGCGACCGCTCACATCAACCAGATCGCCACCGCCACCCCGCCTTACGACGTCCACGACGCCTATGTGGCGATGACCGATCAAAGCCTGGTGGAACGCCGCGACCGCACGATTTTCAAGCGCATGGCGGCGCGATCGGGGATCGAGCATCGCTACAGCTATTTCAATCCGATCGTCAGCGACACCACCACCACCGATACACAGGGCTTCTACGTGCGCGGCCGGTATCCGACAACGGCTGCACGGATGCAGTCCTACGAAGCAAACGCGCCCCGTCTCGCGCTCGAAGCCATCGCCAAACTCGATTTCGATCGGGACAGCATCACGCATGTAGTCGTCGCGTCGTGCACCGGCTTCGTCGCGCCCGGCCTCGATCAGATCGTCGTGCGCGAGGCGGGGCTGCCGGGTTCGGTCGAGCGTACCGTGGTCGGCTTCATGGGCTGCTATGCGGCTGTCAACGCGCTGCGTCTCGCGCATCATTTCGTGCGCTCAGAACCCGCATCGCGTGTGCTGGTGATCAATCTGGAACTGTGCACGCTGCATTTGCAGGATACGCAGGATCTGGAGAAGCTGCTCGCCATGATGCTGTTCGGCGATGGGTGCGCGGCGACGCTGGTCAGTGCCGAGCCGACGGGAATCGCGATGGAGGATTTCCGCGCGATCAACCTGCCGCAATCGGACGAGCTCATCACATGGCGCGTCGGCGACCAGGGGTTCGACATGCGGCTTTCGGGCGAGGTGCCGCAGCGTATTCTGGCCGCCTTGCAGGCCGAGATGGTCAAGAACGATACCGATGGGCTGCTGCGCGGGCTGCGGCCCGAGGCGTATGACGGGTGGGCGGTGCATGCGGGCGGCCGTTCGATCCTCGATGCGGTAGAGAACGGCTTCGGGCTGGGCGGCAATGCGCTGGCGCGCAGTCGTGCGGTTTTGCGCGATTTCGGTAATATGTCGTCCGCTACGCTGATGTTCGTGCTGCAACAGATGCTGGGCGGAGCGGAAAAGGTGGCGAACGGGCTGGCGATGGCATTCGGTCCGGGGCTGGCGGCCGAAACCTTCCGCTTCCGCCACGCCTGAGGCGCGACCGCCCGTGCGCGATCTCAGCCATCGCACGCGCGAGGAAGAATGGATGGACGGTGCGGACGTGACCCCCGCGCAGATGTCCGCGTGCCTGCACGATCTGGCGCAGGTCAACACTCTCACGCTCGGACGGCGGCCCACGCTCGCGTGGCTCGCGCGCGTGCTACGCAGCTGCCCGCCCGCTCGGCCGTTCACGCTGATCGACGTGGGCGCAGGGGAGGGCGACATGCTGCGCGCCATCGCGCACTGGGCGGCACGTCGTGGTGCGCGCGCGCGGCTGACCGGCTACGATCTCAACCCGCGCTGCACCGATGCGGCGCGCGCTGCGACCGATCCGGCGCTTGGCATCGATTATCTCGTCGGCGACGCGACCCGGACGGCCGTGCCCGCAGACTTCATCGTCAGCGCGCTCGTCACCCACCATATGGACGACGATGCGATCGTGGACTTTCTCGCGTGGATGGAGCGCACCGCCCGCTTGGGCTGGTTCGTCAACGATCTCCACCGCAACTGGTTCGCCTATCACGGCTTCGCGCTGCTCTCTGCGGTCATGCGCTGGCACCCTTTCGTGCGCCACGACGGGCCGCTCTCGGTCGCGCGCGCATTCCGCAAGCGCGACTGGGCCGCACTGCTTGCGCGCGCGGGGATCGTTGACGCCCACGTGCGGTGGCACTTTCCCTTCCGCCTGTGCGTCGAGAGGTTGAAATGAGCGCACCCACGATCATTGGCGGCGGCATCGCGGGCGCAGCCGCCGCCTGCCACCTTGCGCGCGCCGGCCATGCGCCGCTCGTGATCGAGCGCGAGGGCGAGGCGCATCACAAGATTTGCGGCGAGTTTCTGAGCGTAGAGACGGTCGCCGAATTGCGCGGTCTCGGCATCGAACCGCTCGCGCTGGGTGCCAAGGCCATCGGCGAGGTGCGGCTGATCCACGGCCGCCGCATCGCGCGCACGCGGCTACCGTTCGATGCGCTCTCGCTCTCGCGCCACCGCCTCGACGAGGCATTGCTCGCGCGCGCGGTGTCGCTCGGCGCACGCGTGGAGCGCGGGCGCGGCGTGGCGCGGGTGGCAGATGTTGCGAATAAAAACGGCGTCTTCGTCGCTACTGGCAAACACGCACTGCGCGGCGTGGAGCGCGCGCGCGGCGGCGGGCTGACCGGCCTGAAGATGTATTACCGCCTCGCCCCCGCGCAGGCCGCAGCCCTCGGCAACGCGGTCGAGCTGATCCTGTTCGCGGGCGGCTATGCGGGGCTGCAACTGGTGGAAGACGGGATCGCCAACCTTTGCCTCCTCACGCGCAATCCCGCCGACGGGCTGACGGGCGCGGTGGTCCGCGCGCCGCATTTGCAGGCCCGACTTGCGGGGGCGGAGCCGCTGCTCGCACGGCCGATGGCGATCGCCAACCTTCCCTACGGCATGGTCGCAGCCCCCGAACCCGAACACCCCGGCCGCTTCCGCTTGGGCGACCAGTTCGCAATGATCCCGAGCTTCACCGGTGACGGAATGGGTCTGGCGCTGAGCACCGCGCGATGGGCCGCAGAGGCGTGGCTTGAGCGCGGGTCGAACGGCGCGGACGACTATGCGCGCGTAGCCCGGCAGCGCGTGCGCGGGCAGGTTCGGCTGGCGACAGGGCTGGCGGAGGTGGGACTGTTGCGGGGAATAGGTCCGATAGTAGCCGCGATTGCCGGAGCCTTGCCCTGCGCGATGCGAGGACTCGCGCTGGCAACGCGGGTGCGTGACGGCGGGCTTATACGCGGCGCGGCCTCGCAGCCGGAATGCGGGCGCTAACTATCGCCCAACCGGGTTGCGCGCGCCGGTTTCGCCCGCGCCAACCCCGCCCAAAAAGCTAGACCGCTCGCCGACCCGTTAGGAGCTGGTAGAGAACGATGATCACGGCGGCGACGATGAGCAGGTGGATAAGGCCACCCGCAACATGGAAGGCGAAGAAGCCAAGCAGCCAGAGAACGACGAGGACCGCCGCGATGGTGAACAGCATGGCGTTTTCTCCCGATCAGCGGCCGACGCCGAACCATTCGGCACAGGAAGCAAACCGTCAGGAACGTAACTACCGGATGCGCCTCCGGTTCCTGCAACAACAGGAAGCGCGAATCGGATGCTTGCAGGTGCGCCGACGTCTAGCTGGGCAGAGGCGCGAGGCTGAGGGGTCCGAACACCCGCCCAAACACTTCCTCGACCCACGCGAAGTGTGGCTCCAGACTGAACAGCGCATCCAACTCCGCCGCCGACAGCCGCGCCCCCACCGCAGCATCCTCCCCCAGCATCTCCCGCAACCGCAGCCGTCCGTTCGCCTCCCACACCCGCATCGCCGCCGCCTGCACCGCCCGGTAGGCGTCCTCGCGCGCCATACCCGCCTGCGTCAGCGCGAGCAGCACCTGTTGCGAATGGACCAGCCCGCCCATGCTCTCCAGATTGGCCAGCATGCGCTCCGGATGCACTACGAGTTGCTCCACCACCCGCGTCAGGCGCGCAAGCGCAAAGTCGAGCGTGATGCAGGCATCCGGGCCGATGAAGCGCTCCACGCTCGAATGTGAGATATCCCGCTCGTGCCACAGCGCCACATCCTCCATCGCGGGCAGCGCATAGGCGCGGACCATGCGCGCCAAGCCGGTCAGGTTCTCGGTCAGCACGGGGTTGCGCTTGTGCGGCATCGCGCTCGATCCCTTTTGTCCGGGCGCGAAATATTCCTCCGCCTCGCGCACCTCGGTGCGCTGTAAGTGGCGGATTTCGGTCGCCAGCCGCTCCACGCTGCTCGCGATCACCGCCAGTGTCGCGAAGAACATCGCATGCCGGTCGCGCGGGATGATCTGCGTGGAGATCGGCTCCACCGCCAGTCCTAGCTTTGCCGCCACATGCGCCTCCACTGCGGGGGGCACATGCGCGAACGTGCCCACCGCGCCCGAAATCGCGCACGTGGCAATCTCCGCGCGCGCGTTCACCAGCCTCGCGCGGGCGCGCGCGAACTCGGCAAAATAGGTCGCGAGCTTCAGGCCGAAGGTGGTGGGCTCGGCATGGATGCCATGGCTGCGACCGATGGTGGGCGTGTGCTTGTGCTCGAACGCGCGCCGTTTCAGTGCCGCCAGCAACGCGTCCAGATCGCCCAGCAGGATATCGGATGCGCGCGCCAGCTGCACCGCCAGTGCGGTATCCAGTACGTCCGAAGACGTCATCCCTTGGTGCAAAAACCGCGCCTCGGGGCCGACATGCTCGGTCACGTTGGTCAGAAACGCGATCACATCATGATGCACCTCGCGCTCGATCTCGTCCACGCGCGCCACCTCGAAGCGCCCGCGCTCCCAAACCGCCGCCGCCGCCGCGCGCGGGATGATGCCCAGTTCGGCCATCGCATCGGCGGCATGCGCCTCGATCTCGAACCAGATTTGCAGGCGCGTCTGCGCGGTCCACAAATCGCGCATGGCGGGGCGGGCATAGCGGTCGATCATCGGGCAGGTCTTTCGGAACACCGGGGTAACGGCCGCGCCGTCCGCAGAACCGCGCGCGCCAGTCCCGATTGCTCATATGGCCCCGCCGCGCAACGCCCGCATCGTTGCGCGGCGCGCGGGTTCAGGCAGCGTCGTGCGTGGGCTCGAATGTCAGCCGTTCGGCAAATGCCGCGATCTTCGCGGGCGGCATCGGTCGGCCGATCGTCCAGCCCTGCGCCATATCGCATCCTGCCGCCGCGAGCATGTCGCGCTGCTGGACCGTCTCCACCCCCTCCGCGATGACGGTCAATTTCGCTTCGTGGACCGAACGCATCAGCCGGTTGAATGCGAGCGGGGACAGATCGTCGGCGAAACCTCTGCGCAGCCGGATCGAATCGATCGGTAGTGCGCGCAGTTCCTCCAAGTCGAAAGTCTCGGCTGCACCCGCATCCACTGTCAGCCTCACCCCCAGCGCGCGCAACCGGGCCATACGCGCGATTGCGTCGGGCTGCGCGGCCAGCGTGTAAACGTCGGTGGGCAGATCGAGCGCCAGGCGGGAGGGCGGCACAGTGTGTCGCGCGAAAATATCCGCCACGTCGTCGGGCAAGGTCTCGCCGCGCAGTTGATGCATCGATACGTTGAGCGTGATTCGCCCGAAATCGAACCGGCGCTTGATCCACGCACTTGCCTGCTCGGCGGCGGACCGGATCGCATCCTCGCCGAGGATCAGCGCCATGCGCGGGTCTTCCAGGATCGGCAGGAACTTGGCTGGAAAAATCAGCCCGCGCGTGGGGTGATGCCAGCGCAGGAACGCCTCCACCCCCGCCAGCCGGGTCTGGTCGCCCAATGTAATGATCGGCTGGTAATTGAGGCCGAACCGGCGTTCGGCGATCCCCTCGTGCACGCTGCGTTCGATCTGCTTGCGCAGCAGCGGCTTGGCTGCGACCACACGGTCGCGCCCCGCCGATTTTGCGAGGAACTGCGCCACGGCCGCCTGGTTGATCAGCTCCCAGCCCTCGGTTGCATCGATCGGCGAAAGCGCGGTGCCAACGCTCGCGGTCATCAGCAACGCGCCGCCCTTGAGCGGTTGGCGCACCACGCCCAGACACAGCCGCGCCAGATCGCGCAGCGTGGCCGCATCCGTATCGCGCAGCAGCACGGCAAACTCATCGTCGGCAAAGCGCGCAATCAGGGCGTCCCGGCCGATTTCATGCGTGATCCGTCGCGCCAGTTCGATCAAGGCCGCATTGCCCGCTGCGCGCCCGAGCACGCCGTTGAACCCAGCAAACTCATCGATATCGATCAGGATCAGCCCGACCGCCGCTTCGCGTTTGCGCAACGCCGCCGCCACCGCAACCTGAAAGCCCAGACGCGTTATCAGGCCGGTCAATCGATCTACTTCGGGTGCGCTCATGAATGGGCGAGACGGCCCGTTGCCCCGCCTCTTAAGCCTGTGTGGGCCCGATGGTGCCGGGTGTCGGAATCGAACCGACGACCTTCCGATTACAAATCGGGTGCTCTACCAACTGAGCTAACCCGGCACGGGACCTAGAACGGCTTTACCACGACAAGGATCACGATGGCGACCGTCAGGATCGCCGGTATCTCGCCCGCGCGCCGGAATGTCGTCTCCGGATAAGGCCGCAGCCCGGCCGCCATCTTGCGCGACGCGCCGGACATCCAGCCGTGAAATCCACTCATCCCCAGCACCAGCGCGATCTTGGCGTGCAGCCATCCCGCACCTGCCAGCCCGTAGCTGGTCGCAAGCATCAGTCCCAGCACCCACACCGCCACGATCGCCGGGGTCAGGATCACGCGCTTCAACAATCTCTCACGCGAAATCCACAGCGCATCCTCCGCCGATCCCGGCGCAGTCGCAGCATGATACGCCAGATGGCGCGGCAAAATCAGCAGCCCCGCCACCCAGAAGATCACGAAACTCACATGCGCCGCCTGCACCCAGAGATAGGCGCCGTTCAGCCATCCCGTCATGCCGTTCACAGCGGCCTCCGCACGGCGGCGATCAGTTGCTCCATATGCGCCACCGGCGTTTGCGGCAGCACCCCGTGCCCCAGATTGAAAATATGCGGCCGCCCCGCGAACGCGCGGCGAATACGCACCACTCCGGCTTCGAGCGCATCACCGCCCGCCAGCAACGCCAGATTGTCCAGATTACCCTGCACCGGCAGCGCGGGCGGCAAATGCGCATGCGCCCAGTCGGGATCGATCGCATCGTCGATCGCCAGCCCGTCTACGCCCGTAGCAGCCGCGTAGGCGACGATCTTCTCGCCCGCGCCTCTGGGGAAGCCGATTACCGGCACCGCCGGGTGGCGGGCCTTCAGCGCCCCGACAATGCGGGCCGTAGGTTCGACGCACCAGCGCACGAACTCGTCCGCAGCCAGCGCGCCCGCCCAACTGTCGAATATCTTGACCGCTTGCGCCCCCGCAGCGATCTGGCCGCATAGATATTCGATCGTCGTATCCACGATCGCGTCGATCAGCCGACCGAACGCCACCGGATCGGTATACGCCAGCACCCGCGCTTCCTCGCGCGATCCCTCGCCGGCCACCATATAGGTCGCCACCGTCCACGGTGCGCCCGCAAAGCCGATCAGCGTAGTCTCGGGGCCGAGTGCCGCACGCACGCGCGCCACGGTCGCGTAAATCGGATCGAAATGCGCCAGATGCGGCACCAGCGTATCCACCTCGCCCATCGCCAGAACCGGCGCCAGGCGCGGACCCTCGCCCTCCACGAACGTCAGATCCTGTCCCAGCGCATGCGCCACGATCAAAATGTCCGAAAACAGGATCGCCCCGTCCATCGCGAACCGCCGGATCGGCTGGAGCGTGATCTCAGCCGCCGTCTCGGGCCGATACACCATGTTCAGGAACCCGCCCGCCTCCGCACGTGTTCTGCGATACTCGGGCAGGTATCGCCCTGCCTGGCGCATGATCCACACGGGGGGAGGATCGCGTCGTTCGCCGTTCAGCACGGCCATCAGGGGAGAGACGGACACCAATTCTCTTTCTTGAATCTAGATAAGGTGAGGCAGTTGTAGAGCCGGGCCAACGGGGGATTAATCCCTCCCCGCCAATCCGCCAACAGCCGCCATCGTCGCGCGCGCCAGCGAATGCGTGGGTGGCCCGCACTTGTCCCCATTGTCCACACCCGCCCTCCCAAACCATCCCGCTGTGGAGCGAAACGGCACAGCTTGCGTGGCACGCCGCGAGACCCACGGTTGTGACACACCACCCACACGGCTAAGCCTCTCTCCCCATGTTGTCCCCAGGGGCGTCCCCGATGCGTCTGCATCTCCACCTCATCTCCGATTCGACCGGGGAAACGCTCGATTCGATCGCCAAGGCGGGGCTCGCGCAGTTCGAAGGCGTCGAGGCGCTCAAACATTATTGGCCGATGGTGCGCGCCGCAGGCCATCTCGATCGCGTCCTCGATGAAGTCGCCCGCCGCCCCGGCCTCGTGCTCTATACGCTCGTCACGGGCCCCCTGCGCGATCGGCTAGAGGAACGATGCCACGTCATGGGGATCACCGCCGTCGCCGCGCTCGATCCCGTCGTGGCCGGGCTTGGCGTCGCGCTCGGTCAGTCAGCAATCAGCCGACCCGGTCGACAGCATAATATGGACGCCGCCTATTTCGCCCGCGTCGCCGCGATCGATTTCACGATGCAACATGATGACGGCGCGCATCACGAGGACTGGGAGGGTGCCGATATCGTGCTTGCCGGTGTCTCGCGCTCGTCCAAAACGCCCACATCGATCTATCTCGCCAATCGCGGCTACCGCACGGCGAACATCCCCATCGTGCCCCAGTCGCCGCCGCCGGCCGCACTGTTCGGGCTTACCCGTCCGCTGGTGGTCGGCCTCACGACGCATCCCGAACGGCTGATCGCCATCCGACGCAACCGGTTGCTTTCGATGGGGCAAACGGCCGACACCGATTATGTGGACGAGCGCGCGGTGGTTGCTGAAATCGCTTACGCGCGGCGCATGTTTGCAGACAATGGCTGGCCGGTGATCGATGTGACGCGCCGCTCGATCGAAGAAACGTCAGCCGCGATCATCAACCTGCTCCAGGAGCGCGCGGACCGGCGCGAGATCGATGCGCCCGAACCGGTCGCCGCATGAGTCTGATCCTGGCTTCCACCTCCGCCTCGCGCCGCGCCATGCTGCGCGCCGCAGGAGTGCCGCACGATGCGGTCGCGCCGGGGCTGGACGAGGAAGAGGCGAAGCTCGCGCTGGCAGCCGAAGGAGTGATCGCGGCCGACGACGTGGCGGCCGCGCTCGCCGGTAACAAGGCGCTCCGGATTTCGCTGCGCTTTCCCGACGCGCTCGTGCTGGGCGCGGACCAGGTGCTCGAAACCCAAGATGGCGTGCTGCTGGACAAGCCCGTCGATCTGACGGCCGCCGCCAGTCAATTGCGCGCGCTGCGCGGCCGCACTCACCGGCTGATCGCGGCAGCGGCACTCGCGCGCAAGGGGGTAATCGTGTGGCGCGCGCACGATAGCGCAGCGATGACCATGCGCGCGTTCGGCGATGCATTCCTCGATCGCTATCTGGCGATTGCGGGCGCGGATGTGCTGGGCAGCGTGGGAGGCTATCTGATCGAGGGGCTGGGCGCGCAGTTGTTCGATGCGGTCGCGGGGGATCATTATACGATTCGCGGTCTGCCGATGTGGCAGCTGCTCGCCGAACTGCGTGCTCGCCGCATCCTTGCGGTGTGAGGCCATGCGCCGTCCGTTCGTGCTGGGGCTGACGGGATCGATCGGCATGGGCAAATCGACCGCAGCAGTGATGTTCGCGCGGCTGCGCGTGCCCGTGTTCGATGCGGACGCGGCGGTGCGCGCGCTGCAGGGGCCGGGCGGCGCGGCGCTGGCGGCGATCGAGGCGGCGTTCCCGGGCGTCACCGGGTCGGCGGGGCTGGACCGGTCCGCACTGGGTGCGCGCGTGTTCGGCGATGTGGAGGCGCTGCGAAATCTGGAAGCGATCATGCACCCGCTCGTCGCGGCCGCGCGCGCGCGCTTCCTCGACCGCCACCGGTTTGCGCGCATGGTGGTGCTCGATGTGCCGCTGCTCTTCGAGACGGGCGGGGACGCAGCGTGCGACGCCGTTGCGGTCGTCTCCGCCCCCGCGCAGGTCCAACGCACGCGCGTGCTGGCGCGGCCGGGCATGCACGCGGCGAAGCTCGATGCGATCCTCGCGCAGCAGATGCCGGACGCCGAGAAGCGCGCGCGCGCCGACTTCGTCCTCCCTACCGGGCGCGGCAGGGCGGTCACCCGGCGCGCGGTGCGTGCGCTCGTGCGCGGCTTTGCGCGCGCTGGCTCGCCGAACGAGGGCCACCCATGAACCCCGCTCTGCTGATCGCCCTCGTCGTCCTCGCGGGCGCGGCCACGGGGTTGCAGGCGCCCACCAATACGCTGCTTACCCGCGTGTTCGGCTCACCGGTGGGTTCGGCACTCGTCTCCTTCACGGTGGGCACGCTGATCCTAGCGGTCGCCGTGCTCGCACTCGGGCTGCGGCCCAACTGGTCCGCCGCGCGCCAGCTTCCGTGGTATGCGTGGGCGGGCGGAGCCTATGGCGCGCTGTTCGTCAGCGTGGCGGCCTTTTCCGCGCCTCGCCTCGGCATCGGCCCCACGCTGATCCTGCTCGTTTCGGGGCAGCTCGTGGCGGCGCTGCTGATCGATCACTTCGGCGGCTTCGGCCTTGCGCGCCAGCCGCTCACGTGGATGCGGGTGGCAGGCGTGGCGCTGGTGGTGGCCGGCGTAGTGCTGGTGCGGCGGGGTTAGGCCTCGAACGCGCGCAGCAGCTTGGCGACATCGCTGTTCAGCTCTGTATCCGCCACGCGCAGTTCCTCGATGCGCTTTACCCCGTGCATCACCGTCGTGTGATCGCGCCCGCCGAAGCGCCGCCCGATTTCGGGGAGCGAGCGCGGCGTGAGCTTCTTCGCCAGATACATCGCCACCTGCCGCGGCCGCGCCACCTCGCGCGCACGCCGCGGGCTGAGCAGATCGGCCAGCTTCAGTCCGTAATAATCCGCTGTCTTGCGCTGGATTTCGTCGATCGTGATCCGCCGGTCGTGCGCGCGCAACTGATCGGCGAGCACCGCGCGCGTCGTCTCCAGCGTGATCGTCTTGTTGGTCAATGTCGCATAAGCCGCGACGCGGGTCAGCGCGCCTTCGAGCTCGCGCACGTTCGACGTGATCTTGCGTGCGAGGAATTCGAGCACGTCGGTCGGGCACGCCACGTCGGGCAACTGGCCGAGCTTGGCGTGGAGCACGTTCAGCCGCAGCTCGTAATCCGCCGCATCGATGTCCGCGACCAGCCCCCCCGCCAGCCGCGACAGGATGCGATCCTGCAGGCCCGCCAGATCCTGCGGCCCCCGGTCCGCACTGATCACCACCTTGCGCCCCGACGAAATCAGCTCGTTCAGCGTGTGGAAGAACTCCTCCTGCGTCGATTCCTTGCCCACGATGAACTGCACATCGTCGAGCAGCAGCAGGTCCAAAGCGCGCAGCCGCTGCTTGAACGCGATCGTTTCCTTGGCGCGAATCGCCGCCAGAAACTCCACCATGAAGCGCTCGGCAGACATGTAGGCAACGCGCGCCTGCGGACGGCGCTTGAGCGTCTCCCATCCGATCGCGTGCATCAGATGCGTCTTGCCCAGCCCGGTGCCGCCATGGAGGAACAGCGGGTTGAAATTGACCGGCCCGCCCTCGGCCAGCGCGCGTGCCGAGCCATAGGCGACCTCGTTCGATTTGCCCACGATAAAGCCGTCGAAGCGTAGCCGGGGTTCGAGTCCCGAGCTGTCGGCGGGCGGGGGCAATGTTTCGGGCTGCGCGGGCGCGATCCGCACGGGCGAGGTCGCAGCGCGTGCCGCGCGCACGATCAGCCGCACGCCACGTGCCTGCGGCAATGCGGCGGTCCACAGCCCGCGCAGCCGTTCGAGGAAATTGTTGCGCACCCACTCGCAGGTGAAGTGCGTCGGCAGTGCGAGCACGATCTCGCCTTCCTCGAAGCCTGCAAGCTGCAGCGGATCGAGCCAGCTCAGGAAGGTGCGCTCGCCGAACTCGGCGCGGAGCTGCGTGCGGATGTCTGCCCATGCCGGCTCGGCCGCCGAAGGCAGGGGCGTGATTGCGGGTGGCGTCGTGAAGCTAACCATGGTCCAAATCCGATGAGTTCGATTGGCGGGACGCGCCGCCGGGTTCGGAGCGGCGGACGACAACGAAGCGGCGTTAGCGGCCGCGAGCGCTCGGCTCGTGGAATGGCGCAGTTGAGCTCTGAATATCGTGCCGTGGGCAGGGTTGCCCAGCAACAAACAACCTCAACCGCGCAATTAAGCCAATGCCTGTCACGCCAATCACCAACCCCTCTCCTGTCTCGTCTACTTGATGTAAACGGCTCCCTCGCCCGGTACGCGACACTTTGTTCGCACCGACTGTGTCCGGCTTTGTTTATTTGAGCGCCGGAAGGGTAGTCCCGTCCGGCTTGAGAACAACCTAGACGGAGCTTTGCACCGTGATCAAGACCCTCATCGACGGACCGACGCGAATATACCCGATTGACACGGGCATCCGCGCCGAAAGCGGAATCGGCCCTTTTTTGCGGATTTGTGACGGCTATGTGACAATCCGAATCGTACGACTCGTGCCCGCGCGCTGCGCCTAGGCCAAAAAAAAGAGCAGCCGAAGCCGCTCTTTACGCCTTTTTCCAAGCAGTTGGCTGTGTCTCAGCCCAGCTTTGCGATCCGCTGCGTCAGGCGGGAAATTTTTCTCGATGCGGTGTTCTTGTGCAGCACGCCCTTCGACACACCGCGCATCAGCTCGGGTTCGGCAAGCCGCATTGCAGCCTGCGCCTGCTCGGCGACGCCCGACTCGATGGCCGACTCGACCTTTTTTACGAACGTGCGGATGCGGCTGACGCGCGCGCCGTTGATTTCGGCACGGCGATCGTTGCGGCGGATGCGCTTGCGCGCTTGGGGAGTATTGGCCATCGGTCCTCGGGAGTGGTTGCTGCGGGGGGCGTTTCGTCGCTGGCGCGCGGATAAGCGCGACGCCGCAAGGCACCGTCCAACCGGCACCTGATCGCGCGAACCGGCCTCCAAGTCAAGGCGTTGAACACGCGCCCCCGCGCATTAAGGTCTCGCCCGAGAGGATCGTCCCCATGTCCCAGCCGCGCGTGCGTACCGCTGTCTTTCCTGTGGGGGGCCTGGGAACGCGCTTCCTGCC
>Ga0123338_10003541_pt1 | contig 13981 bp, 14 predicted proteins | sample grotaG_FD_89793 | JGI IMG/M metagenome (GOLD analysis project Ga0123338, IMG submission 89793) | Glacier valley bacterial and archeal communities from Borup Fiord, Nunavut, Canada, to study Microbial Dark Matter (Phase II) -... | ecosystem: Environmental > Aquatic > Freshwater > Ice > Glacier ... | reverse complement strand
GATAATGATTTCGGTGTCGCGGGGTTTGCGGAGTAAAGCTTGAACAATGGGTTCAACGGGGAGTAGTTCTAAATCAACAGTGGGATTGAGTTCATCAAGAATAATAGTTTTATACAGTCCAGAGGCGATCGCAACTTTAGCGATTTCCCAACCCCGTTCGGCTTCTACGTAGTCTAATTCTTGCCGGGAATTGCGCCAGACGATCGCATCTCCACCACAGCGCTGATGATCTACCACTTCTGGATATGACTGCTGCAAGGCGGCGATCGCTGCGTCTTCTGTGTAGCCACTACCACCTTTAAGCCACTGCATAATCAACACACGGGTAGATCCGGGATGATTGATTCCCCTACCAATCGCCTGCAAGGCTTTGCCTAAAGCACTAGTAGACTTGCCTTTACCAGCACCAGTATAAATTTCAATCCCTTCAAGTAAGAGGGCTTTAGCTATTGGGTGGTGATGAGGTTTCATTTCTGAGTGCAAATCTGCAATATCGAGCAACTTTTGCGGCGCGGCGCGTCCGGTGGCAATGATTTCTAACTCTTGGGGTTTAGATTTTAATGCTTTTACCACTTCATCCACTGGTAGCAAACCTAAATCCAGAACAGGGTTAATTTCATCTAAGACGACAACTGAATATAAACCACTAGCGATCGCACCTTTGGCTACATCCCAACCCCGCGCCGCTTCCTCTCGGTCAAAGGTGGTAATTTCCTCATGCCCAAAAAATTCCGCTCTCCCAGTGCGAACCTGGTCAATTAAATGGGGAAAACCGCGCTGCAAAGCTGCGATCGCGCCATCTTCGTCATAATCACGTTCCGGCCCCTTTAAAAACCGCAGCAGTAAAACGCGGTTAGAATTGCTAGGCATATTTATACCCAAGCCAATGGAGCGCAAAACCACCCCCAAAGCCGCTTGAGACTTACCTTTACCCACGCCATCGTAGACGTGAATTTGACCAATGATCCGTTCTGGGCGCACTTGCGCCGTGCGAATACCGATACCGTTCCTTGTCATCTCTCGAAAAGCTATAACGTGGCAGTCTTTAATCTTACCTAACGTCTTGTACTCTCATCTTAAAAATTGCCTCTTCACCGCATCCGTACAAATATTAACAATATCAATAGATGAATACTGGCACAGCACCATAGTAAAGGATAAGAACAATAGGATAATTTTCCCCATCACCCTCACTATCCCAGTTATACTCACTACAGTTAACCCTTACCGTTGACCATTTATGGCTGAAAATTGGATGCTTCCCAGGATTTTTCCCATTGGTGGAATTCTATTTGACTTTTTATTTGTACTGATTGCCATCCCCATCGAAGCTTATGTTTTGCACTCTCGGCTAAAATTTGACAAAAAATCCAGTACTTTTTATGCCATTTCTATCAATCTATTTTCTAGTGTAATTGGTTGGTTGATATTTTTTGTATCAGAGCCACTGTTGCCAATACAGATGAAATCAGAATTAATTAATTATATGTTTTTTAATAATTTTAAATCACCAAAGACACAAACTTTAATTATATTAACTGCCTTCATAATTTTCTTTGCTACTTTTTTAATGAAATTTTTCGCTTTAAGGGTACTACTACTATCATTGAATGAACCAGTTGCTAAAAAAGAAGAGGCTCTGGAAATATCTCAACGGCGGCGACCCCGTGGTTTTAGCAATATTAAATTACAAAGTACCAATTTACTTACTACTACATTAATAGCAAATTCTCTGAGTTATAGTGTGATCACAATTATTTTATTGTTTCGCTCAAAATAACAAGAATTAACTTGTTTAATTCTGAGGAAAAATAGTGAATTGATTAATTAGGTGTAGGGAGGAACATGAATACGCTATTTAAAGATGTATTTGGGGTTTTTAAATTTGCGGAAGGGCTTTATGCAGGAATTAGAAAGATATTAGTTCCACCCAAAGCTTATTCTTGGCAAACATTTATTTATCTGAGTGTTTTTTCTTGGGGACTTTCATATTTTGCTACAAGCTATATCAAAGATGTAATTGCCTTTTTCGGCTGGTTATTTTTAATTGCCGGTACAGCTTGGTATACAACTGAAGATCCTTTGAGGGTTCCTGGTACTTTTATGCCAGTCGGGGCAGTAATTACGGGATTTTTAGTGAGTTTAGTTTTTGCATTTGGAAATCAAGAGGATGTAATTACACCAAGAACAATCGTTTTTTGGCCGACAATTTCAGCACTAATTACGGCAATACCAGAATTTATTGAAGGAAATGATACCGATGCTAAAGCTCGCATTCCTAGGCCAGAAGACCGCCAAAGAATCATAATTTTAGTTGCTAGTAGTATGCTGCTAAGTTGCTGGATTCAGTTTTACTTTGTAATGGATAATTGGTTAGGACAATATCCCAGTTTGCAAGCAGATACTTTTAAACGTAGTACCTTTGTTGTCAGAACAGAACAAGTAGTAAAAATTCCCCAAAACGGCGTTATAATTCTAGAGAAACTTCAACCAATAGTAGTAGAGCAAATAGCCGAAAAACCTTGGTCGGAAGTAGAAAAATGGTTGCTAGATGCGAAACAGCGTGTAGGAACTCTGGGTAGGGAAATAATTAAAATCAACCTGGATAAATATGAAGAGAAGGATCTATGGCGGATTGAACCGCGTGTAGCTAATACTAAGTCTGGATATATATTAGATTTATTAAGTATTTGGATAGGCCCAAGTTCTAACCCACGGGGCTATTACTTGAAAAAATCTTGTCGCATTGAACCAGTTGCAGCAACCAATAATTCCGGGAATAAGATTACAGTTGCAGAAATTGAATGCGATCGCGCCAGTAAATTGATTCCTGGCTCACCGCCTCCGCAGCAATAAAGAGTGGGCTTGCCGTGAGCTTGTCCTGAGCGTAGTCGTTGGTGCAGCCTCTCGTAGAGAAGGGCGTAGCCGAATGGGAGATAAGGGAGACAAGAGGAATCATAAATCAGGACTTACGCAAATAATAGCTGAAACCCTGATTTTCTTCTTAGGCGCAATTTCTGTAGCTTTAGCTTTCCTACGGAACGCTACGCGAACCCGCAGGGTATTGCCCCTGAGCATGTTTAGTTTTGCATAAGTCCTAAAAGGAAAAAGGAAAAATGAATATTAACAGAATTTTTGTATTGGCAAAGAATGTGTTTCAGGAAGTGGTACGCGATCGCATCCTATATATTATCGGTTTTTACGCGCTAATACTCGCCATTGCCTTCCGCGTTCTTCCTGAATTTGCAGCTATGACTGAAGACAAAATGTTTTTAGACTTTGGGATGGCGGCGATGAATGCCATCGGGTTAATTGTGACAATATTTGTTGGTACGGGACTAATTAATAAAGAAATTGAAAAACGCACTATCTTGATGTTAATTGCTAAACCTGTCAGCCGCAGCGAAATTATCGTCGGCAAATACTTGGGTTTATCCGCAATCCTAGCTGTACTTGTCGCCATGATGACAGCACTTTATCTAGTATTTCTGCAATTTGGTAACATTCCTCATCCAACGACGAGCATTCTAATTGCGGCAATTTTCTTAATTTTGCAGTTATCATTAATCACCTCTGTAGCTATTACCTTCAGTGTTTTTACTGCTTCTTTGCTAGCGACTGTTTTAACCTTTGCGGTATATTTAATCGGAAACATTACTCAAGATTTAGTACAACTTGGGCGGATTAGCCACAACCCTGGTATGGAACGTCTAACTCAAGGTTTGTTTCTCATCTTGCCAGATTTATCTAGATTAGATTTGAAAAATGATGCCGTTTATGGTCTGCAAGCATTACCTGACACAGTTGCACTGATTACAAATGCTGGCTATGGCTTACTTTATAGTGTAATGTTGTTAGCGATCGCTATTTTTATCTTTTCAAAACGCGAATTTTAATGATTGGGCATTGGGTATTAAAAGAGGAGAGGAGCAAACAGAAAGTTTTTGCCTCCTAATTCCTGTTGTATGAATATTTCCTGACTTATGTCAGCATTTTTTGTTTTAAAAACCGCTTCAAAAGCCTATTTACAGGTGATTGGCGATTTGTTGGGAATTTATTTTTGATTATTTACTCAGTTGATCTCCATTTGGGGTGTACTCTCAATATACGGTAACTACCACACATGACTTTGAGATAAATTACACCCAGAGGTGAATACCATGAAAAATTATGCTGATAAGCAAGAATTTGTATTAAGTCAAATCACAAATAAATATTTTCAGCGTCGAGATTTTAGTGGATGTGACTTGAGTGGAATTGACCTAAAAGGAATTGATTTAAGTGGTGTTAACTTCATAGGAGCGGATTTACGTGGTGCAAATCTGTGTGGCTGCGTCCTCACTCGTGCAAATTTAAGTGGCGCAAATTTAATGGAAGCTAGCTTACGTGAAGCTAATTTGTATGAAGCCTCTTTGTGTGAAGCCAATTTGATTAATGCTGATTTAACCCGAGCAAATTTGTGTGGAAGTTTTTTATGGCGGGTGAAATTCACAGGTAGTAATCTTTGGGGCGCTTCTTTGTGTGATGTAGATTTGAGAGAAGCAGACCTAAGTAAAGCTAAATTAATTGAAGCATCGCTGATTGAAGCTAACTTAAGTTTTGCAAATCTCGCCGGAGCAAAGCTATGTGGAGCAAAATTACTAGAAGCTAATTTGACTCAGGCCAACTTAACTGGTGCAGACCTGACATGGGCAAATTTAACCAAGGCAAACTTGAATAAGGCAAACCTTTGGGAGACAAAGCTGATTTATGCGAAGTTTCGGGATACTATTATGCCTGATGGCACAATTAAGCAACCTCAGATAGTGATTTATTAGTCAGGAGTCAGTTTTGGTCTGACTTTTCACTTTTATCGGGAAAAGCTCACATTCTATTCCTCCCCTAAAAGGGGCTACCATGTACACACAAATCTTAAGAAAGTGTCAAAAAATTGGCATATACATTTCCGGTAAAATTAAGTTCTGATGACTGTGGATTCGGGAGAAATTTAGGGTGCCTACACTTGGCGTTAACATTGACCACATTGCCACCATCCGGCAAGCACGGCGGACAGTGGAACCAGACCCCGTGGCGGCGGCGGTGCTGGCAGAATTAGGGGGTGCAGATGGGATTACGGTGCATCTGCGCGAAGATCGGCGGCATATCCAAGACAGGGATGTGCTACTCTTGCGGCAAACAGTGCGATCGCATCTTAATTTAGAAATGGCCGCTACAGATGAAATGCTAGCGATCGCTCTCAATATCAAACCAGATTACGTGACTTTAGTCCCCGAAAAGCGTGAAGAAGTCACAACAGAAGGCGGACTAGATATTAGCGGGCAAATTGCTAGAATAGGTGAGATAGTCGATAAATTGCAAAGTGCTAGCATTCCAGTTAGTTTATTTATTGACGCAGAGCCAGCACAAATCGAAGCATCTGTCAAGGTGCAAGCGCGGTTTATTGAATTGCATACTGGACAATATGCTGAGGCTAAGGATGAAACAAATCGCCAGCGAGAATTAGCGATATTAGCTAAAGGGTGTGAACAAGCGATTCAAGCTGGATTGCGAGTCAACGCTGGTCATGGACTCACCTACTGGAACGTCTATCCGGTGGCTGCACTTCCAGGCATGGAAGAACTCAACATTGGTCATACTATCATCAGTCGGGCTGCATTAGTAGGTATGGAAAGGGCAGTCCGCGAGATGAAACAAATTATAAGAGGGAATGGGGAATAGGGCACTTGTACTGACTTGTACTGAGCGGTGTCGAAGTAGCGAAGTCGTTGGCGCAGCCTCTCGTAGAGAAGTATTGGGCATTGGGCATGGGTCATTCCCCTTGTTTCCCTTGTCTCCCTTGTCTCCCTCATCTCCCCACTCCCTTAAACTTAAGAGGGGTTGTCACTGCGAAATCTAGAAATTGGGATCAAATCTTCAGCAAAAACTTCTATGAGCGCAACACAATCTAACAACCTGCCGCTTTGGGTACAAAATCGGGATAAGGTGATAGCAGAAAGCACTGATGTCGAGTGGCGCTATCAGACACCGCCTGATTATTCCCGTTCAAAAGAGAATCTCGCCCAAGAAAGTATCTATAATCACCTTGAAGGTACACTGGAAGCGATCGCGCAAAACTTGGTGCGAACCTTAGAGATGGAGGTATCCTTCAAAGCTAACCCACAAGAGTGGTTATCTATTGTGAATGATAAGTTTCGCGTGAGTACCAACGGCGGAGTAGAGTACACAGCAGCAGATGTATCAGCCCAAGGTACTTACAATCTATTTATGGCTGATTCAGAACACTACAAGGCTTCAGAAGAAAGCTTTGAATCATCCGCAAAAGTCTTCCACACAACATTTCCCCAAGGATTTCCTTGGGAAGTGGTAGAAGTTTTCTCAGGGCCACCAAATGTGACATTCAAGTGGCGGCATTGGGGACATTTTAACGGAGAATACAAAGATCATGCGCCGACTGGAGAGACAATAGAAATTATCGGCATGAGCATTGCAAAAGTTACCGATGATTTGAAGATCATTTCCTTAGAACACTACTTTGACAATAGTCTGTTCTTGGAAAAGCTCACATCTGGTGGCAAACAAACAAATGCTGAAACCCAGAAAAGTGGTTGTCCGTTCAGTTCTTGGTTCAAGAAATCCCCGAAAAGTTAGTTTGTAAGGGTACAGTGCAGTACTGTGCCCTTAAATTATTCACATAGCAACTCAAGGATGAAAATGCAAACATACTATTACGTTTTGGCTAGTCAACGTTTTCTTATCCAAGAAGAACCGATACAGGAAGTTCTCAAAGAACGTACCCGTCACTACCATGAACAAGAAAAACAAATAGATTTTTGGTTGGTTCAGCAACCAGCTTTCTTGGAAGCACCCCAGTTTGCAGACCTAAAGGTAAAATGTCCGCAACCAGCAGTAGCGATTATTTCCACTAATCCCCAATTTATTACTTGGTTAAAACTGCGTTTAGAGTACGTCATCACTGGAGAATTCCCAGCTCCTTCTGAGACAATACCCGACGCTTTGGCATCGCTTGCTACTGTTTCCTAATCTGGGCATTGGGCATTGGGTTATTCCCCTTGTCCCCACTCCCCAATTTTATTTTTGAGGAACAAAATATATTTTTTGACATTCCTTTAATCCCCATACTGAAGTAGCTAGGTTTCAGCATTTTTCTTATAAAATCTTCTAGGACACCTTGATTTACATAATCTAACTTTTGTGCATAGATTTCAGATACCAAGTGTTTTAAGATTAGCGATGTCTACGACGAGCTTCGCTTACGCTCTTTTGATTGGTGGCATGAGTTCGGTCTTTGCCCAACAAGCCATTCCCGTTTGTCAACCACCAAATGTAGGTGAGTATCTTTTATTAGTAGTCAGTCCCACAGCAAATAATCAAAAGCAGTTGCGTAGTGCCTTACCGTCTGAACTTAAGACCATCACCTGCAAATATCTCAACGAAACTGTGACGCGTGTAGGAGGCTTTAACAAAATTGACGATGCCAATCGTTGGGCAAGATATGTCAGCAATATTGTTGGCTTGTCTGCTATAATTACCACTCGACCAACAACCCCAGATGTTCAGGCACAGGCACAGTCACAGCCACAGCCACCTCAGCAGACAGTCAGCTATAATCCTCAAGCCTTAGGAGAGGGTTATGCAGTCCTTGTAGATTATTACAACCGTCCAGAACTAGTAAATAGTGTCCAACAACTAGTGGGAGGTAATGTAGGTTTTGTTTCTTATGGACAACGCCCTTACTTGTTAGCAGTTTATACCACCAACCAAACTGAAGCATACAATACATTGCAGAAGCTGAACAATGGCGGTTTTATTGCCAGCATAGTAGATAGTCGGAAGGTAATTCTGCTGCGGTCAACTGTGCGGTTCTAGTCATTAGTCAATAAACTGTAGACTATTGACTAATAAGCAGACCTAGCTAACCAATAGATAGTTATACCAAGAGCTGACCCGGCGATTACCTGAACTGGTGTATGTCCGAGTAATTCCTTCAGACGGTCTTGGCTAAAGTCTGGTTTTTCATCAAATAATTCATCAATCATTTGATTGAGGATACGAGCTTGCTTACCGGCTGCTTGGCGAACTCCGGCTGCATCATACATGACGATGATCGCAAAAATCATCGCAACGGCAAAATCAGGAGATGCCCAACCCAGTTCTTGCCCTACACCAGCCGCAAGAGCCGTAACCAGAGCCGAATGGGCACTGGGCATACCTCCTGTTGTCACCAAAACACGCACATTCAGTTTACGATTTTTGATGATCTCGATTACGAGCTTTAGTGCTTGAGCAATTAAACAAGCTACCAGAGCAACCAACAGCACCCGGTTGTCTAAAATGTTGCCTATGTCCTGCATGGTATTTTGGTTAAGTTAGTAAATATTAGCAGCAGTTGTTGGTTGAGGAAACATTTAGATTCAACCCAAAATCCCAAATTAACCTAGTACATCTCGGTGGAAACAGACCAATTCTTCAAAATAGCCGAAAAGCTTATCAAATAAGCTTTTTGAATTTTAAATTTTGAATTCCGTTGGGCGGTAGTACTACAGTATAGTGTAAATAAACCACCCATTCAAAATCAATGAAACTCTTGCGGTATAATAATACCGAATTACGCAAAGCGGTACTAGTTATTGCGGCTGGTAATAAAATGAGCGATCGCTTGGAGTGGTTTGGCTCTCTCCCCAAATGGTTCTAATTCCACACAAGCTGCTTTAACTAGCTCTTGGGCTTTTGAGCGCGATTCCTCAAGCCCCCAAAGGCTGGGATAAGTCACTTTCTTGGCTTTTTGGTCTTTACCAGCTGTTTTGCCTAATTGCTCTTGAGTAGCAGTGATATCCAGAATATCATCGATGATTTGGAATGCTAGCCCAATATTTTGAGCATAACGAGTCAGTCGCTGCATATCTTCAGGTGATGCCCCAGTTATGATCCCGCCACAAACTACGCAAGCTTCCAAAAGAGCGGCTGTTTTGTGTTTATGAATGAAATTTAGCGTTTCTAGGGAAATATCTGATTTACCTTCCGACTCTAAATCGACAACTTGACCGCCGACTAAACCAGCTGCCCCTAGCGCCCGACCAAGACGGGCAATTACCTGCAAGACTAGCTCTCTGTTGACGCTTTGGGGGGTTTGAATGGCAACAAACTCAAAAGCGAGAGCCAATAAGCCATCCCCAGCCAAAATCGCCACATCTTCGCCATAGACTTTATGATTCGTCAGCTTTCCACGACGGTAATCATCATTATCCATCGCTGGGAGGTCGTCATGAATCAAGGACATTGTGTGGATCATCTCCACAGCACAAGCCGTTGGCATGGCCATTTCGATGGTTCCACCCATCATTTCACAGGTAGCAAGGCAAAGAATCGGACGTACACGCTTGCCTCCAGCTAATAACGAGTAGCGCATCGCCTCATAAATCTTTTCTGGATAAATGATCGGGATAGCCTGATCCAAAGCAGTATCACAAAGCTTTTGTCGCTCTTTCAGATAGACTGCTAAGTTAAGCGTGGCTTCCTCTGGTGGTGTCTTTTGAACGTTATCAGTTGCTACCATTCTTAAATTCCTGACATTTTGGGATTTTTGTCTTATACGTGACAATTTTAAGGTGCTGTGGGGCTGAAAAAATGAATAGTTAGAAATTTGGAGTTAGGAATTACGAGAGACGCGATTAATCGCGTCTGTACAGGAGTTTGGAGTTAATAACTCTTAATTTTTAACTCATCACTCATCACTCATCACTCTTTTTCTTCTCTCGCCGCCCTGGAATAGCTGGCAAATGTATTTTGCAACAATATGGCGACAGTCATCGGGCCAACACCACCAGGAACTGGGGTAATAAATCCTGCTACATCGGCGGTTGATTCAAAGTGGACATCGCCAATTAAGCGACTCTTGCCACTAGCATCGGTGACGCGATTCATCCCTACATCTACCACAACAGCGCCCGGTTTCACCATGTCAGCAGTGATCAGTCCGGGACGACCTACTGCTGCAATTAGAATATCAGCATTTTGGGTAATGGTTTTGAGGTCATGCGATCGCGAATGAGCGATCGTAACTGTGGCATCAGCTTCTAGTAGCATCAGCGCCATCGGTTTACCCACCAAAATACTGCGTCCCACCACTACTGCCTGTTTTCCCTGCAAGGTAATCTCATATTCTTGTAACAATCGCATCACACCAGCCGGGGTACAACTGCGTAAACCTGTTTCTCCCCGGACTAGTCGCCCCAAGTTAACTGGGTGCAATCCATCAGCATCTTTATTGGGATCAATTTGATTTAGCAGAGTCACAGCATCCAAGTGGTTAGGTAAGGGCAGCTGCACAAGAATGCCATCCACGCGTTCATCGTGGTTTAGTGCTGCGATCGCCTCTTCTAACTCCCGAAGGGTAGTTTGGGTAGGAAAATGCTTCCCAAAAGAGGCAATACCAACTTTAGCGCAGGCTTTTTCTTTATTACGTACATAAGCCGCTGATGCTGGATTATCGCCAACCATTAGTACTGCTAAACCAGGGGGTCGTCCCATTTTTGGTTGTAATTGTGTAATGGCAACAGAAAGTTCTTGCTGAATTTTTGCAGCTATTGCTTTACCATCAATGAGTTTGGCAGTTTTTGTTTCCATGAGAATTCCCAGCTATATTCACCTTTTATCAAAACTCAGCCGCTTCTGGTCTAGGCGGAGTCAACAGTCCAAAATCTAGAGTCAAAATATTGATTCTTGAATCTTGACTTTTAACTATTATTGTGCATTTGTTTGATGTTGTAGCGTTTTTCTCACGGTAAATCCATAATGTTTATTTTCTCAGATCAACGACGTTATCTGAAGAATATAAAGATAAACGATAAAATCGGAACATTTTTTGCTCAGTTGAGAGGGTGTTTGTGCAACCGAAGAAAACATTATAAATGGGAACTGACCTAATGAAACTGGCGACAAAGCAAACAATCACACCAAAATTGGCTCAATCGGTGGCTTTCATCAAACCTGACTTTTCTCGTCATGGGGAAAAGAAGAGGCGAAATCTAACCCAAGAGTCCCCAACCCTTGTAGGGAATGGGGAGAATTCAAAGCCTCTCTTCTTGCAGGAGAGAGGTTTTCCAGATCCGGTGAAAAGTCAGTTTATCGAACAAGGGAGAAATTTGTTCCTTTCGTTCTTCTACGGACAGAAAATTGTTCCCTACCGCCTGGGGTTAATTTTTTTCTTGGTGGTGGGACTTTCTAGTTGTGGTAGTTTGTCTTCATCTGGCTTGAATGGGGTTAACTTAAAAATTGGCACCAATGTCACCCCAATTCGAGAAATTAAACCAAAACAAGACAATCAGGCTATAGTTTACATCCAAGGTGAGGTAGAAAAGCAAGCTCCTCTGATGAAGCAGTGGGCTTATCAAATTAATGACTCGACTGGCAAAATTTGGGTTGTCACGAATCAAAAGAATCTGGCCGAGGGAGCGCAAGTGGTAATTAAGGGTAAAGTTCGCTACCGAAGTATCCCCTTAGCTGGTAAAGAATTGGGGGAAGTTTATCTAGAAGAAAAGTAATCAACAATTAAAAATGAACAATCAACCGGTGCATGTAGCGATCGCAATTCTCTACCAAAAAAACAAGTTTCTCATGCAACTGCGCGACAACATACCCGGTATTCTCTACCCTGGTTACTGGGCGCTATTTGGCGGTCATATCGAACCGGGTGAAACGCCAGAGGTAGCAGTGAAGCGAGAAATTTTAGAAGAAATCGGTTATAACCTACCACCCTTTGTTGAATTTGGCTATTATCCCGATGAAAGAGTTGTCCGTCATGTCTTTCATGCACCACTCTTAGTGGAATTAAATCAACTGGTTTTGAATGAAGGCTGGGATATGGGATTATTGACGCCAGAAGATATTCACCAAGGTAACTGTTATTCCCAAAATGCTGGCGAAGTGCGACCTTTGGGAAGTGTGCATCAGCGAATTATGTTGGATTTTATTGAGACAAATCAACAAGCCTAATCAAAGAGAATCACTGTTTGCTAAACGGCTATTAGTTGCCCAGTTTGAAGTAAGTAATTGGGCAAGAATAAATCAAACTATGTTACGCAATGTAAAATTAATTAAATTGGCTCGTAGTAAGCGGCTCTATCCCTATTTTCCGGGCTGAAGCCTTGACTACAAAACTTTATAACTCTTGTGGAGTCATCACTAATGCAATCGGCAAACAAACTACCGCGATGGTTAACTATAGGATTGACATTTCCCATTGCCATTCTCAATGGCTGGCTATTGCTCCAAGTTGTACAGTATTTTCAACCCTTGGTGAGTATTATTGCCGCCGCCATCTTACTGGCTTTTGTCTTGAACTATCCAATCCAGTTTCTTCAAGAACAAGGAGTAAAACACAACCTAGCTATCGGAGGAGTGTTGCTTTTGACTGTGGTGGTTTTAGGAGCTTTAGGCATCACCTTGGTTCCCTTAATTATCCAACAGCTTGTAGAGCTAGCTAATATTTTACCCAGTTGGATTGATTCTGGTACTGTGCAGCTGCAAGCTTTCCAAGATTGGGCGTTAAGTCAACAACAGCTTCCGATTAATTTAAGTGGTTTATTTACCCAAGTTCTGGAACGATTATCTAACCAACTTCAGTCCTTTACTGGTAGAATTCTTGGTTTTGCCGTTGATACCATTGGTATTGTCCTTAACGTGCTGCTAGCGGTAGTACTAACTATCTATTTAATATTGAACGGCGAACGTCTTTGGGACGGAATTTTTCAGTGGTTTCCTCCCAACATTGGGTCAAAAGTGCGGGAATTACTGCGAGAGGATTTCCACAATTACTTTATCGGTCAAGCAACATTGGGAGCTGTGTTAGGGGTGACAATTACACTGGCGTTTTTGGCGCTGCAAGTTCCCTTGGCTCTACTTTTTGGCATCGGTATTGGTTTGTTTTCTCTCTTTCCCTTTGGTACAGGGGTAGGTATAGCTATAGTAAGTTTGTTGGTAGCATTGCAAAACTTTTGGTTAGGAGTTGAAGTCTTAGGTGTAGCTGTTGCAATCGACCAAGTTAATTCTAATTTTGTTGCACCTCGAATTCTTGGTAATTTGACTGGATTAAATCCCGTGTGGGTAGTGATTTCTTTGCTGTTGGGAGCAAAGTTGGGAGGAGTGCTGGGTTTGTTAATTGCGATCCCTATTGCCAGTTTTATCAAGGACATAACAGATAGCTGGCGGGCTGGAGAGTTTCAGAAGATAGATGATTTTGAGTCAGAACCTGTTACGGTCATTAGTGAGAAAGCAGGAACTTATAGTTAAAGTTCAATATGTAAGTGAAGGAAAACGCTTATTGCTGGTTTTTCGGAACTTGTTAAGAATTAAGTTGAAGTGGAATTTTAATAATAAAGTCAGTCCCTTTGCCAACAGTTGATATGCATTGCAGTTGACCACCGTGTTTTTCCACAACAATTTGATAGCTGATAGATAGACCTAATCCAGTTCCTTTACCAACGGGCTTAGTGGTAAAAAATGGATTAAACAACTGCTTTTGGATACTCTCTGGAATTCCCGGTCCATTATCTGAAATGCGAATAATTATTTGCTTGTCATCAGTGAGTTCAGTATGAATGCAAATTTTTGCTTTATCCCTTAGCCATGACGGATGACTAATGACCCTTACGGGTGATGCCTCCGGCACACTAAGGCGAACGCCAGTCACATCATGCGGGAAACCCCCAGACGCTCGTTCGCCCTTGGCGTCTCCCCTTGGGAGAAGACTCACTAACGCTGCGCTATCGCTTTTAACGTCTCCCTTTGGGAGAAGACAGTGCTGGCTCACTAATGACTCTTGTATGGCATCAATAGCATTCACTAAAATATTCATAAATACTTGATTGAGTAACCCAGCGTAGCACTCAACTTGAGGAAGATCACCGTATTCCTTAATTATGTTTATGCTTTCACCGATTTTGTGATTTTGAAGACGACTTTG
>Ga0123338_10003539_pt1 | contig 13988 bp, 16 predicted proteins | sample grotaG_FD_89793 | JGI IMG/M metagenome (GOLD analysis project Ga0123338, IMG submission 89793) | Glacier valley bacterial and archeal communities from Borup Fiord, Nunavut, Canada, to study Microbial Dark Matter (Phase II) -... | ecosystem: Environmental > Aquatic > Freshwater > Ice > Glacier ... | reverse complement strand
GAAAGCGCAACCGCTTGGCTGTTCATGGCATCCGCCCAGCTCATCACCCGCAAACTCGCAAGCCATTGTAGATAAACAAAATCATTATGAGTCAGACTCTTAGAGGCGCTGTTGATCGAAGCGATGGAACCGCCGCTCAACCGCAAGGGCGGCGACAACCTTTCGGGCGTCGAATATCTGCAGGTAGCCGATCCAGAAATCGAAAAGCGGCGAAAGAAAGAATTGATGAACGAGCTGGCGAAGCGCGCCGGGCTTTCGGAGTAGCTCCTCGCCATCCTTTTTTGTGCGCACTAAATCGTCGGCGAAGCGATCATGGAACTACCCGCATCACGCAGCGGTTGGCAAGTTTTCGCCAGGGAACCCGCTATGCCCACCGTCCGCCTCAAGCCCTTGTCGCAGCAGGTCGTCGTCATCACCGGCGCGTCGAGCGGGATCGGCCTTGCGACTGCCGAGGCCGCTGCGGCGGCGGGCGCGAAGCTCGTCCTGACTGCGCGCAGCGACGACGACCTTACGGCGGCGGCGGCGCGGCTCGGCGGCGACATCGAGACGGTCGCGCTCGACATCGCCGACGACGACAGCGCCGACCGCATCGTCGCCGCCGCGACGGCGCGTTTCGGGCGAATCGACACGTGGGTCAACAACGCCGCCGCCGCGCCGATCGGGCGCGTTGCCGACACGCCGATCGCCGACCAGCGCCGCGTGTTCGACGTCGGCTACTGGGGCCTTGTGCGCGGGTCGATCGCCGCACTGGCGGCGATGCGCGCCCACGGCGGCGCGATCATCAACGTCGGCAGCATCGAATCCGACCGCGCCGTCATCCTTCAGGCGCAGTACAGCGCGATGAAGCACGCGGTGAAGGGGTTCACCGACGCGTTCCGTACCGAGGTCGAGGCCGATGGCGTGCCGGTATCGGTGACGCTGATCCGCCCGGCGGCAATCCACACGCCGTTCCCGGAGCACGCGCGCAACCTGACCGGCCACCCGATCTCCCTGCCCCCGGTGATCTACGACCCACGCCTCGTCGCCCGCGCAATCCTGTTCGCCGCCGAGCACCCGCGCCGGGGCTTGAGCGTCGGCGGCACCGGCGTGCTCGGCGTCGCGCTGGCGCAGCACTTTCCGCGCATCACCGACCGCGCGCTCGAGGCGTTCGGCGAGGCGCTGCAGACGTTCGACAAGCCCGCGCCGGCCGACCGCGTCGACAACCTGTATGAAGGCCGCGCCAACGCGGTCGACAGCGAGCAGGACGTCTACGTCCGCACCCACAGCCTGTGGCTGGAGGCGCAGCTCCATCCTGCGACGACGATCGCGCTCGCTGGTGCGGCAACGGTCGCCGGGCTGCTCGCGCTGCGTCGCCGCTAGGGGACGCGCCGGATCGTCTCGTCGAGCCGGGCGACGATGACGCCCAGCTTGCGGAACGTCATGCGGTTGTGCGCCTGCTGGCCATCGGACGACAGGTCGAGGCGCTGGTCGGCAACAATCCCGCCGCGCATGTGGAAGTGGAGATGCAGCCGCGGCCCGGCGACCTCCCCCACGACCGGCCCGGCGGCATCGGACAGCGTGCCCGCATAACGACCGCCGCCCAGGGCGCGAAACGTCCAGCGCCGCTCGCCAGGCCGTTTTCTGCCTTCGACAACGGTCTGCTCGAGAACGAGCGAGCCGTCGCCGTCGACGTGCCCGCGGCCGTGAACGATGACCGGTGTGTGCGGTCCGACGACGACCTTGAGCGTGCCGCGCCCTTCGGTGTGGCCGGCGAAGAAGGTCAGCGGGTCGAAGGTCGCCGCTGCCGCCGGAGCTGCCAGGACGGCGGCGAAAGCGGCGGCGAAGGCGACGGGGGCAAGGCGGATGCGCATCGCGGCCGAACGCGCGTCGCGGCGGCCCGGGTGCAACACCGCGTACCCTGTCCTACGCGCCCGCGTCGGCGTATGTCGGAAACATGACGCAACCATCCTCGACCCACCATTCCCCCGCCCGCGCCGGCAGTCACGCAAGAGTGTCCGACGTGCAGCCCCTCGCGTCGGACCCGCGCGCAAAACACGGTCGAAGTGTGAACTTGTGTCACCTTCCGGCGTGCGGACGATCCGCGTGAACGGCCCGGTCCACGTCATCGGCGGCGGTCTCGCCGGATCGGAAGCGGCATGGCAGATCGCGCGCGCCGGGGTGCCGGTCGTCCTCCACGAGATGCGCGGGCCGCACCGGACCGAGGCGCACCACACCGACGCGCTTGCCGAGCTGGTCTGCTCGAACAGCTTCCGCTCCGACGACGCCGAGCACAACGCCGTCGGGCTGATCCACGCCGAGATGCGCGCGCTGGGCTCGCTGATCCTGTCCGCCGCCGACGCCGCGCGCGTCCCTGCCGGATCGGCGCTCGCCGTCGACCGCGACGCGTTCGCCGCTCGGGTGACTGCCGCGATCGAGGCCGAACCGCGCATCGAGGTCCGCCGCGAGCTCGTCGCCGCGCCGCCGCCCGAGTGGGCGAGCGTCATCATCGCGACCGGGCCGCTCACCGCCGGTCCGCTCGCAGAATGGATCGCCGCGCGTACGGGAAGCCAAGCGCTCGCCTTCTTCGACGCGATCGCGCCGATCGTCCATTTCGACTCGATCGACATGGACACCGCGTGGTTCCAGTCGCGCTGGGACAAGGGCGACAGCAAGGACTACATCAACTGCCCGCTCGACCGCGACCAGTACGAGGCGTTCGTCGACGCGTTGCTCGCGGGTGAAAAGACCGAGTTCAAGGAGTGGGAGGGCACGCCTTATTTCGACGGATGCATGCCGGTCGAGGTCATGGCCGAGCGCGGCCGCGACACGCCGCGCTTCGGCCCGATGAAGCCGGTCGGGCTGACCAATCCGGCGACCGGCAAGCGCGCATGGGCCGTCGTCCAGCTGCGCCAGGACAATGCGCTCGGCACGTTGTGGAACATCGTCGGCTTCCAGACCAAGCTCCGCCATGCCGAGCAGGTCCGCGTTTTCCGCACGATCCCGGGTCTCGAACGCGCCGAGTTCGCGCGGCTGGGGGGCCTCCACCGCAACACCTTCATCAAGTCGCCGGTGCTGCTCGACGACCAGCTCCGGCTGCGTGCCGAGCCGCGGGTCCGATTTGCCGGGCAGATCACCGGGTGCGAGGGCTATGTCGAGAGCGCCGCGGTCGGGCTGATCGCCGGGCGCATGGCTGCAGCCGAGGCGCGCGGCACGACGCTCGCCTTGCCGCCGCCGACGACTGCGATCGGGGCGTTGCTGAGCCATATAATCGGCGGTGCGAACGCCGACAGCTTCCAGCCGATGAACGTCAACTTCGGACTGTTCCCGCCGCTTGCCGAACCCGTCCACAAGAGCCTGCGCAAGCCGGCGATGGCGGCGCGCGCCCGAACCGATCTGGCGCAGTGGTCGGCGGCCGCGATCGACCAAGCTACCATCGACACCGGCGATTCCGCATTTCAGCCGAAGAGCGTCGCGGCGTGAAGAATGCGAAGTTTCACTGCGCCTCGGCGGGCTCCTCGGCCGGGGCTTCGGCGCGTGCGGCTCCCGGCGGACACACCGCCTTGGTTCGCGGCTTGCGCTTGACCGCGGTCGTCGCAAACTCGGCCGGGGTCAGGCGGCCGTCGTGCTTCGCGTCGGCGGTGTCGAACTTGACGATCGCCTTGACCGAATACTCCTCGAAGCTGAGCTTGCCGTCGTGGTTGGTGTCGAGCTTGGCGAAGGCCTTCCTGCGCGCGGCGAGATATTCGTCGCGGTCGATCGTGCCGTCCTTGTCCTTGTCGTAGCGCTTGAAGCGCTTGGCCTCGCGGTCGAGCGGCGTGACGTCGCTCGCCGGCGCAACGAGCGGCAGGTCGGACGCAGGCGCGGTGCTCTGCGCCTCGGCCGGGGCGCTCAGCGCCAGCCGGTGCGCGGGCGGGGTCTGCCGCCACAGCAGCACCGCGAGCACGACCAGCGCCCCCACGGTGCCCAACGCCAGCCACTTCGGAACGATCATCACAGCCCCCTCGCCTGCCCGCACCCGGTCTAGCGCGCGGCGGCGAAGCTGTCGGTTCCCGGGGAGTTAACGCGCGGTCGCGACGCGCCACAGCAGCCGTGCCTGCCGCCCCGCACTCCCGGGCGCCGCCATCCTCCGTCCGCCGAGCGCCCGCGCGACGTCGGCGGCGGCAAAGTCGGCAAGCGCCGCGAGCGGCCGCAGCGCGGGGACCAGCCGCCCCGGCAACGCCGCCCCCGCGATCCGCCGCGCGTCGTCGGGATCGACCGGCGGGGCCTTGATGCCCGGACGCACGAGCTGTCCGAGCGCCCACACCCGCCCGAGCGCGCGTGCCGACGGCTGGGCTACGCCGAGCGCGGTGGCGCACGCCCCGAACAGCGTCCCACCGCGCCGCTCGAGGTGGTCGTCGAGCGCAGTGCCCGCCAGCCTCTCGTCGAGCAGCAGAGCGAGGAAAGCATCTTCCATCGGTTCGAGCGCTTGCCCTGTAACGCCGAGCGGCAGCGCGTGCGTCGCCAGCGCCGCGAGCGTCGGCTGCGCCGGCGGCGGGGCGGTGTCGAGCTTCGTCAGGCTCTCGCGCCACCACGCCAGCCGGATCTCCCCCAGCAGCGCCTCGGTGGTCGTCGAAACCACCGCCGCCAGCTCGAGGTCGAGTGCGTGCAGCGCGAACAGCGCTGGCCGCATGGCGGCGGGAGCGTACAGCGTCGCGAGGTACCGGTCGCGGTCGCGGGCGCGGACGATCGTCGCGCAAGGGTCGGCGGCGGGCATTATGGTGTCGTCCCTAGACCCGACAATGCCATGTGTCGCTGCGTATCGAAGGTTCATCTACCTACCCGTCCCTCGACATGCTGCCGTAATAATCATCGCGCGAACACTAACATAGCCCGTTCACTATTCAGCAGGTTGGAACGCTACCGAAACGGTTTATCTCGCTTCGTCTGACAAAGTTCCCTAACTCGTCGCAAAAGAGCGGTTTTTACGCTCCACCTTCATTTTTTTCTAAACCGTGTCCTTCTATGGAGGTCCGGCGGCAAGCGTGGAGCTTGAAGCGGCGGGCGCGGGGCCCGCAGTCGTAGATAAGGGGCGGGAAGATGCGGGACTTCTTCAAGGCGACAAAAATTGGTGACATTGGCCGATATGGTGCGGCGATAGCGATGTGGGCCGGCGGGGCGCTCATGGCCAGCGCAGCGCAGGCGCTGCCGACCCAGTCATGGAACGGGTATCACTGGGCACGAACCGGCGAACTCTCGCTGGCGCTCGGCGACAACGTCAGCGCGGCGTGGAAGCCGTACTTTTCGACCGCCGCAAAGCAGTGGAGTGCAGCTTCCAACATCGACTTCGCGCCGACGCTGGGGAGCACGACGCCGTCGACATGTGACGCGGTCTACGGCGGAGTAGAGGTGTGCAGCGGCAATTACGGGGCAACCGGGTGGCTGGGCTATGCAACGGTGTGGCTGGGCGGCGCCTTCATCGTGCAAGCGACCGTGAAGTTGAACGACTATTACTTCAATCAGCCGAAATATAACACCTCGGCGTGGCGTGCGATGACCGCGTGCCAGGAGATCGGGCATACGCTAGGGCTTGCCCATAACGACACCATCCGCACCGACCTCAACAAGGGGACGTGCATGGATTACACAAACGACCCGACTGGCCTGGCCGGAGGTGCAAACGGCAAGCTGGCGAACCTCGCGCCATCTGCTTCGGACTTTGCGGCGCTGAACGGTATCTATGCGACGGTCGACGCGGTCCAGCTTGCGCAGACCAAACCCCAGTGGCGCATCAGCGATGCGTTCACCATTGGTGAAGATGTCAGCAGTGTGGCGACCGCCGTTCCCGAAGCCGCAACGTGGACGATGATGCTTGCCGGCTTCGCCGCGATCGGCACCACGATGCGTCGTTCGAAGCGAGTTGCGATCGCCTGACGCGGTCGATGGACGAGGCAGGGGGTGTCCCTGCCTCGTCCATCTTAACTACGCCGCAACCGACAAGCGGGAGCGCCGGCGGGTCATCGTGCCGACGAGACCGAAGCCGGCGACCAACATGCCCCATGCGGCTGGCTCCGGGACGGGCGACGGACTGCCGCCGACACCATCGACGCCGAACAAGCCGCCGGCGCTGCCCGTGAAATTACCGAGACCGCGCTTGCCGAGACCGATCTTGGGGTTGATCGCGTCGATCGCGACGGCGATATCGCGCTCGGTCGTCTTGCCGAACTTGAGGAAATCCGACGTGAACGTGACGCTGCTGGGCGGCTGCGACGCGAAGAACGAGGCGACCGAGCCGCCTACGACGCCGGTGAAGGTGCCTTCGTTGAAGGTCGCCGTCAGCAGATTGGTCCCCGTTCGGCCGAGATAGCTGACCGGGTTCTTGGCGGTAAAGCTGATCGTCCCGCCCGTCGTCGACGCAATGGCAGTCTTCCCGACGATCGTTCCCGGCAGGGTGTTCGTCATGAAGCTGAAGATGGCGTTCGTGTCAAAAACCGACGTCGTTCCCAACGCATCGAGGAAACGGAACGTCACGGGAGCACCCTCGAGGCTCGCAACCGACCCGCTACCACCACTGCCTGCCGTAAAGCCGATGTTCGGCGAATTCGACAGAGCCGAGAACGACGCGAAATTGGTGATCGCCGCCGCCGGAACAGCGCTCAAGACCGCCGCGGCTGTCGCACATGCAAAGATCAGTCTGTTCATATCGGCACACTCCAAATGCGGCACTAGAAGTGCCCCCAGCGGCCACGAGCGTCTGCCCGGGCATGAAGCGAATCGCGCAAACAATATTATGGTTCCGTAATATTGTCGTTCCGGGGGCTAAACTATTAGCGGATGTGGTCGTTCAGTCACGCCCGACCAGTTCCGACGGTCACGTCTCGCGTGGTCAGCGCGTCAGCCGCTTGTAGGTCAGCTTCGTCGGGCGGTCGGCGGCATCGCCCATCCGCGCGTGCTTGTCGGCCTCATACGCCTCGAAGTTGCCCTCGAACCATTCGACATGGCTGTCACCTTCGAAGGCGAGAATATGCGTGGCCAGCCGGTCGAGAAAGAAGCGGTCGTGGCTGATGACCACCGCGCAGCCGGCGAAACTCTCGAGCGCCTCCTCGAGCGCGCGGAGCGTCTCGACGTCGAGGTCGTTGGTCGGCTCGTCGAGCAGCAGGACGTTGCCGCCCTGAACCAGCATCTTCGCCATATGAACGCGGTTGCGCTCGCCGCCCGATAGCTGGCCGACCTTCTTCTGCTGGTCCGCCCCCTTGAAGTTGAACGCGCCGGTATACGCGCGGGTCAGCACCTCGTTCTTGCCGAAGTAGAACTTCTCCGCTCCGCCCGACACTTCCTCCCAGACGTTCTTGTTCGCATCCAGCGCGTCGCGGGACTGGTCGACGTAGCCGAGCTTGACCGTGTCGCCGACGCGGATGCTCCCGCTGTCGGGATGCTCCTGCCCGGTGATCATGCGGAACAGCGTCGTCTTGCCCGCGCCGTTCGGACCGATCACGCCGACGATGCCGCCCGGCGGCAGGCTGAAGCTGAGGTCGTCGATCAGGACGCGGTCGCCGAAGCTCTTGGTCAGGTTCTTCGCTTCGATCACCGTGCTGCCAAGGCGCTCGGGAACCTGGATCAGGATCTGCGCGGTGCCCAGGCGGCGGTTCGCCTGCTTTTCGACGAGTTCGTCGAACGCGGCGATGCGCGCCTTCGACTTGGTCTGGCGCGCCTTCGGGCTCGACCGGATCCACTGAAGCTCGTCGCGGATCGCGCGCTCGCGGCTCTCGTCCTCGCGGCTCTCCTGCGCCATGCGCTTGACCTTGGCCTCGAGCCACGCCGAGTAGTTGCCTTCGAACGGGATGCCCTTGCCGCGGTCGAGTTCGAGGACCCACTTGACGACGTTGTCGAGGAAGTAGCGGTCGTGGGTGACGAGGATGACGCAGCCGGCATAATCCTGCAGGTGCTTCTCCAGCCACTGAACAGACTCGGCATCGAGGTGGTTGGTCGGCTCGTCGAGGAGCAGGATGTCGGGCTTTTCGAGGAGCAGCTTGCACAGTGCGACCCGGCGCTTCTCGCCACCGCTCAGTTTTTCGACCGAAGCCTCGCCCGGCGGGCAGCGCAGCGCGTCCATCGCGATTTCGAGCTGGTTGTCGAGCGTCCAGCCGTCGACGGTGTCGATCTTCTCCTGGAGGACGCCCATCTCTTCGAGCAGCGCGTCGAAGTCGGTCGCGTCGGTCGGCTCACCCATCTCGGCCGATATCGCGTTGAAGCGCTCGACCATGTCGGCGACGGGCCGCACGCCGTCCATGACATTCTCGCGAACCGTCTTCGCGGCGTCGAGTTGCGGCTCCTGCGCAAGATAGCCGACGCGGACGCCCTCGGCGGGCCAAGCCTCGCCCTGGAAGTCCTTGTCCTGCTGAGCGATGATCTTCATCAGCGTCGACTTGCCGGCCCCGTTCGGTCCGATCACGGCGACCTTCGCGCCTGGCAGGAAGCTCAGGAACAGGTCCTTGAATACCGGCTTGCCACCGGGATAGGCCTTCGTCAGGCCCTTCATGACAAAGGCGTACTGGTAACCGGCCATGGCGACGGGGGGCTTTCGGATTGGTGCGGCGTGAGCGCGAACCTTTAGCGCACCCGCCGGCAATCGGGCAACGGCCGCAGAAAAGCGGCATCTGAGCCACAAGGGATGGTGGTCTGAACGCCGTCGGGAACTATCCCCATTACGACCGGTTAAAACTTTGATGCGGCGCGGTGCCGCCAGCCGGGATCGCCGATGAACGAGAGGAGCGAACAAGCGGGTCGGTGTTCGCCGGAGGATCGCCTGCTGGGCGACTTTGCCACGCTGTTTGCCCAGCTCGACAACGTCAGAACGGTCGCTCCGATCAGCGGCGGATTGCAGCGGTTGCTGTCGACGATCGATTCGATCAAGCGCGCCCCGACACGCAACTAGCTTCCTCGCGGTGGGTGGTTGCGATGGTCCCCCCGCCGAGCACGCGCGTCCCGTCATAAACAACGGCGGACTGCCCCGGAGCGACTCCATACTCCGGTTCGCCGAATGTCAGTCGTCCGGTCACGACGTCGGCCACCGCCGGTGCATTGGCCGCGGTTGAGCGCACCTTGACCGCCACCGCACCGGCAGGCGGTACGAGCCAATTGACGTCGACAAGATTGACCGCCGCCACGGCAAGCGCCGCGCGCGGGCCGACGACAACTCGGCGCGCGGCGACGTCGATCCGGGTGACGTACTGCGGCGCATCGAAACCGCCGAGGTCGAGCCCGCGACGCTGCCCGACGGTGAAGCCGATCGTTCCGCGGTGGGTACCGACGACGCGACCGCCTACGTCGACGATCTCTCCCGCAACGTCGGCGTCTGGCCGCAGCCGCCGGACGACGGCTGCATAGTCGCCGCCGGGGACGAAGCAGATGTCCTGGCTGTCGGGTTTTGCCGCGACCGCCAATCCGAGCCGCGCCGCGTGGCCCCGTACCGTCGCCTTGTCGAGGCCGCCGAGCGGGAAGCGCAGGAAGTCGAGCTGCGCCGCCGTAGTCGCGTACAGGAAATAACTCTGATCCTTTGCCGCATCGACTGCGCGGTGCAGCTCGGCTCCGCTCGGTGCGGCGATACGCCTGACGTAGTGACCCGTCGCGAGACACTCGGCCCCGAGATCACGCGCGACCGCGAGCAGGTCGCGGAACTTGACCGTCCGGTTGCATGCGACGCACGGCACCGGCGTTTCGCCTCGTGCGTATGCGTCGGCGAACGGGCCGATCACGCCGGCGCGGAAAGCATCCTCGTAGTCGAGGACATAGTGCGGGATGCCCAGTGCCGCGGCGACGCGGCGGGCATCGGCGATGTCGGCTCCCGCGCAGCAGGCGCCGGGACGCGCGACCGCCGCTCCCTCGTCGTACAACTGGAGAGTCACGCCGATCGTCTCGCAGCCGGCCTCGACGCACAGAGCCGCGACGACCGACGAATCAACGCCGCCCGACATCGCGACAACGACGCGCGTTCCAGCGGGCGGCAGATCGGGTTTGACCATCGTCACTTCTGCGATGTAGCTTGCCGGTGACGCCGATCAAGCGATACGCAAACTTGTACCGCTCCAACCGTAGATCACTAGGCAACCGCGGATGGTGCTCCCGATGCCGACCGATCATGCCCTGCCTCCCGCGAATACCAAACGCTGGGTCCCGAGCCGAAAAGCGATGGTCGTCGAGGCGATTCGCGACGGCGTGCTCGGTCGTGCCGAGGCGTGTGCCCGTTATGCGATCAGCCCGGAGGAGCTGCGGCTGTGGGAGCGGGCGATCGCTGTCGCCGGTACCGCTGGACTGCGTGTGACGCGGGTTCAGATCTACCGTGATCTCTTTAATGCACCACCCTGACGTTGCGGCATCGCAACGCGTTAATCTTGTTTGCGTTCCGCAGCGATTGCCTTATTCTTCGTCTGTGGGGCCCGAAGCCTTGCGGTGATTGTGTGAGGGGCGTGATGCGTGTACTGCTGATCGAAGACGACAAGCTGATGATCCGCGCCGTAACGATGATGCTTAGCGGTGTCGGGATCGAATATGAGACCGTTAGCGAGGGTGAGGCGGCGATCGAACTTGCCCGCCTGTACGACTATGACGTGATCCTGCTCGATCTGACGCTGCCCGATGTCCACGGCTATGAGGTGCTCCGCCGCCTGCGGCTCGCACGCATAGCGACGCCCGTGATGATCCTCTCGGGCGACAGCGAGATCGCGACGAAGGTGAGCGGCTTTGGCTTTGGGGCGGATGACTATGTCACAAAGCCGTTCCAGCGCGATGAACTCGTCGCGCGGCTTCACGCGCTGGTCCGCCGCTCGAAGGGCCACGCCGAATCGATCATTCGTACCGGAACGATGACCATCGATCTCAGCGCGCGCGTCGTGACCGTCGATGGACATCGGGTGGCATTGACCGGCAAGGAATATTCGATCCTCGAGCTGCTGTCGCTGCGCAAGGGTATGACGCTTACGAAGGAAATGTTCCTGACCCACCTCTACGGCGGACGTGACGAGCCCGAGCTCAAGATCATTGACGTCTTCGTCTGCAAACTGCGCAAGAAGCTGGCGACCGCCGGCGACGGTGCCGCGACGTGCATCGAGACCGTATGGGGTCGTGGCTATGCATTGCGTGACCCCGAAGTCGCGAGCCCGACGGCGCGGGTCGCCTAGGCTCGCGCGCGACGGCGGCTGGCGAGCGCGCGGACAACCCCGCGCAGGGTGCGCACCTCGTTGTCACTGAAGGCAGGACGCGTGAGGAGGTTGCGCAACGTCAGCCGGGCCACCTCGGCGCGACCTGGAATGGCATAGTAGTTCGCCGCCGAAAGCTCATCGTCGACCGCCGCGATCAACCGTTCGAGCTCGGCATGATCGGCGGGGCCGGCATAGTTGGCGAGCGCCTCGGCAGGTGTTGCGTCGCCCGCCTGCCACCATTCATAGGCGGCCAGCAGGACCGCCTGCGCAAGGTTCAGCGAACCGAAGTCGGGGTTGACCGGAACCGTCAGGATCGCGTGCGCACACGCGAGGTCCTCGGTCTCGAGCCCCGACCGCTCGGGACCGAACAGGACGCCGCATGCCCCCGGAAGCGAACGCATCGCCGCGGCGGCTGCGTGCGGCGTAACGACTGGCCGGGTCAATGCCCGGTTCCGGACCGTCGTAGCATAGACATAGGCAAGATCGCCGAGGGCAGCGGCAACCGTATCGTATACCCGGGCTCCGGCGAGCACCGTATCTGCTCCGCTCGCGGCGGGACCGGCGTCTGGATTCGGCCAGCCGTCGCGCGGCGCGACGATCCGCAGGTCGGTGAGGCCGAAGTTGAGCATCGCCCTGGCCGTCGCACCGATGTTCGCGCCGAGCTGCGGACGGACAAGGATAATTGCCGGTGGCGTGCCGCTCACTCGGCCTCGCCGACGAGCCGCGGCCCGCGCGCGGGTTCGGGAGGGCGCGCGACCTCGCTCAGTGCGCCGACGAACGTCTCGAAGTCGCGGGCTTCGCGGAAGTCGCGGTAGACGCTGGCGAAGCGGATGTAGGCGACCGGGTCGAGCGCCTGCAGTCCTTCCATCACCATCTCGCCGATCAGACCGACGCCGAGTTCGCTGTCGCCCGACGATTCGAGGCGGCGAACGACGCCGTTAACCAGTCGCTCGATACGCTGCGGCTCGATCGGCCGCTTGCGGCAAGCGATTTCGACCGACCGCGCGAGCTTGTCGCGGTCGAACGGCTCGCGCTTGCCCGACTTCTTGACAACGATCATGTCGCGCAGCTGGATGCGCTCGAACGTCGTGAAGCGCGCGCCACACGCCGGACATTGCCGACGGCGGCGGATCGCACCGCCGTCCTCGGTCGGCCGGCTATCCTTGACCTGGCTGTCGTCGTTGGCACAGAACGGACAGCGCATCGCGGGCCGCCTATGCGGCCGGATAGATCGGAAAGCGGGCGCACAGCGCGCGGACGCGGGCGTTGACCGCAGCTTCGACGGCGGCATTGCCTTCGGGTCCGTTGCCCGCAAGGCCGTCGAGGACATCGGCAATCATGTCGCCGATCGTGGTAAACTCGGCAACGCCGAAGCCGCGCGTCGTCCCCGCCGGCGACCCGACGCGGATGCCGCTCGTCTTCACCGGCGGCAGCGGATCGAATGGGATGCCGTTCTTGTTGCAGGTGATCCCGGCGCGCTCGAGCGCCTCGTCCGCATCGCGCCCGGTCAGCCCCTTGGGTGTCAGGTCGATCAACGCGAGGTGCGTGTCGGTGCCACCGGCGATGACCGCGCAGCCGCGTGCCGCAAGCCGTGCGGCGAGAACCTGCGCGTTGGTGACGACAGCGCGGGCATAATCCTTGAACCCGGGCTCAAGCGCTTCGCCGAACGCGACCGCCTTGGCGGCGATGACGTGCATCAACGGCCCGCCCTGTGTGCCGGGGAACACCGCAGAGTTGAACTTCTTGCCGAGTGCGGCATCGTTCGACAGGATCATGCCGCCGCGCGGGCCGCGCAGGGTCTTGTGCGTCGTCGTCGTCACGACGTGCGCGTGCGGCAGCGGGCTCGGGTGGATCTTCGCGGCAACCAGACCGGCGAAGTGCGCCATGTCGACCATGAAGAGTGCACCGACCGCATCGGCGATCGCCCGGAACCGTGCAAAGTCGATGATACGCGGGTATGCCGATCCGCCAGCGATCACTAGCTTCGGCCGATGCTCCCGCGCCAGCGCCTCGACCGCGTCGTAGTCGATCAGATGATCGTCGCGCCGCACGCCGTACTGGATCGGATTAAACCACTTGCCCGACATCGCCGGGGCCGCGCCGTGCGTCAGGTGGCCGCCGGCGTCGAGCGACATGCCGAGGATGGTGTCGCCGGGCTTGACCAGCGCCAGCATTACGGCAGCGTTCGCCTGCGCGCCCGAATGGGGCTGGACGTTGGCAAAGGCACAGTCGAACAGCTGCTTCGCGCGGTCGATCGCCAGCGTCTCGACGATGTCCGACGGCGCGCAGCCCTGGTAATAGCGCTTACCGGGATAACCTTCGGCGTACTTGTTGGTGAACACCGAGCCCTGCGCGTCGAGCACTGCGCGGCTGACGATGTTCTCGCTGGCGATCAGCTCGATCTGATTTTGCTGCCGGTCGAGCTCCAGCGCGATCGCGTCGGCAACGGGACCGGCGAGCGGATCGGTGAAGAAGCCGTCGTGGCCGGCAAGGTGCGGGGCGGTGCTCATTCGGCAGCCTCATAGTCGGGTTGGCTGAGCTTGGCGACGCGGTCGGCGTGCCGCCCGCCGCCGTAGCTCGTCGCGAGGAACTGCCGGACGCAGTCGCGTGCCGTCTCGATGCCGACAATCCTGCTGCCGAGCGCGAGAACGTTGGCGTCGTTGTGCTCACGCGCGAGCCGAGCCATCAGCCCGCCCGTGCATAGCGCGGCACGCACGCCGGAATCGCGATTCGCCGCGATGGTCATTCCAATACCCGTGCCGCAGACGAGGATGCCGCGCAGCGCTTGGCCGCTGGTCACCGCCCGCCCCACCGCGAAGCCGAAGTCGGGATAAT
>Ga0123338_10003537_pt1 | contig 13990 bp, 14 predicted proteins | sample grotaG_FD_89793 | JGI IMG/M metagenome (GOLD analysis project Ga0123338, IMG submission 89793) | Glacier valley bacterial and archeal communities from Borup Fiord, Nunavut, Canada, to study Microbial Dark Matter (Phase II) -... | ecosystem: Environmental > Aquatic > Freshwater > Ice > Glacier ... | reverse complement strand
GAGCTCGGCCGTCGTGGTGTCGAGATTGGTGCTGATCTGGTGCGTTGGTTGATGATCGACATGAACCTGATCGCCTGTCAGCCGAAACCGTGGCGGATCACGACGATCCAGGGCGCGGGTCCGGGGCCGGTCGATCTGTTGAAGCGGGACTTCACGGCGCCGGCGCCGGGTGTGCGGTTCGTGGGTGATATCACCTACATTCCGACGTGGGAAGGCTGGCTGTATCTGGCGACGGTCATCGATCTGCACACGAAAGAGGTGTGCGGGTGGGCGATGGCGGATCACATGCGTACCGAGTTGGTGTGCGAGGCGTTGTCGATGGCCGACACGCATCGTCCGATCGTTGCTGGTGCGGTGTTCCATTCTGATCGTGGTTGCCAGTACACGTCGGGTGAACTCGCTCGGCATCTCGAGGGTCTCGGGATGGTGGGTTCGATGGGTCGCACGGGGGTGTGTTGGGATAACGCTTTGGCGGAATCGTTCTTTGCGTCATTGAAGAAAGAACTTGTTGATCGCACAGCGTATTCAACGAGAAATAAAGCTCGTGACGCGGTCGCTTATTATATAGAAGTCTGGTATAATACGTTGCGGTTGCATTCAGGGCTCGGGTATCGGACCCCGTTGGAAGCATTCGAACAACATCAAACCCCCGAGGCCGCGTAACCGCTGTCCGGAAAACGCGAAGCATTCCACACTTCGTGCAGATGCACGACGACGTGCTCCGCCTCCGACGGCTCGTCGACGACCTCGGCACCCTCGCCGAGGCCGACGCCGCGCTCGCTGGCCCCAAGGTCGCCGTCGAACAGTGTGACCTCGCCGACATCGCCGCCGGCGCGGCCGACGCACTCCGACCTTTCGCCGAAGCCAACCAACAGCAAATCAATCTCCACCTCGAACGCGCGATCATCGACGGTGACTCAACCCGGCTTACCCAGATCGTCCTCAACCTGTTGACCAACGCCATCAAGTTCACACCATCCGGCGGCGCCATCGCCCTCGACGTTCGGCAGAGCACGACGGGACGACAAGCGACGCTGACCGTCAGCGACAACGGACCCGGAATACCCGCCCAAGATCGCCCACACGTGTTCGAACGCTTCTACCGCGCCGACGCCACCCGCTCCGTCGCCGGCAGCGGCATCGGTCTCGCAGTCGTTGCCCAACTCGTGAAGGCACACAACGGCACCGTCGAGATCATCGACACGACGACAGGCGCAACCGTCGTCGTGGCGTTCCCGATTGCCTGACACTCGGCGCCGCCAATCCGTCACAGCACCGCAAACTCGTCGTACTCGACGGTCGCAGGGAGCCGTTCCATAGATTTGTGGCGTCGCCTCTTGGTCGGGGAGGGCGTCGACTCGAAACAAGTTCGATGCCGAGTTGGGCGGCGACGTGCTCGGGCTGTGGCCGCGTTGTCGCCGGTGAGCATTGCGATCCGGTCAGTGCGTGCCGTTGGCGTTGGTAGCTCGGCGCTTGCGCCGCAGTCGCCGAGGAAGCCGAGCAATCTCGGCGCAACATCGAAAGCTTGCATCCCTGGAACTGCCGGACACCTAGGCCACTGTGAACTTGACGACCATTCCGAGCTGATAGTGAATGTGGCCCATTTGGCCGCCGCCCATGCCACTGCCGTTGCCGTTGCCCATCCCGTCTCCCTGGCCCATGGTGTCGACGAGATTGCAGATCGCAACGTAGTTGCCGGGCGCGAGGTTGATGGTCTTGGTGACAGTGGCGCGAGCCTTGATGTCGGCGATCTCGCCGGGTTTGGCGCTTTCGGGAATTTTGTCCTCGTCCACCGATCCGTCAGATTTGGTGGGCAGTGAGACCGTGTTGTCGGTGCGAACGATCACCAGCTCGTGCGTTTCGCTGCCTTCGTTAGTAGCGGTCACGACCACGTCGCCCGCTCGGAGTTGGGTGGTGGGCGCGTTGATTGACCACTCCTGGAGGATGAACGCGGTCGCGCTGGCCGTTGGTCGGGCCTGTGCTCCGGTACCGGCGCTGGACCCGCAACCGGCTACTGCAATACCAAGCGCAGCGGTGAACATCCACCTTCCTAATGTGTTCATTCGGAGAACTCCTGATCTTGCTGGGGACGGGGCGAAATCGAGTTCCGACCTGATGGCGTGAGCAGCGCTCAAACGCCGACACCGTTTCGCGGGCCGCCTGGCTGTTGCGCTCCTTTACCCTCTACGCCTGCTTCACAAACGTCGTTTGATGTCGTCGATGAGGTATCCGTCGCGTGCGGTGCCCCCGGTGGGACGGCCGCACGCGAAACCGGACGCGACAACCGAGGCCGCTGCGACGACACAGTCAGCCGCCGAGGCGATCGGGGTGAGCGTGCTCATGGGGTGGGCCGGCTGATCTGCGGCGCCGCAGGCGTTCTCGGCGTTCTTCAAATTCGCCGACGCATGACGGACGAACGGTCAGTCGTGTCAGTGGGAGAAGTGGACATGTGGGAGTCTCTTGTCGAGCCAGTTGGGGATCCACCAGTTGCGGTCGCCGAGCAGCTTCATGAGCGAGGGGACGAGCATCATCCGTACCACGGTCGCGTCGAGGAGCACGGCGAGAGCCAGGGTGATGCCGAGCTCGGTGGGTGGAATCGGTCCAGTGACCCCGAAGGCGATGAACACGACGATCATGATGAGCGCGGCGTTAGTGATGGGTCGGCCGGTACGGGCGATGCCGTCACGGATGGCGAGTTGGGTGTCGCCGGTGGCTTCGTAGCGTTCGCGGATCGCGGCGAGCAGGAACAGTTGATAGTCCATCGACAGGCCGAACAGGAGGGCGAAGAAGAACAGCGGTGCCCAGGCATCGACGAAGCCTTGGGGGTGGATGCCGATCAGGCTGGCGCCCCAGCCGTGTTGGAACACGAGGGTGGCGAACCCGAACGCCGCGCCGACGCTGATGAAGTTGAGCAGGATCGAGGAGATCGCGAGGGCGAGGCTGCGGAACACGACGAGCAACAGTATGAACGCGACGAGAGTGATGACTGCGATCGCGATCGGGGCGCGTCCGGTGAGCACGCTGGTGAGGTCGTAGTTCTGGGCCGCTGGCCCACCAACGAGAGCGCTCGGAGCGGAAGTCGGGATCGAGGTCCTCAGCCGTCCGATGAGATCCGATGTCTTGGCGTCATCGACGGCGGTGCCTGGTGTGATGCGCACGACGGTGCGCCCGCTCGTGTCGGACGGTGATGAGACGATGCGGGCGTCGACGACCCCGGCATCGGCGGAGGCGGTCGCCACGACCTGGTCGGCTTGAGTGGCGTCGACGGCGACGAACAGGGGTGCGGCAGCGCCGGGTCCGAACGAGGTGACGAGCATCTCGTAGCCGTCTCGGCTGGATCGGCCTTCGTCGACGACGCGGGCTCCGGGCATACCGAGCCGCATCCCGAGCGCCGGTGAGGCGAGCAGGATCAGGACGCCGAGCCCGGCGGCGAGGGTGGCTCCGGGTCGTTTCATCGCTCGTGCGGTCCAGTGCGTCCAACGCCCTTCGGCGGCGCGGTCAGGGTCCTTCTTGCCTCGGGTGACCAGGACGCGATCGCCGAAGGCGACGAGCAGCGCGGGCAGCAGGATGAGCGCTGCGGCGGCAACGGCGACAACGGAGAAGATCATGCCGAGTGCCATCGCTCGGAAGACCATGACAGGCACGAGGAACACGGCCGAGAGTGAGAGCACGACGGTGAGTGCGGACAGGAAGACGGCTTTGCCGGCGGTGTCGAGGGTGGCCGCCATCGCGTCTTCGGCGTTCTTGCCGTCTTCTCGTTCTTCGCGGTAGCGGGAGACGATGAACAGGGCGTAGTCGATGCCGACGGCGAGTCCGATCATCATCGAGAAGTTCATCGACCACACCGACAGCGGCGTGAACGACGTGGCGAGGTGGAGGCCGGCGAATCCAACGGCGATACCGGAAACGGCGAGGAGTAACGGCAACCCGGCGGCGATCGCTGACCCGAACGCGACGAAGAGGAGCAGCATCGTCGGCAGGCCGGAGAGCAGTTCGGCTTTGTGGAGGGCTTGCTCGTTGGAGTTGTTGAAGTCGCTCCAGACCGGCCACTCACCGGTCACTGCGGCGGTCGTCCCGGCGGGCATTGTCAGGGACGCGACACTGTCGATGACAAGGCCCGCCGATATGGGGAGCTTGGCATCTTCGGTTGCGGCCAGTTCGACGGGGATCAGCGCGGTGAGTCCGTCGGTCGAGATCAGGCCGGAGTCGGCCGGCATGGTCAGCGGGTTGGCGACTGCTTTCACTCCGTCGGCGCCGGTGAGTGCGGTGACGATGGCGCTGACCGCGGTGTCGTCATTTCTGAATGATGTGTTCTGGTGGACCACGACAACGGCGGCTTCGGCTCCGACTTGTGGGAAGTCGGTGCGGAGCTCGTCGCGGACCCGTTGGGCGATCGATCCCTGTGCTTCCCACCCGGCGCCCGAGAGCGCTCCGTTGACGGTGATGGCGAGTGGAGCTGCGGCGAGCGCAGCGATCAGCCAGACGAGCATCAGCGGCTTTCGGCGGCGCGCGGAGAACCGGCCGAGGCGCGAGAACCAATGGTCTCGAGGGGTTTCTGGGTCGACCGGTTGAGGCGGCACGGGTGGGTGCGGTTCAGTGATGGGGGTAGTGGACATCGGAGACTCCTCGTGAATCGGGGCGCGTTGAAGCAAAGGCTGGGCGTGCGGTGAGCGGATGAGTGGTGTCGAAAGGGGGTCAGGCGAGCTTCATGAACATCTTCTGGACGTCTTCCAGCGCGTAGCCCTCGGCCGCAGATTCGTCTGGATGGGCGATGCACCACGTCAGTCCGCTGGCGACGAGCAGAAATCCGGCTTGGTCGAGTGCCTTGCTCGCTGCGGACATCTGGGTGACGATGTCTCGGCAGTCGCGTGCCTCGGCCAGCATCTGCTGGATACCGCGGATCTGACCTTCGACCCGCCGCAGGCGGCGAGTCAGGTCGGCCACGGTGTTCTCTGGAATCTCCATCGTCAACATCCTCTGCTCAAATACCAGTAGGGGTATGGTACCGATACCCTAAGGGGTATACAACCTCGGTCGAAAGTGAGTGGTCCCCTGAATGATTCAACGGTCGTGGCCTGTGCCGAGTGCGGCAAGCGGAACCGTGTACCTGCGTCGACATCCGGCACGCCTCAGTGCGCTGCGTGTCACGTGGCGTTGCCGTGGTTGGTCGAGGCCACGAGCGGCGACTTCGCCGGCATTGTAGCTTCGTCGGTGCTGGTGTTGGTCGATCTGTGGGCGCCGTGGTGCGGACCGTGTCGCACGATCGGTCCGCTGGTCGAACAGGCCGGCAAGGACCTCGCCGGCCGGTTGAAAGTGGTCAAGGTCAATGTCGATGTCGCACCGGAGATCTCTCAGCAGTTCGGTGTGCAGGGGATTCCAACGTTGTTGCTGTTGCGCGCCGGCCGCGAGGTGAGTCGTCAGGTCGGGGCGCTGCCGGGACATGCGTTGCGGGCCTGGATCGACGGCGAACTGGCCCGCAGCAGCGCTTGACAGCTGGTACTTCCCGGCTGTCAAAGCGTCGAGGGCTGCTCTCAGCCCGGTCGAGACCTCGCCGCCGAACTCGATGAACTCGGGTCGGCCATCAACTCCAGCGGATCGACAGCGGAGATCTTGTTGCCGGCCCGACCGTGAGATGTAACGACGGTCCGCTGTGATGCCGTTGCTCGACGGGTTGGGTATCGAGGCGATCAGGTTGAGCGTCGAGCTCGTCAGGCGAGCTTCATGAACATCTTCTGGACGTGGTCGATGTCGTATCCGTCGCGTGCGGCGGCCTCGGGGTGGCTGAGGCAGTAGATGAGACCGGAGGCGACGAGCTTGAATCCTGCTTGGTCGAGCGCCTTGCTGGCGGCCGAGATCTGGGTGACGACGTCACGGCATTCTCGCCCGTCGGTGAGCATCTGTTGGATCCCGCGGATCTGACCTTCGATGCGGCGAAGCCGCTGGACGAGATCGTCAATCGTTGACTCGGGCAGATCCATTGCGCCTCCAGGGTGTACTTATATACCCAAGGGGGTAGGGTACAGACGCTAGCAGGAGGACGATCATGGTTGGACGACCAAAGACAAACGAGGTTCGACCGACCGAGGTGGCAGAGCTTCAGAGACGGGGCGCCGTCCTCGTGGATGTCCGCGAAGACGACGAGTGGACGGCAGGCCACGCGCCAGACGCCGTCCACCTCCCGCTGGGCCAAATCGGTGATACAGCCACCCGCTTCGCAGGACAGCAGGTGCTCACGGTCTGCCGCAGCGGCGCCCGATCCGGTCAAGCAGCCCAGACACTGGCGGCCGCCGGCGTAGATGTGCACAACGTCGCCGGGGGAATGTCGGCATGGGCTGCAGCGGGCCTTCCGGTTGTTCGCGACGACGGTTCACCCGGACGGGTTACCTGATTCCGATGGCCGCCATAGAGATTCTCACGATCGAAACGAAGGCGTTGGGTGACCGCAGCTATGTGATCGTCGACGGCGACGTGGCGGCCGTGGTCGACCCGCAACGGGACATCGACAGGATCGAGGCGTTGCTGGCTGAGCGTCGCTTGCGCTTGACGCACGTGTTCGAAACCCACGTCCACAACGACTATGTGACCGGCGGTCTGGAACTCTCGCACACGCATGGTGCGACCTATGTGCTTGCGGCTGACGACGAGGTCGCGTTCGAGCACACCGGCGCCCGTGACGGCGACGAGTTCACCCTCGCCAGCGTCGTGGTCCGAGCGATACACACGCCAGGTCACACCCCGAACCACCTCTCATATGCGGTCGCCGTGAACGGCGATCCCGTAGCAGTGTTCACTGGCGGATCGATGCTGTACGGGACGGTGGGGCGCACGGACCTCATCGATGCACGATCGACCGAGCCGCTGACCAGAGCACAGTTCCATTCGGTGCGCCGTCTCGCCGCCGAACTGCCCGGCGCGGTGGAGGTGCATCCCACGCATGGTTTCGGCAGCTTCTGCTCATCGGCGTCGACCAGCGGCACAGACCACAGCACCATCGCCCAGGAGCGCCTGTCGAACCTGGCGCTCACTGGCGACGACGAGGACACCTTCGTTGCACGCCTCCTCGCCGGCCTGACGGCGTACCCCCGCTACTACGCCCACATGGCAGGCATCAACCGCCAGGGCCCGGCGAACGTCGACCTGTCGCCGCCCGAAATGGTGGACCCGGTGGAGATCCGGCGTCGCATCCACCGGGGCGAATGGGTTGTGGATCTGCGGTCGCGAACCGCGTTCGCCCGCGGACATCTAGCCGGAACGTTGAACGTCGAGGTCGGCGATTCCTTCGCCACCTACCTAGGGTGGACTATGCGTTGGGGCACGCCCGTGACCCTGGTCGGCGACACGCCCGACGACGTTGCCGAGGCGCAACGCCAGATGGTCCGCATAGGTATCGACCGGCCGACGGGCCGAGCCGAAGGCGGCCTCGACCGATGGAGCGCCGGTGGCGACGTGCGCGGCTACCGATCCGTGTCATTCGCCGAGCTGGCCGACGCCCGAGCCGAAGACGAGGTTGCTGTACTCGACGTGCGGCGCGACGACGAATGGGCCGAGGGTCACATCGACGGCGCCGTGCACATCCCGCTCCACGATCTCGAGGCCCGCCTCGACGAGATTCCCGACGGCGAGGTGTGGGTCCACTGCGCCTCCGGCTACCGCGCCGCCATCGCCGCATCGCTGCTCGACAGAGCCGGCCATCGCATCGTCGCGATCGACGATGACTGGGCGTCCGCCGCACAACACGGCTTGCCGATCACGTCCGCCAACTGATGGACATGTCTCGGACCCGGTGGTGGCCCACGTGGCGACGGGAACGTTGCTGATGCCCCCGTGGTGGGAAGTCACAGCCGCCGGTCTCGTGGTCGGCACCCTCTTCGGCCTGTTCGGCGTCGGCGGGTCCAGCTTCGCCACCCCCGCTCTGGGGCTGCTCGGCGTCCCGGGCCTGATCGCGGTAGCGGCACCGCTGCCGGCCACGATCCCTGCCGCCATGATCGGGATGATCGCCTACATCCGCCGACACCAAGTCGAGTGGCCCATTGCACGCTGGGCCATCTACGGAGGCGTCCCGGCGACCGTCGTCGGCGCACTGCTGTCCAAACATGTCGGCGGCCGTCCGCTGCTGATCGCCTCCGGCGTGGTACTCGCCGCAGTCGGCGTCCGCCTCCTCCTGCCGCTGCACGACGGACGCCTCGCAGGCCTCGCTCGACGCCGGGCAGGCATCGTCGTCCCTGCGGCAGCAGCGATCGGACTATTCACCGGACTGCTCGCCAACGGCGGCGGTTTTCTGCTCGTGCCGTTGTTTGTCATGGTGCTCGGCCTGACCATGCCCGAGTCGGCAGGAACCAGCCTCGTCGTGATCGCTGCCCTCTCGGTCCCCACGTTGGCGACGCACTGGGCTCTCGGTCACATCAACTGGAACATTGCCGCAGCCTTCGCTCTCGGCTCCATTCCCGGAGCAGCCGTCGGATCGCACATCGCGCAACGCCTCCCCGCCGAATCCATTAAACGCAGCTTCGGGATCCTGCTCATCATCTTCGCCACATACTTCGTTGGCCGCCAGATCGTCGACCCATGAGGGCAGGGACCGTCGACATTAGATCTCTACCATCCAGCCAGCGAGCGCCGTCCCGCTGGCGCTATCACCAACCCGAGCTAGTCAGCTCATCGAAAGGACACGCACATGCATGCCATTGAAATTGTGGTCGATCTGTCGCAGGAGGACGCTGAAGTCGCGATCCGAGAGGCCCTCGCCGCCCAGGGATTCGGAGTGCTTACCGAAATCGATGTCGCGGCCACGCTCAAAGCAAAGCTCGACATCGACCGACCGCCACTCAAGATCCTCGGCGCCTGCAACCCGATGCTCGCGCATCAGGCGTTGGAGCTGGATCCGTCCGTCAGTCTTCTCCTGCCGTGCAACGTGGTCATCGAACCCGCCGAAGGTGGCACCCGCATCGCGGCCGCAGATCCTCACGACCTGATGAGCGACCCACGCTTCGCTGCCCTCGCCGACACCGCCGCACAGCGGCTCCAAGCCGCCATCGACAGCCTCGGATCGTAGATCTACTAGAAGAAGGAGCAGAGCGGATCGGATCGAGAAGGTCGGCATCTGGTGCCGTGTCAGCCAACGTGCGCCTCATCGACTCATGCGCCGCTCCGAGGCTGTTGGGCGTGGCGAGTACGCGAAACCGAACGGTGTGGTGTGGCCGACGTAGCCAAGTCGGCTAGTGCTTCTCCTGTCGGACAGCTGGACCAGATTGAGCGGGATGAGGAACTGCTCGTCACTTGAGGGTCGATAAGAACCCTGCACGCTCACTGAGGCCGTTGAGGACCGCCGCCCCCCGTCGACTTCGCGCAAGTCATGCTCGACATTGCTGCCGTGTGGGAGCTGAGGAGCGAGAAGCCTCGACACAGCGTCGAAACCCCCGTGTCCACCTACGTCGGAGCGTTCGACGGCGAAGAACACATCGCCAACCAATGCGTCGACGCCCTTGTGTCGTCGTGTCGCTTGCGAGCGTCACGGGTACTGACCAAAGATGCCGATGATCGAAGTGTTTGCCGACGTCTCTTGCCCGTTCGCCTACGTCCAACTCCACCAGCTGGCGAGCCGCCGGACTCTGCTCGGCACGGACATGCACATCAGGATCCGGGCGTGGCCGTTGGAATTGGTCAACGGTGGACCCACCGACCCAGGCAAGATCGCAGACGAGGTGGCAGCCTTGCGAGCTCAGGTCGACTCGTCGCTGTTCGCCGGGTTCGATCCGCAGCGACTTCCGTTTACGACGTTGCCGGCGCTCGATCTGGCAGCTCTGGCCTATCGCCACAGTGACGAGGTTGGCGAGCAGGTCAGCCTGGCGTTGCGCAAAGCGTTGTTCCTCGACGGCCGTGATGTGAGCGACGCTGCGGTACTCGGAGACATCGCAGCAGAGTTCGGGCTGGGCTCACCGGGTCGGTCGCAACGCGACGACGTTTTGCAGGATTGGACGGTTGGCCAGACTCGCGATGTGGAGGGTTCGCCACATTTCTTCTGCGCAGACCGCAACGTGTTCAGCCCGGGTCTGGCGATCTCAGACAGCAACGGCGAGATGATTGTCACGCCGACGGTCGATGATCGGGTCGCTGAGAATACCGTGATCGTTACGGCACACGTCGCGGTGCGCGCTCCAATGCCGCGGTGAGGCGTTGGGCGGCACAGGGTCCCAACTCGACAGACCAGATCGCACATGTCGCCAACGGTCGCAGCGGTCAGTCAACGAACCAGTCGAAGCCGGGCTGCGCGCTGCGCGCCCCTCTTACATGGGCGGTGGATCAGGCGGTCTGCCAAGCGGCTCGTGGTTGTGCTCATCGAGCACGAGGGCCAGGGAGATCCGTCGAGCGCCCGAGCTGCCTTCTCGGATGTTGACCGCTTCGGGGCTGAGATCCACGGCGACGACGACGAACGCACCTTCCGTCGTTGTCGAATCTGGCGGCGAGCGGGTGGTGACGCGAGCTCGACGCTGCCGCTGGTCGTCGGCGGGGCTGGGTAGACATATCGCATGACACGTGCGGCACGAGCCTCTGTCGGCCCGTCGCACGGGGGCGTTGCCGCCGAGTCACTAACGGGCATTCGACTTCCGGGGATCCTCCTTGGCGTCGGTCTTGGCGGTTTCGTTGATGGGATCGTCCTCCATCAGATGTTGCTGTGGCATCACATGTTGACGAGCACCGATTCGGATCGGTTGGGGATCGACTATTACCCGAAGTCGACGGTGCGCGGACTTGAGGTGAACACGGTGTGGGATGGTCTGTTTCACACCTTTGCATGGCTCGCAGTCCTGATCGGCCTCGGGACCCTTTACAAGCGGGTGACGACATCGCAGCGAAGAACGTGGTCCCGCGGCACGCTGTGGGGATGGATTCTGGTCGGCTGGGGAATCTTCAATCTGGTCGAAGGCATCATCGATCACCAGATCCTGGGAATTCATCACGTGCGATCCGGTGAGCACCAGACCCTGTGGGACGCTGGATTTCTCGTCCTCGGTGCAGCCCTGGTCGCGATCGGCTATGCCATGCAGCGCAGAAGTGAGACGACGGCGTCGAGTATCGAGAGCGGCGAAGATGGCGCACTCCCGGTAGCCACGAGCTGATCAACCCAGCGCCGCTTGATCGGCCACGCACCAATAGAGCGGCCGTTCCGCCTGAAGCGTGCTGCAGGCATCAGCCGCTGAGCGCACAGCGAGCCGATCGAATCCTGTGGGTTCGATGCGCTCCTCACTGGCCCGTTGAGGCAGCGCTCAGCCATCAATACCGGACTGCGGTGTCGATGCCAGTCTCCCGTCGTCGGACCGCGGTTCGAACGCGGGGGCCGCTCGCCCAGACGACGACATCATCGGCTACGTCGTCGGGCCCTCGGTCTCGGCCCACGCCGGTACCGGTACGTTTGGGATCGTGTACTACCCGCTCGCTGGACCGTAGATCGATGGCAGGGCTTCAGCGGTACCGACACATCGGGCGCGTCTATGACATCCTCTCGCTGGAGCGGATCCTCTACTCCAAACCTCGTCGCCACCTTCACGAGCTGATCGGTCCGCTCCCTGCCACCAGCATCCTCGATGTCGGATGTGGAACCGGGCTCAACTTCGCCGGTCTCTGCGATCTGGTCGGACCTGGCGGTCACGTCATCGGCATCGATGCCAGCCGGAGCATGCTCGCCGCCGCCCGCCGACGCATCCGACAAGCAGGCTGGACCAACGTCACGGTGATCTGCGCAGACGCCGCACACCTCGGTCCCGCACTCGAGACCGCAGGTGTGGATCTCGACGACATCGACGCGCTCATCGCCACCTTCGTGATCTCTACCCTCACCGACCCGGCGTCGTTCTGGAACAGCGTCGATCAACTCTGTGCGCGCCACCCGCGTCTCATCGCCCTGGCGGACCTCGGTACCGTCACATCCGGTGGACGCGTCTGGCGGTTGCTGGCTCGAACGCTCGCCGCACTCGGCGGCAGCCAGCCGACGCACCAGCCATGGCAAGACCTGTCCGACCGCTGCAGCGACGCCGTCATTGAAACGCACCTCGGTGGCCATGTCCGACTCGCCCTGGGCCACTGTCGCTGAGGTCGAATGACAGCATAAAAGGCTCATCCGAGGATGGTGTCGACGCGTTGGTTGGCGATTTGTTCTTCGTCGTCGAGGGCACCAACATAAGTGGATGAGGGTCTCGACGCTGTGCCCGAGGCGTCGTGCGGTTTCGGCGAGGGGCATCCCGGCGCGTGACCATGTGGTCGCGGTTGCGTGGCGACAGTCGTAGACGCGGAGCGGTTGTTGGCCGACGGAGGCGAGGGCGCGGTGCCAGGCCCGGATCCAGTTCGATCCGCTCGGACGAGTGTCGTTGCGAGCGCGGAACAACAGAGCATCCGGCTTGGTGAGGTTGTTCTGGTCGACCCACTCGCGGAGCATGAGGACTAACACGGGTGGGATCGGCACACTCTGAAGCGCCGACTTGTGCTCGGCTTGAGGGGGTTTCGCTGCTCCGGCGGCGTTCTCGTGTCGACGGCTGAGTCAAACGGAGTTCGCGGCGTGGTCACACATCCGTGCAGCGATGACGTGCGACACGCCGGGCCGCTCGAACGCTCTCGGTACCGTGGATGTCGGCCATTTACCGAGGGAGTCCACCATCATGACGCGTCAAACCGTGGGAGTCGAAACCGTGAGTCAGAACCTGAGGGCCGGGCCTGTCACCGACGCAATTGGATCGCGCCCGCCGTTCGGGCCGATCGAGGTCTTCCGACATGACGACCTCGTGGCTGCGCAGACCGACACCCTGTCGAGTCGGATGCGGCGCCACTCGTTTGCTGCGAAGACTCTGTTTCGCACGATGGACGCCTTGTACGGGAAGGACCGCACGCTCGAGAAGTTCAGGGTTCTGGAGCTGGTAGCGCGCGTGCCGTATCAGGCATGGGAGAACGTCGCGTATGTGGCCGTGACGCACACCGCAAGCCAACCGGGTTTCGCACGGCAGGTGTTCGATCGTGTTCGCACGGCCCGATGGGAACAGGACAACGAGCAGTGGCACTTGTTGATCATGGAAGAGCTGACCGCGGGCCAGCGACGCGGTCTGATGCGCAGCCGGGTGGTCCCGCAGTTGCTCGCATTCGGTTACTACCAGCTGTCGTGGTTCCTGTACGTCGTGCGCCCGAAGTGGAGTTACCGGCTGAACGCCGATTTCGAGGACCATGCCGAGCACGAGTATGCACTGCTCGTACAAGAGCATCCAGAGTGGGAGTCGGTGCGGTATGAGGGTGAGTTCACCCAAGACTTCGGCGCCTACGACAGCCTGGCTGACTTGATCCGCCAGATCGGATACGACGAACGGCTCCACAAGCTCGAGAGCGAGCAGAACATGCTGGCGCCCCGCTTCGGCTGAATCGGCGTAGACGTCATGCCTGCACCGATTCGCCTGGCGACGTGCGTGGGCGTCCGTCGGCGCGACTAACGCACGGTAGGTCTTCGTCGACGGGTCGACGTAGACGCCGCACACGTGTACAGCAGTTCGCATCGCGAATTCCCTGCAATCACACAGCACTGTTCGATCGGGGTGGACCGGGCGGCGACGCATCCCGCAGCGTCGATGCCGCTCGCGTGGAGCGACCCGTCGGCGCCCGACTGGCGAGACGGGGCCGTTCGGGTTGCCGACGTGTTCCGAATGTTGGGTGATCCAGGACGCGTATAGATGCTATGCGCACTGCGGGAGTCGGGTGAGTTGTGCGTCTGCGGCCTCGCCGCGTCGTCGAGACGTCGGTATCGCACACGCTACGGCTGCTGCGTGCATCGTGCGACACCGACGTTCGGGACGGCAGATCGTTTACCGCGTCGACGACACCCATGTCGGCCTTCTGCGCTACCAAACCCTCTACGACGAACACTCCGCCTGGGCCCACCGACAACAACAAGCCGCTTGACACCAACCACCCGTGGGCTGTCCTAGCGGGCTGCGTGCAGCCGTCCTCGAACACTTTG